>Ga0187880_1001508_pt1 | contig 18474 bp, 11 predicted proteins | sample June2016WEW_19_4_FD_132998 | JGI IMG/M metagenome (GOLD analysis project Ga0187880, IMG submission 132998) | Peatland microbial communities from SPRUCE experiment site at the Marcell Experimental Forest, Minnesota, USA - June2016WEW_19_40 | ecosystem: Environmental > Terrestrial > Soil >...
CACTGATCTAGTGCGATTCCGTTTATAAAACGGACGGTTCTCTTTGAACTATACCCCCGAAATCTATGAAATTGGTCGTCCTGGAGAGGAGGATATCCCTCGCGTCTCGGAGTACCCGATAACCGTGGCCACGCTGTTGTCGAGTGGTCTCTACCTCGCGTGATAACCCTCCAGTAAAGGGAAGTAGTTTCTAACGGCAGCATTCCGGATCTGCTGCCGCTGGCGCCAGATGCCTGGCGGTTCGATAGTCTTCTTCCATCGCGGCTTGCTAATCTCAGCTACAGGACGTTGTTCATGGTATTTTCACCAAAAGTGGTCGCTCCGATCGGGATTGCACCGACACTGTATGGTTCCTAAGACCATCGCCTGTGCATTGGGCTACGGAGCGGAAAGGGTGTCACGGCCTGCCCCATATAGATGAGGGCGACTCGTAATGCCCTGCGTCTTGGTAATTGAATATGAGAACTTGTGAACGATGCCGAGCCAAGTTGCCCGCCGAATCCTACGCACTGATGGATTATTGTGCCATCTGCGGAAAAGACCTGTGTGACAAATGCATGCAGCAAGGTTGCTGTGCGCAAATTCCTGCCTTGAGCGGAACTGAGGAGGACAATGCTGAAGACGAGGACGATGCGCCAACTCAGCAGTTACCCAGCAAATAACTCTGCGAGGAACCTCGCGAGGTGTAAATGGTACTCCCGACAGGATTTTCGCCTGTAACCTGCTCGTTCGAAGCGAGCTGCTCGATACATTGAGCTGCGGGAGCATATGCGTGGTGTGAGCGGCTGGTGCTGCCCCAGCGACCTGGTGTGTGTGAGACACCTGTTCTCCTGCTGAACTACGCTCACAAAGTGGTGCATCGGGTGGGATTTCCGCCCACAACTTACTGGTTAAAAGCCAGTTACTCTTATGTTGAGTTACCGATGCATAATTGATTTGATGGAGCCCCCGCCCGGAGTTGCGCCGGGCTCTCAGCCTTACCAAGGCCGTGAATCGCTCGCTATTCTTCGGGGGCAATTGTGATGGAGTCCAGCCATGGTATTGCGCCATGCATGCAGCGTTTTGCAAACGCGCCCGTTCACTTGCTCGGTCGCCGGACATAAAGCGTGGAGTCCCGTATCAGAATCACTGATCTACGCGGTTTTGCAGACCGCCGCCTGACTACTCGGCCAACGGGACGCTGGATCCTCCGGTCAGGCTGACGATGTCTTGTTTACACAACAAGGCGCGGAAGGATGTCAATACGCAATGGTGTCCGCAGCCGGATTTGCACCGAGCGATCTTCTGCGTGAAAGGCAGGCGTGTTAACTAGGCTACACTATGCGGACATAAATTGGCTCTGTCTAACTGGGTTGGCCGAGCAAATGGAGCGGGCAGGGGAATTCCATCCTCACTGGAGGGTTGAAAACGTCTTGTGCTGCTGTTACACCGTACTTGCGACTTCCGCCCAACCCACAATGACGCCAGTTTGCTCGCTGTTCGATTGACCCTGTCACCGGCAATCCGCGCGGCGGTCGAGCGTTAGGAGCGGAAAGGTGGTGCTCCCGGCAAGAATCTCACTTGCAACCTTGGGCTTCGGAGGCCCACGCTCTATGGTTGAGCTACGGGAGCGAAAAGTGGTGCGGGTACCGAGTCACTGCTCTTGGACCTCAGCCTTGGCAAGGCCGTATGATACTCTTTCACCATACCCGCAAAAGATGGTGCCAAGGATCGGGGTTGCGCCGATGACCTCTGGCGCGTCGTTGAGCTATTTTGGCAAAATTGGTGCTCCGGGTGAGAATCCCACTCACGACCTGTCGCTTAGGAAACGACCGCTCTAGTAACTGAGCTACCGGAACATTAAGATGGTGGGCGGACATCCAACCCGCCACGCGAATGCGCGCACGGCCATCCCTGCCGCCACCAGATTGGCTTTCACACCTGGACTCGGACCAGGCGAGCCGGTTAACAGCCGGCCATGCTGCTTTGGCATCACCTGGGAATGACATGGCGGATGGTGCGAGTAATGCTCTCGCCCCGGGTTTGAATCCGGTCCAGTTTTCGAAACTGGTGCAGCCAGCTTATATCTGCCTACCATCCATGAAATTCTCGTTTGCCTCATAGCCGCGTTTCTGTTTGATTCCCAATTATCTTCAGCGGCCTACCCGCCCCTCAAGCGGCCAGCAGTAACCTCGGGGCCTACATGGCTTTGCTCCTTCCTTGTGGTGTTAACAGATGCCAGGTGTTCGCGGGAGCGTGAACAACCACGATTCCGTGAACGTCTGAACATCCTTTCAAACGGGTGCTGTGGGGACGCGAACTTCCTCACCAACGATTAGGAAACTCCTAAACGTTGGCGCGATCAGGCGGGCATACGAAATGGCGGAAGGTACAAGCTTCGCTCTTGTGCAGCCTTGTGGGCTGGCCACAGCTTTCCAAACTGGCACCTTACTGGACTCGGTCAACTCTCCATGGGGGACGGCTGGGATTCTCACCCTTTTGGGCGCCGACCGTCAGGCGGCACTCTTTGATTTGCTGGAGCGCACAAAGAGGATTTCACTCTTTCCGCAACCTTGGGAAGGTCGTATGCCATTGATTACACCATGTGCGCATTTAATTCGCCGAGCTTGGTGGCCACAGAGGGAGCCTCACCCCCAACGACGCGCTAATCGGGCGCGCATTCTAAATGTTGAATTACGTGGCAGTAAATGGCATCCGCGTCGGATCTCGCGTCCGATAGGGCCGACTTGAAAGGCCGGGTGCTCGAGCTGCTTTGCATTCGCGGACAGAAGACTTGCAGGCGGCGTTGCCCTGGTGGACTGTTGTCAGTGTTTCCAGAACGCCGCCTGTTCCAAGATGTCGTTGCCTCCGGGCAAACGCTATGACGGGCAACCCGCTCATTCCAGAAATTGGCTCCCAGGGTTGGCTTTGCTCCAACGACCACGCGGTTAACAGCCGCGCGCTCTACTGACTGAGCTACCTGGGAATAAGAAGTGGCGGAGAGCAGTGGTCCCGCCCCACACCCGCCTTTACAGCGGGCCATCGGCTTAGCAAACCGTGCTGGCGCCTCGGCCAGATTGCTCTCCAAAGTGGCGGAAGGCGTCGGTAATGCTCCGACCCCGGGTTTGAATCCGGTCTGGGTTTCAAAGCCAGTGCAGCCAGCTTATATCTGCCTGCCTTCCATAAAATTTGGCGACCCGGATGGGATCCGCCCCCATGATCTCCTGCTTGAGAGGCAGGCGTGTTAACTGGCTACACTACCGGGTCTGAATTTGGCATCCGCGGTCGGTCTCTCGCCGACTAGGCCCAGCGTGAGGGGCTGGCTGCTCGATATGCTTTGCATTCGCGGACACGAGAATTGGCTGCCGTTGACGTCGACGCCCTCGGCAGGTTTGTAAGTGGAGTTTAAATGGTCAGGGTGACGGGTACTGCCCCCGCGACCTCACGGCCCCAAACCGCGCGCTCTGCTCGCTGAGCTACACCCTGTTTGAAATTGGCCTGGTAAATGAAGCCATGCTTGATCTATCGGGAGGTTTTCAAGCAGCCTTCTTCCTCGGGAAATTGCGTGCAAGCTTCTGCATGGCCAAGCTGGCTTCTCCCTTTGGCTTCATTGGAACATGATGGTTGCCAAAAAGCTCCGGAATTCTCACGTCTATTCTGGTCCCCGATCTCAGGCTGAGCATCGGTAAAAAAGTGATCTTCAGAGGTCACCAGCATTTGCCTGATTGCCTTTGGCAAGCGGTGAAACCCCGGGTAATTCAAAATCGTCGCGTTCATGTATCCTTTCGTGTGTGGCGGGTTTTCCTTCAATGGTGTAAATGGTCGGACCAGCCGGCTCCGCCCCGGCGACCTCCTCGTCCCCAACGAGGCGCGCTAACTAGGCTGCGCTATGGTCCGATTAAATTGGGGTAAGTAACGGGATTCCCGTCCGCATAAGACAGATCCACAATCTGGGGCACTGACTGTTGTGTCATGCTCACCATTCGAAAGCGGCGGGCCTGACTGGACTTGGACTGCGTTGCTTTGCTTCGACAACGCCTCGATTCGACTCTTTCACCTTCATGGACATAAGAATGGGGACGGTTTTGTGCGATCTCGCATCGCGGCCTTGGCTGTCGTGGCTCTCAAAGACAAGCCCTGTTTGGGGCTCCTACCCCGGCCGTCGCTATGTCCACCGGAACCGCAGGCACCCGTTTTTCTGCCCGACGAGCCATCGTGCTCGCCGGCTCTGTTTGACGTTGGTTGCGGAGGCTGGATTCGAACCAGCGAAATCTTTTTGGGATTTTCGAGCTTATGAGACTCGAGAGTTAGGCCGGGCTACTCTACTCCGCGACAAGTGGCAGGTGGTTCCGGTGCTGCCCCGGACTCGTTTCGCTTTGGAGGCGAAACTGCACAGCTGGTGCCCCACCTAAAAACTGGAGCCTCATCCGGCATCGCAGCCGGCACGCCGCGTTACGAGTGCGGGCTAGGTGCTTAACATGAGGCGAAACTCTGGTGCAACGGGCTGGTGCTGCCCCAGCGACCTCTTCCGTGTCAAGGAAGTGCTCTGCTGTTGAGCTACCGCTGCATCTGCAGGCCAAAGATCAACCCACCTTTTGCTTGAGTCGTGGAACGGTCATGCACTTACCTGCAAAAACAATGGCTCCAGTGGCTCGACTTGCAGCACGAGCACCGTTCTCCTTAACAGGGAGACGGACTACTAATTATCCCACACTGGAATTAAATGGTCAGGGCGGTGGGCTTCGCTCCCACGACCTCCGCGTCCCGAACGCGGCGTTCTGACTGAGCTGAACTACGCCCTGATTTGATGATTCTAAAGTGGCAGGCCTGATGGGACGCGCGCCCACTTACCTCTCGTTGACAACGAGGCGATTCGTCTACTTCATCTTCAGGCCCGGAAGTGGCTGCCGCGGCTGGTTACGCTCCAACACCCTTCGCTTCAAAGGCGAGTATGCTGCTACTACATCACGCGGCAATTAAGTGGTCCGCCAGGATGGACTTGCACCACCGTAGCCCGAAGGCAACCGGTTTACAGCCGGTCTCGATTGCTGCTCTGACACTGGCGGATTAAAGGAATGGCTGCCGGGGTAAGATTTGCACTTACACCTTCCTGATTCAGAGTCAGGGGCACTACTGTTATGCGACCCGGCAATAAATGGAGCCCTCATCCGGTAATGCTCCGGAACAACTTCATTACAAATGAAGTCAGCAGCTTCTGCGTGAGGGCGAAATTGGTGGAGCCACGGGAAGTTGCATCCCGGACTTCGCATTGCGAATGCGGTGCTTTACTGCTTAAGCTATGGCCCCATATTGAGTGAACAAATTGGTGAGCCGCCTCGGTAATGCTCCGAGTTCTACGGTTTAAGAGACCGGTGCTTCACTATTAAAGCTTGCAGCCCGGGAGAATGAATTGGGCCGGGGACTGTGGGTGTGAGCACCTTTTGCAGTCGAAGGCCCCTGTAAGATTATTTGTGAAACCGAGGAAGAGTCGGACTCGAACCAACTGCAGCCGGGCGCTGTGAGAACCCGACCGACCGCCGGGTGGCTTCCTCGGTTTGCACAAAGTGGTCGCAGACCCGGGTGATGCTCCCGGAGGGCGGGCTTATGAGACCTGCTTGGGCGCTGGCTCGTCTGCGCTGGTGGGCCGCCTCGGTAACGCTCCGAGTTCAAGGGCTTAAAAGACCCTTGGTTCACTTTAAAGCTTGCAGCCCGGAGGGACAAATTGGTGCGGCATGGGAGTATCGCGCTCCCTCCTACTGATTGGAAGTCAGTCGTGCATCTGTGAACACCTATGCCGCGTAAAGTCGCCAGGAAGAGAATTGCACTCTTAAGGTTGTCCGATTCTGAATCGGGCGGGTCTGCTTATTCCCCGTGAGCCACCTGGCGTAAATTGGTTGCAGGGGAACGGTGGCGCGCATTTCGTGGGGGCGGGTTATGGGCCCGCTTCTGGTCTGCTCCAGCCACCCTGCGTCAACAATACACATATGGCCCGCCAGGCCGGTATCGCGCCGGCGTCTCCTCCTCTTCAGGGAGGCGCTAATCTGCCTCAGCTACTGGCGGTGGGGTGACCAACGGGTTCCGCCCCCGTACAATCTCCTTCACAAGGAGAGATGCTGCTGTTACATCATGATCACCATTCGGAAAGTGGTGTCCGCGGTCAGAATCTCGCTGACGGCCTCAACCTTCGCACGGTTGCGCTCTATAGACTGAGCTACGCGGACAGAAAGTGGTCCTTCCTGTTGGTAACGCTCCAACGTCTGGCGGTTATCGACCGCCGGCTTTACTTTTAAGCTAAGGAAGGTTGTTGACAGAACACGTAATATGGCACTCGCGGTCGGAATCTCACCGACATCTGTCCGCTTAGAAGGCGGAGGCTCTGTGATTGAGCTACGCGAGCGTTAAAACTGGCCGCATACCCAAGAGTCGAACTTGGCGTCCTCCGGGTAACCCCCGGTTGCAGCATCCAGAGGCGAGGGGGCCTTGGCTACAGCTTCAAGGTCTGCGATTCTCTGCTCGTATGCGATATGGTGGAGCATGAGGGTGTCGCACCCTCCTGATATTCTCGCTGCCAGCGAAACGACCACGCTACGCAGTCCCATGCCCCGATTTATAAAAGTTTACTCCATGCTTCCAATACAGCCACGGTTACAGCTATTGCGGTTAAGTTCTTTTCGACCTCTGTTGCTGAAAACACGTAAGCTGCATCATTGTGAAAATCATAGCCGATAATGAAATCGAAGTCATTCTGGCAGAACCTCCTACTTTTACCATGACTCGTTCGTGTGAGACGAATTAATGGTCTCCCGTATCGAAATCGGCTCACATGGCCTACCTGGAGTGTTGAAAGTTTGCCACCAGGAGCTTTGACGATCCAATCAATACGATCTCCATCAAATGGTGATCCATATACGCTGAAGCCGTTAACTGCCAGTCGAAATAGAACAGCGGCTTCTGCAATTGCTCCTCTTTGGCTCTTAGAGAGTTTACTAAAGTCGACGCTTTCCATCCAGTGAGGTCTTGGAAACCCATTCACATCAAGACTGGCCTTTTTGGACCTGGGCATTGCAGATGTAAGTTTGGCGCGTAACTTAAGGTCTTCCGGACTTAGTTTGTAAAGCGATAGATGGACACGAATTGTGCTCGTAGGAACGCCAAGTATCTGGGCGATAGCCTTATACCCAAGCCTTTGTTCTTTTCGAAGAGTAATGGCATGCTCAATTGTCTCTGGTTGTAATTTCTTTCCACGCACATTGTTTGTTGGACGTGGTTGTTCTCACGGACTGAGCTGTGATTATTAAAAACGTGGCGAAAGCGGGATCGTCCGATCAAGGACTCCATTCCCACTGGTCACACAGGGAGTTTTGCTGTGATCCTTTCGCCTTTGAAATTGGTGGAGAACGACGGGTACCGCCCCCGCTTAAACTCGGGTGCAAGCCGAGTGCATCACTTTTCTGCCACGTCCCCAAAAATGAGAGGGCCCGGCAAGTTTGGCCGCCGGGCCCTCTTTCCAACAAAGAACAAACACTTCTTGCTACCTTTCGGTACCAACCCACAGATTCACGGTGGTTGTTTCGGTGTTTATGGGCACACTTCCTAGGAAGCCCTTAAAATGTAAATTTTGGGTTTTACGTGTTGGCGCTATCGCCGAACTGGGTTCTGTCCTGGCCGTTCTACGGCCACGTTTTCTGCTCACAGCTTCAAATTCACTTTCTTTTGTCCGGGTTACTGGCCCGCGACGGTTATCTGCAAAAACCAAGAACCCCTACCTGACTTTCGCCTGGTAGGGGTTCTAGTAAATTTTATGTCAGTTCTAGTTTACCGCCCACCAGGCCTCCGCGTCTTGTCCTGGTTATGAATCATCCCAAAATAACTTGGGAGGGTTCCCACCGGGGAGCGCAACGAGGCGCAACGCGCCCATTGCCTGGGTGTTGCACCTTGTTCTCTCGCCGATAAATTTATGACAGTTTTCATTGAACTTGCTCTTACTCTACACCGTTCTGGTGTGAGTGCAACAATTATTTTCAATATTTTGCGATTTTTTTTAAACCGCGCTTCGTTTTTCAGTTTGACGCCGTTTTCTGCTTGCGTCTTCAACGTTTAAAGTTGTTGGACGCAAGTCTTTTAACGCTTTGAATTGGCGAGGCCACAGAGCCGGATGCAGGCAAGTCGTCCGTCCGTATGTCCTTGTCGTGCAAAACAAAATGAAGGCTTTTGGGATAGCGGGGACGGGACGCTGGGGACGCGCTTGACCATCCGGCTGCGCCAGCGACCTCGTCGGATGCGAGCCTGGGGCTGCTTCAATGGTCAAGGATTTCTTGACAACTGGCTGGCCTCCCGGAAGGGAAAGGCATCAGGGCTTGCAGAAGACCACCACCCGGTTCGTGTTGGTCCCCTTGGAGTTGTTGTCCACTCCCCAGCAGTTGGCTGTTTTGGTGAACTCGTGGTCGTTGATCAGCACCAAGACCGGCGCCAGCCCGGCCTTGATCCCGCAGGGGAGAACCGCTTCCTCCAGCTTGATCTTTCCGCGGCGTACTTCACCGACCTCGAAGGCCACATGCCCGCCAGGGCGGAGCAGGCGGAACATTTCCTTGAATACGGTGGTCATCACGTTCTGCCACTCCTCGAGCTTCTTCGGGACCGTCAGAGCGATGGAGGCCGAGTCGACGCCGATGAACCAGCAGCGCAGCCAATTGTCGTTGGCGTAATCCACCACGTCGAGGAAGGGCGGCGACGTCACCACGAGCGAAACCGAGCCGCCGCGGATCTCGGGCGTGCTGTTCGCTTTGGCCGTCAGCAGAACCGCACCTCGGGCCGCCGACGCCAGGCTTTCCATCTCCTGCCCGCCGCATTCGGACAGCAGTTGAGCCGACTTTTTGCGGATCAGGTCAGCCACGACCCTGCGCGGCGGGGCCTGGCCCCGCTTGGCGTTGAGCTTCCGCTGCACCTGGACGGTCACTGCCTGGTTGGGCGGCATGGTGTAGACGGAAAAGAAGCCTGGGGAGTGTCCGGTCAAGCGGTTTAGGGCAACCATCTGGATCCACCGGTCAACGGGGTCCAATCGCGCCGTTGCCTTTCGCTGCTGAAGGTGCTTTTTTAAGGCGCAGATCTCGCGCAGCGTCTCAGGATGGTAGAATGTCAGCAAATCCTCCGGGAACTCGTCGCTGTCGCGCCAATCGACGGCCGCCAGGCGTTCCTCGACCTCGCTAATCGCCGGCGGTTCAAGCCGCGGGCGCGCCATGCAGATGCTCAGCGGGTTGGCGTCGCAGCCGCAGGGGGTCCTACCAAGCAGGGCAGCCTCTATGATGGTTGTGCCCCTCCCCATGAATGGGTCATAAACAACCTGGCCGGGCGTGGTCAGGCGTTCGATGAAGAAGCGGGGCAGCTGCGGCTTGAAGCAGGCCCTGTAGGAAATCTCGTGCAGGCTGTTTGCAGCCCGTTGCTTCGCCGTCCAGAACGCATTCACGCAAGTGGGAACGGAAAGGGCTTCCCCGCTGAAAAGCCTGGCATGCGTCTGCGTCAGGCGGGTCGCGGTGCCGAACTCCTTGAACTGGGTCAGGCGATCGAGCAGCCCGTTCTTGTGGCCCGAAGCAAGCCTTGAAAGTTTCTGCGGTTCCATGCCGGAAGCGTCTCAAAACAGGCCGAGGTTAGCCAGTGGATTCCCTGGAGGTTTCAAAGCCATTGCCCGACCGTGCGGCCAAATACCTCGGATATTCTAAACAGGCGGGAATTCGGGCGGGGCCTTGCTCTCGACCGGTTGCTCCGGCGGGGTCGCTGGCCCGAGGTCGGTGGTCAACAGCGGCTCCGGCCTGGTCACGGGAATGCGGCGCAACTCATCGCCGGCCGGCAAATCTTCCAGGCCGCGCAATCCAAAGTACTCCAAGAACAACGGCGTGGTGCTGTATGTCATGGAGCGCCCCATGACCTCAACCCGGCCCGTCTGCTCGATCAACCGGCGCTCCAAGAGCGTCTGCATGACGCCGTCGATCGCGACGCCGCGGATTTCCTCGATCGCTCCGCGCGTCACCGGCTGGCGATAGGCGATGACGGCGAGGGTCTCCAGTGCGGGCAGGGAAAGCCGCGGCGGACGCGCCTTGGCGCCAAGCATCGTGATGATCCAAGGCGCGAACTCAGGCTGGCTGACGAACTGCCAGGCGCCGGCGACGCAGACCAGGCGGTAGCTGCGTTGCGCGGCTTCGTGGATCTTTTGCAGTTCCTCCAAAGCCGCGACGATGGCGCTCTCTCTGGTGTTCTTGAATGGCTTGGCCTGGTCGCCGTGCTCAGGGGCAGCGGCCAGCAGTTCGCGGAGTACCTTTGGGCTGAGCGGCTTTTCGGCCGAGAACAAGATGGCTTCCAATATGAGTTTCAGCTCCATCGCGGTGCATTCGTTTCGCCGGGCTTGACGGCCGGAGCGGGGCTGGGACTGGCATCCCATCTGGCATCAGTTTCGTTCACTGGTCGCTTTTTCCCAGACCTCCAAATTCTTCAGGATTACCTCCCCCCATTTGTCTCGCACGTAATCCTCAAACGTCGCATATTTATCCCGGAAAAGCCGCCGGTCGCGAATCGTGATCAACGCTTTCGCTTCACGCTCCATCTTTTTGATGCACTCAGCTTCGGTCATTTGTGGTTCAGAATTGTTTTTGAGCCGCGCTTTTTTGTCAAGATTTCATGCTGGGCCTTTGCCGAAGTTCGACTTGTCGGTAGTGGACCAGAAGAATAATGTGGATGCGTGGTTTATCAATGCCAGCCATTTGACTTGAACGATCGGGCGCTCATTGAGAGGGCGTACAACAGCGGGGAGCCGTTCCACATCGCCCAGGCGGTGGAGAACGCCCTTGCAGGCTTTCGCAGGCGCATGCAGCAGCACCCGCGGGATCAGGTCGAAAAAGGGGAGTTGGTCGTCTCCATCATTGCGCCGAGGAACTTCTTCGACAGGTTCGTCATCGACACCGTCATCCAGGAATTCTGCGACTCAACCGGGATGAGGGTGGCCTTGACCAAATCGGAAGGCCCGCCAAACCTCAAGCAGCCGGCCAGCCCGGAGGTGGAGTTCATCTCGGGGCCGCAGAAGAGCTAAATTTCTTCCCCTTGGATGCCCACTGTCACGGCAGTGATTACTTTTCCCATGAGGCTCTCGAGCCGGGGATGGTTCGGGTTCGCCATGAATGTTGTTTGACCGCCGACACGTTGGGTGGTTGGGAGAGGAGGGGACTGCCGCCCCCAACGACCTGTCCGCTATCGCGCCCCGTTCACGCGCGAACCCCAATCCATTATGAACCCCCTAAAACATCATCGGGGGCTGTGCCGCGTGCTTCTTCGAACTCCGCTGCCGGGTACTTGTGTGACCCGGCCAACACCTTTGACCTTGAGCATGGCCTTGGCAACCAACCGTATTCCCTCGTCCGGCACTTTGGTGGGGAGCAACTGCGCAAAGCGGCCTTTCATTTCGTCCATCGAGGGCGCATTAGATTCGCCCAAGCCGAAGAACTTCCCGTTGTCGCTGCGAATGATGGGCAGGAACTTCTGTTTCTGACCAGTGTGCGACTCGCCCATGAGGACAACGACTTCCTGCCGGTCAAAAGCCTCGGAGGGCGGCTCCATTTCATCGAACTCTTCGCCCGGCTTGGCAAACTTGGCCCATGCCTCCAGAGCCATCACGCACGCGGTGGCGGCATGGGCGATACACATCAGCCGGGCAGTGGTGGCGAAGTCGTCCTTGTCGCTTTCATCAGCAAGCGATTCGGGCATGTACATGAGCGGACCTTTGGAGCCGATCAGAAACAGCGTCGGCGGCAGGCGGCCGATGTTGCGCATGGAGTGGTCGGCGTAATGCTCCGCCTGCGCAAGAAGGTCATCGAGATTTTCGAGTCTGTTCGGTCGCACTCCAGGGATTCTGTTGGAGACCGGGAATGCAGGCAAGTTTGATTGCGGGGCGACATCTCCCTCATTGACTCCAAACCCCACCGGCATTAAACAATCACGCATGACAAATCTTACAGAATTAACGACAAGCCAACTTCACAGCATCATCGCCATCAAGGAACAGATTGAGGCGCTGCAAGGCCAAATCGATTCAATCGCTGCTGGTGGAGGTGAAATTCCATCACCATTCGCCGAAGACGCCCCAAAGAAAGGTCGCCGTCGCAGGTCCGCTGCCGTCCGGGCAAGGATGGCGGCTGCGCAACGAGCCAGATGGGCCAGGGTTAAAGGTACTGGGGCAAGGGCATCAAAGCGGTCCAAGAAGGGCAAGAGGCGATTGAGTGCGGCGGGAAGGGCGGCCATTATTGCTGGAACGAAAGCCAGGTGGGCGAAAGTGAAGGCAGCCAAAAAGAAGGATCGACGCAGCAGTCCGGCGGTGAGGGCCAAGCTTGCAGCGGCCGCCAAAGCCAGGTGGGCCAAGGTGCGGGCGGAGGGGAAGAAGAGGCTGTAAGCCGGGACCATCGGCAGGCATGAAGGCCCCGGCGCGGCCTGGTGGACGCAGATATCTGCTCGAGCACCTGGAAATTGGATTCATACAGACCGCATTATGCGCAAATGCTTTATCCTGGCATTGCTGGCTGGATTTCTGGCCGCTCCAACCCACGCGCAAACCAATCTGTGGCAATTGGCCAGGGATTCCGCCGCCGTCCACCGCTTCTCGACGCTCTTCACCGCGCAGGATGTTCGTGATTCCTTGTCGTCGGACGCCGCGAGTGACGAAGCCATCCGATGGTGCCAGGCTTCTGGTGTGACGAAGGTCTATTTGGAGGAATTCCGCGATGGCTACCAGGCGGACCGCGCGATGCTGGTGCGGGCGCGGGATCATTTCCTGGCGCAGGGTTTCCTCGTTTCCGGTTGCGTGACGACCACTCGTGTCGGAAAGCCCTCGGATCATTGGTCCAGCGAGATCTCCTGTTACACAGACCCCGCGACTCAGGATCATCTCCAGTCGGTCTTCGAGTACGCCGCCGGCCTGTTCGATGAGATTATGATTGACGACTTCTGGTTCACCGATTGCACCTGCTCCAATTGCGAGGCGGCGCGGCGGAGCCAGGCCGTTACCCTGGACTCGCGCACCTATCCTGTCAGCGGCGACACCTGGTCCGATTATCGCGGCGAGCTGATGCTCCGCCTGTCCGAGGACCGCTTGCTTGCCGCCGCCAAAAACGTCAATCCAAAAGCGCGTCTGATTATTAAATATCCCCAATGGTACGACATGTTCCAGGAACGAGGCTACGACGTGACCCGGGAAACCGCCGTATTCGACCGCATTTGGGTCGGCACCGAAACCCGCGACTACACCAACGCCCAGTGGGGCCACACCCCGCAGTACGAGGGCTATTTTTTGATGCGGTGGCTCGGCGGAATCGGCGGCGAAAAGTGCGGCGGCGGTGGTACGACTGGCTTGGCACAACGGAGCACACTTACGTGGAACAAGCCCGGCAGACAGTGCTGGCCGGCGCGCGCGAATCCATGCTGTTCCATTTCGGCGGGCTTCATCATGAGACGGGGCCGGCTGACATCGAAGCGTTGCGAAACAACATTCCCGAATTGCTCGCAGTCGCCCGCGAAGTCCAACGCCGCGAGCCGGCGGGCATTGCCGCCTACAAACCGCCCAACAGCAGTCCGGAGGATGAACCGCGCGTCTTCGATTATGCCGGGATGATCGGTCTGCCTCTGGTGCCTTGTCACCAATTTCCAACCAATTCCCCGGCCGCGTTCCTTTCCGTTCATGCGTTGACCGACCTCAAGCTGCCGTCGGAACTCGGCCAATTCATCCAAACGGGAAGGCCAGTATTATTGACAGACGGTTTGGCCCGAAGGATCGGGAACCAGGTCAACCTCACGGCGACCAACGTTCATGTTCTGAACGTGCAGGCGCATCCTGATTCCCTGATCGAGCTGTCGCAAGCGCGGCTGGATGACCTTCGCGCGCCGTTGCTCAGCGCGCTCCATACGACCTTTCAAGCCCCGAACCAGGTTGCGTTGTATTTATTCTCGACAGATCGCCGGGCAGTTCAAGCCCCAGACCAGTCGGCGTTGAATTCATTCACCCACGAAGGGTGGGTGGTGGAGAACTTCAACAACGAGCCGGTCACTGTCGTTTTGAATGGACAGAGCCTGAACATCGCCGCGCGCGGTTGGATTTTCCGCTGGAATTAGCCATGAAGAGCGGGCGCTCTGCCCAATTCACAAAACCGAGCCGCTTTTAATCCTCTTTCCCACGGGGCTCGACCGATTTGATGTAACCTTTTTCGATCCCCCAATCCAGCCAGGCTTGGCGGCAGTCCTTGACCGCATACTTGGCGATGCCCGTTGTCCCTACAGGCTCGGGCTGGTACGGGGATGTTTTGGCAATGTCCGTGAGCAGCAGGACGATGTTCATTCCACCGCCGTTGTCCCGCAGGTACTCCAGAATGGCCGGCAGGGCGGCCTCTCCCTGCTTGACGATGGCCTGGTGGGTCGACGAGGCTCTCCTCATGTGGCCGGCAACCGAGCAAAACCCAGTGCTCCAGTCATGCTCGGCGATCATCTCCGGCAATGTGAGCGCCCGCAGGTTGCCGGCTGCATCGAGCGGCCTGAAATTGTAGACGTCCGGGCGGCTGCGCTCGGCGTCTTTGACCAAGATATGCACGAATCTCCACCAGCTGGAGGCAACTGGCCCTTCGATGGCGACCTTGCTGCCATCTTCGTAGGTTACCTCGATGCGCTTTGCGTCCCTCAGGCCCTTCAGCTTGAAGTACTCGGCAATTGATAAGTTTATTGGGGCGGCGGCCATAACAATCAGGTTCTATTCTGCTTCCGTTTCTTGGTGTCTGGCAAACTTTCCTTCTAGCCCTCAGCTTGCGCCCGTTAGCGGGGAGGCTTCAAGGGCTGGTGGTGAAAGAGAAGCCGCAGATCTGCGCGTCCAAGAAAATCTGAGATTTGGCACTCTCCCAAAAAACCGGAATCGCGGGGATGAGGTTTGACGATTTGGTCGAGTTCCAGCAAAGCAGCGCCGAGCGAACTGCAAATGGCCGAGCGCATAAACTGCCGGTTGCGGGCTGATTGCCTCGACTTCCGAAATTCCAAAACCTCAAAGCTCGGAGGAGACGGTCAGGCTGGCGGACGTCATGCCTTGAACGATCTCCTCCATCATTCTCCGGTCGACGTACAAGATGTCGTGGTTCCACTGCCACGATTCGGTTGCGCAGTTTTCCTTCAACCAGGCCAGCGCCGCTTGCGTGAAGGGAACGATTATCCCGATCCCGGATGCGCAGCTTGCGCTTGCATCTGGTTCTGGCACAGGCCCTTTATTTTCTGGTTCGGATTTCATACTGGTAATGATCTCATCACAAATCGCATTGTGATGCGCATTGTGATGCAAGTTTATTGTCGGACGGGCATTTGGGTTGGCGCCGCCGCGGGAAAATCGCGATAGCGGCATCCATGCTGGCAAAACCAAGGCGCTTGCTGGTGTATTTGCCAGTTGACCCGATATCATAAAAGTCCTGCACCCGTGAAAACCTTCGCGTTGGGAAATGGCACCTGCAGTCCTGCCGGTGTCAGCATCTGAACTGCTTCCTGGCCCTCAAGTTCACCTCTGGAAGGCGCGCTTTCCTTCTGGGGCCGTGGGATCCTGGCTGCTTTGATTTGCGCGGCATTCCGGGCAAGTGGGGACTCGCCGTTTTATACCAAAGGGCATGATGACAAAATGGCCGCATATCGTTGGGACATTCGCTGCTGATTCCACGGGCCGATCGGTCCCGAGAACCGCGCACCATCCCTCACGATGCTGAACACACCAGGTAATTTTTGACGCCATGCTTGATCTTCGTTTGACTCGGTACACTGCATCATGAATTCCTGCTCTTTCCAAGCGAATTATCGTGCTCGGCGCATGTTGCGAGGATGCGGCGGGGAAAAAGTCACTCGACCAGCGCACGGGCGATTTTGGGGTGCCGCGGGCCGCTACGGCTGCAGGAGGAAGGTCCCAGTCAAGATTTTAATGTAAAAACGGCGCGTCAAACCTCTGAAGGGGTTGACCTTGAGCCTCGGCGGGGTAAGGTTAGTCCATGCCGAGAGAATCAACTTTGGATGTGCAGCTTTGCATGGTCTGCGGTACCCCGATGCCCGGAGCGAGAGCTTGCCCTGTTTGCTGGCCGAGGTGCGCGTGTGGCAAGCCGGGCGTTAAGGTTCGCTACGCCACGGGAGAACCCAAATGCGCCGCCTGCATAAGCGAATCCAACGCCTCGTCAGGAGCGTTTGTCAGCTTTCAGGAGTGGAGTTCCGCTTTACGGCTATCACTGAAGTAAGAGGGGAAAACCCGCTACGGGGCGCTTCCCAGCCTGTGAGGATTTGTTCGAATTAATCCAAGTCCATGCCCGGCCGCTCCTGCTGTTTTCTCACTTCAACCGGAGGCAATTAGGGACGGTTGGCTTGGCCCGGGATGGCCCCCACCCAGTAGCCGCCCGCGTTGGTCCACACGAGCGAAGGGAACTCCCACGAGGGGTTGTACCTTTCTCCGTTGAGCACAAGGATGTCTCCCGGGCGCATTGCTTGCTGCCATGGGACGATTGCTTCCCTCGCCTCTCGTGTTTCCTGTATCGCCCGAAGGACCTTGAGGTTTTCTTCGGTCATGGTGCAGGGCTCGTACCCAAGGACATATTTCCACTTTGCCTCTGGGAAGCGAAAGAAGTGGGTGTAAAAGAAATCCTGGCTGCAAGAGTACACCGTTCCTCCAGGTGCCGGGCACCACGGGGCCAGGCTCTTGGCGCCGAAGTCCACGTACTTCGATATTGATCCGTTGCCCGCCGGTTCAAATCTTCTTGGAACGCACAATAGGAGGCCCACGAACAGGCACCCTGACAGCACCCTCATTTTGCGGTCCTGCTCCATGATGCAATGCACCTCCCTGTAGATCAGCAGCAGCAGGCCCAAGCAGCCCCAGTCGGACCAAAACCGTTTGTTCCTGAGACCCAGCACAAAACAGGTGAGGAGGAGCATGAAATCGGGGGATCGAAGCAGATGCCGCAAGGGCCTTTTCCCTGTCACGCGAAGCAGCAGCAGGCCGCAGATCGGAAGCGCGATAAGGTAGGTCTCCATGTCGGACTTGAACTCGGTCTGGAGCTGGCTTTCCGGGACGCGGGCACAGTCGGCAACCATGCGCAGCGCCTGGACCAAAAACTGAATTGCGTGCCCTGTCAGCAGCGCACCCAGCAGGGTGCCAACGATCCAGCACAACGCGATGGCGCCCGCATCTGCCGCCGCTCCCGCCAGCAGGAATGAGAGGGGTATCAGCGCGAACAGGTACCACGCCCCGTGGATCCAAACGGATGCAGCTATCAGGAATGCGGTGATGAATGCGAGGTTGACGCGGCCAATCTCGCGCCGCTCGCTCCAGATGAGAAAGATGATGAGCGTCGCCGTGCAGGAGACCAGCAGGGGCCTCCCCTGCATGGTCCGATAGCAGATGAGGCTGGTCAGCAGGGTTGCTCCAGTGGCCACAAACCATGCGACCCTATCCCTTGCAAACAGCGCCGGCGCGAAGATGAACAGGCCGTAGAGGAGCAGGATAGAGAAGTACAAGAGCGGGACGCTCCCCAATCCGAAAAGCTTGTGCGCCAGACCAAGGAGCGCGTGCCATCCCGGGTTGTGATCGTTCGGATACCCATCGTTCATGATCAGGACATCCGTCAACGGGCGCCCCGTCATGGCCTTCGCCACATGCCGCAGGGCATCGTCCCCCGGTGTGTAATGCAAGTTGCCGAGGATGATACAAGGAAGGAGCAAAAAGCCCGCTGCGCTGAGGATCAGAGCCGGGCCAAGTCTTGGGCGTCGGGGTGCAATCATTGCCGGCCCCTCTTGCCTACCCAGTGGGCATCTACGAGCTGCCAGCTAAATCCCGGGACGTTCGTTGCCAGTTCGCCAGGACCGTAATGCTTGTCTTTTACTACGAGGCAGTCCTCCGGCGTGGCCATCCGTGCCAGCGCCCTGTTTGCCTGCCAGGTCTGCGCCTCCTTGTGGGACATTGAAAGCGCCTCCCGAACCTCGGGTTCAGCGTCTTGGTCAGTGAAGCCTGCCGAGAGCCGCCATCTCGACATCGGGCAGTTGAACAGCGCGCCCCTGGCAAAGTCCTTGTCCAGGGTGTACACCACGCCCTTGGTGGGGAGAACGAATTTGGGCCCAAACCCGCTGGCATACTGCCTGCCGGACCATCCGTTCCCATCGGCCGATGCCCGCAGGCAGAGTGCGGTTGCCGCAAACGCCGTGGCCAGGGCAAAAGTGTGCCACCTGATGCCCGCCGCCTTTGCTCTGGCGAGGTTCTCAGCTGCCACTCCAGTTAGCCACACGAGGAGAGCCGGGCACCCCACTGTTTCCCATAGCCTGGGGTATATCATTCCCCCGGCCCAGGTCATTGCCAGCACGCAGAACGAAGGCGTCTTCCACGTCCACGGCCATCCACGCGCCCGGTGATGAAGTATGCTCGCGGCGATGATCAGCGGGGCGCAGGCGTCCCGCTCCAGCAGTGGGAAA
>Ga0187880_1001509_pt1 | contig 18474 bp, 9 predicted proteins | sample June2016WEW_19_4_FD_132998 | JGI IMG/M metagenome (GOLD analysis project Ga0187880, IMG submission 132998) | Peatland microbial communities from SPRUCE experiment site at the Marcell Experimental Forest, Minnesota, USA - June2016WEW_19_40 | ecosystem: Environmental > Terrestrial > Soil > Wetlands...
GTAGGCGCCGGTGGAAACGTACAGGACCGCGAGATTCTCGAGCGCGGTGGCGGTGTTTGGGTGCTCGGGGCCGAGGGCCTTCTCGCGGATCGCCAGCGCGCGCTGGTAGAGTGGCTCGGCCTTCGCGTAGGCGCCGGTGGTGCGGTAGAATGTCGCGAGGTTGTTGAGCGAGGAGGCGATGTTTGGATGCTCGGGGCTGAGCGCCTTCTCGCGGATCGCCAGCGCGCGCTGCAAGAGCGGTTCCGCCTTCGCGTAGGCGCCAGCGTCGAAGTCCAGCGCAGCAAGATTCTCGAGCGCGGTGGCGGTGCTCAGATGCTCGGGGCCGAGGGCCTTCTCGTCGATCGCCAGCGCGCGCTGGTAGAGCGGCTCGGCCTTCGCGTAGGCGCCGGTGGTGCGGTACAAGTCGGCGAGATTGTCGAGCGCGGTGGCGATGTCCGGATGCTGAGGGCCGAGCGCCTTCTCGCGGATCGCCAGTGCGTGCTGCAAGAGCGGTTCGGCCTTCGCGTAGGCGCCAGTAGTGCTGTAGAGTTCGCCAAGATTGTTGAGCGAGGAGGCGGTGCTCGGATGCTCGAGTCCGAGGGCCTTCTCGCGGATCGCCAGCGCGCGCTGCATGAGCGGCTCGGCCTTCGCGTAGGCGCCGCTGATGAAATAAAGCGCAGCGAGATGGCTGAGCGCGTAGGCGGTGCTCGGATGCTCGGGGCCGAGCGCCTTCTCGTTGATCGCCAGCGCGCGCTGCATTAGCGGCTCGGCCTTGGCGTAGGCGCCGGTGGCGCGGTACAGGGCGGCGAGATTGTTGAGCGCAGCGGCGGTGCTCGGATGCTCGGGGCCGAGTGCCTTCTCGTTGATCGCCAGCGCGCGCTGGTAGAGCGGCTCAGCCTTCGCGTAGGCGCCGGTGGCGCGGTACAGGGCAGCGAGATTGTTGAGCGCGGTGGCGGTGTCCGGATGCTCGAGTCCGAGGGCCTTCTCGCGGATCGCCAGCGCCCTCTGCGCTAGCGGGGTCGCCGCCTCGTAGCTCCCTTGTCCGTAGAGCTCTGCGACTTGCGCGCTCAGCTGTTCTGCCTCTTGAATCAACTCTTTCTCGTGTTCCATATCTGGACTCCGAAATGAAGTGGACTGGTGCCGTTCGATTCACTCTTTTCAGGCGATAGCGACGATTAGCCCCCGAGCACGGGCATGTCGTTCACACGAAGCCGGATCGCAGGATCGCCAATGATTATGTAGTCGCGGGCATCGTCGCGCGCGATCCAGCGGTTCGCGAGAACAGCGTCTGGAAGGGCATTTCCATGCGCGGCGGCCTGCAGGGACTCCGAGAGGTCGGTTGAGAGCGCCGCCCACCTGATGTTGAACTGGTCGGTCGCATGGCCGATCCGATCGCCTGACAAGATCCGCGTGAGCACATCGCGGATGCCCTGAACCTGACCTTTGCCTCGATTGGACACAAACGTGTAGGCCCACGCGCGGTCGATGTGTCCCAGCGACGCGAGGGCGCCGCCGTCGGGATGGGCGAGCATGGCCTGTGGAAGGCGCGCGATCATCGGACGTTCTGCAATCTGCCTTGGGCCTGCTTGCATCCGCGCGAAATTGTCCTCGCGAGGACATCCTGCGCTGTAGCACGCGAAACAAAAGTGAATGACACCGGCGAGCCGCACGCTGTCCGGAACATCGCGAGCTGCGAACCAATCGTCCGCCCCGATCGACCCGTAGCCCGGCCAGTCCTGGCACACGAGCGCGCCCTGAGCCTCGGACTGCCGTGCATCGCCAAGCTCAAATTCCATGCCATGCGTACCGCTGACGATGAGAGCTGGGATGCCTCCTTCAATTTCGCCTTTCAGGATCTTTGCGAAGTTTCCCTTCGTAGCGTCATTGCCCAGGAACTTGCGCAACGCAAACTTCCGCTTCGACCCAAGGGCGCCGTATGGATCGTCGGGCTTCGCCAGCGGCTCTGCGACCTTCGACGTGAATAGTTGCGTCGCGCGGTCAAAGTCGTGTGCTGTGGCGAAGAGCGCAACTTGGCGACTCGTCTTCACGACGGGTGCCACTTCGTAAGCCACGACGCTCGCGGCGTACCGAGCGTATTCGTCTGACGTGGGGAAAAAGAGACGCCCGACGGCCCAGTAAATGTCGAGGGTGTATTGAAACTCGAACGCGATGGATTCCGGCGAACCGACGAGCAACAAGAAGTAAGGGATCCCGTTGTATGGATCCACAACATCCAACGTTGCGCCATTGCGATTGATCCACTTCACGGCCGGCTCGCCCAGTGCCGGAGCGCTCGGTCCTTCGAACACCTTGAACAGATCGCCGGCTTGTTTCTTACGGAGTTCGAGCAGGGGCTGCAGCGCCAGACGGATCGACGGGTTGCAGTCGCGGGCGAACACTATGCCCCAGCCAACTTCGGCGAGGTCGTTAGGGTCGTCGATCTCCGCAACAACCCCCCGAAGTCTGGCGGCGGCCGGGGCCGCGCGACTTTCAAGGATCGAACGTTCCGGATCGGGTTTCCGCTGTCCTGCCGCCATGAGGGACAGCGCCTCAGGGGTTATGTGCGGCAAGGGACGGCCGGTCTTCGCTGAAATGCCCATGACCAGAGCTTCATCCATGTCGGTAGTCATTTCCTTCACCTCTGCTACGCATTTCCCGCACCTGCGCCGCACCATGGGTGTTTTCAAACGTATAAGCCCAGGCACGATCCATGTGTGCTAGTGATGTGCCTATTTATTAGCTCCCGCTTTTGGGTTTGAGCAGACCATTGGAGATGTTGGCGATGAGCGCCTTGAGCCTTGCTTGCTGGTTGGGCAAATCTGGAGATCCGCTCGGCATAGCGCCTATCTGTTGAGCCAACGCGTCGGCGTCTTTTCGGTACTTCATGTCACTCAGAAGCTGCATTGCTTCGATGAGGGAATCGGCGGGTTGAACAACGTTGCTGCCGATGTTGTAGAAACGTTCAAGGATGGCCGCGGAAGCAGCTGTTGGTTGAAACTTCTCGTAATCAGAAACCTCTCTGCCGTCAAGGAAAATAATGATGTACGGCTCATCCCCGTTGTAAGGTGTTCCATCGGAAATTGCGACAAGTGCTCCGGCATCATTGATCTTATAATTCTGATACATGCTTCGGTCGGCGGTGTCGTTGGTCAAAAGGACAAATCGTGCGGTTGGCAGGTTGGTTCCAGGGGTGATGAAGCTTATCGGCTCAGTCTGCTTGAAGGCAGGCGTGCCATCAATAAGCGCCTTGCCAAGGTCTCCGACAACTTTGGAGACGGTGCTTGCGGCAACCAGATACTCGCTCGCAGGCGCAAACAGCGGGATGGAACTGGCGGCGTTAAACAATTTTGTCATTGACTGGAATAGCTCCGAAGGAAAGCTTTGGAAGATCATCTCAAGGGAGATTACCGTGGATACGCTCGTCAGAGCCTTGGTATAAAAAACGAGCGGTGTACCGACGTCGGTTGCGGCTATCTCGCGATAGGAAGTGTGCTGAAGTGCGTCGTTGCGCAGAAAATTAACCGCGCGCGGCGCCCCATCATAGGAGGTAATGCCCTTCATTGCTGAGATAACCAACATTCCTTTGCTGCCCAAGCCAAGGAATTTGTGTGGGTTGCTACCAGTATAAACTTGCCTGATTTCGACTCGAAGTGGCTTGTAAAGCGCAACAGGTTCAAACTCGGGGCCGGCGGACAAATCACCGCCAAGTAGCGTGCCTGTCGAAAAGTCGAGACTTGCAGCAGAGGACGCCTTTTGGGCCTTGAGGAACCTCTCCACTTCTCCGGTCGCTGTCCTAGACACTAGTTCGTCCATCGTGATTAAAGCTGTGCCATAACTATAATTGATCATAATTGATCTCCTTTGCTAATGTAGAGTTAATTACACAAAATCCGATCATATGATCGTGATATTCTTTTCGGTGGCTCAAGCTGAACGGCCTTAGAACAGACATTGTTTAGAAACCAACGGTTGTTGTTGTTCTCATAGTTTTTCGCCGTTCCCGGTCTCCAACCCTTAAAATCAATGCGAATTCCACCCGCGAACACGCTGTGTCCAAAAAAACAGGACCACGGCTCAAACGATTTGAATTTCCGGTGATAACTTATGCTCCTTTTGGTGGCTTGTCAAGGGAACAAGTCGAATTGCCGCACGCATGGAAACGCAATACGCATCGCGACTTTATTACGGCTAAACGGCCCAAGTCGGTTCTTCGAGGGACGGGGGGCACAATCCCCGCGGCTACTCTCCATAGTCCTCAGTCTCCAAGCCGCTCGCTCGCTCCCTTTTCATCTTGGATTTCAAACATTTGCACGGATAGGCGTGCCACATCACATGTGTCCCATCGCAAAGCCCGAGCGGTTGAGGGGATTGTTCCTATTACTATCACAAAGCGGGGTGGCGCACCCTCGGCGGCGATTATTCCACGCCACGCCTGCAATACCTTGGTCCGCACTGCGCCGACACCACCGCAAGGTCTGCTCTGGCTGGTACGAGATTAGCCGACCGCACGGTTTGCCAATTTTCTGCAATATTAATGCGGCGCTCTCGCACCGACGTTGTGTTCCGATTCCTCATTCGTGGAAAGGTAGGACTTTGCGGCCGGGAGGGGGCGCTCCTGGACCAAGATCTACCCCGACTGACGCGACGTTACCGGGTTTTCAGGAAAGCAAGGCAGATGGGGAGCTGGGCGGCGTTTATTTGACCAGCATGGACCAAGAGTTCGTGCGGTAAGGGTGCCAGCGATTCCCCGCTACCGCCCGCTCTCGCTATCCAGGTAACCGAAGATAAGCTTCGCCAGTTCATTGGTTCTTACTGGGACAAAACGCTTCGGCCCGTTCAACCAGTTTGGCGAGCAAACCTGGCCGACGGGAATCTACTATATGATTCCGGAGCCGTTCCCATGCGGCAGCCTCACTTATGGGTGCCACAGGCTTGCGGTGGATGGTGCCGACGAGTGCTACCAGCGCCCGCGGATCATAGACTTCGCCCTCGCGCAAGCTGCTGCCGCGGCCAATAACCGTGTGAGCGCGCGCTTCGTGCCCAAGCGGCGCTACGACAGACTGCCCGCACCACTGGCTCGAGTTCCTTCTCGAACGCCGCCGTCGGGTGGTAGACGTAATCCGCACTATAATAATGAGCTATTTCCTCGGCCTCCACCTCGAAGCCAAGTTCCTTCAACGCGGTGACATTCAGAAACACTCTAAAGCTGGCGGGCGGCCCAGCCGCGGTCACCAGTCGATAACTATTATAGCCGATATTCGGGGAGCGGCTGGGCGGGCCTACGTCACCTGTGAACAGGGGACTTGGGTGACTGGGTGACCCTGGGCTTGACTATTGGATTGGATAGCAGAATATGCCCAGCAGCACCGCGGCTTGGATTCCCGGCGGCTTATTTTGGCATCTTGAGGCAGGGCGTGCCGGCCGAGGGCAGCGGTGGGTGCGGAGTTATGCCGAAGATATCCATCACGATCCGACCTCTGGACCCCGCTGGGTCGGGGTACCCGATCGAACTCGAGGCCGAGGGCCAACCGCCTACGGAAGGGCTCGTGCCGGCGGCCAGCCTCGATGCCCTACCTTGGACGAGAGCGGCCATCATGGAGCGATTGCTCGATGCCCACCCGGGCCAGAGTCCGGATTTCGATGCGATCGGCCAAACCCTCTATGGTTGGCTATTCGCTGGACAGGTGGGCCAGACTTGGGACGCCTTATGCTTGGGGGGCGATACTCCTTGTCTGCAACTTCAAGTGCTGGTTCCCGAGCTAGCCGGGCTGCCCTGGGAGCTGCTCTGCAGCCCGACGGTGCTGCGCCCGGCCTTTTTGGGTGGGCTGGTGCGGCTCCACACCGCCAAGCCTCGCGCCCCAACCAAGTGTTCTCTCTGGCCCCTGCGCATCCTGGTCGTGGTCGGGTGCGAAGCAGGCGATGAAGCGCAGTTGGGGGCTGACAAGGAAATCGACACCATCGAGCGGCAGTTCCTTCCGATGGGCCGCTCGGTGGATATCCACATTTTGGAGCGGCCATCCCGAGCGGTTCTGCAGGGATGGCTCCGCCAACATCATCCTCACGTCCTTCATTTCGTCGGGCACGGCGCCCAGAACCCGGAGACGGGCCAGAGCGCGCTCGTGATTAGCCGTGTCGATGAACAAACCGCGCAGCCGGCCACATGGTTCTGGGACACCGGAGCGATCCCCACCGACCTGGCAGGGGTCGCCTGGCTGCCGCGGTTTGTGTTTCTCAATTCCTGCCGCAGCGGCCAGGAACGCGAGCATTCCGCCAGCGTTCAACGCGCCTTTCTGGACCATGGTGTCCCCGCAGTCCTGGCGATGCAGGCCGATGTGCGCGGGGATCTCGCAGGCCATTTCGCCACTCGTCTCTATCAAAGATGGGCCGAGGACCAGGACCTCGTGGGTGCGGTCCGGTTCGCCCGGCAAATGCTCGTGGATGAAAAGCTCACGTATTACTCCGTGCGCGATTGGGCGCTGCCCGCGCTCTGGCTCAACGCCGAGCTCGCTTCGGCGAGCGTCCCGCTCTACCAGCCGATCCAGCCTCCCGCGGAACAGGCCTTCGAGCGTTGCCAGGAATTCGAGGACGCCCGGTTCTTTGCGGATCTCCGCGATTTCCGGCGCGCAGTGACGACTTGGTTTTATCCAGTTCTGCCCCCGGCGCCGGACACGCGCCGGAACATCCTTCTCGTGGTAGGCGAGCCCCGGAGCGGCAAGTCGCACCTTGTCAAATGGTGCCTTGAGAGCTGTGCCCTGAGCCGTGCCCGCATCCGCTACATCCCCGTCCAGGATGAGCAGCCCAAGGATTTTCTCAAACTGCTCCGCCAGATCCGGGACGGTGAGCCGATGAGTGAAGCCGAAAAGCCGCGGCTGGAGCTCTTGCACCAGGGCTTGGATGCGCGGGCCTTTCGCCGGTTCAACTGGGAACTCGCCAACCTGCTCACCAACGGCGAGAAAGGAGAATGGAAGGACAGCGAGCATCCAGGTGATAAATTGATCCCCGACCCAGGCACCCCCCTCCAGGCGCAGGGCGAGAAGCTGCTGGAGAATATCTTCACCGGTTTCGCCGACGCCTTGCGCCAGGCGGCAGCCGAGCGGCCCGTGCTGCTGGTTTTCGATCAGTTCGGCGGACCGGTAAGGATGTTGCCCAAGGCCGAATTCGAGCAGATGTTGCGCCTTTTGTTTCGGCCCATCGCTTTGGGCCAGGTGCCCGGCGTCAAGGTGGTATTTGTCGTCACGCCGGGTGATCACAGTCATTACCAGTTCGAGCTGCTGCCCAAAGATCGGTTGGTCAGCCTGACGCTTCCCAGCGAGTTCACCTCCGAGCAATTGCGCCGGTTCGTTCTCGAGATGTTCTGGTACCAGGACGAAGCCAGGGCCCGGAACCTCGCCGATGCGCTGCTCGCGTTCCCCTCCAATGACGAGCGCGGGCTAGGGCGCTTGTCGGTGTTTCGGACCTTGATCGACAAACCCGCCTTCAAGGGGTTCTGGGTAGAGAGGATGCGATGAGCCCCGAGCCGGTTCAAGATCTCCTCGAGTTCCTCTCGAGCCTCGATAAGGGCACCTCCCTCGAGGACGTCGCTGCCCTGCTCCAGCAACGCGCGCAACCGCCCTCATTCATTGTCGTCAAGCGCCGTTGCGCCTTGGTGCGCAGCTTCGACCTCGAGCTCTATCAATTCCTTTGCGCCGGTCTCGATTCTCCCCCTGCGTTCGAGGACTTCGTCGGGCGGATCGACCCTCTGCCATCCGGCTCGCCAAGGGAGATTGATGCTGGCGAAAAGGAAGGAGCATCCTCGGATAATCGTTCGGATCAGGCGCAAGAACGCGAAAGCCGAAACCTGGTGTCGACCAGCTCGGGCTCGACGGACCTGGAACGCGTCGGCATGGCTCGCTGGCGCCTCAAGGAGGGCGCCCGCGCCCATTGCTTGCGGGAATGGCAGCAGCCGCAACAACAAGGCGAGTGGACGCAATGGCACCGAAAACTTGCGGATTACTTCCTGGCGCGGTCCGGCCCCGACGCCCAGCTCAACGCGCTCTACCACTTAGCGGTGGGGGATCAAGTGAAGGGCCTTGCGCTGTTCCACCAATGGTATAACGCCGCCGACGAGCAATTCGACATGGCGCAATGCAACGCCTTGCTCGAGGTCCTCCGGAGCCAGGAACGGTGGCGGGGTCCGGACCTTTCCTCCGCCTGGCGCGAGAATCGCCAGTATTACGATGCGAGAATGTTCTTCCTCGCCGATTACTATCGGACGGCCTCGTATCTGAACCGGGAGGTGTTGCTGAACGAGTTTCGAAAAGTATTTCAAGGAGGCGGGCCCTGGATTTTTCACCTCCATGCTAACGGCGGCCTGGGCAAGACGATTTTTTTGCGGTGGCTGGCGGCCCGTTACCTGGTTCCCAAGAGGATCCCCTGCGCGCGGATCGATTTTGATGATTTTCGGCTGGCGGATCTTGTAAATTCTCCGACCCGGCTGCTGACACGGATTGTCGAGCAGCTCGATCAACAGTTGCCGCCGGACCGCCTGACCTCCTTGCTCGAACGACTCAAGCGCGAGCAGGCATCGCCCGGGTGGAACACGGACGTGCTCGCCGAGATCCAACGCCAGTTCCAAGGCGCCAGCCTGACCGGCCCGGTGGTGATCATGCTGGACACCCTCGAGGAGGCCACCCTTTCGCAGGCGGAATGGCTCAAGCAGAGCATCGAGCGGATCCAGAGCCTGCGCGCGGCCATCCCGCGGCTTTGCTTGGTTCTCTCCGGCCGCTACGACGTCCCGAAGCGTGTCAGCGGCTTCGACGCCGACCAATGGCATGTGTTCGAGATCCCGCCGTTCACCAAACTGGAGTCGGACCGGTACCTTGTACAGCGGGGAATGGACCGCAAATACCTGCGAAAGGCAGTCCTGCGGAAGGCCGGAGGCGAGCCCTTCAAAGGCGCAAACCCGTTCAAGCTGGCGCTGTTCACCGAACTGATCCTGAACCGAAAGGGACTCACCGCCAGTTATGTCGAGAACCTGCCGCGGGTGGACCTCGCTTACTTGATCGAGCGGGTGGTCATGCGCATCGAATCGCAGCCCTTGCGCTGGGTGATCCGTTATGGAGCGATCCCGCGCAACTTGACCCAGGATTTCCTCGATGAGGTGCTCCTGCCGCACCTCCGGCGCGCGTTGCAGGGCGGCCAATCCGAGGACAACCCTACGGAACACCTGCCGGAAGGCATTGCCCAAGATGTTTGGCAGCCCGATCCCGCGGCCCTGCAAGGGCTTAGTGCCGCCCACCTCTGGCAGAGCCTCAAGGGTTATGCCCGGGACCGTGGCTGGATTTCCCTGATGGACGGCTCTCCGAACGCGGTTCATTTCCATCCCGAGGTCGTCGATTCCACGCGCGAATTGCTCCGCTACCAAAAGGTCTTCGCACCACTCCAAAAAGACGCTATCGCTTTCTTCGAGCACCTTTGCTGCAAGGCGGACAACTCCGAATCCTGGACTGAGGCGGCGGTCGAGACCATCTTCCATCGGTTCCAACTCGACGGGCCGGCCGCCGCCCCGGCCTGGGAAGACATTGTATGTACGGCCAGAACCAAAGGTTCGGCCGCAGCGCTCGCTGTCATCAAGGAAATCCTCAAGAAGGAATATTCTGAGGCGGAACGCATCCCGCGGTCCCGAGGCGAGCCGCATCAGCTCATCGTCTCGGCCCAGACCCTCGTCCGAGCGCATTGCCTGGCGGCTGAGTTGTTGTTAGAGAGCGCGGGCGTCTGTTTCTTTGCCGAAGCTCAAGAGGTTCAGGAGTTCCGCCGGCATGTCGAGCTGGCACAATTGATCGAGAAGGACGCCGGACAGGAATTGGTGCCGCGGTTTTTGCACGTCGTTTACCGGAGTCTGACGGCCGATTCGCTCGAGAACGCAACCCGGTTCCTCGAGGAACAAACGCGACTGTCTTGGACGCCGCGCGAGCAATTCTTCCTCGAACTGCACTTGGCCGAACACCTGGCGCGGTCCCGCTCGCGGTCCGCCTCCGCTCATTACCGCAGGGCCATCAGCCTTCAAAGCCAAGCTGGGCCACTCTTCATTCCTCCAACGGAGCCTTACCTGCGGCTGGCCGATTGGTACGAATTCCAAGGTGAATTTGCGGCCATGCTCGAGACTTGCCGGCAAGCGTTCCAGGCGGCGCCCGACAGTCAGACAGCAGCGAAGATCTTGGCCCGGCAGGCGGCGTACGCCCTTGATGCCAACGATCTGGCGACGGCCCGCGCTCGACTACAAAGCGCCCGCAGCTACGCGCGGGCTGACGCGTTCGAGTTGCTCGAAGCTCGCCTGGCCCTGGCGGCGGGCGATCCCCTGGAAACGCTCCGGCGGTGTGACGCGTGCGTCAAGGCTGGCTCAAAGCCGCTCGAGCGCGCCCAAGCCAGCGACCTGTGCGGCGAGGCCTATTCGCGATTGTATGAGTTCACCAAGGCGATGGAGTTCTTCGACCGCGCCTCCAAGGGCTACGACGATGCCGGTGTGGTGGCCGGATCGGCCCGCTGCGCCGTGCTCCAGATCCGTCTTCTGGCCGCGCTGGCCGGAAACTACGTCGAGGCTGAATCCCTCTTGGGCAGCGCCCAGTCATTGCGCGGAATGAAGGACGCCCAGATCTTCGCCGAGCTTGAATCTCTGCGCGCCTTCATTTTTAGGAAGACCGGTCGGGTGAAAGAAGCCAAGACGGTGCTGCGGAGTTTGCTCTTGCCGCGTGATCCACCGTGGCCGCCGCGAATCCTCGCCAGGATTCGTTGCTGGTGCCTGGTGGGGGAGATCGAATCGGCCGGTGATACGATCGAGGAACTGTACGAGCTGCTGGCGGCGATCCACCCGGCTTCCGCACGGTACGAGGTGATTAACCCGCTCGAACATCGCGAGGGCAAGGTCCCGATCGACCACGCTGCCTTCTCGCGGTTGCTCAGTTTGTTCCCAACAGTCACCGTGGCTGCCCCGGCCGCCGTCCCCAACGCGATCGCCCGCGCTCACCTCCACCGCGTCTTCGGTGACACCAAACAAGCGCAGGCGGAACTGCACCGCGCCCGCGTAGCACTGGATTCCCGTCTAGATTCCGTTCCCGCGCTGCTGGCGAGTTGGAGCTTGAGCCTGGCCGCGGAGGAAATGGAGGGCGAGACCAATTTCACAGCATTGGCGGGCTTTCTTGTCGGAAGTCCATTGCGGACGTCCCCGCTAGCGGCTGCCGCGAACCTCAAGGCTGGACTGGAGAAGCTTCGCAGCCGCAGTTTCAGGGCCGCCGAGGGATTCATCAAGTCGGCACAGGACCAGATTTCGGCCGAGAGTCAGCTTAACGCCTGGCGTGCCCGGGCAGAGGAAGCCGTGGCGCTACTGGCCGAGGCCACCGGGCGCAACACCGAAGCGGCCGTCCATAGGCGTGCTGCAGCCGGCATCTACCTTGGGTTGGGCGACCGCCCCGCAGCCGAACGGATCGATCGCGCTGCGCCAGGATCGCCTGCACCGGCCGCAACCCCGGAAGCGCCGCATTCAGATTCAATTCAACTCGTGCTGGATGAGCAGACCGTGGGTGAGCCGGCGCGCAGTCTTGCGTTTGCGGGGCCCGAGGCAATGATCGACCAAATGCTAGGCTCCTGGAGCTCTTTAGCCAAGGACCTTGGCGAATCGCTCGCCCGGACCAATGCCGGCCTCGAACGGGCCTCGGTCATCGAGCTGAGAATCTCGCCGGGTCCCCTCTCGGCCCTCCCCTGGGAGGCGGTACCCTTGCTTGCAGCGTGTAATAATCTCCTGCGGCGAAGTTATGGCGGCCAACGAGAAACCCGCCCGCCAGGTAGGCTGAGTCCTCGCGAATCCAAAGGCGCCGTGAGGATTGTCCGTCCAAAACGCGGGGAGGAGTTCCGCGGCAGTGCCAACTATGAACATACCTCGGGCATGGAGCTCGAGACTCTCTACCAGATCGAGGCCGAGGTCGAGCCGGCGGTTTCTTATAGCACATCCCCGGAGCAACTCGGCGCCGAACTGCAGAAGATGCCGCCGGTCGTCTTGCATTTCGTCGCCGCGATTCGCGAGTCCAGCGGTGGCGATTTCCTCGATTTTGAGTCCACGGAAGAGCGCGCCTACTCGAATGGCGATCAAGATCGCAGCTTACTCACGGTTTCACGGCTGGATCGGCTCCTGGCATCGCTGCCGCAAGCCCCGTTCGTGATCCTAGACATCACGCACCCGCAGAACGACGCCGAGGCCGTCCGGATGTTGCTGCTCCGGAACGTATTCGCCGAGATACTCCTGCAGCTGGGCCACACTACGGGCGTCCTGGCCATTGGCCTGGCCGAGCCGGCCATTCGTTCGTCCGCCACCCGCCCCTGGATCGCAGAACTCGGCCTAGGCAGCTCCATGCGGGACATCGTCCGTGTGGCGCGACGCACCTTCGAGAAAACGCCCGTGCCGGGCATGCGGCCGAGTCCGTTCCGGCCCGCGTTGGCGGCGGCGCTCTTTGCCGAGGACCCAACCCGTTCCCCGCTGTCTCACCTAGAGCGCAGCGCATGAGTGCCGTGGTCCTCGTCGAGCGCCGCCGGGCAAAGCTCCAGGCCGAACTCCGGAGCCTGGATGTAGAGTTCAAACACTGGAAAAAGCTAACCACTGACCAGCCCGAGTTGCGGCGCCATCATTCGCAGGTCCGCCGGCTGGACGCGACAATCGCCGGATTGCTCGAGCCACTCACCCAGCAGCTTTCCGGCCCGGGCACAAGTAGCGATGACATCCTCCTGAAGGGGCAGGACTGGGAAAATGAGATTCTGGCTGCTCACAGCATCTGGGAGGTGTTTCGCGCCAAACTCCTTCTGCGCGAAGATCCCGTGTTCCGCGAGCATTTGGCCGCTTGCGACGACTTCGCCTGGGCGTGCTACCAACCCGCGCAAACGCATTTTGCCAAGCAGCGCCGGGAGCCGCCCCTGGTCTATTTTAGTGCCACCTGGAGTCCATTCGCCCTTTCGCGCGATGCTAATTTTCAAAACGAGATTCGGGCCGGCAGTGGCACCGCCGGTTGGCTGGCCGAGGATGACTTCCAAGCGGTGCTGGCTCGGCTCCCCATCCCGCTGCTGAGCATTCCCTGGTACCAGGTGGCACACCTGCCCGCGGCCCTCATCCTCGCCCACGAGGTCGGCCACCTGGTCGCCGCCGACTTCGGTCTGGAGGCGACGATTCGAGAACTGCTTGACAGGGCGAACCTGGACCACGTTGATCTCTGGAAGCAGTGGTGGTCGGAAGTTTTTGCGGACCTCTATGGCTGTGTGACGGTGGGACCGGCCTTCCTTGGGGCGTTGATGGATCTCCTGGCTTCGTCGGCTGCGCTCGTTCAGCAGGAAGATAAACGCTCTGGTTCATATCCCTCCCGCGCGCTACGCGTCGAACTCGGCCTCGGGGCCCTCGAGCAAATGGGCCGCTCCGCTGACGCTGTGCGCCTGCGCACGGACTGGGAGAAGCTCTACGGGCCGATCCAGAAAATGACCGAGCTCTTGCCCGAGGTACCCAAAGTCATCACGGCCTTGCTCGCCGGCCCTTACGAAGGTTTGGCCCTCAACCAGATCATCACGTTCGACTTCGCGGACTATTCGATCCCCGGCAAACTCGCACGTGCGGGATCGCCACTTAATGCGAGCCAGCGCGATCCGCGTTTGCTCTTCGCCGCCGCCCGTTGGCTCCACGAGAACGAACCGTCGGCGCCGGCACTCCAAAAAGCCTGCGATCTTCTGCGCCAACACCTGGTGCTCTCTGCCCCCAAAGAGTTCCGGTTCCGCGGTGAGCCCAAACCCGACCCCGGCCAATTCGAAGCCCTCCTCAGCGCACAGGAAAAGGAGGATCGCGCTGCCGGCCTGGACCTGCGCGCCCAGCTTTTCCCCGCGACCGCACCAGGTCCGTGATCCGGCTCGGTCAGCCGCGCGCGCAGCGTTGGCACCTCAAATCTCGGGCATGTCTTCTACCCGCAGCCGTACCGCTGGGTCGCCGAAGATGATATAATTGCGGGCATCATCGCGCGCCACCCACAAGCTCGTCAGTTCCGGAATACCGACCTCCTCACCGTGCTCCCGATCGTTCTGACGTTCTGCCAACTCGGTCGATAAGGCCGCCCACCGCATATTGAAGGAATCGGTGGCTTGGCCGATGCGTTCCCCGCGGAACAACCGGCCCAGCACATCCCTGAATCCCTGGATCTGCGAGCCTCCCCGGTCGGAGCAGAACGAGAACGCCCAGGCCCGTTCCACGTGGCCCAGCACGGCCAAGGCGCCGCCCTGCGGATGCGACAACAGCGCTTGGGGCAGTTGCGCCAACAAGGGCTGTTTGGCCACCGGCTTGGGTTGGTTGTTCAAGCGGTCGAAATTGTCGAACTGCGGGCAGCCCGCTCCGTGGCACGCAAAGAGGAAATGGATGAGCCCCAGCACCTTTGCGTCCGAGGGAAGATCCGCACCGGCGAACCATTCCCTTTCACAAATGCTGCCCAGTCCGCCCCAATCCTGGCAGACCATCGACCCTTGAGCGGCCGGTTGCCGGGCATCCTCCGGCTCGAATTGCATGCCGTGACTCCCGCTAAAGAGCACCGCCGGCGACCCGCCCGGGATAGTGCCATGAAAGATCTCGAGCAGCTTGGACTTGGTCGCTGCCTCACCCAGAAACGGCCGGAGTTGGAATTTCTGACGGCGTCCAATGGGCGGCGTGACCTCGGTGCCGTTCACCAACGGTGTGGCGACCTGCCGGACGAACAACTGCGTAGCGCGGTCGAAATCGTGTTGGGGGGCGAACAGCGCGGTTTGGCGGGCCGTAGGAACCTCGGGTTGGTCCTCATAGCGAACCACGCTTTCCGCATACCTTCGGAATTGATCGACGCTCGGGAACCAAAGACGGCCCACCGCCCAGTACAGATCAAGAGTGTACTGAAACTCGAAGGGGATGACCTCCGGCGGCGCTACGATGAGCAGGTAGAACGGAATCCCGAGCCCAGGATCCACAACATCCAGACGCACCCCTTGCCGTTTGAGCCATTTCAGGGCTGTGTCCTCGGCCTGGTACCCGGTGGCGCCTTCGAAGACTTTGTAGAGGGCATCCCCGGCCTGGGCTTTACGGCGGTCCAGGAGCGGTTTGAGCGCTTCCTTGATTGCCGGGTCGATCCCCGGGGCGAACATCACTGCCCATCCGGCCTGGCTGAGGTCGTTCGCATCCAATTCCCCCGCAGCGGCGAACGCCCGGCTGGCCACGTCCGACCGCGCGGTCATCGCCGCGAACTCAGGCGGGGGTTTCTTTTCCCGGCCCAGCATCGCCTGAACCGCTTCTTCGGAGACCTCGGGCAAGGGGCGGCCCGTCCGCGCCGAGATGCCCATTGGCAATGGTTTTTCTTCGGTTTCGTCTGGTGTCATCGTAAGTTTCTCCGATCGTCCCTCGTGCAGAAAAAACTCATCCGACGCCGCTCAAGGTGGCGATCCCCAGCCTGCGCAACTCTATTTGCGCGAACTGCAAGGTGCAGCGCCTCATTGGATCAGCGCCCCCGGCGCACACCTGAAGGGTTCACGGCTTCGTGGAGGCCAGCGCCGTTTCCCACAGCACATGGGCGACTTGGGGCCCCGCGATGTCGCTGTGCGCCCCACTAGCTCCCTCTTTCTTGGCGATATACTGGCTGCCGTTGAGGTTATACACGCGCCCCTGTTCAAATCCGTAATCGCCATCTTCCGCTAACATCTCCAGATCGGACCCTTGGCCGGCCGGCAGCCCCTGGATCCCATAGGCGCCGATCGCGCCGTACTCAGGGAAACTGCCCGGCGCAAAGGCGGCGGAACCACGTAGCCGCGAGGCCAGCGGGTAAAAGAAGCCGACCGCGTCGTCATTTTTGGAACGTGTCGTCACCAGTGGCCCGGCGATCTTCCCATCCCCGAGGACGTGGCTGAAATAACCCGCACCGGCGCCCGACAGCGGGATTTGCGGCGAGTAAGACCAAAGTGAAACCGCGCCCTGCACCAGCGCCAGTGAACTGACCGGCCGCAACAGCGGGCCATGGCCATCCGGCCCGCCAACCATGCCGGAAACAACAATGCAGCCGAAACTGTGCCCCATAAGATGCACCCGCGCTGCGTTGGCCTCCTGGAGGTTCTTTAGGAAGGTATGCAAGCCTCCCTCACCAATCGTCCGCGCCCGTTTCTTCATCGTCCAATACGAGAGCAGCCTTAGCGGACCGAGGATCCCGCCTAGGTTCCATCCCCCGAAACTGGCCTCGTCCTCGTTTGTAGCGGCGAATGCTTCATCGGGATCGAACTCCACCCGGTCGGCATCGGGCGGGGCCGAGGCGCCCCCGCTGCCCAATCCCAGGGCCTCGTTCAAAGCCACGTAGGCATCCCGAGCGGGGTCCGAGAGTTCCTCGGCGGCGGCATTACGGCGCGCCTCGTCCACAAGCACGCTGAGGCACTGCCGAACCGCCGGTGAATCGCCAAGTCGGTCCGCGTAAGACTTCAGCAGGTCCTCGGCCGAAATTCCGCCCGGCGCCCCGAAGCCGGCGCCGCCCAACTCTTCCTGGCCCCACGGCTCGCTCGGCCAATGAACACCTACCAGCAACGGCTTGAATCTCGGGAACCTGTGCTTGGCCAGTTGCAGATCCGGTGCCCGGTCCAGGAAGGCGGACATCCAGCGGTCGTACTGGGCGATCGCTGCCGGCACGTCCCCGCGCCAGCCATGGCTAAAAAGGAAAATGTTCGTGAACGATTCCTGTGCCGCAAGCTGCAGCAGGCGGTGGCTCATCAAGCCATCCGGGTCATCCGTGCGCTCCTGCCCCTGGGCATCGAAGCCGATTAGCCCGTAGCGAACGTCACTATTTGGCAGTTGCCTGAAAGCCATTGGTCCTCCGGTCAGTTGTTTCTTCCTCTCATCCGTCCGAGTCGCGATAACGCGGACTCGGACGGGGACGTGCCCGCGCAACCAAAGTGCTCCTCAAAGGCGCGGGCGCAACTTTGTTTGAGAAGGTTCACGGAACATCATTACGCACTCCTATGAGAGGGATGTCAAGCCTGGCGCGGCAGGAATTTCGGCCTCTGGGTAGCGAAAACTCCATCGGGGGGCGAGAACGTTGAATTTTCAATTCGGCCGGCCAAAGTTGGACCGTCATGTTCGAGTCCCCTTTTCTGTTTCTTCTTTGCCTCTTGGCTGGCTTCCAATCTCTTTCCGGGCTCGTGTTTGAGAATCTGGCACTGCGGCAGCAATTGGCTGTGCTCAAACGCCAAGCTCGCAAACCCAAACTCCGGACTGCCGACCGTATGCTTTGGGTTGGCCTGCGGGGCCTTTGGCCAGATTGGCAACAAGCCCTGCTGCTCTTCCAACCCCAAACCATCGTCGCCTGGCATCGCCTTGGTTTTCGCCTGTTCGGGCGCCAGGAATCCCGAACACGCGTAGGAAGCGGACTGGGTTGTTCACTCGACCAGCAAATACCTCAATGGCCACTCCGACATGATCGGTGGTCGTTTGGTGTGCAGGGAACGATTGTCGGCGATGCATGGACGATTCACAAGAATCTGGGCGGAACGGTGAATGCTCTTGATGCCTGCCTGGTGCTTCGCGGCCTGCGGACGTTCTCCTTGCGGATGGAAGCACACAACCGCAACGGCGAGGCTGTTGCCGAGTGGTTGCTCCGCCGTCCGGAGGTCGCGCGGGTGCATTATCCAGGCATTGCCTTGTATTCGCAAACCGAGCTCTTTCGACGACAGATGAAGCACGGCTCTGCTCTCCTCTCGTTCGAATTATCAGGGGGCGAACAGGCGGCCTGCCGGTCTCTCGATCGTCTCGGGTTAATCCTTCACGCGGTGAGTTTGGGCCGCATGGAGAGTCTGGCGACGCGGCCGTCGATGTCCAGCCACCGCGGAATGACTTCCGAAGCCTGGCTTCGGGCGGGAGGGTCCGACAGCCTGATCCGGCTGTCGGTGGTCGTCGAGGTGTGCGAAGACATGCTCGCAGATTTGGAGCAGGCGATCGTCGGGTAGCAGGAACGCAAGTCCCTTGGTCACTCGCTGCTCTTCCATGGCGCCTGAGTGTACCCTCGTCTTGCGTCGTAAAACGTTCGTTAAATGAAAGCTCGAACCCGCGCGGCTTGGACAACTTCGTCGTGGTCGCTTACAGTAAAGAGGGCGAAATATTTAAAGAGAGTTCCAGCCGATCGAACCATTTCCTTCGGCAATTATTGAGTAACGAAGCATGGACCCAGCAAATGGAAGCGCCCTTGATCCGGCGCAGTTGGATCAACTGGCGATCAACACGATCCGTTTTTTTCCAGTGGATGCAGTGCAAAAGGCCAATAGCGGTCACCCAGGCTTGCCGCTGGGCGCCGCGCTGATGGCCTATGTGTTGTGGACGCGGATTCTCCGGCACAATCCGGCCAATCCGCATTGGTTCAATCGGGACCGGTTTGTCCTGTCGGCCGGACACGGTTCGATGTTGCTCTACAGCTTGCTGCATTTGACGGGCTACGATTTGCCGCTGGAACA
>Ga0187880_1001527_pt1 | contig 18381 bp, 8 predicted proteins | sample June2016WEW_19_4_FD_132998 | JGI IMG/M metagenome (GOLD analysis project Ga0187880, IMG submission 132998) | Peatland microbial communities from SPRUCE experiment site at the Marcell Experimental Forest, Minnesota, USA - June2016WEW_19_40 | ecosystem: Environmental > Terrestrial > Soil > Wetlands...
CCCGCCCCCATTGGGCAACCCTCCGCCTTGGCCAAAGGCACCTGTTGCGTCGTTCGCCACAAAGGTCGATTCTGTAATGGTCAATGCCCCTGTATTGTAGATGCCGCCTCCAAACCCTGCGGTAGCTGAATTGTTGGATATGGTAAGCTCTATAACGGCGAAAGACCCGGCGTTAAAAACTGCCCCCCCGTTTCCTGCCTGATTACCTGACATCAGGCAATCGGCTAACGTCATCGTGGCCACGTTGTAAACAGCGCCGCCAGCTTTCGCTTGGTTGCCAGAGACTACAGACGATGAAATTGCCATGACCCCGCTATTGCTGATGGCTCCCCCGAAACCGTTTGAGGCAATGTTGTTCGACAGCACGCAACCGCTCACCGACAGCGTGCCAGCATTGTTGATTGCCGCCCCGCCGTTCGTTGTGTAACCGTTAACCAGCATAAGCTGAGACAAAACGCCAGTCGTGCCCACTGCAAACGCAAAGATGGGCAGATTTCCTCCGCCGCTGATAACACTCAGAACATCCGTGCGCCCGACGACTGTGAGGTTGTTAGTGATTATGGCCAGCGGGAAAGCCAGCGTCAGCGCGTTCGTCAGGCCGAACTGAACTACGTTATGGCCGGGTGAGGCATTGGCCTGATTGATGACGACCGGCAGAGAACCGGGGCCGGAGATGTTCGTCGTCGTCACGGTGAAAGTGGTTGCGTGAAGACAATACGTGCTCGAGGTAATCAAGCTGAGACTGGCGACCAGCGCGGGCAGGAGGAATAGGTTTTCAATGTATGTTTTCATGGTGTACGCTGGGCGGGGAAAGGAGAACTGGTTTCTGATCGGGCTCATTTTTCACCATCGTCGCCGATGCTACCGGGGCACGGGCCAGGCGTCAATAGAGAAGTCTCCTTTTTGTGGCGGGCGGAGAGGCAATTGTTTTGCTGCAGAAGATAGTGAAGGGGTCGTGAAGGGGTCGGTTCGTTAGAATGTCATGTTTCCGACGGGTGCTGTTCACCCCAATGAGTGCGTTGGCTCCTCATGCTCGGCCCATGGGATCACTAATATGTGGCGCCGCCATCGGCGGTGGTTACGGAGGCGACGTTCGTGCTCCCCGTCCTGAGTGAGGTGTTACGAACTTATTTGACATCGTAAGAATGGCCGTTTTGGCGTCGCAGGGTTTTTCGGGGTTTGGCCACACTGGCGTCGTAATTTGTGGCCAAAATAGCCACGCTCCGGTCGTACGGTTGTGACACGGCTGACGGCCGAGGTTTGGCACAAGTCGCGAAGGGCGGACGGGGGGGTGGGGAGAAGGAAGAATGATGAATGATGAATGATGAAGATGGGGCCATTGCAGGGCGGTGTAGTGGTGATGCAGCCGCTTTCAGGGTTCATGGCCTTCTCGATGGCAACCCAGGGTAGAACCGAAGGGGAATGAAGAAGGCAGAATGTCGAATGCAGAATGAAAACCGGGTTCAGCCCTGGGCTGGACTATGGAATCCTTTCAGGATTTCCGGCTATTGCCGACGCGACATTTTTTGTCGCCCCATAGAGGGTGAAAGAGGCGGCAAAGCAGGGTCAAACCGGAGGTTGGAACTAAGATGGAGTATGCTTTGGTGCGTTCTCGGCCAGCAGCAAAGAGGACCAGATGGGCATTCACGAGCGCGAACTCCGCTCGGGGCACCGCCTCCGCCAGGGACGTCCACTTCCGCCCGGGAATGGTGATAGCAACCCTCTGCGTCCTTCGCCGCGCGTCTGGCGACCCAGGATACCGGGCGCGCTCACCGGTGCGGTCACGATCTGCCTCGCGCCAAGGCTTGGGCACCCAAGAATCCGCGACCCGCAGTGGAGCCAGGACTGCTGAAACGGCGTAACCCATTGCAAACACGGAGGAACCGGTGCAGGTGACAAGTTTTGTACACCTATATGGGGTGAAGAACTACTTGGTGCCGCCAAAGGCGTTGGAGGATTTCGAGTTTCTGCTGGCGGGAAGGGGGTCGGGGCACTGGAAAACCGGACCAAGCCAAGCACACTATCTATAGGGGCCGGCCTCATCCGAAGAACCCCAGGTATAGCGGTCTCCGAGGCCTTCTTGGCGTTTGCTGCCTCAGATTGCAACGGTTGGGCTCCTCTGTGGGGTTTGGCACAGGGACGCGAATGGCGCCAAACAAAAGTATCTGGCTGGTCCGCGTGTCGTCCCGCGCGCGGAGGACAGGGTCTAAAGTGCCCTCCGTTCGCGCCTGGCGCGCCCAGAAGGCGCTTTTTGGGGGCCGAGGGTTTTCTTTCCTCTTGAGTGGGTTCTTGCAGTTACAAATCGCCCTACGGGGCAGGAAGCCAGCGCTCGCACAAAGGCTTCAAACCGTAGATTGGCCCTCAAGGGACGGCGGGCTGAGGCGGCATGGGGTGGTTTTCCGTGCTTGACGAGGGAGAGATGTGGGTAATCACAAGGTTTAGTGCCGCAAGGCTAAAAACCTCTGCGAGACGACCATTCCCTTGAGTCAGCGTTAGCCCGAAGCGCCAGGCTGGCAGGCTGCAATCCATCAGAGGCCGCCTCCAGTTGAATGGCGCCTGTGCTTTCGCCGCCGCCGATGAGGACCATGCACTTCCCGCTGAACGCGCGTCGGGAGCTGGCTTTGTCGGGATCGTGATCGCTTGGGTTCCCGTTCCCCACGCCGGCGACATGGCCCGCTCCTTGAACGGAGAAGGTAACTCTGTTGTCCGCCGTGGGCACCACCCGCCCTTTGGCATCCACCACATCCACCTCGACCAAGGCCAGGTCTTCACCATCGGCAGAGATCACCGAGCGATCGGCTTTGAGTCGCAGTGCCGTCGGCACGCCCGTGGTCTCGACGAGGTCGTTGGCGGCGATGCTGCTTCCGTTATAGCCTTTGGCTGAGAGCGACCCAGGGGCATATTTCACCGACCATTCGAGGTGGCCGTTGCGAGGCATGGCTTTTGTTCCCAAGCTTTGGTCATTGCAAAACAGCTCCACACGCTCGCAGTTGCTGAATACGATGACTTTGATTTCCCGTCCTTCTTTGCCGGGCCAATTCCAGTGCGGCATGACATGAACCACCGGATTGGTCTTCCACCATGACAAATAATAATAGTAGTTGTCCTTGGGAAACCCGCACATGTCCATGATGCCGAAATGGCTGTTGATGCAGGGCCACTTGTAAGGGGTGGGTTCACCTTTATAATCGAACCCGGTCCACACGAAACTGCCCGCGACAGATGAACGTTCCGCCACCGGAATCCAGGAGCCGTCCGTCATGTTGTAGGACGTCACAAAAGCCCTTTCCTTGTCGTCAGCATACTCGCCACGTGTGGTTAACGTGCTGGCCGTCTCACTCCCGAACATGGGCTTGGTTGGATGATGCTTGTGGATGGCGTCGTATCGATCCGGATAGTAATTCACGCCAACCAGGTCCTCGACCTGGCCGAAGTTGACCGGCTCCAGCCATCCGCCATTCATGGCGCTGCTGATGGGACGAGTTGTGTCGTAGCGACGCGTCACCTCCATCATAGCCGAAAAGAGGCGTGTGCCCTCGGCTGACCCCTGGCGGCCCTCTTCGTTGCACATGGACCACATGATCACGCTGGGATGATTGCGGTCGCGCTGGACCAGGGCGGCCACTTCCTCGAGAATGGAGGACGAACTGCCCAGATGGCGGTTTTCGTCCATCACCAACATACCCAGCTTGTCGCAGGCGTCGAGCAACTCCGGCGTGGGCGGGTTATGGGACATGCGCCAGGCATTGGCACCCATATCCTTAAGCATTCTCACGCGCCGGTACTCCAGCGTGTCGGGGACGGCGACGCCCACTCCGGCGAAGTCCTGGTGGTTGCAGGTGCCCTGGATTTTCACAGGCTTGCCGTTGAGGAAGAAACCCTTGTCCACATCAAAACGAATGGTCCGAATGCCGAATGCGGTTTCACTTTGATCCATGATTTCGGTGCCGCGCTTGACCAGGCTCACCAGTTTGTACAAGTGTGGCGTCTCAATTGACCACAAGAGCGGCTGAGTCACTGTCATAAGATTGGTCACGCCCAGGCGCTCTCCGGCGGCGATCCTGGCAGGGGAAGACACGGTGGCCACCACAGCGTTCTTTTCGTCCACTACTTGCGTCATCAGTGTCACCGCGGCCTCGGAAGCTGAGTCGTTGGCGATGATTGAAACGACGGATACATTTGGCTGCGAAGGCTGCGCAGCAGGCGCGATCACTTGGGTGGTGACGAAGGTGCCCCAGGGCGCGAGGTGGACTGGATCGGCCACGTTCAGCCAGACGTGACGGTAGATACCGCCCCCCTCATACCACCACCCTTCAAAGTTGCTGGGGTCCACGTAAACCACCAGCACGTTCTTGCCGCCGTAATTGGCGCACTGCGTGATGTCGTAGCGGTAACTAGTATAACCGCTTAAATGGCGGCCCAGGAAATGGCCGTTCAACCACACCATGCTGTTGCGGAACGTGCCGTCAAAATCAATCCAGATGCTCTTGCCGTTGTCCGAGGCAGGGAGGCTGAAGATTTTGCGGTACCAACCGTTCGTGGGGATGAGCGAGCCGTGGTTGGCGTCACCTTTGGGATCAAAAGTTCCTTCGATCACATAATCATGAGGAAGATGAACGCTGGTCCAGGCGCTATCATCGTAATCCGATGCCGTGGGCCCCGGAGGCGCATATAGCTCCTGCGTGCGAAACAGCACGGGACCCATGATACCCCCTCCGCCGCCTGTGTTTTCGACCAACACCGCCAGGACATTCGGGCCGCCTGACTTCCACGCCGGCTTAAGATCGACTTCGAAGGGGTCGTTCCAGCCCTCATGCGTCGCGAGCTTCTTCCCGTTCAAATAGACAGTGGCATTGTCGTCCACCCCTTCAAAATGGAGCACCGGAGCGTCCTTTCGGCCCTCGGGCAGATTGGCTCTAAACCAGGCGAACCCCTGGGCGCCGCTAAAAACATCCCTCCCTATAATCGCGTCTTTCCAGTTCGAAGTGTCCAGGGCGGGATCAGTCATCTTATCTGCGTTGGCGCCCGCTGTTTCGCCGGAAATCCAACGCCAGCGTTCCACCTGCGAACCTTGAGGAGTCATGGTGGCGCCTGGAAGGCCACCGCGATGAAACCGCCAGCCAGCATCCATCAATACGCGCTGCCGGGCTGGCTTGCCCACAGCCGGGAGGCAAACGGCTGCAATTAGCAGGACGCTAAAGACGCCCGACCGACCGAGATTCCCATTCTTCATAAGTTTGTTCACTTTCCAAAGCGCTCCAGCGCCCAGTTCTTGAACACGCCCTGCGCCTTCGACCCCTCGCCGGGGAAACCGCTGTGCTGGACCATCCAGATGAGAACGAGCCCCTTCGCGGGGCGGATTTCCATGTTGGTCGCGAACGCACCGCCGTGTCCGAACCAATCGGAGCCGACCGCCAGCCCGAATCCATAGCTGTCGTTCACCGAATCCGGCGTTTGCCGCCTGGTGAGTTCACGGAATGCGGCTTCGCTCAGGTAACGCCGGCCGTTCAGTTCACCGCCATTAAGCAGCATCCGACAGAAAAGCGCGGTGTCCTGCGCAGTGGAAAACAGCCCGCCCGCAGGCATCGGGAATCGGTGGACCCTGTCGCTGAGGGGGTAGATGAGCTGGTCGATGCGGGTCTCGATGGGATTGGATTTCGCATCATCCGGGCGATACGATTTCGCGATACGCTGCCCCTGCGCTTCGGTCGGCCAGAAGGTCGTGTCCTTCATACCGAGCGGGTCAAACAGCCGCCGCTGCATGAAGTCCTCGTATTTCATTCCGCTCACCACTTCGAGGATGCGCGCCGCGGTGTTGATGCCGGCGTTGGAGTACTGGTAGTGGGTGCCCGGCTCGGTCTGCAGCGGCGTCATGGCATAGCTGCGCACCGCCGCGGCCAGCGGCAGGCCGTCGAGGGTTGGCTCTTCAATGGCGGATTTGAACGGCAGGCCGCTCATATGACTGAGCACTTCACGAATGGTGATGGGATGCCTGGGCTTGCGGAGCAGCGTGTGGTCATTGTCCTTCTCCGCCACCACCATCTGGCCGTGAAACTCGGGCAGATACTTCTCCACCGGGTCGTCGAGCGCGATCTTGCCTTCGTCCACGAGCATCATCACGGCGGTCGCAGTCATTGCTTTCGACTGCGAGGCAATCCAGAACAACGCGTCTGGCTTCATCGCGCTCTTTCCTGCAATATCGGCAAACCCGACGGCTTCTACCGACAGCACCTTGTCCTTGTCAGCAACGAGCGCAACCGCGCCGGCGAGCTCGTGTTTGTCCACGAACGGCTGCAAGGCCGCAACGGGGGAAGCCGGCGCTTGGGCGAAAACAGGGACGGACAACGCAAGTCCTGCGAAGAACGTGAGTAGTGAGTAGTTCTTTATCATAGACCGGAATTTACCAGAATCGCAGCCCGTCCAAAGCGGCTTTGGCTCCGAGGAGATCGGGGCTGGCCGCGAGGGCGGCCGTGAATTGTTCTTTGGCCGCCTCGTTTTCCCCTAATCCCAAGTGAGCAAGCCCCGCCAGGTAATGGCTAACGCCAGGCCCTGCGTTGCGAGGTCTCCTCTCCGCCTTCGCACTCTGGTTGGTGGTTTTCTCCTTTTGCAGGTCCGCCTCTGCAGCTTCGAGGAGCCGTTTCAACGCACCTTCGGCAGTGCTCGAGTTACCGAGTTTGCGGTTGGCCGAGGCCTGGTAAAAGATCTGCGCCGATTGCGGCGAGATTCGCCCCTCGCGCCCGCCGCGCCCCTCCGCTCCGGCTTTGGCAGCCTGCTCCCAATTATCCTTGGCTTTGGCCGGGTTGCCCGCCGCTTCGAAACCCAGGCCGAGCCACCAGGCCAGTTCGGCGTCACGCCCCAGTTCGCGCTCCGTCGGCAGGTTTTCCGGGATAGCCTTGGCGGCCTCAAAATCAGCCAGGGCCGACGCAGCCTGGCCTGACTGGAGCCGCTGGCGGCCTCGCAAGAGGTGCGCGTCCAGCCAATGGTCGGCCACGTCGAGCGAGCCGCCTTCCCAAACCGAAAACTTCCGACCGGTCATCAATTGAATGGCTTCATCGTACTTCCCGCAAAAAACCTTCAGCCCGATTTCACGGGAGAGGGCGTCATCGCGCATGGCGACGACGCGGTGGTTCTGCTCGAGCAGCGCCAGCCGTTTTTCCGGCGCAGCATTCTGTGCGGCATAGAGCTCGTCGAGCTCGGTGAAATGTTCCGCGTATCTTTGCGGCGCAGCCACCGCGAGCTCGAGTTCGACGATGGCCCGCTGCGGATCCTTGCCAGCTTTGCGGTGTTCATAGGCCAGCGCGAGATTTCGGTGCGCCAGCGGAAAGGTGGCGTCTAGCGCTATCGATTGCTGCCAAAGCTTAAGTCCCTGTTCGGGCTGGGCATCAAACAGGAGGTCGCCCAGGTAATAGGGCGCGCGGGCATCGTGCGGGTCGGCAGCCATGGCCCGGCGCAGCACTGGCGCCATTTCCCATTGAAACGGGAACACCGTATCTGGCGGACCGGCTTGACCCTGGCGGCGATATTTGCCGGCTTCTGTCGCATTCCCCAAGCGCTCAGCGAATTCTGCGGCGTAGTAATAGGCGAGCGGCGAAGGCTTGCAGAGCGAGTCCCCAGGCGGACAAGCGCGCACGAGTTCGCTTATCAACGCGGCCCCGTCACGCCATCGGCCTGCATCAAAGTACTCAGCCGCGGTTTCCAGGGCCGTCGCGGGGTGACGTTGCTCCGTCCGAATCAGCTCTGCAAGAGATGGTTTATCGCCGGCAAGCCAGCGTTCGGCCATGAGGCGCACGTCCAGTGGATCAGTCTTTTGCGCAGCGGCGGCCAGGAGCGCTAAAGCCTCACGGCGCTGACCGAGGTCCCGCAGCAGCGCGGCCTTGAGCGTCAGCGCGCGCACATTCAGAGCGTTCGCCTCCAGTGCGCGGTCCAAATATGAAAGCGCGGCAGCCGTTTCGCCCTTTCGAGCAGCAATCTCCCCCAGACCATAATCGGCAGGCGCCCGCCAGGCGTGGCTCCAAGCCGCTTTGGCAAATGCGTCGGTTGCCTGTTTGAGCAGTGCGTTCTCTTGCTCCTTGGCAGCCGGCCCGGGCTTTTCCGCGCCGGGTTCCCACGAGCGCGCCTGGAGCGTTAAGCCAAGGTAGTAAAACGGTTCGCCGTCTTTAGGAGAGGTATAGTTCACCGTCAGCCGCGCGATGGCGCGGCGGAAATGCTCCTCGGCTTCCGCAAACCTGGCTTCCTTGAACAGGCGAATGCCCAGGGCTGTGTTCACGCGGGCGTCGCCCGGATCTCGCTGCAGCGCTTCTTCCCAATAAGGCTCGGGCTCTTGTCCCGGACTATGGAACTGCTCGATGCGCTGACCCGCTAAATACAGCTCCTCAATCGTCTTGATGTCTTTGGGCGAAGGCGGCCCTTTGACCGTCTCGGGCATCTTGGCGGGCTCAAGCCGCACCGGCGAGTAGGCAACCAACTCTCGCCCCTCAACCGAGATGGACGCGCGCAGTTCGTGTTCGTCGATTCCGGCCGGGACCGCAACTGATTTGACATAGGCCTTCGCCGGGCTGATGGGCGCGGTCTCCTCAAGGAGCACTTTCGTCCCGGCCTGCAACAGCATCCGGGCCGCCCGATGAGCGCTGGTGGTGCAAAAGCCCACGCGCGCTGGGCCGTTGGTCTCCACGTCGAGGTTGACGGCGGCTTCGAGGTTAGCTTTCTTGACCCCGCCAATGTCGCGGAAAGGATACCAGTACATCTCGAACGCCTTGGTCTCGTAAGGCTGTAGCCAGCTATAGTCGGGCTGATTATCGGAATAGGCCCCGACCATCAGTTCGATGTAGGGGCCGTCTTCATCCGTCAGGATCTTGTCCCACATCCGGCCGCGTGGACCGTTGCCCCAGGTCCAGAACTTCTTGCCCGGGATGTCATGGTGATCGGCAAAGCTCATGATGCCGGCCTCTTTGCCGTGATCGTATCCGGCGAAGAAGTCGTCTTCGTAGTTCCAGGCAAACATTGAGTTGGCCGCGATATGATTGGTGTACCAGCTCACATCCACTCCGCGGGTGAAATCGGCACCGGCGTATCGCGTGGTGGCCCAGGGCCAGGTCGTGAATTCGCGTTTGCCGTGGAAGGTGACAAAGCGTGTGCCCGGCGGATAGATCACCTGGTAATCCTTGTTCACATGCACTGCCACGTTGGCAAAGCAGAGCATCGTGTTCGCGACGGGCGTGCGGTTCACGATGCGGACCGAGCACTCGAGGTAGGACTTGCCCGGGCGCAAGGTATAACCCACCGCCCAGCGCATCCGGTGCCTCACTTCGAGCTCCCCTACCCACACCGTTTTGCCGCCGTCGGCATTCGAGGCCAGCCGGTACTGCACCGGCAGGAAGGTGGTCGCGCGGTGATGATGCGGGATGTTCCATTCGATGCCGCCCGAGATCCAGGCCCCGATCAACCCAATCAGCGCCGGTTTGATCACGTGCTGCCGGTAAATAAAGTTGTAGCCGTTGCTCTTGTCGACTGCCTCAAACAAGCGCCCACCGACCTCGGGCAAGATCCCGATGCGCACATATTCGTTTTCCAGGTAAACGATGCGATAGAGCTTGTTCGATTTGATGTTGGTAAGCGTGTCGTAGAGCGGATACGGGTAAACCCGGCCTTCCGCTCCCTGCGAGCTTTGACCGAAGAAGAACATCGGGTTCGGCTCGGGGTCTCCGGCCAAATAGGTTGGGATTGCCACATCCTGCTCGGAGAGTCGGACCGTGTCGGCCCAAGCACTGCCAGAGGCGGCGCCCCAGACCGTCGCAGCCGTTAGAAATGAGAGAAGGTGGAATCGAGATAGAGCATATCTTTTCATGATGTTTTGCGAGGCGGCTGCTTAGGGGAGCTTGCCCTCAACGGTTCGAGTGAAAGCGGCGCAGAGTGCGGGATCGGACGCACTTTGCAGGTGAGGACATCAGACGACGTCCGCGGGATAGGCATCGTGCCTGTCCGGTCCTCGTCGGACCCACACGCAAATTCTGGATACCAGACGACGGCATAACGCAGAAGGATTAGGCGGTCAGCCAGCTTTGGTCAAGTCTGGCCACGCTGGCCTTGCCGAGCGGCTGCAAAGGGACCCCAAAGCATGCTCTGCGCGCGGGCGCATCTTGCCGGGACAACTCGAGTCCGGCATCTGCCGCCCTTCCCATGAACCTCCCCTCTCCCGGCCTTCGGCCACCCTCTCCCCGCGTCGCGGGGAGAGGGCAGGGAGAGAACCCCCTGACATTCTGACGCGGCTTGCGCTCCTGAACCGGGAGGCCGGTGAGCACGGCGTCAGCGCCAAAGGAACTGCCCATGAGCCTTTCTTCGAGGATGGCAAAGAGGCGTTCCCCCGCGTTCCACTCATTCCAGGCAAAGTCAGGGACACGGTGGAGAGACCGTCTCACAACCCCAAACCAGGGAGGGCGAGCGTCCGCGCGAGCCCAAACATCTGCGGGAATCTCAGGAAGTCAGGGCTCGCGAGGACGCTCGCCCTCCCAAATGGGCGGCTCTGAGACGATCGCTGCCGCGGTGGCCAAACCTGCGTGGAAATGGCCCGTGCAAGTCGTATAATCACCTCCAATGCATCGGGGGCTCCCCGCTGGGTTGGAGGGTGGCCCGGGAGCAAAAGCGATGTTACAAATGCGCGGCAGAGGCAGTCGCATCCCCCCAGCCGCGTTTGGGGGCCCCCGACCGCGCACAACGGAGCGACGCCCGTCGCCTGCATACGCGCCCCTCTCCCGTTCCCTCTCCCCACTGCGTGGGGAGAGGGTGGCCAAAGGCCGGGCGAGGGGATTGTCTCATCAGTGCCCGTTAGGGAGAGCAAGCGTCCAGGGGTGGGTGTTGAGGCAATCTCTGGAACGCGTCCTTACCAAGTTCAGGAACTCAAAGCGCGTCAAGTTGTCCGGGCGTTCTCAGCGGCGTCAGTTCCTGCGCGGACCTGGCCACTGTCTCTGCACGCTGCCATCGGTGCGCAAGACATTATTATGGATGGGGCAGACCGCCAGCACCTGTTGGGGGTCCGTATCGGTTAGCCATCACCGCCTGCATATAACCGCTCCCGGCCGGCACACGGGCTGATCGCGGATTTGGAAGCCGCGAAGGCCGTTGTGCCGCGATTATACGAGCGCTGGCAGGCGTTTAGTGTGGTAATTTGCTGCGCTGCATGCTGTTGCAAACTGTCATGTTGAAAGTTGCGTGTTGCAATTTGCGTGTTGCAAACCTAAGCGGTTGGGTGTTTATTTATACCGATGCCGGTGGCTAACGCCGTCGGCAGGAACTCCTGCGCCTCATGGCGCAGTGAATCCAAGCCCCGCGCACTTCGCGGGGTTTCCTTTTTTCAGGGGCTTAACTGCACGGTCCCGTGTTTCTTCAGCATCTCACGGAGCCACTGGAGCCTTGGATTCAAAATGCGTCAGCGCCACGGACGCAGAGAAACAAATCGCGCCTACCGTGTCAAGGCGGTGCCGGTCGTAGTGCCGGTCGCATGCCGCGCGATGACCCAATGCTCGCGGTCCACGCCACCTGCTCCTGCGAGGGCCCTCGTTTAGCCTTCAGCCTTTAGCCTTCGTCCCCCGCCCTCAACCCTCAACAATTTCCAGGAGGCCACCGCTAGGCGGTGCCATATCTGGATGCGAGGCCGTCCAGGGTCATGTTGGCGGTGATGGCGTCGTGCGGGATGAGCAGGCACTGCCATTTTTTGCCGCCGTGCTCCTGGGCGTGCTCGGTGGCGTACTTGCACCATTCCACGGCGGCGTCTTTTTTGGCCGAGACTTCGGGATTTTGCATTTGGTCGGCGCGCTTCGGCTCGCAGAGGAAGAGGCCGCTCTTGGCTTCGACAACGAAGTCGGGTTCGTAACCGCTGTCTTTGTTGTAGTAAATCTGGAATTGGCTGCGGGCCGGCTTGAACCATTTCAACACGTCGCCGTCGTCTTCCAGGATGAGGGAGAAGCGGCGCTCGGTGTCCACGTCGAACTTCTGGAGTTCGTAGAGGCATTTGCTGAAGCCGCCGAACAGGTAGCGTTTGATGTTCGTCGGGTCGGACAGGGTCATGCGGAACGGTTTAATTTCGTCCGTAGCGCTGGCCGTGTAGGCATTGGGTTTTAGCGCCGTGAATCCTTTGCTGACCGTGGCCTTGTAGCCGGTGGCCTTTTCCCAGCGGTGCTCCGGCAACTGCATCTGCGAGTGGATGAGCGCGGCGAGTTGCTGCTGGTGGTATTGCAGCACGTTCAGGGAGTCCGCGTCGGACAGGTAGCTGCGGAGATGCTGCACAGCCTGGCCGGCGAGGGCATAGAGCAGGTCGGCGTGCTCGTCGTAACAGATGTCGTCGAAGTCAATCAACGCCCGGACGAGGTAATCTTCGGGCCGGGCTTCCTTCACCTGGCCGGCGAGGTTCTGCAAGAACTCCTGTTTGGCGGTGCGGAGATGTTGAATCAACAACTCGCGGCTCACCGGTTGCAAATGGACTGAGGAACAATCCAGCGTGAACGTATTGAAGCCGCTGGTTACGTCGCCGGTCGGGACAACAACGATGCGCGGGATGTTAATCGTCTGGTCAATGACCAGCTTGGTGGCTTTGGCCACAACCGCCGCGAGGTCCGGCTTCTCGACTATCCCGGTCAGTTCCGTTTGCGCCGGGGGCAGGTAGGCGGCGGCGACTTCCTTGAGGATGGCCGCCTGCACTTCGGACTTTTGCAGATAGTTCACCTGGGGCAGCGTCTCATGCTGCTGGATGACCTTGACCGCGATTTCCGCAATCTTGCGCTCCTGATCCGTGGCGAACAGGGGTTCTGGCGCTTTGGCGGGCGTGATGCCCGGGGGTGTGGGGGCGGGCGCTGTCAGCTTCGCTAGGATGGTCGGCTGGGCAATGACGGTCTTGGTCGGCTGCAAATCCGTGGCCGGATCGAGTATGACTTGGGTGAGGCGGACGGGGGAGTCTGGTTTATTGGCCTCGTCCACGATTTCCTGAAAGCGGTCGTGCGCGACGATGTTCAGCCTATCCACTGCCGTAACGCCAGTGCGGACGCCGTAGGGCAGGCGGAGGCCGCGCCCGATGGATTGCTCAATCAGGATGCGGGCGTTGGCGGCGCGCAGGGGAACGATGGTGTAAAGGTTGTTCACGTCCCAGCCCTCTTTCAGCATGTTGACGTGAATGACGATTTCCGTCGCCTCGGCGGGGTCTTCAACCCGGAGAAGCTTTTCGATCATCACCTCTTCCTGCGCGCCGGTCTGGCTGGAATCCACCTGGAGGACGCGGCCTTTGTAGCGGCCCTCGAAGAACTTTTCGGACTCTATCAGGTCGAGCAACTCCTTGGCGTGCGTGGTATCGCGGGCGATGACCAGGACGAAAGGTTTCACCTGGCGGCAGTCGTTTTGCCGGGCATAGGTTTCCAATTCGACTTTGGTTGCTTCGTGGAGGCGGATGCCGTCCTCCAATTTAATCCGTTCCAATTGCTGCGGGGTGAACTGGTTCCGATCGAAGTTGCGTTGCGTGACGACTGCCGGTTCCTTCACGAAACCGTCGGCCATTGCCCGCGCCAGCGGGTAGTCATAGACGACGTTCTTGAATTGCACCGCGCCCTGGCTGGCTTCCACGAAGGGCGTCGCCGTGACTTCCAAGCCCAGCTTGGGCTTCAATTCATTGATGGCGCGGATGCCGGCGGAAGCGCGGTAGCGGTGCGATTCGTCCATGAGCATCACCAAGTCAGGCAAACCGGCTAGGTAATCAAAATAGCTCTGGCCGATATACTCGGACAGGCGTTTGATGCGGGGCGACTTGCCGCCGCGCACTTCGGCGTTGATTTTCGAGATGTTGAAAACGTTGATGCGGACGCGGGTGAACTCCGCGAAGCCCCCCGCCCGCTGGTCGTAGTTGTCGCCGGTGATGATTTCCGGTGGTTCGGTGGCGAACTCCGCGATGCCTTTGAATACGTATTTCGGGTGATTGCGCTCTTCAAACTCCCGCCGGAGTTTGTTGTAGATGGTGAGGTTGGGCGCGAGAACGAAGAAACTGTTGATGCCGTGCGCCAGGTGCAGGTAGGAAATGAAGGCGCCCATAAGCCGCGTTTTGCCGACGCCAGTGGCCAGGGCGAAGCAGACGGAAAGAAACTCGCGCTCAAAGTCGGTGACTTTGGGGAACTCGGATTTGATGGACGCCAGGGCGGCGGCGACATCCGGCGACTTGGTGAACGGAACGATTTCCGTGATGCGGTCGAGGATTTCGAGCGAGTCGCGTTGCGGCGGGCGCAAGCTCATGCGGCCGGCAACGGCGTTGACGTGGCGGTTCATAGCCTAATCGCGGGGTCGTGTTGGATGTTCACAACCGCCTTTCGTTCGGAATCCCGAGGGTGGCACCTGAGTAGAGGAGTCCCTTTTGTGCTAGCGTTTTCACTTGCGCCGAGCCTTTGGTAAAGAGGGTGTGGCCGCTTGAGACCCAGATCATGTCCCGGTCGAACTTATCGAGGCGCTGGCCGTCTCGCCGCAGCCAGGCCTTGAGCCAATCCAACTTTTTGAGCACCACCTTGATCTGATTATCACTGCCGGTATGGGTTTCTACCCAGTATATGAACCCGTCCTTGCGATTGGTGTGCTGGTGGCCAATGGCGAAATCCCAGCGGTTGGCGCTGGGCTCTCTGGGCTGCAAAGCTGCATCTACATCGGCGCTGCCGCATAGCCGCCGCGTGTCCTCGGCTTTGATATGTGGCTTGTCCTCAGCTCGCAGCGCGCCCAATCCGGCTCTCCAACTAGTTTCCAAACTGGGCGTCTGCTCAACGGCTTCCTTAAATGTCATTGCTGCCCCTCCCGGTCTGCGTTGGCCACGGCGCGAGCAACAGCTTCATTGGCGCGGCCGCTGAACTCGGAGAGCCCGCCCCAGCCGGCTTCCGCTTGGCCTTCGGCAGACGGGTCCAAGTTGGAGATGTCGGCTGTAGCACCGGTTTCGCGGTTGAAGTAGTAAACTTTGACGGTTTTTTGCATGGCGGAGGTGGCCAGCCGCTGCATGGGTGGCGAATTCGGCGCTTCAAAGATTTTCAGGAGGGCTTGCGGCGGAGCATGGTTTTCTCGCAAGTGCTTCAGAGCCCAAATGGCATCCAACACTTGGGGAGAATGGGTGGAGAGACAAACGCGGTAGCCGCGCGCGATCAATTCCAGGACGAGGAGGACAACGACTGAGATAGCGCGGGGGTGGAGTCCCATCTCCAACTCCTCGAGGACGACCCATTCGATTTCCGCGCGGGTTGAGATCCTGGTTGGGGGCATGAGCCAGTAGAAACCAAGCAGCAGGGGCACAAACTCGCGCTGGCCGGCTGACCAGACCATGTAGGGGATGTTCCCGGCGGCCCCGCCTGGCCCCAGAACGAGGCGCTTTTGGGACCGAACCTTGTCCACTCTAAGATGGAAGTTGGAGAAGACGTTTTTCTGGAGTAAATCTCTGAACTCCGACTTCAGGCGCCGCTCGCGAGGGAATAGGTCGCCGGCGGCGCCGAATTCTTGTTCGACGAGAACCCGGAGTTTTTCGCTGTACTCTCGGACAGCGAACGGATCGCCGGGGGTATAATCGGTGAAGGGGCGTGGCCAGCCGTCGCGCAGGGCAAGGACGCGCTGGGCCGGGATGAAGAAGAGAGATTCGTGTTTGATCTTGCGTTTGCGCGCTGCCAACTGTGGCAGGTCAACTGCTTTACCTTCCCACTCGATGGAGCTTTGCCCTGGGCGCCAGACAGCGCGCATTCCCTCGCCCAGATACACGTCCAGGAAGTCCGCAAGTTGACCGGACCAGTCGAGGCCGTAGCGGCTGAGCTCGCCCTGGACCTGGCCCGCATCCACCATGAGTTTGAGCAGTTGCAGGGCGATGCTTTTGCCGGTGGCCTGGGGGCCAACGAGCACGGTTAGGTCGCCGAAAGTCAGACTGGCGTCTGTGATTTGCCCGACATTCTTAATATTCAGAGTTGTCATATTGTTAAGTCCATTTGCCCCGGTTTGGGCGGGGCTTTGGGCAGGTTCTCGATTCTCAGGCTGTAGTCGTCATGGCCCCACTCGCACTTGGCGAGGACGGCCCTGGGGATCTTCTTGATTTCCAGGTGCGGGTAGTGTTCCGGCTTGCCTCGGAAGGCACCGCAACAGATGAGAAGCGAGCGGCCCGGCCCGATTTCATCGTTCAGTTGGGTCAACTGCTCGCGGGTCAAGTGCTGGGTGGTCACGTAAATGAAGCTCTTTTCGGACGAATGACCGTGCTGCCAGTAAAGCGTGTCGCTCGGCGCGTAGGTGTAGCCCTCCAGTTTGCAGACGGCCTCGGCGAGCATGGCGGCGTTGAATTCTTTGTTGATGACGAGATTGCCCCACTTGTCCGTTTTCAAGAGCGATGGAGCGAGGTAGTAGTAGCGGAAGCCGCCCCCTCCTTGCCAGGCCACCTCCTCGGTTATTCCGCCGTTGTCGGCCCCGTCAATGACCTTCTTGAGTCGGGGGATGATATGGGTATGGCAGTGCTCGCCAAGCTCGACCATTATCCACCGGCGCCCCATCTTGTGAGCCACCGCCCCTGTGGTGCCGGAACCTGCAAAGGAATCGAGAACCCATTCGCCGGGGGTGGTTGAAAGCTCAATGATCCGCTTCAAGAGCAACTCTGGTTTGGGCGCTGAAAATGGATTGCTCTCATTAAACGCTTTCACCTCGACGGCTGCGATTCTGTTCTCTCCTACGTCGGAATAATGCCAGACCGTCGAGCATACGACTCCTTCGTCTTCAATCTCCGAGAGGAAGCGCTTAATTGTCGGCTTGCTGCTGCCGTCCCTTCCGAAATGCACGCGCTTGTCTGCCTTAAGACGTTCGAATGATTCCCTCGTGTACGCCCAGCACCTTCCCTTGGCCGGGAGTACTTCGCGGCCTGATGGGGTCATAATGGGATAAAGGTTGGAGGAAACCCCCGTCTTTGCGAATTGCTTGCCGCGTTGTCCGGTGGTGAGGCTAATTGTGAAGTCGCCGGGGAACCATGGTCCGCGCCCGTACTTCCTACCGTCAGCACCAATGCCATCATACTCATCGGAATGCTTGTAGATGGCGTTTTGCTCGCTCGTCCTCGCGAGCTTGGCTGGTCGCCAGATCTCTTTGTTCTTCGCGAACACCAAGACGTGGTCGTGGGAATCTGATAGCCAGGTAGCGTTTGATTGGGAGGAGGACTTCTTTTCCCAAATTACGTTTGCGACAAAGTTCTGCCGTCCAAACACCTCGTCGCAGAGGATTTTCAGATAGTGGCTCTCGTTGTCATCAATGGTGATCCATATCGCTCCATCCTCCGAGAGCATTTTCCGAAGGAGTTCCAGGCGGTCACGTATCAGAGACAGCCAGGTCGAATGTTCGACTCCATCGTCGTAGTGACTGAACGCGCTGCCGGTGTTGTAGGGTGGGTCAATGAAGATGCACTTGATTTTACCAGTGAACTCCTGTTCGAGCGCTTTGAGGGCGAGCAGATTGTCCCCAAAGATGAGCTTGTTATCGAAGATGTCCTGGTCGGTGACACGGTGGGGGGCGTGATAGGATTTATCCAGGTCTTGGAGCAGGATACGCGGCTCCAGCCGGGGCCGGTTCTCCTTCCCAATCCACGTCAATTCAAGTTTCTGTTTGTTGTTCATCCGCAGATGGATCATGTCCGGGGCTTGTGCAAGCAACAGTGCTTGTATTTGCGTCCGCTGCCGCACGGACAAGGTTCGTTGCGCCCGATCTTATGCGGCACAGCGGAGAGTGGATTGGTTGACTGGGATTGCAAACGCGCCCTGGTTCGCGCCAGGTAGTGCCGGGCGTAGAGGGATTGCATGATGAGATGGCGGAGCTCCAGTTGAGTGTTCAAGGATGCCTGCTCGCGTTTGAGGGCCGCCAGCAAGCCGTCCAAGGCAGGGCTCCCCGCCGCGCCGGTTGCCACCGGCTTGGACGCTTGGGTATGGTAGTTGTAGCGAACGGCGGGGGGATCTTCGATCTTGATGGTCTTGCGGCCGGCGGCATCCATGAGCTTGAGGAAGGAAAGAACCGTTTCCTTGCACTTGCAGCCGGGTTGCACGCAATATTGCTCGTCCACGGCCCAGGCTTCATTGTTCCAAGTGAAGTTCAGAGCCAAGCCACAGGGAAAGACATCCACGAAGCCGATCATCTTTCCGTCATCGGCATCCGGCAGGTTTGTAATGTCAATTTCGGAAGCGGGAGTGGTCTGGATGATGGCAAGTTTTACGGCCAGAAACCATTCACGCAACTGCTGCTGATCCGGCTCGGTCAGCTCGGCGCCGATGATTTTGGCCAGGCGCAGAGACTCTGGCTCTTTCTCCACTTCCGGAGTTAGGAGGATGGACTTCTCATTGAGATTGAACCAGAACTCGCGCGTCAGGCGAGCCG
>Ga0187880_1001540_pt1 | contig 18288 bp, 17 predicted proteins | sample June2016WEW_19_4_FD_132998 | JGI IMG/M metagenome (GOLD analysis project Ga0187880, IMG submission 132998) | Peatland microbial communities from SPRUCE experiment site at the Marcell Experimental Forest, Minnesota, USA - June2016WEW_19_40 | ecosystem: Environmental > Terrestrial > Soil >...
GACACCCCCTACGAGCAGCTCGAAGGCAAGACGATTACCAAGATGTTGCACGAGATGGTCAAGACGCTCGACAACCGCGAGGCAACCATCCTGCGCGCCCGGTTCGGGCTGGACGGTGGCACCCAAAAGACGCTCGAGGAAGTGGGCGCCAAGTTTGGCGTTACCCGCGAGCGCGTGCGGCAGATTCAGAATATTGCTCTGAAGAAGCTGCGCAAGATGATCGAGAAGATGGAGATGACCAAGCCCTGAGCCGCCAGCCGCTCAGCACGCTCCATAAGTCAAATGGGTCAATTAAGCCGAATCCTCCCCGTGCGCCTTAGCGACCTCCCGACCGGCGGTCGCGTGGTGCGCGATGACGCTTAAGACAACGAACGCAACCACTGAAGCCAATCCCAACCGCCATGAGCCAATCCCGCCCGACAGCCGCAGACATCGAACGCGTCATTCGTAACATCCCTGACTTCCCCAAGCCCGGCATCCAGTTCAAGGACATCACGCCCGTGCTTGCCGACGCCCAACTCTTCTCCGGCAGCATTGATCTGCTAACCGAGAAATTCAAACCCGGCAGCGTGGATGCCGTGGTTGGAATCGATGCGCGCGGATTCATCTTTGCCGCCGCTGCCGCGGTCAAGCTCCAAGCCGGCTTTGTCCCGATTCGCAAGCAGGGCAAGCTCCCCTACCAGACGCACGAGCAGCAGTACGACCTCGAGTATGGCACCGCCACGGTGGCCGTCCACATTGATGCCCTCCAGCCCGGCAGCCGCGTCCTGCTCATTGACGACCTGCTGGCCACCGGTGGCACCGCCGCCGCTGCTGCCGCCCTGGTTAAAAGGCTCGGGGCGCAAATCCTTGAGATCTCCTTCCTTATCGAACTCGGGTTCCTGGGCGGCCGGCAAAAGTTAAAGGACTATCCCGTGCGTTCGCTGATCGTGTATTAAGCGCGTGTTTCCCTGATGCATTGGCTGCAAACGCTGGACGCTGAGCTGTTCCGATTCATCAACCTCACGTTGGTTAATCCCGTCCTCGACATGGGGATGCCCCTCGCGAGCCACAACGCTCTGTTCGGCCCGCTCGTGTTGCTGGCGGCCGTTCTCCTCGTTTGGAGAGGCCGCGCTCGGGGCGTGTTGTGCGTCCTCATGCTTGCGCTGATACTGCCGCTCGGTGAGGGGATGGTCTGCAATATCCTTAAACATGCCATCGCGCGCCCGCGGCCTTACGCCGCCCTGCCCGATGTCCACCGCCCGGGCAGCAACGCCAGCTCCGACAACATGGCGCCGGCGCCGTCCCCCCAGGTAGTGCAGACCACCCCGCCTTCTTACCCTCCCGGCAGCCTCACCAGCATGCCCTCTTCCCATGCCGCCAATTGGTTCGCGGCCACGATGATCCTCTTTATCTACTATCGCCGCAGCGTGTGGTTCATGCTGCCCGCGGCCCTTGTGGTGAGCTTTTCCCGCATCTACAACGGCGTGCATTATCCGGGTGACGTCCTCGTGGGCGCTGTCCTGGGCGCGGGTTACGCCGCCGCCGGGGTCTGGTCCCTGAACGCGTTCTGGCAATGGGCCGGGCGAAAATGGTTCCCGCTCTGGTGGACTGCCCTGCCCTCCTTGATGGCCCCTCCTCTGCGCGCCCAATCTGCCGAGGATGAAGAAATGCCCCCTGCCGATTCCGCTCCGCATGCCACGGTGGACCAGCACTGGCTCCGCCTCGGCTACATCTGGATCGCGGCGTGCCTGCTGGGACGCCTGGCCTACATCGCCAGCGGGACCATTCAACTCGGCGAGGACGAAGCCTACCAATGGCTCTGGTCCAAACACCTGGCGCTCTCCTATTACAGCAAGCCTCCCCTCATTGCTTACACGCAGTTCCTGGGAACATCCTTGTGGGGCGACACCGCCTTTGGCGTTCGGTTCTTCGCCCCGGTCATCGCCGCAGTCCTTAGCCTCCTCCTGTTTCGTTTCTTCGCCCGCGAGGTCAACGCCCGGGCCGGATTCTTCCTTTTGCTCATCATCACCGCCACGCCGCTGATGTCGGCTGGCGGAGTGCTCATGACCATCGACCCCCTCTCGGTGCTTTTCTGGACTGCAGCCATGCTGGCCGGTTGGAGGGCAGTGCAACCGGACGCGCCGACCCGGCAATGGCTCTGGGTCGGCCTCTGGATGGGCCTCGGCTTCCTGAGCAAATACACCGAGTTGTTCCAGTTGCTGAGTTGGGCGGTCTTTTTCATCCTCTGGCCCCCTGCGCGCAAACACCTGCGCCGGCCGGGCCCATACCTGGCCTTGCTGGTCCACCTGGTCTGCGCCCTGCCGGTGTTAATTTGGAACGGGCAGCACGGTTGGATCACCGTGTCCCACGTCGCTGAGGACGCGGGGGTCCACAGCGCCTGGAAACCAACCCTGAAATACCTGGGCGAATTTCTCGGCGGCGAAGTGGGCTTGCTAAACCCGATCTTCTTCGGCGCCACCGTCTGGGCCGCCATCGCCTTTTGGCGTCGTGGCCGTCACAACCCGCGCCTGGTCTATTTCTTCAGCATGGGCGCGCCGGTCTTTCTCGCTTACATGGCCCACACACTTCGCTCGCGTGTGCAACTAAACTGGATTGCGCCCTCGGTCCTGCCCATGTTCTGCCTGATGGTGATTTACTGGGACACAAGGTGGCGGCTGGGGGCGGCGAAACTCAAACCCTGGCTGGTCGCCGGTCTGGGGCTTGGCTTCGTCGCCGTCATTCTCGGGCACAACACCGACCTGCTGCAAAAAGCGACTGGCTGGCGCATGCCCGTAAACCAGGACCCTTTGCATCGCGTGCGGGAATGGAGCGAAGTCGCCCGCGTCGCAGGCGAGGCCAGACGCGACCTGCTCGCGGAAGGCAAGCCCACTTTTATCATCGCCTCGGATTATGGCTTGACCGGGGAGATTTCCTTTTACCTGCCCGGGGCCAAGGCCACTGTAACAAAAGAACCCCTGGTCTTCTGCCAAACCAGCGGGCCGCCCTCGAATCAATTCTACTACTGGCCCAACTACAAAGACCGCAAAGGCCAAAATGCCGTCTTCGTCCGCGAACTGGACCGTGATCGAACGTTCGATCCCGAGGTTCCACCGGAGTTGGAGCAGGATTTCGACTCGGTGACCTTGTTGGGCGTTCGGGACGTCCTCTATCATGGCCGGGTGCTGCGCCCGCTCCAGCTCTACGCCTGCCGCGGCTTGCGGTGACCGGCTTGGAAACGACGAAGGCCTTTCCGCTGCGGTACTACGACCTGGCCGCCACCCTCGGTTCCGGCCAGGCCTTCCGCTGGGAACTACATGACCAGCGTTGGGCCGGCGTGATTGGAACCCGCTGGGTCCGCCTGCATCCCGGCCCCGGCTCGCTCAGCGCCGAGACCGCCATGCCGGTTCCCGACTGGAACTGGCTGACCCATTACCTGCAACTGGACGTCGATTTGACTGAGGTGACGCGGACCTTTCCCGATGACGAGCCGATGCGCGCCGCCGTCGCGGCCTGCCGCGGCTTGCGCCTGCTGAGGCAAGACCCCTGGGAATGTCTGGCCTCCTTCATCCTCTCCTCCACCAAACAGATCGTCCAAATCCGGCAGATCGTTACCCTGCTCTGCGAACGTTACGGCGAGCCGCTCGCCGTGGCCCCGGCCTGCCCGCCGACATTTGCCTTCCCCTGCCCTGCCCGACTGGCGCGCGCTACCGAGGCCGAGCTGCGCGCCTGCAAAATGGGATTCCGCGCGCCGTACTTGCTGGAGACTGCGCGATCGGTTGCCAGCGGCCAATTCGACCTGACCCGCCTGCAGGCGTTGCCGATCGAGACTGCCCGCACCGAGCTGATGCAACTGCCGGGTGTCGGCCGGAAGATTGCTGACTGTGTTCTCCTGTTTGCCTGCGGCTTCCAGTCTGCGTTCCCGGTGGACGTGTGGGTGATGAAAGCGCTGCGGCAGCTCTACTTCCCTCGCCGGCGAGTCAGCCGCCAACGCCTCCATCGCTTTGCAGAAACCCATTTCGGCCCCCGCGCCGGTTACGCGCAACAGTATCTATTCCATTACATGCGGACGAAAACAAGCCAGACCGCCAAGGCGGCAGGCAGTTAGCCACGCCGCGGTGCCGGAATACACAGCCGGTCAAGCCGAACAGCTCAAAACAGCGTGTAGATGAAGGGCGCCAGGCCGGTGCCGCTGGACAGGAAGATCAGCAGCCCAAACGCCAGCAGCGTCACGAGCAGCGGCAGGAGCCACCACTTCTTGTTCTGCCTCATGAAGCCCCATAGCTCCCTGAGAAAGCCGCCTCGCCCCTGCTCCGCCGCCGCGCGTTCAAACTCATTGTCCTTTGACTTACTCATAAATCGCACGCCCTAATACTGCCGAAAATAAGAGCCCATATCCTCCGGCGTTTGCTTCGGCGTCCAGAAAGTCGGGCGGTCTGGCGCCGGCTTGCGGGCCAACAAATCACGGCCTTGAATACGAAACAGCACTGCCAGCGGAGTGATGATGCCATAGAACATAAGGGCCAGCATGATCTGCGAAACCACCCACCCGATCGGAAACGCGAGCACCGTCGCCCCCACGAACAGCCAGCGCACCGCTGCGGGCCAGATCAATCCCGTCAGCCCAACCACGACCGCCATCACTCCCACAACGATGCCGAGCTGGTGCTGACCGCGCACGAAGTAGCGAACCCCGCCAACCGCCAGGAAAAAGATCAGCCACGCCGCCGCGAACTGTCGCAGCACACGGTCGGTTGGCTTGAGTGGAAGGTCAGACCATTTCATTCGCGCTCAAGAGTATTATCAGCCAATCCAGCAAACTTGGGAAGGCATTTGTTGCCGTCGAAAATGCCCATCGGACCAAGCCCATCTCGGATTTCGGGATTCGGCCTTCTTTCGGACTTCGCTTTTCGGCCTTCGGATTTCAGGGCTGCCGCCATCATTCTCCCTGTAACCGACCGGGCTCTACGGCAGCCCTGTCAGTCCGGCTGGAACTGCGCCAGGTATTTCTCCCTCTCCGCGTCGGTGACGGCCTTTGGCATCTGTTCCTTGCGCAGCACAAAATCCTCCAGCACGAGCGCGTCCATATCCGTGGCCAGGAAGCACCGATACGCCTCCTGCGGAGTGCATACAATCGGCTCGCCCCGCACATTGAAGCTGGTGTTGACCAGCACCGGGCAGCCGGTCAGCCCTTCGAACCGCTTCATCAGCCGGTAGAACCGCCCGTGCCGCGGCTCATCCACCGTCTGGACTCTGGCGCTGTAGTCAACGTGCGTAATCGCAGGGAACGTCGAACGCACCACATTGACCCGCTGGCGCAAGTCCGGCGCTTCGGCCATCGTCTTCCTGTCAGCCTCCGTCAGCGGCAGGCGATGTTGTTCGCGGACGGCGGCCACGAGCAGCATGTAGGGACTTTCCTGACCCGGCTCCAGTGCAAAGCAATCGCCCGCCCGCTCGCGCAGCACGGCGGGAGCGAAGGGCCGGAAGCTCTCTCGGAACTTGATCTTAAGGTTCATGGCCGCCTGCATGCCGGGCTGGCGTGGGTCGCCGATGATGCTGCGCGCCCCCAGCGCCCGCGGCCCAAACTCCATCCGCCCCTGGAACCAGCCGACGATCTTGCCCGCGGCGACCATCTGCGCGACGTCTCCGAGCAGCTCCGCCTCGTTTGCATGCCGTTTGTGCGGCACGGCCATGTCCGTCAGAAAGCTGGCGATGGACTCGTTGGAATATCGCGGCCCCAGCAGACTGCCCTTTTGGCTGTCCCCTCCTTTGGGCTGGCGCGGGTGGTTCATGAGTTGATGCCAAACGAATATCGCCGCTCCCAACGCGCCCCCGGCATCGCCCGCCGCCGGCTGAATCCAGATGTTCTCGAACGGCCCTTCCCGCAGGAGACGCCCGTTGCCGACGCAGTTGAGCGCCACGCCGCCCGCCAGCACCAGGTTCTTCATCTTGGTCTGCCGCTGCGCCTCCCGCGCCATGCGCAGCATGATCTCCTCGGTCACCTTCTGGATGCTCGCCGCCAGGTCCATGTGCCGCTGCTCGAGCTGGGACTCCGGCCGGCGCGGCGCCCCGCCGAACAGCGCGTCGAACCGGCGGTTGGTCATCGTCAACCCCTGGCAGTAATTGAAATACTCCATGTTCATCCAGAAGCTCCCGTCCGGCCGCAGCTCGACCAGGTGCTTGAGGATCAGATCCTCATACGCGGGCCGGCCGTAGGGAGCCAGCCCCATCAGCTTGTATTCGCCGCTGTTGACCTTGAAACCGCAGTAGTAGGTGAACGCCGAATAGAGCAGCCCCAGCGAGTGCGGGAACTGAAGCTGTTGCCGCAGCCGCAGCTTGTTCCCCTCCCCCTCGCCAAACGTCGCCGTGCTCCACTCGCCCACGCCATCGAGCGTCAGGATCGCGGCCCGCTCGAACGGACTGGGAAAGAACGCGCTGGCGGCATGGCTTTCGTGGTGATCCGTAAAGACGAACCGCGCCCCGCGCGCGACCGGGAAGCGCCGGCGCAGCGTCCGGCGTATATGGAGCTTATCCTTCAACCAAAGCGGCATCGCCAGCCGGAAGCTGCGAAACCCCGCGGGTGCAAAAGCCAGGTAAGTCTCCAGCAGCCGGTCGAACTTCGTCAGCGGCTTGTCATAGAAGGCGACGCAATTCAAGTCCTCCGGCTTAAGACCGGCCTCGCTGAGGCAATAAGCGATGGCGTTCGCGGGAAAGCCCGGGTCGTGCTTTCTGCGGGTGAACCGCTCCTCCTGGGCCGCCGCGACAATATCCCCGTCCACCACCAGCGCCGCGGCGCTGTCGTGGTAGAACGCCGAGATGCCCAGAATTGCTGTCATGCGTGCCAGTCGCCGGCTCCGCCCCAGACCCGGTCTGAGGCGGGGGGACCGGCCGGAACCAGATTGAAAGCGCCTGCTCTCCGGTGCAAGCCGAAACGACGCCAAATGTATGCCAACCGCAACCTCAAACCCAAAAGCGCGGCGGCCGGGAGCGAGTTTCGCGGTAAACAGTGTGCCCCTGTGGCCCCCGAGCGCTCAGAGGACCCCCATGCGTCCCCTTCCTCCCGTTCCTCCAAGTGCGCGCCCGACACCACGGAGCGCCTGGAAGTGCATTATTCTCAACCACTTTCAGCGGCTTCGCTGCATGTTGGATAGCTGTCGGATAGGTGTCGGATAGGTGTCGGATAGGAGGTGGATAGGTACTGGATAGGTGGTGGCTAGCTGTTCGCTAGGTGTACGCCAGGTACACGATAGCGGCTCCAGAAGTCGGGTGGTCAGTGCGGCGCTGACTTCTTGTAAGTTCGACCAACCCGCCACGCTCTTGGGCCAGACTCCCCAAGCTTGAATCTGGCCTGTACCTTGCTTTTACCTGGCCTTGGGCGGCTTTGCATCGGATTTCTGCTTTCTACTTTCTGCTTTCTGCTTTGGCTTGGTGGTAGCCTCAGGGTAGCCTCAGGGTAGCCTCAGGGTAGCCTCAGGGTGGCTTCAGGGTGGCTACCGGTTGGCCACCAGATGGCCTGAGGGTAGCCTCAGGGTGGCTTCAGGGTGGCTTGGGATGGCCTGATTTCGCTGGCAAATCAGTACAGAAGCTCTGGAAGCCGCCCGGAAGAGCCAAAATGGCGCTACCAGGTATTCCGAGCGTGCGCGCAACGCCCCCGCCCAACGCCTGGAACGCGTCGGAAACAGAAGAACTCCACCCGAATGGCCTGCCTGGCCCGCTGATTTGTATGGTATAACCATACGATCGTATGGTAATACCACACGTTATGAACGCCTTGGCGGGCTTGTTTTTCGCGTAGATGAAGGCGGAAGGGTCGCCGCTCGGCGTTCGCGACGAGCGGCTGCGCCGGTCGTGCAAACATCCGTCTGCTGCCCAGCCACTACACGTCCAGGCTCGCCATCAACTGCTCCGTGCCGAAATTCAGCAGGAATTCCGAGTACGAGCTTGAGAAGATGTCCTTGAGGAAATCGGTGATGTCTTTCTCGTTCTCGCCCTGCTTGACGCTGTAGTTCCGGCTTTTGGCTATGGCGAACAGGAACAGGGTGTGGAAATAGACCGAGCTGATGTATTTCTTGTCCGCCAGCTTGATCTGCTCCTCGGTGATCGACTTGATGCGGCCTTTGTGGCTTTTCAACACGTGACTGTCCATGTTGATGTAAATGGCCTCAAGCTGCTCCCCGGTGACGAGCGGATGCATCACCGTGTTGTAATCCATTTCGATCCCGCCATTGCCGCAGTCCTCCCAGGAAACAAATCCCTCTTTCTTTTCCTGATACACGAGTTTTGGCTGCGGCAGGCCGAAGTTCTCCTGCTTGGTCTCCTCTTGCTTCTTGGTGTTCTCCTTCGGCTTCTCCTCGTCAACGATCCTCACCCAAAAGCACTGCTCGTATTCGACGCCCTGTCCGTCCAGTTCGGCCCGAATCTGGATGAGGTCATCCACCTTCGCCTCTTTGGTGGGATTCAGAACGATCCGGATGGTTCCGTCACTCGGGCTGGCTTTGCGCACGTTGAGGAGGTCGGATAGGCCCGTCTGCTCTCCCGGCGCGTTGCCTCCGGCCCCATCGCCTCGTTTCAGACCGACCAGGGAAATTCGCATGTCGCCCGGATCTTGCGTGCGGTCGAAATACTGGTTTTCCACGTCCGTCAGCAGCTTCACTGAGCGTGAGCCGTTGAGGGGAATCCTGGCCGCCGGTTTCTCTTCCGTGCTTTCGGTCCTGAGCTTGAAAAACGAGGGAAACCGGTTCGGCTTGAACGGCTCCTTCTTCTCGCTGTCCTCGTCCTTCTTCTTTCTCGCCTCGCCCTTCGTCGGCGGCTCCTTGGGAATATCGAGCTTGAACGTGTTGCTCAGAAGCTTGAAGAGCTCACTATTCAGCGGCATCGACTTGGTGAAAGCCCGCAACAGTTCGTTCGTGTCCTTTGTGTCGCCCGGTTCCAGGGAAATCGAATCTTTGCGCTGCTTGTAAATCTCCTGGAGTTTGCCCCGCGAAAGCAGGTCGGTCAGCAACTCGCGCAGCAGCCGGGTTTCATCGGCACCCTTCAGCCGGTCGCGCGAGGCCATGAAAAGCTCGTTCCGGAAGGACATCTTCATGCGGGTGCAATCCACGTGAATCAAGAGATGGCTCTTCAGCAAAGGCATCTTCAGCGACCGCGTGATGAACTCCGACGTGTAGTGGCCGTGGACCTGGCCGTTCACGGAGAACAGGACGGACATGTTGTTCTTGAAGAACTCCCGCTCAATCGTCTCCCGGCTCTCCTTTACGCTCTTCCCCTCGACCTTGTTCCTGAAGACGTACCAGGTGACCTTCGTCTTGCCGATGTCGGCGGACGCGTAATCTTCTGAGAATGTGGCCTCGACGTATTTCGAATCGTCCTGCTCCAAGCGGCGCTTCAGCCCGAAAAGTTCGCGGGCCAGATTCTTGTCCAGCGGATAGCGCTCGGGCTTGTCAATCGTGTAGATGGGCAATGCCGGCTCGAACAGGAACTCGTTTATGCTCTGGTTCAGGTCGCGCGAAATGACCGACCGTGCGCCCCAGGGCAAGTCGTAGCTGTAAAGCTTGACAACCGTGCCGGTCCTGAACAGGCAGCCTTTGAGCCCGAGGTCCAGCGTATCAATTGGAAAAGCGGGAATCTCCTCTCCGAGCCGTGTCAGTTGTTGGCATCACGTCGGGATCGGTATGGGCGTTTCAATTGCGATGCGTATCGGCGTGTAAATGTCAATCTGTGGACTGTCGCATTCGAGACTGACGAGCAGTGCGTACCGAACTTTCTGGTGATAACGTTCCTTGAATGGCCTCGTCTTCCACCATCCTGAGATGGGGTAAACTGCGATGAAGCGTGGATCGATCAAATCCGCAGCGGGGCCTTCCCATAAATCGGAATGGAGCGAGCCCTTGCTGCGGCCTTTCTGGCCGAAACGCCACTTCAGGGCATCCCCGGGGTCAACCTCAGCCTGGCTGTCATCCGCGTCGGCCAGCGCATTTATTGAAGCTTCAAACGCTTTACGTGTCTGGCCCAGCTTGCTAATGCTAAAGCGAAGGGAACACCCGGCGTAGTTGTAATTTGAATTGATGGTCCTGGCCTTCGGTGGATTGGGCTCGACGAAGTACGACAAGGTCACCCGCATACGAATGGTCAGACCAGAGCACTGTCGGAAAACATCAGCAGGCCAGGGCAGTGCAAAAAGGTGCATTTGGTTCAGCTTCGGGTCGCCGCTTTTCTCCTTGCGGTAAGGCTGAAGGGTTGTCTGCGCGACCATCGTAGCGCGCTGCGCTGCGCAGTACAGGGCGCGATCGAGAGCAGGTACTCCATACCCTACCCGTCGTGCCAAATGGATAAACCTCTCTTTGGGAGGACGGCTCTCATCGATGGCTTGCATCATCGCAGGGGTCCACTCAGCCGAATGGGCGATCAATGCCCGGATCGTTTCCGGCCAATAGGTCGGATATTCAGCCTGGATCTGGACTGCCATGCGAGCGGCCAGAGCCGTGGCCGGGCTGGTGCCAGAGCAACTGCGAAGAGGTCCGCCGTCGCTTTGCCCCGAGGTGCTGAGGAGCTCCAACTCCGGCAGAACGACCGCGCTGGTTGGGTCCTTGGCGCCATTGCCTCCCTCGAAGACGACATCAGGTTTGATCGGCCACCGGGTTTCCCATTGCAGCGACGTTGAATTAGTCGGCGCCATACCTCCGCGCTCCGCGATAAGGCCACACTGCTGGTTCTGTGGACCGATTCGGTCTTTCATCGTGAAGGAACCCACGCACAGACTGTTCCAGCTTTGGCCGGGGTTGTGCACCGTACGAGTATAATTGACGCTTGGGTACTGAGGCCAGTCAGGCCAAAGAACGTTACCGGCACTGACGCAAAAGAGGCGGCAGTGCTTGCCATCATTGTCAACGCCAGCGGAGAGTGCGTCCAACTCGGCAGACCAAGAACTGGGCCGCCCGTCATGGTTGCCGGCGAAGCTGGTTGTCAGGCACCAAGTTCGAGGGCGTTTCGCATCTCGAATCTCCGCAATGAAGACTCCTCGCTGGGTCAGCTCAGCAGCGAACTTCTCGTCGTCATTGCCCGCCGGCGGGACAATCTTCATTCCCTCCAACCAGCAGGGCACTTGAACTGGGCCAGTCTGGCCAAGCACGTCTGCGAGATCCCCATAGAGGCATATTCCAGCCATGGGAGTGCCATGGTCCTGATCGTCAGCAGCGCCCCAGGCCGGGTTGACCGTTTGGTTGGCGGTCTCTTTCAAATACAAGGTCAGGAGCGGGTGGCCGCGATTGATGCCGGTGTCGAGGAGGCAAATGGCAGGGGCCGCAACCGATGGCTCTACTGCGCGGCCACGCAAATCCTGAACCCAGGATGCCTGGTCCGCGACTGATTGGCCGACAAAGAAATCAGCAAAGTCCTGAGGCTTCCTCAGCTCCGCCAAACAGTTGAGAAGCTCTACGGAAGCGACAAGCTGGTCGCTGGTCGCCTTGATAATCACTATTGTCTGCTCGGGCATTTTGACTTCGCCGTCGCTTACGCGAATGTTCGCCTGGGCACACGCCTGGCGAAATTGCTTGGTGATGCCCGGTCGATCCTGTGTTTCCCTGCCTACGCGGAGCCATGCCTCCCAAAGAACGGGTGTCTTGGCATCAGGGAAAGGCTCTGACTCGCTCCACAATTCACGGACCGTCGCCATTCGCAGGCTTTGGATGCTGTCCAGCAGGCTACGATTCTTCGGGTTGCTTGGCTTGAGCGTGCCGTCGGCGCGGGTCTTCGCGGGGGTATCCTTGGCCGGATCCAAATAATCTCTCAAGAGCTTTTCCAGCCTATCAAGTTTCCCCGCCGGCACGAACAAGCGTGCAAGCATCACCTGCCGGCCCTGGGCATCCGTGAAGACCGGCGCATTGAGCAGCTCAAATCCCTGTCGTTTGCTCTCCAGTGATTTCAACTGGAGTTCAACGCCGGGCGGGCTTTCAAACTCGACGATGAGACCGTCTTGATAGCGAAATGGAAAAGGCGAGCGGGCCTGCTTGAATTGCTCGTAGTCGTCCTTGAGTTGTTTGATCTGTCCGCCAAGTGCCGCGCCATGACCTGGCCGGTCCTGGGACGGGATGGTCTTGCTTACATTAAAGCCACGAGAGTAAGGGCGCGACTCGACGAACCGCTCCACCCATAGATGCTTTGGCTTTGGGGGGCTGTTGGCCGGTATGGGCATGGAGGATCAGTTCAGGTGTTGCCGGCGTTCAGCGATAGCGGCCAGGAGAACCTGAGTGGTTAACTTACCGAGGCTTTCAATCAATATCTCCTTCATGGCCTCACTGGCCACTCTGGCTACCTCGGCGTGGCTCAGGCCTTCCAGTTCCTTCAAAACGGCAGGCCAGTCCACCTGGGTGGAATCCACGCTGGCCAAGTGCCCTCGCAGAACTTGCTCAACTTCCGAACGCGTCGGCATGGAGTAACGAATCAAGTCGTCGAACCGACGGAACAAGGCGGAGTCCAAAGCCTCGGGATGATTGCTGGCGGCAATGATCAGACTGTTGCCATGCAAGTTTTCCAGGAAGCCCAGGAAACTGTTCAGCACCCGGCGCATCTCCGCGACGTCATGCTGGGAGCCGCGCGCCAGTCCAAGAGAGTCAAACTCGTCGAATAAATAGACGGCCCGGTTTTGCTCGATTGCGTCGAAAATGAACCGCAGTTTCGAGCCTGTCTCTCCGAGGAACTTGGTGAAGAGCGCATCGAGTCGCACAATGAACAGTGGTAGGCCCAGTTCGGCCGCCAGCGCGTGCGCAGTCATCGTCTTGCCGCAGCCTGGCGGGCCCAGGAGCAGGATTTTCTGCCGTGGACGAAGGAAATGCTCCCGCAATTTGTTAAAGTTCTTCTGCTCGCGCAGAATACGGTTCAGCCTTTGCCGCAGAGCCCCGGGAATGATCATTTGCCCCAGTCGGACCTGGGGTTCCACAATTTCCAGCAGGTTGGCCAGGTCGCCTTGGGGTCGGGCCATCACCATCAAGTTCGATACTGCGCGAGAAGGGTGGCGAGCTTGATCCTGTTCAACGAGCTTCTTGATTTCCTCGGCGAGCGCCGTGTGCCCCTTGCGAGCCTCATTGGCGGCGATCTGCAGAGCGACGGTCAGGAAGTGGTCGTCGTCTCCGCGAGCGTGGCTCTTGAGCAGCGCCTTAATCTGGTGTGCGGTCGCCATGTGTTAAATTAAGACGGTTGCGAGGCGGGCGTCAATCTTCCCGTAGCGACATCTTCCTGCGGCGACAACAGTGGAAGGCGAGGAACGCGATGCGGTGTTCCGACTCTGATACTCGGTCGCGCCTGAAAAGGGCCTGGGCGGTGGGGTCTTTGCCTCCGGACATACAGAGAATGTGGCGGGTGGGTTTGCTCATTTCCGTCTTTGCGGATCTCCAGTTGGCGATAGGGACCTCTCCCAGTATTTGGCGGTGTGCGGGATGACGAAGCGGACGCCACCCCGCGGGTCTGCAACATCCCCGGGGTAGCGCGGGATTACATGGATATGTGCGTGCATGATGGTCTGGCCGGCGGCTGACCCCACATTCACACCCACGTTGTACCCATCCGGGTGCAAATCGCAGTTTAGCTTTGCATTGGCTTGCCAGACAAGTTCCAGCGCGGCTTTACGCTCATCTGGGGTCAATTCGAAGAAGTCGGCGACATGGCGGAACGGGACGATCAATACATGCCCTTTGCTGACGGGATACCGATCATAGCGGGCATAGCAAAGGGGATTCCGGAGGACGATTTCCTCGGGAACTGGAGAGCAGAATGGGCACTGGGCATTCATAAAGGAGAGGGTCACGAGCCGGACGAGAGTGTCTGGATGAACTCAGCTACGACACGCAAATCAGCGTCGTCTTCAGAGGAGAATGCAAGAATTGGGAATTTCTCGCGGTCTGGATTGTCTGGGATTAGCTGAATGGATTCATGCCTCCAGCCCTCCTCGCCCATTGATTTAGTGCTTTGATAGCGTTTCACGGTGTAGTTGCCGCCAGTTTCCGAGTCAGTCACGTTTCGCTTTTGGACAAGAACAATCCGGCCTTGTCTTGTGCCTTCAACCGGGCTGCGGAACACACAGTAAGAGCCGTTCTTGATAGTTGGCGCCATGGACTCACCCACCACGCGAGTCACAAACATGCCCGCGCTGAGGCGTTTTGGAAAACCGTGCTTCGGAGCGTTAACCCAGCCTTCGGGCTCGGGGGCGTCGCCCGCCAGGAAACCGCCGGCAGCGATTGCCAAAGAATAATAAGGAAGGTAATCGGACAGGGGCTTTGGCTGGGCTTCCTTTGGAAACAGTTCGACGATAACTCTCTCGGAGGATACCTCGTCCGCGTGGAAGCGGGCAGAGTCATCCGGGGCTTCCTCGGCCACAAACCTTCGCTTCGTGCTCAGACTGACGACCGGTGTTCGCATCCTCCACCCCGACTGGAAGCCCTGATTTATGGCGATCTGCGCCTGGGGCAGGATGACCTCGCGGAACTTGGTTTCTAGGCTGCTTGCACCTATGGCCGCCAATTCCGCCGCATCTAATCTGAAGCAGTCGGTGTAGTCCTCCAGAAGCTTGGGCCGGCTCTTCGCAACCTCAATGGCCTCGAAGTGGAGGTTGGCGAGGCGCGGAAGGTAGAGATCGAGGTCCGGCAGCACGTCGTTCTTCGCGGAGTTTGTGGTCGGCTCTACTGGCGTGAGATTCCAGAATAAGTCGTGGACGACGAAGCTCCACGGCAGAAAGTGGTCGATGGAGAAGTTCTGTGCAAGTGGTTGCTCCGAGTAAATATCACGGAACCGGCCCGCACGGCCCGATTTGGCAAACTCGGCACGCACGAATTGCCAGAACTGGCGGGCTTCGTTGAGCTGCCGCTCGGTTGGAGCGCGAAGTTTGTTCACCACACCCGGCACGTTGGGGTTGCGCGTCTGCAAATAGAGAGCGAGGTGGTGCTCCGCGAACGCCTGCACGACTGCCATGTTGTCAGTCAGGAAGTGTTGCCACGACGGGTTGAAACAAACGTTCTCGCCATTGAACCAATACGGACTGGCGAAGGGAGTTGTCTGGCTTTCTTTCGCCAACTCGTGGATTCGGGCATCGCGGCGGGCGTCCACCTTACCGCACAACTCGTCGGCGAACCAAGGTGAGAGGAAGCGAGTGGGAACAAAACGCCTGAAGCAGGCAAGCCGAGCCTTTGCCTCGGGAGCTCCGTTTACAAAGCTACGGACCTTGTCCGGTAGTTCGTTAGGCCCAAGCTGCGAGTGGCCCTGGATCGTAAGAATTGCATTTTGGAGCTTGTCCTGGCAGCCGAGTGAGAGCCGAAAGAGGCACACGGGGTGCCAGGCAACCACGGCCATTTCGGCGAGTATATCGGCGAGAGCCAGCACATTGGCATTGCTGCGCTTCAGAAGGGAGAGGATGGCGAGGAACCAGACGAGCTTATAGGAGTTGGTGGTGTGCTTGAAGACCTGCCCGAGATAAAAGGTCTTTTCCGGGTAGCGTAGCGCGACGCTGGCGAGTGCGGCTGGCTGATTAGTCGAACCATCTCCGCTTACCCGGTTTGTTGTCAACACACTTGTTCTCACACACTCGTTTTCACGTGTGTTCTCCCATAGCCTGCCGCCTGAGTCGCTTTGCGCTTACCCAGACGAATCTGTCTCCCTCGGGGCAGTTGGCTAAGATTTGCACGCGCCCGCCGCGACGGCTCACCGCTTTTACGAGCGCTGGGACTGTATCCCCATTCACCCGATACCAGTATACATTCGATCCACCCTGCCAAGCGATGCGTCCCTGGATCATCATGTCCGTGGTTTGTCAACGAACCGGGTATGTAGGGAACCATCCTGTACCTTAGCCGGCTTCACCGGTGCGCACAGTATTTCATCACTGGTGTCGGCAGATATGCCGACGCATTGGCCTTGTGGCTTCATCTCAGCGTGGAACGCGCCCCCAGCCGGGTGGGAGGATTGGCGATCTCGATCAGAACGTCGGCATGGCAGGGCTTGTGCAGCGGGCACCAACAGGCAAGGTTCTTTCCGCGCAACTGCTGTCTAGCGGCCTCTATTAGCCGGGGGCGCCGCATCATGTATTCCCGGAAGATCTCGACTGCCTCCGCGTGGCGGCATCCGGCTGTGCTCTCTCCGGTGCAAACCCACCATGAGTAAAGCGGTCTCCATCGCGACGGTTTGGCGACTGACACCGTGTTGGCCGGCATTTTCCAGCCCCTAACTCGTTGTAACTGTATTCTTCGTGGTTTCATAGCCGGAGAGGGCGGCGGGGTCGTGGAAGTCACGCTCCAGGTTCGCGGATCGGAGGAACCGGCCCCGGATGGCGAATAGATCGGCAATTCGCTTGTCAGGCATTTACCGCCTCCGGTTCATAGATGGCTGGCAGCAGAGCTAGGCTGTCTTGTGGGCTATTCCGGCGCACCTGTTGGAGGTTTGTGGATTCGGCGTAGGTGAAAGCGTCTCTGGTCTGGCGAGCCAGTCCTTCGACCCGTGCCCTCACGTCCTCCTCCGGCAGTTTGAAAATCTGGCCAGGGCTGCCGTGGCCATGAGCGACCTCACGGAACTGCAGGGTCATTTCCCTCTCGTGGCGGTTCTGCCAGAAATCGTTGAGGCAGTACAGGAACAGTTCGGGGGTGATTTCCGATTTCTCCTCGCGCCGGAAAGCGTAAATCGGCTCCATACGGCCCGCCCCCTGGTCGGTCGGGCGCTCGCCCACTTTAACGAGGAGGTCGAGTTCCACCAGCGGCGAATCCAGGTTGTCTTCTACCACCTCGCCCTTCCGGCCACGGGTGGGCAGATAAGTGTGCAGGAATGTTTCCAGGTGCTGTTCCAGAGTGACGGGCGACAAGTCCGCGTCCTGCGATGCAACTTCCTTCTGTAGAGCCTTCAACGCTGCGCTTGGCACAAGATTGGGCTCCTGCCAGCGATTCAACAGATAGTCCCAGGCCAAGAGCGGGCTCTGGACGTTTGTGGACAGCTTCCAGTGGATAAGCCAAAGGGTGCGAATATCCTCCAGGAAGGGGTCGCGACCGCCTTGGCTGAGCAAAGCCAAGCCGAGGTCTGTGGGTTTATGCCCGGCGCTTCGGGAAACCGGGGCGACCATTCCGGCGGCTTGCGCCCAGAAGCGGGCGGAACGAACCATGTTTTTTCCCAGACCCAAATCCACCATGGCCTGGTCCTCGTCTGAAAAGAGCCGTGGATTACCCTCCAACCCGCGCACAGCCTTGGGCAGCCATGTGTAACGGCACGGGAAGCTCTCGTGCCCGGAAATGCGATATGGCGGCGGTGCGGTAGTCATCGTTCCATCCAACAGTAAGCTGATAGTGGAGTTTGAGCCAGGGCCTGTCCAGTGCGGATTGGGGCTTCATAGCGGGCGGTTCTCGCCCGTGTCGGGCCGGCCTATGGGTGCCGGAGGGCCTGCGTAGATGAGCCTCGCAGCCTTCGTTCATGGCACCCAGCGGGCACGGAAGAGCCCGCTTGGCGGCTACCCGCAGATCGGTCGTGCTGAAGAGTCGTACCGGTTGACCTTCTAGCCGGACTGGGGCATTCTGGCCGCACCATGGATCGTCGTGAATTCGTTGCTTCGTTCGCCGCGTTGGGTGCCACGGCAGCTCTCCCAACGGTGGCCGCTGCTCAAACCAACCCTCCTCCAAGTGCCCCCGGCACCCCACCGGCTGCCCTCCCTGACGCCTTGCGGATGGCGACGTTGCGTCAAGAAGCCACCCGCCAGCTCACCACGTTCAATCTGGCGCGAAAAAGCAAGACCATCCGCGTGCCCCGCGGCAAGCGAGTGACCATCGGCGAGGTCAAGGGCCAGGGCTACATCGCCCAGTTCTGGCTCACGTTCCCGGGCTGGTTCTGGCAACATTGGAACCCCAAGGCGCCCATCAACCAGTCAATCCTCAAGACGCTCATTCTGCGGCTGTACTGGGACGGCGCGGAGCAACCGGCGGTGGCTGCGCCGGTGGGCGACTTTTTCGGCGCGGGCTTATGCGAGGTGGCCAGCTTTGCCTCACGCTACTTTGGCACTTCGAGCGGCGGCTTCTTCTGCAAATGGCCGATGCCGTTTCGCCAGGGCTTTCGCGTGGAGCTGGAAAACATAGATCCCGAACTCGATACCGACGTTTTCAGCAATATCCTTTACCAGTTGACCGATCCCCTGCCTGAACCCGCGGGCTATTTCCACGCCCAGTTCAACACCGGCCCAAACCCCGGCCCCGAGCCGGTGCAAATCGCCCAGGCGCGCGGACGCGGCCACTACGCCGGGTGCCTCCTCTACATGCAAGGACAGGAGCGGAACTACCTCAGCTTCCTCGAAGCGCC
>Ga0187880_1001546_pt1 | contig 18272 bp, 23 predicted proteins | sample June2016WEW_19_4_FD_132998 | JGI IMG/M metagenome (GOLD analysis project Ga0187880, IMG submission 132998) | Peatland microbial communities from SPRUCE experiment site at the Marcell Experimental Forest, Minnesota, USA - June2016WEW_19_40 | ecosystem: Environmental > Terrestrial > Soil >...
TCGGCGATTTCGGATTTCTGATCGCGCTGTTTCTGCTGATCAAGCACTTCGGCACGCTGCAGTACGACAGTCTGTGGCCGCTCATCAGCCAGTACCCGGCCGAAACTGCTGGCGCTGGCTTGTTGACCGCGATTGGCCTGCTGATGCTGGTGGGCGCAACCGGCAAATCCGCGCAGATTCCGCTGTACGTCTGGCTGCCCGACGCGATGGAGGGTCCCACTCCGGTTTCCGCACTGATCCACGCGGCGACTATGGTGACCGCCGGCGTGTACATGGTGGCCCGCTCGCATTTGGTGTTCAATCGCGCGCCCGACGCCGCAATGGCGGTCGCGATCATCGGCACGCTGACTGCGATTTTCGCGGCGTCGATTGGCATCGTGCAGACCGACATCAAGAAGGTGCTGGCCTATTCCACCATTTCGCAGCTCGGCTACATGTTCATGGCCTGCGGCGTGGCGGACTACGTAGGTGGAATTTTTCACCTCGTGACCCACGCCTTCTTCAAGGGACTGCTGTTCCTGGCAGCGGGCTCGGTGATTCATGGCCTGGGCGGCGAGCAGGACATGCGCAACATGGGCGGGCTGCGAAAGTATCTGCCTTACACCTTCTGGTGCATGACGTTCGCGACGTTCGCCATTGCCGGAATACCGCCGTTCGCCGGCTTCTTCTCGAAGGACCAAATTCTGTGGTCGGCCTGGAGCGGCGGCTATCACGTCCTGTGGCTGATCGGCATCATCACCGCCGGCATGACCTCATTCTATATGTTCCGGCTATGGTTCCTTACCTTCTTTGGCGAGTACCGTGGGCCGAATCCTGAGACCGCCGGTCACGGATACGATGCAGATGCGCAACATGCCGGACACACTGGCGCGATTCACAACGCGCAGGATGCACATGCTGGCGGCAGCCACGGACACGGTGCTCCACACGAGAGCCCGTGGGTGATGGTGGCGCCGCTGATGATCCTCGCGCTGCTGTCGTTGGTCGGCGGATGGATTGGCGTTCCCCAGGCACTCGGCGGCCGGAATGAGATCGAACACTTCCTCGCACCGGTATTAGCGGCGGACTTCCTCGGGGTGAGCAGGCTCGCGGTGCCGACGAGCGCGCAAGTGGCAGCCGCAGAAGCCGCCGCTCATAGAGAGGCAATTGCCGAGTTGCTGTTCACCGGAATCTCCGTCGCTGTCGCGGCATTCGGTTTCTTGGGTGCTTGGTTTTTCTATTACAAGCGGCCGGAGTTGCCCGCAAGGATGGCCAAGGCTGCCGGCGTGCTCTACACCTTCGTGCTCGACAAATACAAAGTGGACGAACTCTACGGGGCGGTATTCATTCAGCCGCTGATTGCGTTGTCTTCGAACGTGTTCTGGAAAGGCATCGATCGCGGGCTGATTGACGGCGCGGTGGACGGCGGCGCCGCCGGCGCGCGCGAAGTTTCCGACGAAATGCGCCACATGCAATCCGGCAATATCCGTTCCTACGCGGGCTGGGTCGCCGTCGGCGCGGCGGCCGTGATTGCCTTCATGGTGTGGAGGGGTGTGCGATGAATTTCATCAACAGCAACATCCTCACCATCGTTATTTTTCTGCCGCTGGCGGGAGCCATCCTGCTGCTGTTTTTCCCGCGCCGCCATCGCGATATCCGCTATTTCGCGCTGGCGGTCTCGCTGATCACGCTGCTCGCCTCGCTGCACCTGCCGTGGTACCTGGTTCGCGGGCAGAGCGGGTTCCAGTTCGAGCAGAACATCCCCTGGATTGCCCACCCCAACATTCATTACCACCTCGGCATCGACGGCATTTCCATGTGGCTGGTCATCCTGACCACCTTCCTGATGCCGATGTGCGTGCTCATCTCGTGGAATTCCATCGGCGACCGGGTGAAGGAATTTTTCATTCTCATGCTGGTGCTCGAGACCGCGATGATCGGCGTTTTCGTCGTGCTCGACCTGTTCCTCTTCTACTTCTTCTGGGAAGCCACGCTGATTCCGATGGCGTTGATTATTGGCATGTACGGCCACGGACGGAAAATTTATGCCTCCGTAAAGTTCTTCCTGTACACCATGATCGCGTCGGTGTTCATGCTGGCGGCGGTGATCTGGCTGTACGCCAAGACCGGAACGTTTGATTTTGTCGACATCCAAGGCAAGATTCAGTCGGGCCAGGTGGCAGGATTCGAGCACGCTGCGTTTTGGCTGTTCCTCGGCTTCTTCGTGGCCTTTGCCGTGAAGGTGCCGCTATTCCCGCTACACACCTGGCTGCCCGACGCGCACGTGGAAGCTCCCACCGCGGGTTCGGTGCTGCTGGCAGGCGTGCTGCTGAAGATGGGCACCTACGGCTTGTTACGCTTCAATCTGGGGCTCTTTCCCGACCAATCGCGGCGCAACGCCCCGTGGATTATCGCGCTCGCCATCATCGGCATCATCTATGGCGCGCTGGTGGCGATGATTCAGCCCAACATCAAGCGCCTGGTCGCCTACACCTCGGTTAGCCATCTCGGCTTTGTGGTGCTGGGCATCTTCAGCTTCACGCAGATCGGAATGGATGGTGCGGTGTACCAGATGCTGAGCCACGGCATCTCCACCGGCGCGCTGTTCATGTTGCTGGGTATGATCTACGATCGCCGCCACACCTACGACATCGGCGAATATGGCGGCCTGGCCACGCCCATGCCGGTGTACGCAACTTTCTTCGCGTTCATCATGCTGTCGTCGGTGGGATTGCCGCTGCTGAATGGCTTTATCGGCGAGTTCATGGTGCTGAGCGGCGCTTTCCAGGCGAAGCAGCTTTACGGCATTCTGGCGGCAACCGGCGTCATCTGGAGCGCGTGCTATCTGCTGTGGATGTATCAGCGCGTCTTCTACGGAAGCATCACCAATCCGGCCAACAATTCGTTGCGTGATTTGAGCGCTCGCGAGCGTGTCTCGTTGTGGCCGCTGGCGATTGCGGCGCTGGTCATGGGAGTCGCTCCGATGCTTTGGCTGCACTCGATTGATCCCGCGGTTGCCGCGGCGCTAAAGCAGTTCTCCAGCGTTGTTCAAGCGCACGCCACACATGCTCCCGGGCCTTTGTTGCGCGCCGACGTTGCGCGCAATGGAGTGCAAGCTCTACTGCAGGTGATCGGACGATGATTCCGGCCGTTGACTACATTCGGATCCTTCCTGAGCTGGTGCTGAGCATCTTCGGCATCATCGTCATGATGGTGGATCCGCTTCTTCCCGAGCAGGGATCGAGAAAGCGGCTGGGCATCGTGGCGGTGGTGGGCACACTCGCAGCGCTCGCCGCGACCGCCTACCAGACGGGCTTCTACGGCGAAGCCTTCTACCAAATGGTCAGGGTTGACACCTTCAGCGTGTTCTTCCATGTGGTGGTGCTGATGATCGCGCTGGTCGTCATACTCGCGTCGTATGACTACCTCGATGTGCAGAGCATCCGCGCCGGCGGCGAGTATTACGCTCTCATTCTCTTTGGCACCGTTGGCATGATGCTGATGTCGTCCGCCATCGAGTTGGTGCTGATCTTCATTGCGCTGGAAATTTCGTCGATCTCGACCTATATTCTGGCGGGCATGCGCCGCCGCGCCGCGGAAAGCGCCGAGGCCTCGTTGAAGTATTTCCTGCTCGGCTCATTTGCCACCGCGTTCTTCCTCTACGGCGTGGCCATGATCTACGGTGCTACCGGCACCACCAACATCTACAACATCGCAAACTTCCTGCGTACCCAGCAATCCACGTTGGCCTATCTTGCAGTGGGACTAATGTTCGTCGGGCTGGGTTTCAAAGTCGCATCGGCTCCATTCCATGTGTGGACGCCCGACGTTTATGAAGGCTCGCCAGCGCCCGTGGTTGCGCTGATGTCCACCGGTCCAAAAGCGGCGGCGTTTGCGGTGCTGCTACGCGTGCTCTTCGCCACCGGAGCGCCCGGCTGGTTCTGGATGGTCTGGGTATCGGCGGCGCTCTCCATGACGCTGGGCAACATCGGCGCGCTGGTGCAGCAGAACGTCAAACGCCTGCTAGCCTACTCGTCGATCGCTCACGCCGGATATCTGCTGGTCGCTTTCGCGGCCGGGCAGCAGGTCGGCATCTCGGCCGCGATGTTCTATGCCGCCTCTTACGCGGCGATGAACGTCGGCGCGTTTGCCGTGGTCAGCCATTTCGCTTCCGCCGGCGAGAAGTACGTCACCCTCGACGATTACGCCGGGCTGGGACGCCGCTCGCCCTTGCTCGCCGGCATCCTCACCATCTTTCTGCTTTCGCTGATCGGCATTCCCGTCACCGGCGGCTTCTTCGCCAAGTTCTACGTCTTCTCCGCCGCGCTGCAATCCGGCCTGGTTTGGCTCACCATCATCGGCGTCATCAACAGCGCGATTGCCGCTTATTATTACCTGCGCATCATCGTTTACATGTATATGCGGGACGAACGCAGCGAAGCTCCGGTGGCCCGCATCCCGGTGGGGCTGGGGATTGGATTGGCGATCAGCCTGATCATGACCATCTACCTCGGCGTGCTGCCCGGACGAGTCATCGAGTACGCAATTCAAGGCGCGCAGGACTTGTTGAAGTAGGCGGCCCACCAACACAGCAGATTCCTCGCTTCGCTCGTAATGACAATTCCAACGGTAAACCTTCGTTACGACAAACAAAACGCCCCGTCCGAGACGGGGCGCAGCGATGCGGTTGCCAGCGAAAGCTAGACGACCTTGACGAAGATAATCACCAGCGTGAACAGCACCAGCGACTCGATGAAGGCGAGGCCCAGAATCAGGGCGAGTTGGACGGCCGGCCGGGCAGCAGGATTGCGCGCCATGGCTTCGCACGCCGCGCCACCCACTCGGCCCTGGCCAAGAGCGGCCAGTCCGGCGGCAATGGCCATGCCGAAGCCGGAGGCTATGGGGACCCAATTGGTCGCCGGAGCAGCGGCGCTTCCGCCCTGCGCGTACGCTGGCATGGCCATCAGCATCATGGCCCCCAGCGAAAAGAGTATGGTCATCAGTTTCTTCATTTTTTCTCCTTATGAATCGCTGCCAGTGGGTGGTTGACGTTCACCGAGCTGACGCCCTCACGCTGGCAGCAAACTTGAAAACAGCACTTAGCAGTTGGCACTTAGCAATTAGTCAATACCGATTGCCGAAGGCTAATTGCTAAATGCTAAGTGCTAACGGCTGCTCTTCAATGCTCGTGCGCCACCGCTTCTCCGATATACACCGTCGCCAGCAGCACGAAAATATAGGTCTGAATCACCGATACGCCGATATGCAGCAGGATGAACACGACCGGGAGAGCGAGCGGAATCAACGAGAAGAACACCAGGGTCACCAGATCGCTGGCGAACATATTGGCGTAAAGACGTATGGTGAGCGAAAGAATTCGCGCCAGATGACTGAAGATCTCAATGGGAAACAACAGGATCGCCAGCCATGGTTCTGGGCCCATAAAATTCTTTACGTAGGCGAAACCGTTCGAGCGCACGCCCTGGAAGTGATAATAGAACCAGGTGACCAGCGCGCAACCCAGTGGCACCGCGGGAGTCGCGGTCGGCGACTCAAACCCGGGTATGACACCCAGCAGACAACCCAACAGAATGAAGATACCTAGGACCGTCAAGTAGCCTACGTAGCGCTCATATCCGTGGCCGATCACTTCGTGGCTCTGCTTGGCGATGAACGAATCGATCTCCTCCATCATGTGCTGCATCTTTCCGGGATCGTCCACTGACAGGCGCGCCCGTACGATCGCAAAAAACAGAACGATCAGCGTAAATACCACTAGTTGCAGTGCCACATAATTGGGGATGGGTGCTCGCGGATAGGGAGCGTGCAGATGAAAGATGCCCAGGATCGCATTCGCCACGCCGGCGAAGTATTTATTTAGAAGGGCCGTTATCCAAAGTTGCTCAGGCATGAAGGCTTGCTCGTAGAAGAACCAGATTCGCACTGCGATGATTGCTGCTTGACACACCCCAACCTCAGCCGGTACGTGTGCCAAAGTTATTAGGAAATCAGAATCCGCGCCGCAAGGTAACAAATACTTCCACTGCGACTTCGCAGGCCACGGCTACAATCGGAAGGCACACGCCCCCAAGAAAGCCATAAAGACCTGCGCGAGAAACATTAAATATAACATAGGCCCCAATGGCGATGAAGGCATATCGCAAGGCAGCGCGCAGGACGATTCCACCGCCCCGCTCCTTGCTCTCGCCGGTGGTAATGCGCTCTCCCAAGACGTCCACGGCGCGTTCCAGCCAGCGATGATTGACGTAGGAGATGATCGCTCCCGCCAGAAATCCCGCAGCCACCGGCCAGCGGAAGAGCACCAGGCACACCACCAATCCGACCGCCGAGGCCGCGACCATGTATCTGCGGATACGCTTCAGCGCTCCGGCAAAAAATTCATCCGCTGCCGAGGAGGTGGGTTCAGGCATCGTGGTGGGCACACATCAATGTACCGCGCGGACCGCTCCAGAGTTGTGGGCGACCCGCAATTATCGCAACCGTGGAGCGTGCGATGGCTATTCCTTCCGCGGACTCACCATTCGAATCATCTGGACGAACCCTAAAACGGCCCCCACGATGACCCCGGCGATGAACAGCCAATGGGTGTGCAGCCAGTGATCGAGCAGCTTGCCGATCAGTAATCCGACCACGATCGCGGCGGGAATGATGAAGGCAATCTCCGAGTAACGCGCCCAGAGGATCGCCGCGCTCTGTATCTTGTCGTCCCGGTGTTCGTCAGCCATGAAGAGAGGCTACCATCTGCGGTCAAGCGCGGGAAGTATTCACCCGCCCGATCGCGCAAGCGGCCAGATCGAGCGCCTCATCGACATTTGTGTGCTGACTGAAGTTGCCTGGTGCATTGAATCTCTGCCAGAAAGTGCTCGCCACCTCGACAAAATCGAACGGCAGGGGCATTCGCGCCCGCCTCCAAATTGGAACCACCAATCGAATTCAGCCCGCTGGGCGGTGACGTAACGTTGATTGTGTAAAAGGGGAGAGGGTGTAAGTTGGCTTTGGCCTAGCAAGCTAAAGCCACCCTAGAAAAGGAGACTTACACCCATGGCGAAGGTAACACCGAACAGCGAGCACTTCCAACACTTCCTGGCGGAGATGAAGGAGACCTTCTGGGGCGATCTGTATGGCCAGACCAAGCTGGCGTGGCAGCGCTTCTTCGAGCTGCAGTCGGAGCGGCAGCGCGACCGCTTTTCTGGTGCCGAGCGCTACGAACGGCGCCAGGGACGGCGCCGGGTCTATCGCAACGGCTACTACGAGCGGGATTTCGTGACCCGCTTGGGGACCCTTCGGCTGCGCATCGCGCGCACCCGGGAGAAGAGTTTTCTGCCCCAGGGGTTGGAGCGGTTTCAGCGGCGGGCCGAAGAAGTCTCGATGCTGATCCGCGAAGCCTTTCTGCGCGGCATCTCGACCCGGCAGGTGGGACGGGTAGTGGCCACCCTGACTGGCGAGGTGGTGAGCGCACAGACGGTGTCGCAGCTGACCCGCGATCTGGACGAGGCGGTGCGCCAGTTTCACCAGGCCAGGCTGAGCGACGAGTACGTGTATTTGTTTCTGGACGGGGTGAGCTTGCGGGTGCGGCGTCCGGGGGGACGCAAGCGGGTACAGATGTTGGTGGCCTATGGGGTGCGGCGTGACGGCACCCGTCATTTGCTGGCCTTTCTGCGCAGCCAGGGAGAAAGTCAGGCGGATTGGGAGGGACTGCTGCAGGACCTATACCGGCGCGGGCTGGAGGGCAAACACCTGGCCCTGATCATCACCGACGGCTGTGCGGGTTTGGCGGCGGCGATTCCGCTGGTGTATCCCCGGGCCCGCCATCAGCGCTGCTGGGTGCACAAGATGAGGAATATTCTGGAGAAGGTTCGCAAGCGCGATTATGACGAGGTGAAACGCGGGGCGCAGGCCATCTACCTGGCCGCAGGTCGAAGGCAAGCCGAAGCCGCCTTTCGCCGCTTCCGCGCCCGCTGGCGGCCAGACTATGGCAGCATGGTGCGGCGGCGGCAGCGCGACCTGCTGGAGCTGCTTTCCTTCTTCGCTTTTCCTCGCCACCTGTGGCGCAAGCTAAGGACAACCAACGTGATCGAGCGCTGCTTCGTGGAGGTACGACGGCGCACCCGGCCGATGGTGTGCTTTGTGAATGTCGAGAGCGTGGACCGCATCATCTACTCCATCTTCCAGAGATTCAACCTGGAATGGAAAACCCGCACCCTCTCCGTGTTTACACAAGCAGCTTGACATCACCCACCTCGCTGGCTGTTTGACCGCAGATGCAGCAGACGCTATGATCGAAATGCGGGGTGGAGCAGTCTGGTAGCTCGTTGGGCTCATAACCCAAAGGTCGGTGGTTCAAATCCACCCCCCGCAACCAACGCAATCATAGGGTTACGAGCATTGCGCGTTTCCGACGCAGGTCCAAAAAGGTCCAATAAGCGTAACCTGCTTCGGAGAGTGCTTGAAAAGGGACTGCCAACAGCAGTCCCTTTTCTATTTTGTTCGCAGCAAGGCAGGACGAAGTGCCATGCGCGCGACTTTGCTGTTCGCCTTCCGCTTGGACGTCATCAATGCGTTGCCATAGATGTTCATTGTGGTTGATACCTGCGCATGCCGCATCAGCTTTTGCTGCACGCCGATTGGTGCGCCGGTGGCATCCAGCCAAGCACGGTAGGTGTGCCTGAAGGTATGCCATCCGATTCCGTCCCCGAGACCCGCCTTCACCCCAGCGGTCCGAATGTAGTCTTGTTGGATCGGACTGGCGTGATAGCAGCGACTTGTGACTGGACTCGGAAATACCCAATCCCCTTCGGAGAAGGGACACTGGGCTTTCCAGCGAAGCAGGATTGTGGCAAAGGCGGGATCCAGAGGGAGTTCGTCTTCCGAGTAGTCGGTCTTGAGTCCCTTGAAACGCCCGTTTACGACCGCCTGCTTTACAACCATTGTGAGGCTCTCGAAGTCGATCCTCGACCAGCGAAGGGCCAGGATCTCGCTGGCCCGCAGCCCGGTGCACTGAGCGACGATCACCATCGTTCGATACGGTTCGTGGAGCAGCTTTACCAAAGCAAAAAACTCTTCGAGAGTGAGAATGCGGGGACGCCGCTGGCGCTTGCTGATTCCCCTGACCTCGACGAGTTCCATTGGGTTGCGATGAAGTGGCACGAGCTCCCATAGCATGGCTTTTTCGAAAAGTCTCCGCATGAGAGCTTTGATGTGACCTTTGTATTTGGGCGCAGCTTGCTTCCCGTTCAACCATTCCTGAACGAGTGCAGGTTTCACGTCCGTAACTAGGTAGAACTGGTTTCATAAATAGGTTCTGCCTCAAAAGAGGTACTTCTGCGGGGAACCCGCATTAAGGTTGACTGTACCCATCATGCTCAGCAACGAGCAGTGGGAAAAGATTAAGAACTTACTTCCGGAACCCAAAGTGCGCCGTGATCGCAGAGGGCGTCCTTGGGCGGAGAACCGAGCCTGTTTGGAAGGCATACTTTGGGTGTTACGAACCGGTGCTCGGTGGCGCGACCTGCCCAGCCGGTATCCCAGCGGGGTCACCTGCTGGCGACGGTTGCGGGATTGGGAAGAGCGTGACATCTGGCTCGAGGCTTGGCGAGCCTTGCTGGGAACGCTCGACCAACGCGGTCTATTGCGTTGGGAGGAGACGTTTCTGGACGGCAGTTTCGCCCCGGCTAAAAAAGGGGCGCTGCGGTCGGGAACACCAAGCGCGGCAAGGGCACGAAGTGGATGGTACTGGTCGACGGCCAAGGTGTTCCTCTGGGAGCACTCCTGGCGTCTGCCACGCCGCACGAGGTCACGCTCGCCGAAGCCACGCTGGCGCGCGTGAAAGTTCCGCGACCACGCGGACGGCCACGCACCAAACCGCCGCGGATCATTGCCGACAAGGGCTATGACAGCGATCCGTTGCGGCGGCGGTTGCAGCAACGCGGTATCGAGCTGATTGCTCCCTACCGCTGGTACAAAAAGGAGAAGACCTTCTATGACGGACGCAAGCTCCGGCGCTACCGACGCCGCTGGCAAGTCGAACGCACCAACGCCTGGTTCGGCAATTATCGCCGCCTGGCTGTGCGTTACGACCGCTTGTTGAGCGTCTATCAAGGCTTTTTCCATGTAGCTTGCCTCATGATCGCCGTGAGGCATTTATGAAACCAGTTCTGGTCTTTCCACTTGGGTTTGATGTGTCGGTTGAGCATCGAAAGGTACGAGGTGCTGGTAGAGTACGCCAGCCCAGATTCTCCGGCTTCGATGCCAATGGGTTGTTTGTTGGAAATCTCCTCGAGGACAAAGCGGTCTACGAGGCCTCCGAAGGATGTTGGTCTGACCTGAGGGCCCGATTGGTTGGCCCGCATGCGAATCCCTTCGGATGCCCTGAGAGCCTGAGCTTTGGTCCTGTACTGATCGACAGTGCCAACGATCATGCTCCGCCGCTTCTGGCTTCCGTCTGGATTCTCTTCTCGCCAACGGTAAACCCATACATCTGGTCCTTTAGCACGGGGACTTACGTCCACTGTGCCGCGCTGGTATCGTGTCCGCCGCAAACGATCCTCCTATTTCTCGGGCGAACACGGATGGCATGCCGAGATTACTCTGGAGCGCAACCAGACGTCCAGTTCGGAAATCAAGAAGCGCCGCCGCCTTCGGTGACGACCTGTGGCAGGATGGGCGGGCAGTAAGCCCTGGCGTGCGTAACGCTCGACAGTCTTGCAGTGAAGACCAAGGAAGTTTGCTGCCTCTCGACACTGCACGAAGGCTTCGAGGCCCGGCTTTGCTGGCCCTCGGCCCCCGATGAGGTTGGGAGGATCAGAGTGGCTAATCAGTCTTTTGGGACGGATCTTCAACAAGGCGCCCGATTTCTCGCTGTCCAACAGCGATTTGAATTCTTTCTGTGGAATGACGGGAGATCGTAGCGAGTCCTTCACCGAATCTTCGTGGTTCATGCCAGGGTCCTTCATAGGATGAAAATAATCGAAAGCGTCGTGTGCTGCTTCATCGGGCGACATTGCAAATGGTTAGGGTCAAGGGCAGGTACCACTACCTGTCTACCCCGTTTAGCAAAACTGGGCGAGTCCGGCTGGCCGTTTCTTGGCTTGCACCGCGTCATCGTGTTGTTCGTCATGTCGGTGCTGGTCGTCCGTGCTCCATCGGTCAACCGGGACGGGCGCGAAAAACGTCTTCTCTATCGCTCTACTTAGCTTCAAATGGTGGCGGCACCTGATGATGAATCCGCACCCACAGCCATCCCGTCACCGTGAAAAGTAGAACCGCGGCCACGGCAATCCAAGCGAGCGTGCGACGCCGTTGGCTCGCGGCTTCCTTACGCAGCCCAGTGAATTCTTGATAGCACGGGCTGCAGGAGCTGAGGTGCTCCAGCCATTGGTCGACCTCTGCGAGTCGCAGCTTGCGGAAAGCGATGCCTCTGAGGACCGCCGAGTCAGGACATCCCACGCGCTGTGGGTTCGGAAACTCCCGGGACAGACCCCGCGTCAGCAGATCCAACACACGCTTTTCGTCTTTGTTGAATTCTTCCTTGTCGCTCAGAATTTGCCTGCCCTCGCTGAGGTGGTTATCTTGCACGGAAAGGCCAAGTTTACCGTCAGGATCAGAATGCATACCACCTGCCTGCCCCCGTCCGCTCATTTGCCGTACCCCAAACGAGCCGCGAGCTTGCGGAGAGCATAACGGAATCGAAGTTTGGCCTGATGTTCGCTTAACCCCATATGCTCTGCAGTTTCCCTCCAGGAATATCCGTATTGCCGGGCGATCCAGACCTTGCGTGTCCAGTCGTCCATATTCTGGACGACCTCTTTGACCTGGATTGAATCCTCCAGAGCGCGCGGAGACTTCGTGTCCCGGGCCCCTGGAAGTTCTGCAAGATCACCGGTTGAAGAAACAACTGCTATCGTTTCCTGTCTTCTTCGTTCCTTCTTCAGTACCCGATTGAAGCGATGATGAAAGGCCCCGAACAGATAGGCTTCCAAATCCACAATCCCAGAGGCCTTTCTATTGCGCCGCCGGAGGGTCTTCGAGACCGACTGCAGCACACTCTCCCAAACTTCAGCAGCCAAAGCCGCACTTTCATCGGAGTTCTTGTTCGCAAGTTCCTTGCGCGCATGGGCTTGTACCCGCGGCCAAAGCCGGCTGGCGACAGCTATCAAATCGTCGTCGCGGCGGAGCGATTGCTCCTTGGTTTTTGAGGAGCTGTTAGAAAGGATCCACTCTGGGCTAAATTCCTGGCTCGGCACCGGGGCTCACACCTACACCTTGGGTTCGCCGGCCAGAGTTGAAGATTGCCATCGAATGGGGGAAAGTGTCAAGGCTGCTGCGTCTTTTATCGTTTCGAAACAAAAGGACCAGAGCACAATCGCAGACACTTTTCAGGACGGAGCGCGACTGCTACCGTCCTTATCCAAAGGCTCGTCACGCGTAATCGAATTTTCTTCTGATACTTTTTCCGCCCAGATGTTCCTTCAATAGATATGGGCCAATAAACAAACAGACCGAGCACAGCTGCTTCGGTAGACAGCAGGCTGGGGCGGTCTTGCGCTGCATCGGTAATCGCGCGCGAGGAATTGCAAGCCCGTCTTCAGCTCGGCCCCAAGCTGAGAATTAGCCGCTCCGTCGCTTAGGCAAGAGGCGGGATCAAGAGCACGTGTCCCGCGCCCAGAAAACCGCCGCCAACTTCGTCTTCTGCGGATTGATCGACGGTGACGATCGCGACCTGTGCATTTGGCATTGTCGCGCGAAGCACCCTCACGATTCAGGTCCGTCTGAAGTGGGGTTGGCAATGTCCAGTGCTCCGGGACAAAAGCGTAATAAGGCCGGTGAGCGGCTGGCCGCTATCGATCAGCTGCTGATTGCGGGGATTAAGCACGGGCCCGCCAAGAAGCGTGAGGCGATCAACCGAATCCTTGAGCTCGTCCCGGAATGGAGACGGGGGGACTGCTGGCAGCGCATCAGGCATTTGCGGAAGGCTCCCGAACTCGCGCCTCCTGAGGAGCACCAGCCACTTAAGGCAAAGAAATCGCGCGAAGCTGTCGCAGGCCGGCGGCCAGCGTCCAGGCCATGGACACCAGCGGATGACGACAGATTGCTGAATTGGGCTGGGTACGAACCAGTAAAGAAAATTGCTCAGCGCCTGGGGCGTTCCGCCCGTGCGGTTCGCTTCCGGCTCGGAGCACTCGGGATCAGCGCCAGGGTCACTGACGGGTGGTCGCTGCGGGCGTTGCGGAAGATGTTGCATGTCAGTCCAGCCCGACTGAGGTATCTGATCGGAAACGGCATGCTGAGAGTGCGCGATCCGCGCGTCAGCACAAGCTCTCTGGCAGTGTTCTGCGACCAAAACCGCGCATCCCTTGAGCCATCCGTTCGCGACAGAGTGGCGGCGGTCCTATTCGTCTGGTTTGGCGTCTTTGTCTTTGCCCATGACTGGATGTACCGAATGCATGGCCGTTGGTTTAAGCTCTCGATTGAGACCTTTGATGCAATTCATTACGCGGGTCTTTCTGTCTACAAGATCGGCATACTTTTGCTTAACCTGGTGCCATTGGTCGCACTCTATTTGGTTTCGTGACGGAATCGCCTACGGCATCCAACCAGTCGTTCAAGGCCGACGCCCTAACGGGTCGCGGCCTCACCTCGAGCATTAGCGAAACCTCAAACGAACCCGCTACCCGCTCCGGTGGCGGGTGCAACGCCTATGCGTCAAAATGGAGGAGATGAAGCTGGAAGTGGATTGCTACTCTGGGCGGACGGCGGACGAAAGGCCTGTTCGATTTCGGCTTGAGGATTGCCAGTACATGGTCGAGGAGGTGCTCGACCAGTGGTACGGCCCACAGGATGCCTTTTACAAAGTACGCGCGGACGACGGCAATCTCTATATACTGCGCCGGGAAACATCGACGCCTGATGGCGTTTGGCATCTGGAATCTTTCCGGCAACTGCCACGCCAGAGCTGATTTGGTAAGTTGATCGTCGTCAGCCTTGCCGATTCGTCCACTGCTGCTCAGAGACCGACCACCTTCAATCTTCCTCCGGCAACATGAACGTCATCACGGGCTCGCCGTCATCACCTGGCCCGGAAACCGCTTTCAGCGTTACCAGTCGCATCCCCTCTGGCCCACCCCTGGCGGTCGCGTCGATCTTTTCGTTCGACCGCAGTGAAGGATCCGCAACGATGCAGTAGAAGTCGAACAACAGGTTGCACGGGTCAACGCGTCTGGCTGTGACTTTCCCTTTGATGGCGGCATGGAACATCCAAATCACATCCCAGAAGCGGCCTTCCAAACTCTGGTCTGGTGGCAGGCTTGCCTCTTCATCTATTGGCCACACGTAGCGATGAAATGCGGTAGTGGTCATTGCAAGCGGCCACTTCATAAGCTGGCGGCGCATCTCGTCCATTGGAGCTTGCTCGCAATCGACCAGAATGCCGTCTTCGATTGCTTGCTGGCGGGTATAGACACTGATCACCTCAACAGCTTCGTCGCCAGTGCACGCTGCTTGGTGATGGCCGTTTATGCCTCGGCACGACGAACAAATGCGGTCCCCTGTACGTATGAGCGCCATGGATTCAGGTCCTCCCAGAACTGTTCAGAATGTGGGTGTGCAGTGCATCCGCGAGTGGGCCGCTCTCCGCGGCAGTCTGCGGATTGACCGGCGTAATCAGGCAGTCTTCTTGGTGAGCTGGATTTCGGGCCATTCGACTGGCCCGTTCTTGGCAGGAAAAACAAGCTGATCGCTGCGCAGCCCCTTCCGAAGCAGCGCCAATAATTCTTTCCGCTTCGCCTTTACGGCGACCCCGGCATAAAGGCCCATCACTGGTCCGGCGTCACGCTCAGTATGAAGAACATGTTTGGCGTAGTGCCGGGTGGGAGATACGGATGGCCGAAGAATATTCTTCATTGGAAGGGTATTCAGGAGAGCATCCTTGATCTGTGCGCTACGGTGCCAATCAGCTTCGTTATCGCGGACGGGATTGTGGCAATGGAAGGCAACGGCCCTCTCAACGGCACTCCTCGCCCTCTGGGAAAGATCGTGCTTGCGGATGATCCAGTCGCTGCTGACGCAACCTGCGCGCGATTGATGGGATTTAATCCCGAGCGGGTCAGTCACATTCGCGAGGGATCGAGATTCCTTGGCAACGCTTCTCCAGCACTCATTGACCAGATTGGAGAAACCGTCAATCCTCCGACGAGGCCTTTCCAGGTGGTCTCGGAGTTCCGACATCTTTATGCAATGTGACTCGCGCTTGTTTGCTCTTAGGTGATGAGAAGGGAAGGAGCCGTTGCGAGCGTATTGGTCCGTAACGAGGAATCATTTGGAGAATGCGAAGCCCTACTGGAGCTACGAAGACATTGGCATCTTTTTCCTGGTCCTCGTTCTCCTTGGTTCTGTCCTGCGCCTTTTCGTCCGCTTTCATCTTCTCCGGCGCTCCGAACTCACTAACCCAAGCTTCGGCTTGCAATTTGCGGTCATCTCGTCTTTGAGTTTGGCGTTATATTTGGTTCTGAAACTCCGACATCGCCAACCAGTGTTGCAGCCTTTGGGTTGGGTCTGGCCGCGCACGGCTTATATCGTCGCCGGTCTAGTTGTAGGGATTTCGCTTGCCTCAGGGGTTTCGCTCTACCTCCGCTTTCGCAATCAGAGCGCGCCGTCGGTGCCGATCGTTGAAATTCTGGTACTGGGCTTTGTGCTCGGCCCAATCCTTGAGGAATCTCTCTTCCGGGGATGTTTACTGCCCCTTTTGGCTCAAACAACCGGCAACGTCCCTGCCGTGATTCTTACTGCTTTTCTATTTGCACTTTTTCACAAGCCAGCCGACCTGCCCCATTGGGTATCGTTTATCGCGACAGGTCTCGCCTATGGCTGGATCCGTGTGACTTCTAGTTCCACAACCGCCGGGGCGCTCATGCATGCGACGTACAATCTGGCTCTCTTCCTCTCCGCAATGTTCTAAACGGAGCCCCTGCGGGTTTTTGTTCACAATTGCAATCCCTTCCTCAATTTGGGAAGTTTGCTCCAGGGAGACGAGTCTGGGCAACGCCTCGCGTGCCCCAAAATAGCTCTGGGACGCCTTCAGAGACGCGGTTACATGGGGCATTCAGTACAAGAAGAGGGAACCGCCGTCTTCGTCCTCTGCTTGGTTGTCCTGTTCTTCGGAGGGGAATCCGACGATGAAGAGCCGATGAAGCTGGATCGGTTGCGGCGGATTGGGCCAAACCTTTGTTACCCCCGTCCTTTCGGTTTAGAGTGCATGGTTGCCAACCAAAAGTCGTGTTGACGAGGATGTGTGCATCTCTAGTGGTCTACAGGGGGGAATCTCACGGGTTGCAGCTTCATCATTTCTGCCGTTGCGGAGCACAAGCGAAAAGATCACGTCCGGTGACTTATCTCAATACCGGTAGCTCAGGATTACGAAAAAACGATGAACTCCTTACGATTTGTTTACGCCCCGAATGGTGCAATAGAGGTTTCCAGCAGAAAAGGGGCACTACGTGGCTGTGTATTTTTTCGGGATCATCGCCACACTAGGCGTTCCATTCCTTCTGTATTGCCTGTACCGCTTCACGCGGAACGTAAAACATCGAAAGCGCAGACTGCTTCACCGCTTGTGATGGTCGCTGCCACAAGGACCGGGCAAACTCCTGTGTTGGTCCCACCCCTTCAAGAATCTCAGCGCACTTAGATTCCTCGCAAGCGTTTCGACACTCAGCAGGCATTGATTTTTTCGAACTTGATTCTCCGAGCCCGTTTGCGATTTGGCAAAAAACGCGCCCGGAATTCTATGGACTGACCGGTTAATAACTATCGGCAGTGCGGACGAGCTCTTCAAGCGAGGCAAGTCGGGCCCGTCACGAGCCTTGCGTCGCAGAGATTGAGATGAAGCTGTCCAGCGCGGTCTGGCGAACGCGCAACACTCTCAGCTCCTCTTCGCCGAGCCTTTCGGCGCAGCCTGCCACCGTCCGCATTCCCTGCTCGACAAGTATCCGGCGGAACTCCGGATCGGGCGTCGAAGCGGCGATGTCACCAAGGGCCCGCAGCAACCGCAAGCTGACGGCCACGTCCGTCTTCGAATACATGCGAATCTGCTCAAAGGCCGCCTCCAGTAGACGCTCGAAGTTGATCCATCCAATGCTGGCACGAACGACGCCCGGCGGATCAAAGAGCAGTTCCTCTGGCGGTTCTCGGGACGCGAAGCGGATCAGAATGCGGCTCAACTGATCGACGCAGCTGATGGCGGTCGTGGGGTCGTTGACGGCGGGCGAGATCGCCTTCAACGCCACATCGACAATCTGCAGTACGCCAAACTCCACGTCCTGCTGCAACGTTCTAGTCGGGCCGCAATCGAACGCGGCCAGTAGTTCGGCGGCGCCTTCGGGGGGCAGACGGTTTCCTTTCGAAACCATCATCAGCGGGATTCCCGCCGGAACGAAGTGGCCGACCCTCCGCAGAACGCGGATAGTGACGTGATAGTGCTTGGCAACCGCGACCAGGCGTCGCTTATCGATGAAGCGGATGTAGCCGGAAACATCGCTCAAGACAGCCACCTCGCTCGGGTTAGGTCGGAGCGGTGCGGCATCCTTCATGGGGGTCGGGTGGTGCGGCCGGGGCATCATCTCGTCGATCATGGCTTCGGTTTCTTCCGCGATTCGGTCAACGATGTGATTAACACTGATGGCCTGCGAGATGTGGTGAATGAAAAAGAGCAGCAGGCCGACGCAGGTCAGCGCCAGCACCATCGCGCCCAGGACGGTGGCCACTGGAGCAAAGGGGTGAGGAAACGAGCGTGCCGTGGGAAGCGCCGCCATGCAGTAGGAGAAAGTGCCCAAGAAGATGCCGAGCGTCCATTGCGTCACCCGGTCCCGGGAAAAGCTGACGATGATGCGCGGGGAGAACTGCATCGATGCCAGAGTGAGCGTCATCAACAGGATGGCGAACACGATGGACACCACCGTCATGATGGAGCCGGCGATGCCCGCCAGAATGACTTGGGCGACTTGCGGGTCGGCGTGCGAGGGGAATAGGACCGTGGGCACCCACGCGCTTACAACCGGAAACTCCTCTTCCAACCACGACAGGAATGCGCCCGCGCAACCTAGCGACAGCGCAATGGTGAGCGGGCGAACTAAAAAGCCGCCACGCAAGTTGTACATGGCGTGGCGAAGCAACAAGGGCAGACTTTTGCTCACGGTTCTCTCGGTTCAAGTGTAGTGGGGCAGACCCGAGCGTACAAAGAGAAAGGGGAATCCGCCCTATCTCGCTTCAGCTGGAAGGCA
>Ga0187880_1001547_pt1 | contig 18255 bp, 15 predicted proteins | sample June2016WEW_19_4_FD_132998 | JGI IMG/M metagenome (GOLD analysis project Ga0187880, IMG submission 132998) | Peatland microbial communities from SPRUCE experiment site at the Marcell Experimental Forest, Minnesota, USA - June2016WEW_19_40 | ecosystem: Environmental > Terrestrial > Soil >...
AAAGCCGTCGATTACATCAAGGGCAACTTCCTCAACGGACTGGAGCTCACCACCTTTGATCCGATGAATCCGGCGGTGCGGGTATGGCTCGATACGGTGGCCAATGTGCGGGTGCATGGAGAGACGCGTCAAAAGCCGGTGGATCTCTTTGTCCAGGAACAAAAGCAACTGCTCCCGCTGAGCGCCTTGCCCTATGAAGCCGCCGTGGTCAGACCCGTGCGGACCAATGGCCGGTTCCGAGTCATTGTGGACACCAATCGTTACTCGGTGCCGGCCCGTTATGCCAGCAGTGCGGTCCTGACCCTCAAAGCCTTCCCCGACCGGCTGTGCTTCTACCATGAACAACAGTTGGTGGCTGAGCACGTGCGCAGTTACGACCGCTGCCAGGATTTTGAGCACCCGGATCACGCCGCGCCACTGTTGGCCCAACGCCAAACCGCTCGTCGGCAGCAGTTGTTGGCTCGCTTTCTGGCACTCTCTGCTCAGGCCGCTGAATATTATCGGCAGTTGGAAGCCCGGCGCACCGTGCCCCGCCATCACGTGCAAAAAATCGTCGCTTTGAGCGACATCTACGGTCCCGAAAAAGTCGGCCGCGCTCTGGAGGACGCTTTCCATTATGCCGCCTTCAGCGCCGAATACATTGCCAACATCCTGGAACAGCGCGAGCGCAAGTTGCCCGAGCCCGGAGCGCTGCACCTGACCCGACAACTGGATTTGCTGGATTTAGAACTCCCCGAGCCGGACCTATCGGTCTATGACCAGGAAGGAGGCGGCCGATGAATCCCGCCGACGCTCTGCTGCAAACGCACCTGGCCCAACTCAAGCTGGCCTATGTGCAGGAGCACTATCAAAGTCTGGCCGACCAAGCCGCTCAGCAACACTGGACGCCGGTGGATTACCTGAGCCGCTTGATGGAAGGGGAGGCCTTGCGGCAAATGGACCGCACGGTGCGACGGCGTATCGTCGCCGCCCGCTTCCCGGTGCTCAAAACCCTGGAACAGTTCAACTGGAGTTGGCCCAAGAAGATCAACCGGCCACAGATCCAAAACCTCTTCCGGTTGGCCTTCCTGGAAAACCATGCCAACGTCATCTTTATGGGCGGAGTGGGACTCGGTAAGACGCATCTGGCGGTTGCCTTGGGCTACGCCGCCTGCCAGCAACAACACACGGTGCTCTATGCGACCGCAGTCGAGGTGGTCAACACCCTCCTGGCGGCCCAAGCCACCCACAGCCTGCCTGACGCCCTCAAACGATATCGCCGCCCCCGGCTTTTGATCCTGGACGAACTGGGATATCTGCCGATTGATAAGGCGGGAGCCGACTTGCTCTTCCAGGTCTTCAGCCAGCGTTACGAACGAGGCTCCACCCTCATTACCACCAACCAGGCATACAAGAACTGGCTGCGCATCTTTAACAACGACAGCACCATGACAAGTGCCGTCCTGGACCGCGTCTTGCATCACGCAGAAACCGTCCCCATCGAAGGGAAAAGCTACCGCATGAAGGATGTAATCGAAGAAGCTTAAGCCCCGCGCTCAAAGTAATCTCCTCCGCCAGCCGATGGTAATCAAGACCATCGGCTTTTGGCGTCTGCCAATAAGGCAACCGGGTTTTTAGATCGGCGGTTTTACCGGGTATCCTCGTCAACGCTAACACGCGACCCAGTTGCGTGAGGAACCGCTCGTGTTCGCCGGTGAAGCGCTGCGGGGATCGCTGATAAATCGCGCTGGCCAATTCCCGTTCCTTCGCGAACACGGACAGGTCCCGCATCGCAACCGCCAGGTCGATTGTTGGAATCGGCACTTGCAGTTCCATGGCGCTCTGCGAGGTCCACATGCCTGTGCCTTTCTGCTTGGCCACGTCGAGGATTTCGTCGATCAACCGTTGGCCGGTCCGCTCATCCACTTTGCTGAAAATGTGGCTGGTGATTTCCACCAGGTAACCGTTCAGTTCACCTTTGTTCCATGCGCTGAAGACCTCACGTAGTTGGTTGTCGCTCAAAGCAAGGCCACGTTTCATCAGGTCGTAGGTCTCAGCGATCAGTTGCATCACAGCGTACTCGATGCCGTTGTGGACCATCTTCACGAAGTGCCCGGCCGATCCAGGGCCCAACCAGGTGACGCACGGATCCCCGCTGACCTTCGCGGCCACGGCTTCAAAGACGGGACGGACCCGCTCGTAGGCTTCTTTCGGCCCGCCGGGCATGATGCTCGGGCCATGACGCGCCCCTTCTTCGCCACCCGACACTCCCACGCCGAGGAATTGGATGCCTTTCGCCGCCAGATTGCGCGCGCGCACGTCGGTGTCCTTGAAGTAGGAGTTACCGGCATCGATGATGAGATCGCCCTTGCCCAAGTGCGGCAACACATCCTTGATGACCGAATCCACCGGAGCGCCGGCGGGCACGAGCAGCATGATCGAGCGCTGCTTCCGAAGCAGCGCGATGAACTCCCTGATATCCCCCGTGGCGCGGATGCCCCGGTTCTCGGTCTCCTGGCGCAGCGCGGCCACCTTGGTGGCGTCATTATCGTAGCCAGCCACGGAATGTCCGTGGTCGGCCATGTTCAGCACGAGATTGCGCCCCATGACGCCCAAGCCGACCATGCCGATTTCAAATTGTTGTGGTTGCCTATGGGTCATGGTTTTGTCTCCAGAGAAAATTGCGTATAGAGTTCAATTCCCAACGCTGCTTCGGGAAGTCACCTGCGGGTTGAGCATGCGCCGATTTGCTCTGCCTGTTGATCGATCTTTGCCGTTTGATTTCATGCTGGATGCCGTACGGTTGCCCCCGACACGTTTCCCCGTTTGATTTGACTCGGCTCCCCGGCCAGCGGTGGCGGTTCCGCCGAGCGCGGAGCCGCGTCGGAAACGCGCCTCAGAACATCGTCAATCGACTTTCTCAAGAGAGCGACCTCGGCCGAGAGCTGAAGAATGGATGTCTGGTTCGGAATCTCTGACTTCGGATCCTCCGCATCTCGCCCGATAAAAAATGCGGCAAAGACCGCAGTAAGGTAGCCGAATATTGCCACCGCAAAAATAGAAATGCCGAGACAGAGCACGTGCCCTCCAATTGTCACCGGCCGGTACCCGGATCCAATATTGGTTATCTGCATTGCGACCCACCAAAGAGCTTTCGGGTAGCTGTGAATGCCTTGTGGATCGGGTGAATCGTTTTCAAAATGAAGCATGCCGGCCGCACCTGCCAAGATTACAACCGCCGTGAAGGTGAGCGCGTAGCCTGTGCCCCTGCGTCCCATGGTCCGACGGAGCGATCGCAATCCTAGATCGGCCGAGGCAAACATCCAAATTACCTGCATTCCAAACGTTGCGGTCAGCGCACGCGCCAGCGGCAGCGTTTGAAAGAAAGGGAAAAACCGAAGTATGGGCACAAGAATAGCCAGGACAAAGAGCCAATTCAGTTTCAGAAAGATCACTCTATCGGGAGCGATTGCCAATCTCAGGCCGAAATAGACAACAAATAACGCCCAAAGCACCGTGCCGAGACTCAGTAGTAACGGACCCGTGCCATTTACCAGTTCGACGATAATGACTAGAAACCATACGAAGCTAAGAAGCAGCATAGGCCGTTCGAGCTTGCGAGGGAGCGTCTTAAGAAAGCTCGGCCTGCCAACAACGCGGCTTGTGCCGTCCGTCATGGTGGGACATTTGACTGCGTGAATTTCTGAGCACTTCGGCTCGCCTGCCACGTTCTTATCCATAATCGCTTCCGTTGATAAAATGTTGCTATTGAGTCGTTGGTGGTGAGCTCTCGCAGCTGACGTCACATCAGAGTTCTTTGCGGATGGCTTTGAATTCCAGCCGACGCTTTGCGGTGGTCTTGGGATAGGCCATCTTAAGTTCATCGAGCGCATCCAGGACGATCTGGGAAACAATCAGCCGGGCATTCTTCTTATCATCGGCGGGAACGATGTACCAGGGCACGTGCTGGGTGCTGGTCGCGTTCAGGCAAGCCTCATAAGCCTTCATGTACTGCTTCCAGTATTGCCTTTCGTGAATGTCTGCCGGGCTGAATTTCCAATTCTTGTCCGGCTCATCAATGCGCTCGAGGAAGCGCTTTCGTTGCTCGTCCTTCGAAAGGTGGAGGAAGACCTTGATGATTCGGGTGCCGTTACGGTGGAGATGCTCCTCCAAGTCCACGATGGATCGATACCGCTCCTTCCAGATGATTTTCTCGTCACACAGCTCTTCCAGAAGCCCTTGGCCGCGGAGAATCTCCGGATGCACGCGAACGATGAGCACCTCCTCATAGTAGGAACGGTTGAACATGCCGATCCGACCGCGTTCCGGCAGACGGCAGGTCGTGCGCCAGAGAAAATCATGTTCCAGCTCTTCAGCGCTCGGCTGCTTGAAACTCGAAACCTCGCAGCCTTGCGGATCGACACCGGACATGACGTGGCGGATGGCCCCGTCCTTGCCGGCACCGTCCATGCCCTGAAAAATCAGCAGCAACGCATAGCGGTTGGACGCATAGTGAAGACGTTGCAGCGAACTCAGCTCCTCAACGTGTTCTCCCAAGACTTTTTGATACCGCTTCTTCGATTTGCAAAAGGGCTGCACAACTGTCGGCCACTCTCTCAGTTTGACTTTTTCTCCGGGCCCCACCCGGAAATCCTTTGAATTGATGCTCATTTTCGCTTTTTCGCCTCTGCTGTCGTTGTTCGCGTCCTTTTATTTATGGGGTTCAACGTTCCGAATTTCCCGCTCCGCTTTGTCCCAGTTCTGAACTGACTGACCGTCCCGACGGCCCTGCTGTTCGTATAGTTCATACGCCCGTGTGGCGATCTGCGGCGTCAAATCGGACGGTGTCTTGGATGTGGCGTCAGGCTCAGGTTCGGCCTTGGCTTCCGGCTTAAGTTCCGCCTTATTCTTGGCCGCGGTGTTAGGAACGCGCCATTTGATCATTGCGACTTTCACGGCGTCGTTCACGCCGAGGCATGCGACCATCGCATAAATGAAAATCGCGAGCATTTGCCACCAAGGCAATGGCTGGAGTCCGGGGAAACCCACGAACGTCAGGACGGTGCCAGCGAGCGTCTCGGCCGCGAGGGTTGACACGAGTATCTTGCTGGGCGCCGTCGCCCAGAACCAGCGGCGTTCCCGCACGGATACGATGGAGAATACGGCAAAGTAGAGCAGGATAAGAAAACTGAACGTGTAAAGGGCAGTCTTGTTGGTTTCCAAACCGAAATGGGACCAGGCGATCCATAAGAGGAGGACCGTTTCAGCGACCATCGCGACACCCAGCACCACGGAGACCGCGACGAAGCCTCCGATGTTCCATGTTTCCGGTTTTTTGGAAGGTTGGACGTGGTCGGTGGCAAGGGTGATAACCGCGAAGTCCGTCACAAAGACCAACAGCAGCATCGCAAAGGCGGAGATAACGAACTTACCCGTCGCCATGAAGGCGATGGCCACGAAAGCGGCCTTCAGGATTGTCCGGCTGATCTTGTTGATGATGTATGTCAGGATGCGTTGGTAAATTGTCCGGCCCTGCCCGATTAGCGCGACGATGTTTGTCAACCCCGGTTCAGTCAGGACAACGCTTGCGGCGCCTTTGGCCACGTCAGTTGCGGTGCTGACGGCGATTCCCACTTCGGCCTGGCGCAGCGCGGGCGCATCGTTGACGCCGTCGCCCGTCATGCCGGTCACGTGCCCTGCGGCCTGCAGGTGCTGCACGACGATGTACTTGTCCTCCGGATACACCTCGGCCAAACCATCGGTGCCAGCCAACAAGTCCACCACCTCGTTGGCGGCCTGAGCGCCCGCCGCCTTCAGGTCCGCCATGCGCCGGATGTTGGGCAGCCCAACTCCTTGGCCAATCTCATGCGCTACGGCCAGCGCGTCGCCGGTGAGCATCTTTACCGGAACACCCAAGTCCCGGAGTTCGGCAATAAGTTCTTTGGAATCTGGCCGAGGCGGATCATACAAGGTCACCAATCCGAGCAAGGCGGGGATGCCCGTCTCGGGGCCTCGCGCCACCGCCAGCGTCCGATATCCCTTCAGTGCCGATTCGGCAACCCGCGCCTCCAACATCCCGGTTGCCGGGGCCTGGAGTCCGCAGGCTTGGGCGACGGTTTCCACGGCGCCCTTCATCACCCGCAATCGCTGCCCGTTCTGCTCGACTAAAGCTTCCGTCCGCCGATTCTTCGCATCAAACGGCGCAAAGGAGACAGGCGTGAACTTCGGTAGGTTGTCGAAGATGCGCCTCGCTCTTGCCGCAGCCAGGAACGCGAGGTCAATCGGATCCTGGTTGGCTGCTTTCGACGCCAGCGCGCCGGCGGACAGCACATCGGCTTCCGTCGCGTGCTCCAACGGGATCACGCCGGTAACGGCCAGTTGGTTCATCGTAATCGTGCCCGTCTTGTCCACGCAGAGCACGTCCATCGTCGCGGCATCCTCTGTAGCGCTGAGGCGCGTCACCAGCACACCCCGTTTCGCCAACTCCTTCGACCCGACGGCCATGCTCATCGTGAACATGACGGGGAGGGCGACCGGCACCGCACTCATCAACAGAATGAGCAGGAGCGGAACCATCTCGAGGAGCGGAGAGCCGCGGACCAAAGACAGCACGACCACAACGCCCAGCAATGCGCCGACGACGACGAAGAGCCAACGGACGACCTTGCCCACCACCGCGTCGATGTGGAGTTTCGGCCGCGCTCGCTGCACCAGTTCGGTGGTGCGGCCAAAGTACGTCTTCGCCCCGGTTAACAAGACCACGCCATTGCCCTCACCCCGGCGGACGACGGATCCCGATGAAAGCGTGTTGCCGGGGACCTTGTCGGCATCCTTTGACTCGCCGGTGAGAGCTGACTGATCAACGCTCACCGTTCCGGTCAGGAGTTTCACATCCGCCGGGATGATGTCGCCGGGCCGCACACGGACGATATCGCCAGGGACCAGCTCCCGAGCGGGAATGACCTGCCAACTCGAATCGCGCCGGACGCGCGCGCTGACCCGCAACCGCCGTCGCAGTGTCTCGACGACGCCGGCGGCCCGGCGTTCCTGCGTGAATCCCACTACGGCATTGATGACCAGCAGCACGCCCACCAGGGCAAGATCGGGAAAATTCCCGAGCGCCGCGGACACCACCATAATCAGTTCGAGCATCCACGCCGACAGGCCCCAGAACTTGCCGAGAAACATGAGCAACGGGTGAGCTTTTTGTTCGGCCACTTCATTGAAGCCGTGCTCCTTCCGGCGGACATCGACGTCGGTGGGCGTGAGCCCCGTGTCCGGGTTTACTTGGAGCGCCGCGAGCGTGTCGGGGACAGACGCGGAAGCGATTTCAGGGGGCTTGGTATCTGCTGGCTTTGCCGGTGCCGGCTTGGGTTCAGGCTTGCTTGGGGGCGTTGTCCTGTTCATGTTCTTTCCATCGCGGCCGTGTATTCGCCACGCCGCGCAGCCCGATTGCACCTGGCTCGATGATACAGAGCTTGCTGTGCCGCTGACACGTGGGCCTCCTCGCCTTTCCAAATCTCCAAAGCCGGCTGCTGGATGGCCCGGGCAAACGAAAACGCCAGCGCCCAAGGCAGTCGCGACTTGAATCGAACATTCATGGCATTCAACCGCGCCGAGGCCAGTTCTGCGGATTGGCCGCCCGACAGGAACGCAATCCCCGGAACGGCGGCGGGGACGGCTCGCAAAAGACACCTCACGGTGGCATCGGCCACTTCGTCCACATCTTCCACCTCGTCCTCCTGGCGGTCGGTCAATCTCACCTGATACTGCTGTTCGCCGATGGCCACCTCTTTCACCTCTTCTTGCGGGGGGCAGGTCAATCCAGGGAGCACCATGTTAGGCTTCAGGATCATGCCCTCCAGCGTCACCCGTTGGGTGTAAAGTTGATTGAAAACCGTTCGGAGGACTTCCTCCGTTACCTCGCAGCACTGCTCCAGAGTATGCGTGCCGTCCATGAGCACCTCCGGTTCCACGACGGGGACCAGTCCAGCTTCCTGGCATAACGCGGCATAGCGCGCCAAGGCGTGTGCGTTGGCCTCGAGGCAACCCCGGCTGGGAATCCCATCGCCGATGACAATCACCGCGCGCCACTTGGCAAAACGGGCGCCCATTTGAAAATATTCCTTAAGGCGGTCGCGCAATCCGTCCAGACCTTCGGTTATTTTCTCTCCGGGATGACCGGCCATGTCCTTCGCACCGGTATCCACTTTGATGCCGGGAATGATCCCCGCATCGGTGATGGCTTTGACAAAGGGAGTTCCATCTTTCTTCCGCTGGCGGATCGTCTCGTCGTAGAGGATCGCGCCGCTAATGCACTTACCGAGACATGGCGTGGTCACGATCAACTCCCGGTAGGCCCGCCGCGTCTCCTCGGTCTGGGCAATCCCCAACCTGGCAAATCGTTTGTTGCAGGTCGGATTGCTTTCATCCATCGCCAGCAGGCCCTTGTCGCCGGCGACCAGGGCACTCGCGGTTTCTATAAGCTCGTGCGTATTCATGTTGGGTTACCTCGCTATCAATTTTGGATTTTCCGCGCTTCGCACCGAGTGGATCGGCGGCAAATGGTCATCAAATCGCATATCCACGACGCTCTCGCGCGACAAGACGCCCACGCCCGAATTCGCTGGCTTGCTTTCGCCCTCAGGCAGCGTCCGCTGATGCTATTCGTACGAAGTGCTCTTCCGTGTTGTGGGCGGCGGAAGCCGCTACGCTTCGTCCAACCACGTCCGCGCCTTAGCGGCATCGGCACGATCGAAGTATCGGATCGTGGCGCTCGTGAAGGGCTTGCAGAACATAGCCATGCCATGTTCCCACTTCTTGTCCCCGACCATTGCAAGCCGTTCGATGTCCGCGAAGTGTTTAACGTCGAACTTGATGTCCTCCCACAGTGCGCCGGCTTCCCAGCCGTGGAATCCGGCCAGATCGAACAGCACGCGCAATTGTCCGTTCAGTTTGACGAGTCGTTCGAACTCCGGCGCAAAGTACACGTAATCCGCTTTTGCCAGCTTACCGCTGACTTGGATGGCGAGCACCTTTCCTTCGCTCTCATCTTCAAATTTAATAGGCATTTTATGATCCTTTGGTTTGATTCAGGTCAACTTGGCTTCCACGTTTGCTCCCGCTTTTTGCGGATTTGGGATTCGTGGAGATAACTCGGCGTTCGCGTAAAACTCTCGCGCTTTCGCGAGGATCTGGTCATTGGTCAAATGTTGCTCATCCACAGCCAGCGAGCCGATAATCCGGCTGGCCATTTCCGGGTGATGGGTTTTCAACCATGTTATGAACTGGTCCATTTCGCTGCTCGAACCCGTGCCAGTGCCGAAGATGAGGATCTGGCCGGCCGCCTGCAGGGCCTTGGCCACCGGTTCGAAGAAGCTGTTCGGGTCAGGTTTCTCCTTGCCGCGCGAATCTTCCTCCGCATCTTGGACCTGGTTAAAATGCTCTTTCGCATCGTGCGGCAGGATACGCCCGGCCTGGGCCCCATGGATTTCAGAACGGAAGATGCGAGCCGCATGGTGATCGATCACGAGCAACCAATGCGCGGCTTTCGCGTCGGTTTCGGGTGGGATCGTCTTCGACTGTTCGAGAAAGTGGCGCAACGCCATGACGTCCCGATCTTCCGCGATATCCTTTGTGTGCGGCTTATGCAAGATGAGCGTTTGACCATTGCGCGTCGCCTTGAGGTGCCCATTGGGTTCTTCCGCGACCTGGCCAAGTTGGTTTAGGAGGGCGCGAACCGAGCGCCATTCCAGATTGTGCGAGATCGGATGTTGGAAAATCGTGTTATAGGTGCGCAGATGCGAGCGGTTGAGTGTCTTGGTGGAGTTCATATTTTTGCAGGTGGGTTGAATTGGCTGTGGCTATGTCTCAGGGATTTAAGCGCCAGATGGTGAAGTTCAAGGCTGCGGCGAAGCTCACCCATGCCAGATAAGGCATCAGCAGCGCGCCAGCCGCCTTCCGCACGCGCCAGAACAACCCCAGGGTTGCCGCCAGCACCAACCAGAGCATGATGATTTCCGCGAAAGCCAGTCCGGAACGGTGCATCCCAAAGAATAGCGGCGTCCACAGCGCGTTGAGCAGCCATTGCAGGAAAAACAATCCAAGCGCCTGGCCCTGCGCTTTCCAGCCGCCCTCGCGCCATATCAGCCAGGCCGCGACTGCCATCATCACATAGAGCAACGTCCACACCGGGCCAAAGATCCAAGCCGGTGGATTCCACGACGGCTTGTGCAGATCGGCATACCAACCGCCCGTGGAAACGAAGAGCGCGGTGCCGGAAGCGGCGAAACACAGCGCCAACCAACCGACCAAGACCAGAGTCCTCCGGCCTGTGGAATATGGGAATGGAATAGTGGCCGTCATGTTACTGGCCTTGGCCTGGAGCGGATTCAGATGAAGCCGCCACCGAACTGCGCCAGGGCCAGCACTCATGACTCGTGTTTCTTTCAGGCGGAGGGCTAATTGGCCACCAATTCATCGATCCAGTATCCTGGACGATCGTAATGACGATGCAGCTCGATCTCATATTCCCTGGTTATCAGAGAATCCTCCGTGTATTCCGGTGACTCCTTGATGGTGTCGCGGGAAAGATTGACGAAGACTTTCGACTCGTTCCAACTCACCCGCTCGATCCAATGCGGCGAAACGAGGACTTTCTTCCCCGGCCACCAGTTGCCGGTATTGATGATTAGGTAACGAATCGCCCACGTCTCGTCATCGATGATAAAATCTGAGACATGGCCAATCTCGCCGTCCAAGGCCTGAAGATGGTAGCCCGCTACCTCATGGGTGCTTCGCAGATGGCGATCCCATTCTTTCGCACCTTTGGTGAATTCTCCCCACTTGTTACGGTTGCGCTCAATGTAAGGATAATCTCCCCACACCGAGGAACCGCTCCAATACGTCGGCCAACCATAATAACCGTAGTAGTCATCCTCGAACTGCCGGGACACGGGCTTGTGACTGTCCAAGGGAGGACTGTTCTCGATCTGCTTTTTGGTCAAATCAACCGAAAGATGCTCATCGCTCTTGATCACGCTATTCAGCGCATACGGGGAAATCAGCACCTTCCTCCCCGTGAGCCAGTTTCCCGTGTCGGCGACCAGATAGCGAATGGTCCAGTGCCGGTCGTCGAAGTAGAATTCTTTGACCTTCCCGATCTCGCCGTCGAGGCTGTCTAATTTGTAACCGTTTAATGCTTTGGCTTTGATTAACATAATAATTCTATCGTCTGTTATTGCTGCTGGCATCCGGGTGACAGCGTGAGTGAAAACTCGCTTTTCAGCGAATGGCCCGGATTTCGTTAACAAGATTCCGTCTGGGAAAACGGGCGCGCTATCCGCGAAGCAATTCTCCAGATCAAGCGGGAGGGAATCCCTCCCGCTTTCCTCCCGCTTCGCAATCAATTCCAGTCAACAACCAATTCATTGTCTACCATCCAAACACCAGGGGCATTCCATGCGATGCTTCCTGCTTGGTTCTTTTGATACAATGAATCAACCGTGCCGGTCAGTGTTGCTGTATGACCTGAAACCTGGACCCGAATATTATTGTCATAAAAGGCCCAATTACGCTTTAGCGCATTTTCGATAGCGGCTTTTTCAACTAACTCCCTTGACTCCGACTTGATCGTAATATTGTTCGTCACACCGGTTACGCCCATCAGACTTTCGATGGCATCCTTTGCGGCTTCCTTTTGATAATTCCAACTAAGTTCACCCGTCAAGGTAACCCAGCCTGCTTCGACCTTCACTTTTACTTTGTCGCTCGGCACGTCCCAACGAGCTTTCAAAGCATTTACCACTTCGGTGGCAATTTCCGCGTTGGTTTTACTATAGGAACTTGGATATCTGACCTCGATTTTTTCGACCAGAGCGGTTACGCCTCCCACATTCTTGGCCGCGTCCTCCGCTTCTGTTTTCTTGGCATAGCTGTCAACAACACCTGTCAGTGAAACCACACCATCTTTGGCAGTGACACCAATTTCTGCTGCGTTCAATAACGGTTGCCATTTGATGGCGTCCTGAACGTCTTGCTGCAATTGCGAATTATTTTTCAATATGTACCTTTCAGTTTCTGACGACAGTTCATCTGCCGTCTGCTTCCTTCTCTAGCTAGAAGAGATCCAGTCTGACGTCCTGCGCCCTAACCTCTGCAATCCAAGCTAATTAGAGCGTTTTGGCGTCCCTTTTGGTGGGCGCTGATGGATGCGAATCCATTGCAACTTGCACGACCACCGACCCCGGACCGTGCATTCTGCAAATGGGACAACAGGTCCGGACCCCGTAGATGGCGCTGCAACTCCTGCAACGAACATTCGGGTTGCGCCGCTTGCGCCCGGTTAGCGCCCCAGGTTCCTTCACAGTAGAGCGGCCTTACGCCGGATGCGATTGACTTCGAATATGAAGCAAAGGACCGCCCCGACCAGTGCACAAGCCAGAGGAACCTCACCGATGCGATGGCGGCGCGCGGATCACGCTTGTTGAGGGCCGCACGCCCGGTTGCCAGCACAGAGAGAAGCAACCCAAGTCCGCTGGCAGCGATGTCCCAGACGTGCCCCAAATTGAAAACGGCCGGCGTCATTACGGTCTGTCCCGGTGGTTAACCCTTTCCGTCTTCAGAGCAGACGCGTGCCAGTTGACATCCTGTTGTTTTAGTAGTTTGGCAGAGAGTGGGTTTCTAATGGGGCGTGTCATCACGTCAATAGTGGTTATTGCGCCAGCGTCACTGTTTTTCGAAATCGCAGCAGGGCTACGGCAAAGAACACCGCGCCAATGCCGGCCACGGCGGCGAAGTCGGGCCACACGACCTCGAATCCTGCGCCGCGGTAGAGAATCGCCTGCGCGAACCGGACGAAGTGCGTCGAGGGAAATGCCTCCATGAAACGCTGCAACCCCTCGGGCATCGACTCCAGCGGCGTATTTCCACCGGACAGAATAATCATGGGGAGCACCACCAGGATAAAGAGCAGTCCAAACTGCGGCATCGATCGCGCCAAGGTGGCGAGCAGGATTCCGAGCGAGGTCGCCGACGCCAAATAGAGGATCGTGCCAACGAGGAAGAGCGGGACGGAGCCGGCAATGGGCACCCCGAGGAGTCCATGCACCATAAGCCATAGGGCTAACGCCGCACCGACCAGGACGACGAGGCCATTGGCCCAGACCTTCGCCAGCATGATCTCATACGGATGCAGCGGCATGACCAGAAGATGCTCGACAGTGCCGTGTTCGCGCTCCCGAATGAGCGCGCCCCCGGCGAGAATCATGGCCAGCATGGTGACGTTGTTGATGAGTTCCATCACGCTGACAAACCACGCGCTCGTCAGGTTGGGGTTAAACCGGATGCGCGTGGAAAGCCGAGCCGCCACGGGCGAAGGGGCGGCCGAGCGATGAACAAAGGCGAGGAGATCGTCGGCCACGATGCCCTGGATGTAGCGCGCGCCGGCGCCGGCCTGAAGCATGGCGGTGGCATCGATGTTCACCTGAAGTTGAGGCTGGCGACCGCGCAGCACGTCGCGCTCGAAGTCCGGCGGAATGTCCAGGACGAAGGTATAGCGGCCGGTATCCATGGCGTCGTCGATTTCGGAAGCGAGAATTTCCCGGGGCTCCCTGAAATAGGGCTTGAGAAAGGAATCTGTCAGGCGCCCGGAGAGAGGGGAGTGATCCTCATCCACTACGGCGATGGCGGTGTTGCGCAACTCGGAACTGGTGCCGGTCGCCGCGCTGTAGATCGCGTAGGTGAACGCGTAAAGGACGAGCACCAGCAGCACGGTGTCGTGCCGCAGGCTGCGCAGCTCCTTGACGCCGAGATAAAAGATGTTTTCCAGGCGCCGCAAGGTCATTTCTCCTGCTTCCGAAGGAACGCCAGGCTCAGGACCGTGAACACGGGGATAAAGATGGCGAGCGCCCCGAAGCTGGTTGACAGCGTGGACCATCCGAGCGCCTTGGTGAATGCTCCGACGCTGATTTTTATGAAATACGTGCTGGGATAGAGCGCCCCGATGATCGCCGCACCACCGGTCAACGAGGAGAGGGGCGTCAGGAAGCCGCAGAACTGGACGACCGGCATCACTGTGAGAATAGCGGTGCCGAAGAGGGCCGCGAGCTGCGTCTTGGTGAAGGCGGAAATGAGCAGGCCCATCCCAGTCGTGCCCACCACATACAGCAGCGCGCCCACTGCGAGCGGGAGCAGCCCGGCCTTAAGGGGCACTTGGAAGACAAAGACCGCCATGGCAACCAGCGTAAAGAAGTTGAGCATTCCAATGCCGACGTAGGGCATCTGCTTGCCGAAAAGAAACTCCAGCCGGGTCACGGGTGTGGCATACAAGTTGGTGATCGAACCTAGCTCCTTCTCACGCACCACACCCACCGCCATCAGTATCGCCGGGAAAAAGACTAACAGAATGGCGATGACGCCCGGCACCATCGCATAGACGCTCTTGAAGTCCTGGTTATACCGATAGCGGAACTGGATCCCGGCCGGCGCCGCGGTCGCCATAGTCGGGCTACCCCTCTGGAGATCGCTGAGATACAACCGGTGAAGCCCTTGCAGGTAACCGCGCATCGTCTCGCCGCGCGATGGCATCGCTCCGTCAATCCAGACGCTCACCTCCGGACTGCGCCCGCGCTTGAGATCCTTCCCGAAGTTCGGCGGGATCTCCACCGCCACCCGCAGTTCGCCGCTCTCCATGCGACGGTCCAGATCGTCGTAATCGCGGATGGGCGGGCGTTCGCGGAAGTATCGCGAGCCGGCGAAATTCTCAAGGTAATTGCGGCTCTCTGTGGTCCCGTCTCGGTCGAGCACTCCGTAGGACAGGTGTTCGACATCGAAGGAAATCCCGTAGCCAAATACGATCATCAGCAGCATCGGACCGAGGAGGGCGAAGGCGAGGCGGATCGGGTCGCGCCGGATCTCGAGCGTTTCCCGGCCCGCGTAAGCCAGCAACCGGCGCAGGCTGAACGCGCGCGCCCGCGCCGGCGCGGCGACCGCGCGGGAGGTTGCCGCCGGCTCACTTTCCGCCGACCTGGATTCTGGTGCCGCATCTTCCAGATAGGCAATGAAGGTGTCCTCCAGCGTTTTTTTGCCGCGGGCCCGGATCAGGGCTGCCGGCGCGTCGCAGGCGAGCACCTTGCCCGCATGCATCAGCGAGATCCGATCACATCGCTCCGCCTCATTCATGAAGTGCGTGGAAATGAAAATGGTGACGCCCTTCTCGCGCGACAGCTTGATGAGCAGTTCCCAGAATTGATCACGCGCCACCGGATCGACCCCGGACGTCGGCTCGTCGAGGATGAGCATCTCCGGCTCGTGGATCACCGCCACTGCCAGCGAGAGCCGCTGCCGGATGCCGAGCGGCAAGTCCTCCGCGAGGTCGTCGAGGTAATCGCCGAGCCCAAACTCGCCAGCCAGCTCCGCAATCCGCGGGGCGACCCTTGCCGCAGGCAAATGAAACAGCCGCGCGTGCAGGTCAAGGTTTTGCCTCACCGTCAGCTCCGTATAGAGCGAGAAGGCCTGCGACATGAATCCGACGCGCTTCCGCGTTTCGATGTCGTGGGCATCAACCTCGTGGCCGAAGAGCCGGGCCTGACCCTCGGTGGCCGGGAGCAGTCCGGTCAGCATTTTCATCGTCGTCGTCTTGCCGCAGCCATTCGAACCCAGGAAACCGAAGATCTCCCCGCGCTCAATGCGGAAGCTCACATGATCCACCGCGGTGAAATCGCCGAATTTCTTGGTGAGTCCCTGCGCTTCAATCGCCGCGCCGCCCCCGGTCCGGGCCAGGCGTGGAGGCACCGTGACCGCGTGATGACCCCGGCGCTTCTCCTCTGGCAACAGCGCGATGAACGCCGCCTCGAGGCTGCTCGTCCTGGCCTTCGCCTTGATTTCATCCGCGGTGCCGACGGCCAGCAGCTTGCCCGCGTCCATCCCCACCAACCAATCGAATCGTTCCGCCTCGTCCATGTAAGCGGTGGATACCAGGACACTCATTCCGCTCCGGCGCGCGCGGATGCGGTCGATGAGTTGCCAGAATTGCCGACGCGACAGCGGATCGACACCCGTGGTGGGCTCGTCGAGGATCAGCAAGTCGGGGTCGTGGATCAACGCGCAGCAAAGCCCGAGCTTCTGCTTCATACCCCCGGAGAGCTTGCCCGCGGGCCGACCCGCGAACGGCGCCAGGCCAGTGCTATCGAGCAATTCCGCGATGCGCGACGCGCGCTCCGATCTGGATTGGCCAAACAATCGCCCGAAAAAATCAAGGTTCTCGGAAACCGAGAGGGTCGCATACAGATTCCGCCCCAGCCCTTGAGGCATGTAGGCGATGCGGGGGCAGACCGCGCGGCGATGGGCGACACGCGCCATGTCGCCCCCGAGCACGTTCACCGTGCCTTTCTGGATCTGGCGCACCCCGGCGATGATCGCGAGCAGCGTGGATTTTCCGACACCGTCCGGCCCGAAGAAGCCGACCATGCACCCGGACGGCACCACGAGGTTCACAGCCTCCAAGGCGACCGTCTCCCCGTAGTGATGGCTCAGCCCAGTTAGATTCGCCACCGGTGAGCCCGGTGCCGCGTCTGCCTGCGGGAGACTCATTGCAAGTCTGCCGGCGACGGCAGCGGCAACCCGCGCTGTTCCCGTGTTTTCAGCGCCTCCGGCCATACCGCTGTCGCCTCGATCTGCACATAACCCTTTCCTGGCAGGCCGGTCTTGACTCGCTCGGCATAGTGTTTCAGCAGTTGGGGATCGACTTTCACTTTCACCCGGAACATGAGTTTCTCGCGTTCGGTGCGTGTCTCCACTTCTTTCGGTGTGAACTGCGCGGTCGGCGAAACGAATGATACCTTCGCCGGAATCGGCAGGCCCGGCAGCGCATCGAGCACGATCCGCGCGTCCGCGCCGATCGCAACTTTCCCCGCTTGGACCGTGGGCAGGAAAAAGGTCATGTAAACATCGGTTATGTCGAGCAGCGTGACGACCTTTCCTCCGGCCGGGATGACCTCCCCGGGCTCGACCAACTTATATTCAACTCGCCCGCCGCACGGGCTTTTGAGAATCGTATCGGCGATGTCCGCCTTGACCTCCTCGATCTTTGCGGCGGCGAGCTCGATAGCCGCCTCGGCGCTGGCGACCTGCGCCTTTGCAGCTTCCCACACCGCTTTCGCGGTTTGCTCTTTCGTCCCATCGGCATCGAGTTGCTTCTGCTCGATCACCTTCTCTTTCGCGAGCTGCACCGACCGATCGAGGTCCTTCTTCGCCAGCGCGTGTTCGGTCTCGCGCTCCTTGGCGATGGCAATCGTAACGTTGCGCTCCTCCTCAGCCCGCCGCTTCCCGGCCTCCGCCTCATGGAGTTGCGCACGAAGCACGGCTGCATCTATCTGTGCGAGCACCTGGCCCGTTTCAACCATGTCGCCTTCCTTGACCAGCACCGCCTCGACGCGCCCCGGCTGTTTGGTTGCCACATCCACTTCGGTCGCCTCGATGCGTCCGTTTCCCGAAGCAAACCCCGGCGGAAGCTTTTCAACGTGCCAGCTTCTCCACAACACAGATCCACCGCCCGCCAGCAAGACGAGGGTTCCGGCGATGAGGTATTTCGTACGGTTCTTCATTTTCGTTTCCTTATCCCCTTCCAATCTTTAGATCGATAGTTCGACAAACCGCTCTCGCAATCATCAGTTCGTCGTCCGCGCGGACGACGCGCAGGGAGATCCTACCGGCGTCCGAAGAAATCACGCCCTCATTCGCCGCATTCTCCCCGATGCCAACCCCGCTTCCACTGATGGCCACGCCGCGCTCCAGACCTCCGCAGACCACTGCGCGGGCCAGCGGCACAATAAAATCCGGATAATCGTCATCAGGGTCCAATGTCTACGGCCTGGTGCGGTTGAGGATTTCTTTGGCATGAGTTGTGTCATCCATCGAGCGGTGGACAATCAGGTCAAAGGTGCCGGTCTTGAGCGCCCTCTCGCATCGTCGTATGCCATCCTTGGGGACGCCGAGGCTGTGAGAGCTGGCTCCAAACCCGGAGTCCCACAGAACGCAGAAGCAATTCTGACGACATTGATCCGGACCGGAGTCGGTCTTCCGTTGTCCGGGTCCAGCACATAAACTTTTAATACCTTCATGTTTCCGCCGCGCTTTGGCTCCTGAAGACCCGCTTCAAGCGCTCCAGTCTCTCGCGCACAGCCTGCTCGGTGGTTCGTCCAACGATCTGGTCCTGCAGGCCGCCTTGGTTGAAAATGAGCAGGGTCGGCACGGACCGCACGCCGTATTGCTCGGTCA
>Ga0187880_1001551_pt1 | contig 18236 bp, 10 predicted proteins | sample June2016WEW_19_4_FD_132998 | JGI IMG/M metagenome (GOLD analysis project Ga0187880, IMG submission 132998) | Peatland microbial communities from SPRUCE experiment site at the Marcell Experimental Forest, Minnesota, USA - June2016WEW_19_40 | ecosystem: Environmental > Terrestrial > Soil >...
CCAACCAGGTTGCGGAGGAACCGATGGATGCCGATGCGGACGGCATCAGCGGCGGCTTTCGTCGGGTCGCGAACCGGGCGGCTGTCCCTGCTCAGGTGTGCCGTGATCGCCTTCAGTTCCTCTCGCGCCGCCACTTTCGCTCGCTCGCTCTCCGTCGGGTCGCCGATCGTCTCCCTGAGTTCCCGCGCCCTCGCCTGGTAAGTCCGGCGCGCCTCCAGATCATCGGCAGCGAGCGCCCCCTCGTGGACAGGTTCCAGGCTGGACAGCGGCTCGTAGTGACCCGTCGCTGGGTCATAAATCTCGATGTCGCTGCCTCCCGGGGACCTGGGCGACGAGTACTTCGCCGCCAAATTCAGCTTTTTGACCCGCGCCCGTGGACGGCTCTGCATTTCGGCGACGTAGCAGATGCCCTGTTCGTGTTTCAGAATGGCTTGACCCTCGACGAACCTAAGACGCCACAGCGGCCCCTCGCGGTGGAGGGCGTAGCGGGGTTGGCCTGGCCCAAGGCGCTCGGGAACAGCCGGCGCGGCAAGGATGCGCTCAATCGCCTCCAGTTGCTCCGGCGTCGCCTGTCGAAGCTGCCGCAACAGCCTGGCCAGGCGGGTATGTGATCGTGGCCCCATTCGCCTGCCTTCTTAGACCGCTTTCCGCCCGATCTATTCAACCGTCTTCAATGCTCGAGGTTCGAGGTTCAAGGTTCAAGGTTCATGGTTCGAGGCTCCCCCCGTGCTCTGCCCTCCGTCCGCTGTCCTCTGTTCTCCGTCTTCCGATTTCCGCTTCATGCCGCGCCGGAGCCACGCGAAGGCGGGTCTGCTTTCCCGATTTCAACTTTTCCACGTGGCCCGACTTTAGACTTTAGACCTTGGACTTTAGACTTCCCCCCGCCCCCATTTCGGCCCACCATTGCGCGACTTAACGTCATGGGCGGCACAAGTGCAGAGTTTTCAGCCGGCAAGGTGTCCCTCTCGGGTCACGGCGCACATGCACGCACCGTCGCTGCATGAACCTCACTGACTACCATGCCAAGTACTTCGCCCACGAGCTGACCAAGCGTTGCTCGTCGGACAGCTTGGAGAAGCTCGCGGGCGCTGTGGCCGGGGCGCAGGTGGATTTGAATCCCCACCAGGTGGATGCTGCCTTGTTCGCCTTCCACTCGCCGCTCTCCAAGGGCGCTCTAATTGCGGATGAAGTCGGCCTTGGCAAGACCATTGAGGCCGGCCTCGTCATTTCCCAGAAGTGGGCCGAGCGCAAGCGCAAGATTCTGGTCATCGTGCCGTCCAATCTTCGCAAGCAGTGGTATCAGGAGCTGACCGAGAAATTCTTCCTGCCCTGTCAGCTTCTCGAGACGAAGTCCTACGACGCGGCGGTGCGGCAGGGAAATCTCCGGCCATTCGAGGCCAAGGACAAGATCGTCATCTGCTCCTACCAGTTCGCTCGCAAGCAAGCCTCCGACGTTGCGAACACGGCTTGGGACCTCGTCGTCATTGACGAAGCCCACCGCCTCCGAAATGTCTATAAGCCCACAAACATCATCGCCAACACGCTCAAGCAGGCGCTCAAGAATGCTCCCACACTCCTGCTCACGGCCACGTCGCTGCAGAACTCGCTGCTGGAACTATTCGGCCTCGTCAGCTTCATTGACGAGCACGCGTTCGGCGACCTCAAGGCCTTCCGCGAACAGTTCGCGAATCTCAGCCAGGAGAAAGTTTTCGACACTCTGAAGAGCCGCCTCAAGCCCATCTGCCATCGCACGCTCCGAAGGCAAGTCACCGCTTACGTTCCGTTCACGAAGCGGCATCCGATTCTGGAAGAGTTCACTCCGGAGGAAAGCGAAGACCGGCTATACGAACTCGTCTCGGAATACCTGCGCCGCGAGAATCTTCAAGCGCTGCCCGCCAGCCAGCGCTCGCTTATGACGCTGGTGCTCCGGAAGTTGCTCGCCTCGTCCACCTTTGCCATTGCCGGCGCACTCGCATCTATCTCGGAGCGGCTTAAGGCGAAGATCAGAAAAGAAGAACCGGGGGTGCCGCTGGAAGAGGAACTGGATAAAGATTACGAAGCCCTCAATGAGACGGCTGAGGAATGGGGCGAGGAAGAACCGGCTGAACCCATCTCTGACGCTGATCGTGTGGCCATCGAAGCCGAAGTCGCCGACCTCGACGGGTTCGCCAAGCTGGCCACATCCATCGAGCACAACGCCAAAGGCAACGCGCTCGTCAAAGCGCTCGGGGTCGCCTTCCAGAAAGCCGTGGAACTTGGCGCGGCGGAAAAAGCCATCATCTTCACTGAATCACGCAAGACCCAAAGCTATCTGGTCCGCGTGCTCTCGGACAGTCCGTTCAAGGAGGGCATCGTGCTGTTCAACGGCTCGAATACTGACGAACGCTCGCGCGCGATTTACGCGGCGTGGCTGGAGAGGCACGCCGGCACGGATCGCGTGTCTGGCTCAAAGACTGCCGACATGCGTTCCGCGCTCGTGGATTATTTCCGCGACGAAGGTCGCATCATGATTGCCACGGAAGCGGGGGCGGAGGGCATCAACCTCCAATTCTGCTCACTCGTGGTGAACTACGATCTGCCTTGGAATCCGCAGCGCATTGAGCAGCGCATTGGACGCTGCCACCGCTATGGGCAGAAGCATGACGTGGTGGTGGTCAATTTCCTCAATCGCAAGAACGCTGCCGACCAGCGCGTCTATGAACTGCTGTCCGAGAAATTCCAGTTGTTCGAGGGCGTCTTTGGCGCGAGCGATGAAGTGCTGGGCGCGATTGAAAGCGGCGTGGACTTCGAGAAACGCATCAACGACATCTACCAGCGCTGCCGCAAGCACGAGGAAATCAAGGTCGCCTTCGATAAGCTTCAGCTTGAACTGAACCTGGAAATCAATCAGGCGATGACGCAGACGCGCCGCAAGCTGCTGGAGAACTTCGACGATGAAGTCCGTGAAAAGCTCAAGGTCAGTGATAAAACGTCCAAAGATTTCCTCAATCGGTATGAGCGTTTGCTCATGCAGCTCACCCGGCATGAACTTAACTCCCACGCCGAGTTCGTTGACGACTCGTCATTCCGCCTGAACGCCTGTCCATTTCCCGGCGACATCCCGCTTGGGCTCTACGAACTGCCGCGCCGCTCCGGCGAGGCGCACCTTTACCGCCTCGCGCATCCGCTGGCGGAGGCGGTGGTTGCACAGGCCAAGAGCCGCGCACTTGCGCCTGCCGAAGTGCGGTTTTCATACGAAGAGCACGAGGGCATAATCTCTACCTTGGAAGATTGGCGCGAACATTCGGGGTGGCTTACGGTCTCCCACTTCAACGTCGAGTCACTTGACCAGCGGGAGGATTACCTTTTTCTTGCCGCAACAACCGACACCGGTGCGGTGCTGGATGAGGAAACGGCGGCCCGGATGCTCTCGCTCCCCGGCAAAGTCATTGGCCCGCTCGACCGCAAGCCTCCCCACGACCAACTCAATGCCCTGGTTGAGAAACGCAAGGCCGAGACCCAGCGCACCATTTCCGAGCGCAATGCGCGCTTCTTTGAGGCCGAGACGGACAAGCTGGATAACTGGGCCGATGACTTGAAGCTCGGCCTTGAACGGGAAATCAGGGAACTGGACCGCCAGATCAAGGAAGCGCGCCGCGCTGCCACACTGGCCCTGACCCTTGAGGAAAAACTGGTCGGACAGAAGCAGATCAAGGCGCTGGAAGCGCAACGCAACCAAGGGCGGCGCTCTCTTTTCGACGCGCAAGACCAGGTGGACCAGCAGCGGGAGGGTTTGATTGCCAACATCGAAGGCAAGCTCATTCAGAAGAGCGGTCTGCAGCAGCTTTTCACCATCCGTTGGAGGCTGGCTTGAAACGATCCGCTGGCATAGTCTCCCAGCCACAATATGAAATCGGCACCCATCACCAAGATTATCATTAAGCGATTCCGGAGCTTTCCGACGGCGACCCTCTCTTTTGACAACCCGCTCTTTGTCGTGGGCCGCAACGGTTCTGGAAAAAGCAACCTGGCCGACGTATTCAGTTTTGTTTCTGAAGCGATGGCCTCCCCGCTCCAGGCGGTGTTCGACCGGCGCGGGGGCATTGGGGCGGTGCGCAACCGCAGCTCGGGGCAACAAAGTTTCCCGCCCAATCTTGGCCTGGCTTTCGAGTTTGGCCTGGCCAACGGCCTCGAAGGCGGGCGGTTCGCATTCGAAGTCAAGGCGCTGCCCAACTATGGGTACCACATTGTGCGTGAACAATGCCTCGTGCGCAAAACGGACGGGGCGCGCTGGTGGTTCGACCGGAAGGACACTTGGAATAGCAATGTGAAGGGTCTGACGCCCGCGCTGGAACCCTCCGCGCTGGCCCTGCCGCTGGTGGGTGGTGACGAACGGTTCGCCCCCATCTTCCGCGTGCTGGGCGCCATGCGCGTCTATTCCATTCAGCCCGCCAAACTCCGGGAAATGCAAGACCCGGACAGCGGTGCTGCCCTCAAGCCCGACGGCAGCAACGCGGCCAGTGTCCTTCAGGAGTTGCTGCGCGGCGAAGGCGCCGGCGCGACCAGGGCCGAGATCAATCGCATCCTCGAATCCATTGTGCCGGCCACCAATGCCGTTTCCCCCAAAAAGCATGGCAACAAGCTGTCCATGAGCTTCTCGCAGGAATGGGGCGAGAAGAAGAAACTGACCTTCGACGCCTTCAATATGTCCGATGGCACGCTCCGCTCGCTCGGCCTCATCATGGCCGTTTTTCAGAAGCCCAGCCCCAGCCTTCTCGTCATCGAGGAGCCGGAGGCCACCATCCACCCCGGCGCTCTCGGCGCAGTGCTCGACCTGATCCGCAAAGCCGCCAAGACCATGCAAGTGGTGGTGACGACGCACAGTCCGGAGCTATTGGATGCCAAATGGATCACGGACGCCAATCTGCGCATCGTCTCCTGGCAGGCAGGGGCCTCTCATCTACTCCCGCCCTCCGAAGCGACCCGGCAGGCGATGAGCCAGCATCTCATGGGCGCGGGCGAACTGCTACGTTCCAATGCGCTCCATGCCGACGAGTTGTTCACCCACGCTGACGACCTGCGCAGCGGAAACCTCTTCGAGTCCCTCGCATGATGGTATATCCGATTGTCGAGGGCCACGGAGAAGTCGAGGCCGCTCCCGTCCTGCTGCGTCGCTTGCTGGCGGAGGCGGATTGCCAGAACGTCGGCGTGGGCCGGCCCATCCGGCGCACCCAGTCCCAGTTTCGCAGCAAGGAAGGCATTCAGGCCGGGGTCCGCCTTGCGCTGCTCCAGCCCGAATGCGCCGCCGTTGTCATCCTCTTCGACGGTGAGGATGACTGTCCCAAGGGACTCGCCGCCCAGGTTCGGGGCTGGGCGCGGGCGGTCGCTGCAGGCACTCCCTGTGATGTCGTTGTTGCCTATCGCGAATACGAAACCTGGTTCCTCGCCGCCCTCGAATCCTTGCGCGGCCAGTATGGGATCGCGAGGAACGCTACCGCGCCCGCGAACCCGGAGTCGAAACGCGATGCCAAAGGCGCGCTCGAAGAGTTTATGCCGCCTGACCGCGCCTACTCCGAGACCGGTGACCAGCCGGCCATGAGCGCAGTGTTCGATATGGGCCTGGCGCACCGGCGCAACCGTTCCTTCCGCAAACTCGTCAAAGCCATCGGCGACCTGCTCACACAGCTTCGGCAGCCCTTGCCCGCATGGCCGCCCGCCGCATGGCAGCCAGAGTGATCTCCCGCTATGACCAAGAAACAAAAGCTCGAACTGACGTGGACTGGAACGGAAAACCAGCCCCGGCTGGAGCCGCGCATCCGCATTGAACTTGCGGACGATCCGCAACGGGCAGATTCACCGGTCCGTTGCCATGAAGCTACTCTGGCCATGTGCCATGAGCCAAGATGCGGATGTTCCAACATCCGATTCCAATGGCTGCCGGCACCGGCAAATGCTCTGGCGGCGGCGGCCCCTCCGGCGCGCGAGTTCTGGTTCAATCTCAATGAGAAGTCCATCCTCCTCACTCCGGAACTGGAGAAAGAGCCGGAGTCTCTGCGCCTGGCCGAAATCATCCGCGCCGAGCTGACCGAGGCGGATGAGCAGCAGTTGCGTGAATGGTTTCTGGCTGTAAAACTCGCCATCATCCAGACCACTCCCCCTTCAGAAATTGACATTGCCAACCTGCCGGATGCCGATGATGGACAGATGATCGGTTTCGTAGAGGTCTTTCCCTGCGGCCTGGCCCTGAATTTCACCTGGAACCATGAAGCCTGGGCGGTGGACGAGCAGTATTGCGTGCAACCCGGTTGCAAGTGCAAGGAAACGGTTCTCTCCTTCCTCAAGCTCATGGATGCCGCCGGCCAAAAAACCACCGAGATCACAGATCCCCCCGCCCTTCGCTACAACTACCATACCCAAGCGTCCAAACCGGTGGCAACCGGCGCGGCGGGGAGCCCTTCCTTGGACGGCTTGCTGGCGGCCCTCAAACGCGAGCACGCCTCCTTGGACACTCAACTGAAGCTCCGCCACCTCATTCTGCAATCCCTCTACGCCCGGCATTACCTGGCGCAAGCCAGGTCGCATTTGCCATCCCAGTCAAACAAACCAGGGTCCGCGCCGCATAAGATCGGGCGCAACGAACCTTGCCCATGCGGCAGCGGACGCAAATACAAGCAATGTTGTTTGAACAAGTCCCGGGCGTGACCCATCCGCGGATGAACAAGAAACAAAAACTGGAGCTGACGTGCATTGGGAAGGAAAACCGGCCCCGGCTGGAGCCGCGCATTTTGCTGGAAAACACACGGGAATTGCTTCACTCACTAGGCTGAGGGAACGCTGCAACGCAGCGTCCTGCCATTCGGAACATTCCACGGCGGCAAATCCGGGAAGTCCAATAATCCAGTTTGCAGCCTTTGTTTGTTTCGCCTAATCTCGTTCCGTCCGAAACCAAAAAAGAAACATTAACGACCAGGACTTTTAACTAAACCATTTCGCGTAGCTTCGGCTGCTGTCCGTCTCGAAACCTAGGAAATTTCGCACAAAAGACAGCGCTTGAGGTGCGCCCCGACCGGGGCGCATTGAAAGCGTTCTTTTGTGGGCCCTCCTAGGTGCCTGAGATGGGACGCAAGTAGGTGCGTCCCATTCTTATTTCAGGCACCAGAGTTCCCACAAAGCCAGTCTCCATAACAGGGCTGATTCGCGCGCGAGCGAACAGCCATGTCTCAACGAAGACAAAAACTGGAGCTGACGTGGATCGGGAAGGACAACCGACCCAGGCTGGAACCGCGCATCTTGCTCGAAGACCCGGAGAAATCCTGCCATGCCAGGCATCGCGTCACGGACCACGACCTCTTCGATACCCGGTGCAGAAGTTCCAGTCCGACGCCGAGCGCAAGCTCTCCGTCATTTTGGAGCGCGAGTCATCGAAGTGGTTCAAGCCGGCGAAAGGCCAATTCCAACTCTACTACAAGTCCGGCGCCGACCACCTCGAGTACCAACCCGACTTCGTTGCCGAAACGGACAGCAAAATCTACATGCTGGAGCCAAAGGCCAAGAACGAGATGACGGCTGCCGAAGTTGTAGCCAAGAAAGACGTGGCCGTTAAGTGGTGCAAGCAAGCGTCCGACCACGCGAAGACCTACAAAGGCAAGCCATGGAAATATCTCCTCATCCCGCACGACGCGATTGCGGAGAACATCACCCTCGAATGGCTCGCGGCCCAGTTTGGGGTAAGTTAGTGCTGCGAACCCCCAGTCACCAGGACAACCGCACCCGGACAGCTCCCCAAGCAAGGCCACAGACACTCAGACGGGTCAGAACCGGAGGTTGGAACTGGACCTGCGCGCGTCGTGGGTAGCATATAGGTACCGCCCTCGTGGTTGCCGTGTCGAGCACAGGGCCATCCGACCACCTATTTTGCGCTTGCGGCCGTGGATGCCGCCTTGCCCGAAGCCTTCGCCACTTCGGCCACGCGCACTGTTGCGCCCCCGACCAAAGAATCGGGTGGGTTCAGGATGACTCGATCGGTCGGGCTAATTCCTCCCAGAATCTCGATGGTCGGTCCAAAGTCACGACCCAGTGTAACGCCGCGCAACTCGACTTTCCCATCCGCGCCCACCACTCCCAATTGCGGACCCTCTGAACGAAACAGCAGGGTATTGGCGGGCAGAGTCAGGGCCGGATCGAGTTTGACTTCCGTCAGGCGCACCTGGACGAAGGCGCCGGTCAGGATCTCGCCGCGCGAATTATCCACCTGCAGCTCCACGAGCAATGTGCGCGAATCGGCGCTCATGGCCCCGGAGGTTCGCACCACTTTGGCCGGGAAGACGCGGCCGGGCATTTCGGGGATGGTCAGCTCCATCATTTGCCCGCAGGCGATGCCGTGGGCGACAGTTTGAGGCACATTCACAAAGACACGCAACGTGCCGGTCTGCGCGAGGCGGAACAGTTCGTTGCCGCTGCTCGCCGCCACCAACTGGCCGACATCGGTTCCCCGCACTGTGATAGTGCCGGCGAAGGGGGCGGTGACCCGCTCGAAGGATTGGAGCTCTTCCAGCCGGCGCACATTCGCGTGCGCGGCTTCGACGGTCGCAGACTTGAGTTCCAAGTCAGCCTTCTTCTCAGCGGCTTCCTGCTCGCTGACGCTGGAGGTCTTGAGCAACTCGGCCCAGCGGGAATCGGTAGTCTTGGCAAGCGCGAGGGCGGCGTCGGCCTGGACGAGCTGGGCGCGCGCCTGGGCCAGTTCCTGATTCAGCTCCGGCGTGTCAATCTCGGCCAGTAAATCCCCTGCCTTGACCTGGGAGCCGATGTCCACCAGGTAGCGTTTGAGGTAGCCGCTCGTGCGGGCATAGATTGGCGCCTCGACGAGCGCCTTGGCTTCGGCAGGCAGCATTAGTCCGGCGGCGGTCTTGCCCGGCGCGGGCGACACCACGCTGACGGTTTGGATGGCGAGTTCCCGCGTCTCGGCACGCAAGGCATTGCGATGCAGCGAGCGGGGGACCAGTCCGGCCACCGCGCCAACGACGATAAGCAGGGCCGCCACGATGCCGGCATTGCGCAATTTGTTGCCGGAACTCGCGGCTGCTTCCGATGCTGAAGCCAAGGCTTCCCGGGTAGGGGGGATCGGTGTCGGTTCCAGTGTTCCAGAGGGATTCATAATTAAGCTCAGGCGCCGGCAGGGGCGGGGTTGATGCCGCCGGTTTGAGGCGCGAAATCGGAGGGGGTCTTGACCGGCGCAGTCGCGGGCCGGTGCAACAGACTGAAGACGACCGGGACGAAGAACAGGGTAGCGATCGTGGCCACGACGAGGCCGCCAATGACCGCGCGGCCCAGCGGGGCGTTTTGCTCGCCTCCCTCGCCGAGACTCAGCGCCATGGGCAACATGCCGATCACCATCGCCGCCGCGGTCATGAGCACCGGCCGCAACCGGCTGGTGCCGGCCTCCCAGGCCGCCGTCAACGGGTCCATGCCCTGCCGCAGGTCGTTGCGCGCGAAAGTAACCACCAGCACGGAATTCGCGGTGGCGACGCCCAGGCTCATGATGGCCCCCATCAGGGCGGGCACGCTGGCGGTCGTGAGCGTGATGTGCAGCGCCCAGACCACCCCGGCGAGAGCGCCGGGCAGTGCCGTGATGATGATGAACGGGTCAAGCCAGCTCTGGAAGTTGACCACCAGCAACAGGTAAATCAGCACAATCGCCATCACCAATCCGATGCCCAGCCCGGTAAAGCTGGAATGCATCGTCTGGACCTGGCCACGCAACATAATCGAATTACCCTTCAGCAGCTCCTTTTCAGCCTGGGCGATGAGCGGCTTCAGATCGTGCAGGACGCCGCCGAGGTCGCGCCCGCTGACGCCGCCGAAGATGTCAATCACCGGCATGACGTTGTAGTGGGATATCATGGGCGCGCCGGCGGTGCGGGTCACCGTGGCGAGGTTCGCCAGCAGTTGCTCGTTCCCCTGGCCCGGCTGGCTGGCGTTGATGGGGATCGAATTGAGGGCGGCCAGCGAATCTATCTGGCGCTCGGGAACCCGAATATTGACGAGGTATTGGACGCCGATGCGCGGGTCCATCCAATAGACGGGAGACACCTGGCTGCTGCCGCTCAGCCCGAGCATAATCGAATTGCCCACGTCGCGCTCAGCCAGGCCCATCCCGGAGGCCTTGGTGCGATCGAAGTCCACGCTTAGCGTCGGCAGATCGGCCGGCTGCTGCACGCGCACGTCAACCGCGCCGGGCACCTGGCGGATCTTGTCCGCGAGGCGGCCAGCCACCTCCCGGTTCTTCGCCTGGTTGCGTCCGACTAACTGGATGTCGAACGGCGCAGGCAGGCCGAAGTTGATGGACTGACTCACAATATCCGCGGGTAGAAAATAGAACGCGATGCCCGGGAACTCCCGGTTGAGGCGGGCGCGCAGGTGGTCCACGTAACCGGCGGTCGGACGGTGCTCGGGGCGGAGCGAGACAAGAACGTCCGCGTCGCCGGTGCCAATCAGGCCACTGTCATTGTAGGTCATGTTGATGCTGGAGACGGGAATGCCAATATTGTCCAGCATGCCGCGTAATTCTTCGGCCGGGATTTCCCGGCGAATGCCGGCCTCGACTTCATCCACCAGTTTGGCGGTCTCTTCGATACGCATGCCGCTCCGGGCGCGCAGGTGCAGCCGGAATTGTCCGGCATCCACGGAGGGAAAGAAATCCTGCCCAAGCTGCGGCACGAGCAGCATCGAGCCCACACAGAAGGCCAGGAATATCAACGCAAACGGCGTGCGATGGTGAAGCACGGCCCCGAGCAGGAGGCGGTAGCCCTCGCGGAAGCGGTCGAAGCCCCGCTCGAAGCTGGTCTGTACTGCCGCCAAAGGCCGCAGCCAGGGAGTGGTTGCGGCGGGGTCGTCGTGACCGGAGTAGTGTTGCACGTTGCGGTAGAACCACATCACCAGCGTCGGAACCAGCGTCCGCGACAACACGTAGCTGGCGAGCATGGCAAACACCACCGCCTCGGCCAGCGGCACAAACAGGTAGTGCGCCACCCCCGTCAGGAAGAACATCGGCACGAAGACAATGCAGATGCAAAGAGTCGAGACGAAGGCCGGCATCGCGATCTCCTGCGCGCCGTCCAAAATGGCGTCATCGAGCGCCTTGCCCGACGCCATGTGCCGGTGGATGTTCTCGATAGCCACCGTGGCGTCATCCACGAGAATGCCGACCGCCAGCGCGAGGCCGCCCAGGGTCATGAGGTTGATGGTTTCACCCAGCGCGCTAAGGATGGCAATGGAGGTGAGCACCGACAGCGGAATGGAAAGCGCAATGATGAACGTGCTGCGCCACGAACCGAGGAACAGCAGAATCATCAGCGCGGTGAGCGCGGCGGCGATGACGCCTTCCCGGACGACGCCGGAGATGGCCGATCGGACGAAGACGGATTGGTCGGCGAATTCCTTCACGTTCAGGTCCGAGCTCAGGCCGCTGAGAACGTGCGGCAGGGCCTTCTTGATCCCGCTGACCACGTCGAGCGTGGAGGCGGCGCCAGTCTTATAAACGGTGAGCAGCGCGCCGCGCACCCCGTCGTTGCGCACGATGTTCTGCTGCGGCTGGTAACCGTCCCGCACTTGCGCCACGTCCCGGATGCGGATGAGCGCCCCGTGGACGGTCTTGATGGGGAGGTCGCCCAGTTCATCCATCACCTTGGGCGTGGCATTCAGCTCGACGGCGTATTCCGTGCCGCCGATTTTGGTGGTGCCGCTCGGGAGGATGAGGTTCCCGGCGTTGAGCGCGTTCACCACATCCATCGGGGCCAGGTTCTTCGCCTTGAGGGCAGCCAGGTCAAGGTCCACCGCCACGATGCGGTTCTTGCCGCCGTAAGGCCAGGGCATGGCCGCGCCTTGCACGGTAGCCAGGCCGACGCGGAGCTGGTTGGCGGCCAGGTCGAAAATCTCCTGCTCGGAAAGCTTGGGACTGCTGATGCTGTACTGCAGGATGGGAACGGTAGAGGCGCTGTAGCGAATGATCAGCGGCGGCGTTGTGCCCGGCGGCATCCGGCTGATCACCGTCTGCGCGATGGCGGTCACCTGCGCCACGCCGGCATCAACGGAAGAGCCCTCACGGAAGAAAACTTTGATGACGCCCATGCCGTTATAGGCGTTGGACTCGATGTGCTCGATGTCGTTGACCGTGGTAGTAAGCGAGCGCTCCTGGATGTAATTCATGCGCTGCTCGATCTCCTGGGCGTCCAGGCCGGCGTATTGCCAGACAATGCTAACGACCGGGATGTTGATGGACGGGAAGATGTCCGTGGGCGTGCGCAGCAGCACAAACGGCGTAAGCAACAACAGCACCAGCGAAGCCACTACGAAGGTATAGGGCCGCCGTAGCGCTAATCGGACAATCCACATATCTCAACCAGTATTGGCAGAACTTTCCCTGTCGGGACAGCATAAGTTTGCGTCCCGCCCGAAGGGAGGGCGAGCGTCCCCGCGAGCCCACTCTTCTCCGGCAACCCGCGAGAATCAGGGCTCGCGGGGACGCTCGCCCTCCCGGGACGAAGCGACGTCCAGGCATACCATCCGCGTCAGGTCGCGGACGATCAGCCTCCCGCCCGCCAGCGCCAGCGGCCCCCACGATTCCCGGCCCTGCAACACCTGCGCCTGTGCCAACAGCACATATTTCTCCGGCGTAGCCTCGATGAGACGCAACAGGCCCGCGTCATTCATCGCAAAGACCAGCCCATCGGCCAGGATGAAGGAGCCGAGGCCAAATTGCTGGCCAGACCCGCTGGCCCACACCGGCTTTCCCTCAAGCGTCAGGCAAACGAATTTGCCGTCAGCCCGAACTCCGTAGAGGTGGTTATCGTGCAGAACCGGCGTGTGCTGCGTCGCGCCGAAGACTCCCGCCGCCAGCTTGAACACCGTTCGCGGCACGAAGCGCTCCCCTTCCCGGCTCAGTTGCAGCATCAGGCTGCCCGCGTCATAACCGCCGGTCAGAAATATCCGGCCCCCTTCCAGGATCAGCGGCGAGGGCACAGTGGCGATGCTGATCTTCCAATCGGTAGTCTCCCACAAGATCGCGCCGTCCTTCGCCGAGACTCCCACCACGCCCTTGTTGGCGCAATAGACATACATGCGCTCGCCGCCGACCTCCATCGGCATCACCGAAGAATGGGTCATCTTCCAACCGTGCGGATTGGGGGTCTGCCACAGCACCTTGCCGGTTTGGCTGTCCAGCGCTAGCAGCAGCGTATCTTTACCGCCGGGCGCGAGAATGACCGCGCCGTTGTCAATCAACGGACACTGCCCGGCGTACCAGGGCGGAACCGTCGTGCCGAATTGCCGGACCAGATCGAGTCCCCAACGCAGTTCGCCCGTAGCCGAATCCAGGCACACAACATTGCACTTGGGCCCGATGGCGACGACCACCTTGTCGGTGACCGCCGGCGTCGTGCGCGACATGCCATGGTTACGCTTCACCGCCACCGGGTAGGCGTAGCGCCAAATCTCCCGGCCATCAGCCAGGGACAAGCAGCGCAACGCATCCTGTTTCTTCTCACGGTCGTAGTCCATGAGGTACACGCGCCCGTTCAGTACCACGGCGCCGGCGTAACCGTCACCCACGTCAATCCCCCACAACTCGCGCGGTTGCCCCGGCTGCCAGGCTCGCGCGAGAGGCGTCGCTTCCGTGCGGACCCCATCCCGGTTCGGCCCGCGAAACTGCGGCCAGGCGCCGGGCAGGTTCGCCGGCTGGCCATCGCCGCGAAGGAGCTTGCCCGCAAGGACAGCGTTGGTGCCCGTGCCCCCTTCGCTGCCGGGGGCCTGGTCTGTTCCCGGCACGCGCAGCGCCAGGGGTTTGTCGGTTCCGCGCCCGAACCATAGCGCGAACGCCACGAGCGCCAGGAGCCCGAGCGCTCCCGGGATCAGGTACGTTGTCTTCGCCAGCCCAGGCTTCTTCATTATTAGCCCCGCAGCATGCCGATTGGCAGGCCGGCAATCCAGTGCAAAGCAACCAGCAATCGGCACGGGGGCGCAAATCAGTTTCTAAACGGGGGGACGATGAGGCTGAGGTGCATGAGTACCTTGAAAATTGCCGCAAAACCCCCATGCACCCCGGCGAGCGGACCCTATCTGAGCCCGAAATACGGATTTGGACCCCCAGCAACGATTTGGCGCCATCGAGGCTCATCGAGTGTCAACTATCCGACCGGAGTCAAGCCGTTGCCCCCGCCGGACGGTTTGGCCGTGGGACGGCTGGATGGTTCTGCCAAGTGGGTGAAGTGGGCCAACTTGGCCAGCTACACGAATTACGACATCATGCGGTATGAGCCGCGTTGACGGGGCTCCGTAAATTCAAACTGGTACTGGGAACCGGCGGAGGTAGTGGGACGCATCACGTTTCACGTTTCACGTTTCACGTCTCACGTTTCACGCTTCACGCACAACGCATCACGTTTCACGTTTCACGCTTCACGTTTCACGTCCCCCCCGCCGCCGGCCCCAGTATTTCCAGCTAGCCTAACCGTCAGGCGGTAGGCACCCGCGCCTGGAACTGCCGCGGCAGGCTCTCAAACCCGTCCACCATCATGCTCGCCTTCACGAACAGGCGCTTGCCGACGGGCACCACGCCGAATTCCGCCGTGTACAGGGTCAAAGTCGGGCCATCCGGCGACCCCTTCTTGGGTCTGGCGCTTGGCACCCGGCTTGGCCAACGCGCCCAGACCATGAAGAACACGAGAAGAGGGGCATTTTGGCCCCTCGCTACTGGTGTCGGCTGCTGCCAGCAGGACCGTCCAGGCTGTCCCCATGGCCACACCCTAGCCTCGCCGTAGGCCCACCGTAGCGTCACCGTAGATAACATTGTTATCTACGGTGACGCTACGGTGAGGGTCCGGGGCAGTGCCGGGGCGGGTGTGGGGTGTGCCAGCGTCGTGGGGATAGAGTGTCGCGAGTCTGGGGCGCCGAAAGGGGCGGAGCGGATCCAGACTGGGCATGAGGCGCTGGGCCGGAGAAGGCTGCCCCAGGGCTGGAACTCGATGCCTATCTGCAAGTGACTACCGCTGAGCGTTTTACGCCTTATCTAAGCGCCATTCGATCCCCGATCAGAGGTACTACGGCGAGACTCCCATGAGCCTCCGGGGGGACTGCCGCCCTATCCGCGAGAATGGACCGGGAGGGTGGCGGTGGGTGAGGGGCCAGAAGTTGGCCTTTTGGGGGAGCCAACCTGGGCGGGAGCGATCAACCGAGACTCCGGCAACCGGCAAAGGAGCAAGGCTGAGGCGCAGCCTGGCCACCGATTCGACAGGTCGGCATCCTTTCCTCAGGGCCTGGCGGCGGAGGTCGCGGCAGGCGGCGTCGGGAAAGCGTCGGCAGGGGTTGCGTGCGATAGCCAAACGGTACCTGGCGCGTGCTGAGCCACGACCCTGCGGGGGCTACTTGCGCCGCTTGGCAGCTTTGGCGCGGGGAGCGGCTGCCGGTTTGGCGATGCGCTGCGCCAGCTCGCGGCGAGCGGCGGCCAACTGGGCGCGCGCTTTCTCCAGGTCGCCCTTGCATTGTTCGTTCTGGCGGCGGACATCGCCCAGTTCGCGCGAGCGGCGGCGCAATTCGAGCTGCGAGACGACGTGCCGCGCCAGGATGCGCAACGCCTGCTTCTGCTGCGGGCGCAGCTTGCGCGGTGGAGTGGTAAAAGGGAAGGCTCCCCCCATCTGCTACCCGGCAGTCCTGCTCCACCTGATCCTCTGCTCGCCTCACACCAAAGGCGCGAGGCTTGCAACCCAGGGCACGGCGAATAGACTGCTACCCGTAAGAAGTTTGATTTGATGAGTTTATGTGGATTGTCCGACTGGCCCTGAACCGGCCCTATACCTTTGTGGTTGTCGCGCTGATGATTTTACTGGTCAGCCCCGTGGTCATTTTGCGCACGCCCACGGACATCTTTCCCGACATCAACATTCCAGTGGTGAGCATCATCTGGGGCTACACCGGCATGTCGGCCACGGAAATGGCGTCGCGCATTGTGACCCCCAGCGAGCGCGGGCTGACCACCACCGTCAACGACATCGAGCACATCGAATCCCAGTCGCTCAGTGGGATGGGGGTGATCAAGGTGTTCTTCCACCCGAACGTGAAAATCGACATGGCCATCGCGCAAATCACCGCGATTTGCCAGGCGGCCGTGCGCACCCTGCCACCTGGCATCACGCCGCCGCTCATCATCACCTACAACGCGTCCAGCGTTCCCATTTTGCAACTGAGCTTGAGCAGCAAGACGCTGTCGGAATCGCAAGTCAGCGACCTGGGGATGAATTTTCTTCGCGTCGGCCTGGCCACGGTGCAAGGGGCCTCCATGCCCAACCCGTACGGCGGCAAACCCCGCCAGATCATGGTAGATATCGACATCTCCGCCTTGAACGGCAAGGGGCTCTCGCCCTACGACGTGGTCAACGCCGTTGGCGCGGAGAACCTGATCTTGCCTGCCGGGACGGAGAAGATCGGCAGCACCGAGTACGCCATCGAGTTGAACGGCAGTCCCATCTCCGTGCAGGAACTGAACGACCTTCCGCTCAAGCAGGTCAACGGCCACATGATTTATATCCGGGACGTGGCTCATGTGCGCGACGGGTTCACGATCCAACAGAATATCGTTCGCAGTGACGGCATCCGCGCCTCGCTGTTGACGGTCATCAAGTCCGGCGCCGCTTCCACGCTGGATATTGTGGCGCGCCTCAAGAAAGCCGTGCCGCTGGTGGCCAAAACCCTGCCGCCGGAATTGGAAATCCGCACCTTGCTGGATCAATCCTTGTTCGTGCGGGCCGCCGTTCAGTCGGTGATCAAGGAAGCGGTCATAGCCGCCTGCCTGACGGCCATCATGATTCTGATCTTCCTCGGCAACTGGCGCACGACCTTCGTCATCGTCATTTCCATCCCGCTGGCCATTCTCTGCTCCATCATTACGCTCAGCGCCCTGGGGGAGACGATGAACATCATGACCTTGGGAGGTCTGGCTTTGGCGGTGGGCATCCTGGTGGACGATGCGACGGTGGAAATCGAGAATATCGAACGGAATCTCCGGCAAGGAAAGGAACTGCGCACGGCGATCCTGGATGGCGCCGCCCAAATTGCCGTGCCGGCCTTCGTCTCCACGCTGGCCATTTGCATCGTGTTCGTGCCCATGTTCTTTCTGACCGGCACGGCCCGGTACCTTTTTGTGCCCTTGGCCGAGGCGGTGGTGTTCGCCATGCTGGCCTCTTATCTGCTTTCGCGCACCGTGGTGCCGACATTGGTCATGTATTTTCTCCGCCATCACGTGCACGAGACCGGCACGGAGGCGAAAGGCTGGTTTGGCCGGTTCCACGCCCGGTTTGAAACCGGGTTTGAGCGGTTGCGGACCGGCTACCGCGGCTGGCTTGACGTCTGCCTGCACCATCGGCGGCTTTTCGCCATTTGCTTCCTCGCTTTCTGCGCGGGGTCGTGCCTTTTGACGCCCTTTTTGGGTGAGGATTTCTTTCCCAAAGTGGATGCCGGTCAGATGCGGCTCCATGTCCGGGCCAAGACGGGCACCCGCGTGGAGGAAACGGCCGCGTTGTGCGATCACGTTGAAGAGGTGATCCGGCGGACCATTCCAGCCAAGGAGTTGGAAAGCATTGTAGATAACATCGGCCTGCCCGCCAGCGGCATCAACGTTTCCTACAACAATGGCGGAACCATCGGGCCGTTCGATGCCGAAATCCTGATCTCGCTCAATCGGGAAAACCACCATGCCACCGAAGGCTACATTCGAAAACTCCGCCATGATCTGAATCTGGCGTTCCCGGGCGTCTCCTTCTTTTTCCAACCCGCCGACATCGTCAGCCAGGTCCTGAACTTCGGGTTGCCGTCCCCCATTGACATCCAGATCGTCGGCCGGGACCAGGTCGCGAATTACCATATTGCCAATGAGATTGCCGGCCAGCTTCGCCACATTCCAGGGGCGGTGGACGTGCATGTCCAGCAGATGTTCGATCTGCCGAGCCTGCAAGTGAAGACGGACCGCACGAAAGTCCAGGAGGTCGGATTCACCCAGCGGGATGTGGCGTCCAGCCTGTTGATCGCGCTCAGCGGGAGTTTCCAGACCGCGCCCTCGTTTTATCTGAACCCCGACAATGGCGTGAGCTATCAAGTGGCCGCCCAAGTGCCCCAGTACCACTTGGATTCCTTGCAGGCCCTGGCCGGAATCCCGGTGACAGGGCCAAGCGGGGCGGTCCCGCAGTTGCTGGGCAATCTGGCCTCGATTTCCC
>Ga0187880_1001552_pt1 | contig 18227 bp, 13 predicted proteins | sample June2016WEW_19_4_FD_132998 | JGI IMG/M metagenome (GOLD analysis project Ga0187880, IMG submission 132998) | Peatland microbial communities from SPRUCE experiment site at the Marcell Experimental Forest, Minnesota, USA - June2016WEW_19_40 | ecosystem: Environmental > Terrestrial > Soil >...
AAGCCGCGGTACTTTTCGTAGTTCACGAAGCCGCGCGTGGCCAACCGGCGCACCATGTTGGACACCGCCGACCGGCTAAGGCCGAGCGAGGCGGCGATGTCCGCCACGCGGGCGTAGCCTTTCCGGTCCACCAGTTCCTGAATCCGTTCCAGGTGGTCTTCCGTGGACTCCGAGCGGCTTTGAGCGGCCCGGGCTGAGTTGCGACGTTTGGCGCTCACCGGCGTTTACCTAGCAGAGCGCGCCGGCGTTGGCCAGCCTTTCCGCAGGATGGCGGTAAATGACCGCCCGGAAACTGTTTTGAGGCTAAAACATTCTATTTGACTTAATATCCAAGGCAAGGTAAGGAGTGGACAATGGGAAAAATGAGCAGCGTTGCCTGGCGAGGCCCCCTCCGCGATCGCCGAACCGGGGACTGCCCCGGACGATGAGCGGGCCGACACCCCAGGCTGACCCGAGAGCTTCCGCCGACCGGCGCAGCACCATCGCCAATCCTCCGGCGCCGGCTTCGCCGACCGGCCAGGTATCGCTCGAGGGCATGCACGGCACCATCTCGGTGCCGCGGCACACCGCGGGCTTCTGGCGCCAATGGCGCGCCTTTGTCGGGCCGGCGATCCTGATCAGCGTGGGCTACATGGACCCCGGCAACTGGGGCACCGACCTCGCGGGCGGGGCGCAATTCAAGTACGGCCTCCTGTGGGTGGTGGGGATGGCCAGTTTCATGGCGGTCATCCTGCAGGTCATCTCCGCCCGGCTGGGCGTAGCGACCGGCAAAGACCTGGCGCAGTGTTGCCGCGATTGGTATCCGAACTGGACCCGCTGGCCCAACTGGATTGCGATGGAGATCGCGATTGGCGCGACCGACCTGGCCGAGTCGCTGGGCAGCGCGGTGGCGCTGAACCTCCTGTTCCACATCCCGCTGTCTTGGGCCATCATCATCACGGCATTCGACGTGTTGCTGTTGCTGGCCTTGCAGGGACTGGGCATGAGAATGCTCGAAGCGGTGATCACTGTCTTCGTGGCGACCATCGGGGTCTGCTATGGCATTGAGATCTTCGTGCTGCCGCAGATGCAACCGGATTTCCTGGAGATGGGCCGGGCCCTGATCCATCCCAGCTTCCACCAGAGCGGCATGCTCGTGGTGGCCATCGGCATGATCGGCGCCACCGTGATGCCGCATAACCTCTACCTGCATTCGGCCTTGGTGCAGTCGCGGAAGCTGCAGCGGGATGAGGCATCCATCCGCACCGCGATCCGCTTCAACACCATCGACTCCGCCGTCGCGCTGACCATCGCGTTCTTCGTGAACGCGGCGATCCTCGTGCTGGCGGCGATGGTATTCTTCGGCAAAGATAGCGTGACGGTGGCGGGCGGCGCGGTGGTCAAGTTCGGCCCCGAGAGCGATTGGATACGCATCGCGCACCTGACGCTGGCGCCGCTGCTTGGGACGACGTTGGCCAGCACGCTGTTCGCCGTGGCGCTGCTGGCCAGCGGGCAAAGCAGCACCATCACCGGCACGCTGGCCGGACAGGTGGTGATGGAAGGCTTCATGCGCTGGCGCATCCGTCCCTGGATACGGCGGATGATTTCCCGCACGATTGCCATTGTGCCCGCGGTCTGGATTGTCAGCATCCGCGGCACGGGCAGTGTCACCGACCTGGTCAACCTCAGCCAGGTGATTCTCTGCCTCATACTGCCGCTGGCGATGTTCCCGCTGTTGCACTTCACCTCCTCGCGCCAGAGGATGGGCCGGTGGGTCAACGGCTGGTTCCTGCTGATTCTGGGCTGGGGCAGCGCGCTGTTGATTACCGCGATGGACCTCTATAGCCTGCCTGAGTCGCTCAAAGAAGCCTGGCGCATCATTACCGGCGGATGAGGGCGGATGAATCCGACGTCCGAAACACATTCAACACATGAGCTTGTATAAGACGATACTCGTGACCCTGGAGTGCACGCCGACAGACCGGGCGATCATCGAACACATCAAACTGCTGGCGTCGGCGATGCAAAGCCGCGTGGTTCTGCTCCATGTGGCCACCGGCGTGCCGGCCAAATACCACCGCACCGACGCGGCGGGCAAGGAAGTCGAGGAGAGCAAAGCCTTCCTCGGTCGCGCCCGGGACGAGTTCACCGCGGCCGGCATCCCGACCGAAGCGCAGTTGGCCTACGGTGAGCCGGCCAAAGAAATCGTCAACTGGGTCCAGCAGAACGGCTGTGACCTGGTGGCGATGAGCACACACGGTCACCAGTTGATTGCCGACCTGGTGCTCGGCACCACCGCCATTCGAGTTCAACATAGCATCCGCGTGCCTGTCCTCCTTCTTCGCGCGAAGTGAACGAGCTGGGGACTGCCTGAGTTGAAGGCCTACGCTCGCAGTCACTGAAGCCGCATTTCGTCCCGGTAACCTGCCATCGGAAGCAGCCGGGTCCTCAGTGCTGCTTCGCAGGGGGGCCGCCAAGGCGGAAGTCGCAGTCATCGTAGGTGACGTGGCCTTCCGTGTAGGGGCACTCGAGAACAGTATCGAGCATGAACCGCACTTTGGTAGTGGTCTTGCCCGTGGTGATGGTGCTGGAAAGCTGTGTGTAAGGACCGGCTTTCTTGAGTGCCGCCAGGTCGTGTTCGCGAACCACCTGGTTAGTGTCGTCGAGTTCACGCAAGACGAGGCCGGCGGAATCGGCTGGGCTATGGCTGAAGCCTTTGCCGTGCAGGTCCGCGGCCCTCACCCACACGGAGCCGGTGTAGGTGGTTTCAGGTCGGACCTCGGCGTCTTGATAGATCATAGTGTGGCAATCCACGTCGGCGTGGACCCGGATTGCGGCCCGGCCGGAATGGAATTCGGGCGGGCCCCAGTCCAGGTGCTGGCTGAAGGCGCTTTCCTGCCACATATAGCAGTTGGTTGAGCCAGTGAGTTCCGTGGTCCATTCATTCCGGATGTCCGTGCCCCGCTTTTGGGCCTGCGTGCCATCGCGAGTTTCTTCGAACCCGGGGTTGAGCAGCAAATTGCCAGTCCAGGCACGGCTGGCAGCGGCTGATGGAACTGGTGTCGCGCCCCGGCCGCCGGAGCCCGGTCCAATTTCAATGGCCTGAACGAACGCCTCGCCACGCCCAGCCTGGTCGCCCTCGGAAACCCGCACGCTGGTGAAGCGAATGATGATCACACCGTCCTGAGGAGCAACCGCATTAAAAACGAGATCCACCGCCTTGTTGGGACCGTCCGCAGTGGCGGCCACATCGAGGTTGCGGACGACCTCACGTCCGTTGAGGCCGATGTTGAAACAGTTCTTCTGCGTGTCGATGCCGCGCGCGGCCGCGAATTTCAGCCGCACGAAGTAATTGCCGGGCCCCACCGTGAGGTTCACCCAGAAATCACGCGCATGGTAGCCGTAACGGCAGAGTTCTGGGTCGGGTGTGCCGGTGATCGGTTCGGCGACGGCATTGGTCCACCAGCAGGCGGCGACAGTGTCACTTCCGGCAGTCAGGCGCGTGACGACTTCCGTGCTCGGACGCCACGAGTGTCCGAGCGTGTCGCGGTAATCCTGCCGCCCGGCGTAGCCAAGAATCATCCGCTGCGGCCCGGTGGGGCCGGTGCCCGTTGGAAAACTGCTGGCGGCGCTTTCAGCCGAGAACTGCACAGCGTCCACATAGACGCGGGTGGATTGGGAGTAGGGATTCTTCGTGCCACGAGCGACGACCTTCAACACGTGCGAACCGGGCGACAGCCCGTTCTTGTAATAGAGCACTTGTCCACTGCGGGTCGATGGGTTCCAGCAATCAATCGGCACGAGTTGCCTGACGTCATCCACCAACACGTCTGCTTCTCCGCCGAATGGGTCAGCGCGGCCAATCAACCGCACTTGACTGCCTTCGAACGCCACCGTCATGGCAGCGTCTTTGGTCTCGGCGAAACGCGAGGTTCCGAGCAAAAGCGATTTGTCATCCTCCTGCACCCATGCACCTTCATAGGTCAAAGCGCTGCCATCGACAACGCGCTGTGGGTCTTTGCCAATCACCGTTACACGCTTCGCGCCATCATGGCGGATCTGGACGATGGCGTCGCCGTTGGACAGTTTCCTGACCGTGTAACCATTGGCCAGCAAATCGCGGCGCGGACGAAGGGCGCGCCCATCCGCTGTGATCCGCTTCGGCGCAAACGACAGCCGCAGCACTTCCGTGGTTTCAGGGGGAGCATCAAAAGTGGAGTAATCAATTTGCCCGGCACCGTAACGCACGGAGTCCACAACCGCGCTGGAGCGAACGAGATGATTCTCGCGGCTGGCGCCAAGTTCCTCTGGCAGGCACCCGATTGCCATCAGCACCCAGCGCAGCGGCAGCGGATGCGCGATGTTCAGCCAACTGCCGTTGACGACGATGCCCCCGTCAATGTTGTCCTCGGTTACTCCAGTTCCATGAATGTCGTATGTCTGGAGGATCATCTGGCGATAGGCCAGTTCGCGTGCCCATGCGTCGTTTGCCTCGACGCCGTATTGCGCCAATGTGGCGCCGACCAGCAGCGGCGCATACCAGAGCGACCGCCCACAGCACGAGCTGGATTCGGGATACGCCCATGCGCCGTTGAAGACGTCGCCGCCGGACTCCGGCGCCGCGCTGCTGCGGTTGAGGAACAGCGTAAGTATATTGCGGGCGTCACAGCGCCAATTCGGGAACAGCCGCGGGTGGCTGATGAGATAGCCCGCAACGTCGGCGGTGGTAGAGCAATTCTGCGTTGGATTGGGCCAGTCCCAGAAATAACGCGCCCACGTGTCGTCCGCCGTCCAGGCCGGCAGCAGCCGGTCGCGCACATGCAGCATGCCGGCATCGCGGGCCTTGAGGAGTTGATCGTCCTTGCCGGAGTAGCCGATGCGAATCAATTCATCCAGGAACGCCAGGATCATCGTGACACCACCGGTCTGCTTGTTGTCCTTCCAGGGAGCGGTTTCGGGGTTGGCGTAGCGCGGCCAGGGGTCGGAACTGGGATCCAGATTGCAGTGCGCGGCGAGCAAATCGCCCCAATGCTTCGCGGCTTCGAACCAGCGGTGGTTGCCGGTGACTTGATACGCGCGCAGGAGGCCCTGGCCCATGTTGGCGCTGATATCGAGCTGGATCATTCCGTTGGTGTTGCATTTCCAGTAAACCTTGCCTTTGACAGGGACGCTGATGAGGAAGTCAGGCCAGGGATGGTCCGGCGGCGTCTGGCAGTAATCCAGCAGGAAGTCGCCCATGTAAGTCAGGTGCGAGATGGCCGCCGGGTCGCCGCTGTAACGGTAATAATCCACCAACCCTATCAGCACGCTCGTCGAACGCTGGCCGATGTCCCCGTTGTCCCAATCGCTGGGAGTCTGCGGCACGATCACGCCGTTGGTAGTGATCTGCCAGTGGCCGCTGAACACGTAATCGGGATAGGCGGCAATGGCGGTATTGGTGGTGGTCCACGGATAGCGCTTCAGCGTCTCCGCCGCGATGCGCACGCGCAAATCGCACTGGCCGTTCAGGCCCTTGTACCACGGCGCGATCACGCCGTGGGAATCCACCACCGCATCGTGGCCGTAGTAGTGTGCCTTGACGCTCGCCGCCGCCGCCTGGGAATATGCGCCGCAGAGGGCGAGGAGGAAGATTTGGAAGATGCGTTGCTTCCGCATAAGACAGTTGATGCCATATCCGCCCCTGTTCCAAGCAAAGAAACGTGGAAACCATCACGCCATCCGCAATCGCCAGTCATTGGATTACGCCCGTTGGCCGGTAGATGAATCCAAACGGGGGTGGCGAGCGTCTAATTGTCGGTGAACGGGATATGGATCAGGCGCGGCATGACCCCAAACACCGCCCAAATCCCCTCCCGGAAGCCAGAGAAAGAATAGGGGAAACAATAGAGCACCAATAGAGCACCAATGGAGGAACAATAGAAAGTAGTTCCGGGTGCGGTGGCTTGTTCCAAGCTATATTCTGGCCGTGCCCCGGCCATCCCTCCGCTCCTCCTTCCACAGGGGTGTGCATCAACCACCGTTGGCTGCGCTCGGGTCCTGAGCTTTCATCCGCCTCGGTGAAGGGGAGAGCCGTGGTGGCTTGGGCTATCGCCCACGCGTCAGCGCTTGGGAATCGGCGCCTGGGAATGCGCTTGCCCGGCGCCCTTTGGCGTGCGGCTTAGTTCCGTCGGGGCTTGATCATACAAGAGCTGCCAGCAGCGGTGTCTATGGGCCAAGAGAAAGAGAAGAGCCGGCTGCGGCTTTATTCCTGTCCGGCAAACGGCAGCCGTTCAGTTCGGTGGTAAATTCAAGCGCTAGCGGTGGAGGGTGCGCTGCTGACGTTAAGGCAGGGATTCTGTGTGCCGTGAAAAGATGCGCGTACTGCGGTCGTGAACAGCAAGACGATGGGACAAACTGTGCGGAGTGCGGAGCGAAACTTGCAATCTCCCCGCCACTGTCACAGCGCCCCATGAAAGCGTCGAGCCGAGCGTTGATGCTCGCTGCGTGCGTCGCGATCGTGCTGATCTTTGCCGGAATCTTGACTCCGTGGCCGGCGGCCAAGGGGGATTGGTTGACGCTGCGCTTTATTGGGCTCACTAACTTAAGCTCCTGCCGCCACAACCGACCGAGCCTCCCGGGCGACCACCAATTCTTCCTGCGTGTGAATGACGAAGATGCGCGCCGGCGAATCTGGCCTCGCTACATCCACATCAGGGCTGGGATTGGCATTGCGCTCGGGATCAAGCCGGAGACCCATAAACTCCAGTCCTTCGCAAGCGGCGGCCCGCAGCGCGGCTGAATGCTCGCCCACCCTGTCCGTGAAGATCAGCGCCTCGACGCCCCCGAGAGTTGCTGCCAATGCGCCGATGGCGGACCGGACCCGGTCGGCAAACATGTCAAAAGCCAATCGCGCGCGTTCGTTGCCCTGGGCAGCGGCGATCTCGACCTGCGCCAAGTCGGGCGATACGCCTGAAATGCCGAGCAGACCGGAGGAGCAATTGAGCGCGCGGTCGAGTTCCTCAAGTGTCAAGCCGTGCTCCCGCTGAAGATGGAGCAGAATGCCCGGATCCACCGAACCAGGTCGAGTGCCCATCATCAGGCCTTCCAGCGGGCTGAAGCCGAGCGTGGTGGCAATTGCCACGCCGCCGCGGACCGCTGCCGCAGAGCAGCCTCCGCCCAAATGGCAACTGATCAGGCGCAGCCTGGACAAGTCCCTTCCCAGCAGTTCAGCCGCGCGGGCAGCGCAATAGGCATGGCTCAGGCCGTGAAAACCAAACCGGCGGATGCCCCAACGTTCGTAGTATTCGTAGGGGAGGGCGTAAAGATAAGCCTTCGGCGGCAGGTGCGCAAAGAAAGCCGTGTCGAAGACAGCGACCTGGGGCACGCCCGGCAACAGCGCTTCAACTGCGTCAATTGCTTTCAGGACGGCCGGGTTGTGCAAGGGAGCCAGCTTGTTCAGGCCGGCAATACCCGCCTTCACATGGGCGTCAATCAACACGCTGGCTTGAAAATCTGCTCCGCCATGGACCACCCGGTGGCCCACCAGCGTGACGCTGGAATGGCCGTTTAATCCGCGCATGCCAGAGGCGAGCGCAGCGTTGACGGCCAGGTTGGCGGCGGTGAAGTCGTCGCGCACAGCCAAACGCGAAGTCACGGAGCTGCCATTCCGTGGCCGCAGGGTGAATTGAGCCCGCGCCCGGTCACCGCCAGCCCAATCGATCTCGCCTGCCAGCAGACCTTCGCAGGTGCCGGCATCGAACAGGCCGAACTTCAGGCTGCTCGACCCGCTGTTAAGAGCCAGGATGGTGAGTTTGGAACACACTGCATTGTCCGAGGGGCAGAGTAACCAATAGCGAAAGCAAGGTGAAGCACGCGTTTGGCCGCCATTCCCGCGAGGCCAAGAGGAGACATCACTTGCGCACGCCACGCAGGGAAGCCGGGACAACGGGTGTTTTCCGCTTTGCGTTTTGGGTCGCCTCCCGCTTAGTCTCAGGCGATGAAAATCGTTTTAGCATACTCTGGCGGGCTCGATACCTCCGTCATCCTGTCGTGGATCAAGGAGAAGTACGACGCGGAGATTGTTGCGTTCTGCGCCAATATTGGCCAGGAAGAGGAACTCAAGGGGCTGGAAGCCAAGGCCAAACGCACCGGGGCTTCCAAATGCTACATCGCCGATCTGCAGGAGGAGTTCGCGCGCGACTTCATATTCCCGATGATCCAGGCAGGCGCGATCTATGAAAGCCAGTATCTCCTCGGCACCAGCATCGCTCGCCCGCTGATCGCCAAGGGCATGATCGAAGTCGCCAGGAAGGAAAAGGCCGAAGCCCTCGCCCACGGCGCCACCGGCAAAGGCAATGACCAGGTCCGGTTCGAGCTGACCGCTGCGAGCCTCGCGCCCGAGTTACAAGTAATCGCCCCCTGGCGCGACGCCCGGTTCCGGGACCAGTTCCCTGGCCGCGCCGAGATGATTGCCTACTGCGCGAAGAAGAAAATCCCCGTCCAAGCCTCGGCCAAGAAGCCTTACTCGATGGACCGCAACCTCCTGCACATCTCATTCGAGGCCGGCATCCTCGAAGACCCGTGGATGGACGCCTTTGCGCCGAAGAACAAGGACATGTTCAAGCTCAGCGTCGCGCCCGAGGATGCGCCGGATAAAGCTGAATACGTCACGCTCGACTTCAAGAAGGGCAACTGCGTCGCGGTCAAAGGCAAGGCGTTGAACCCGCTCGGCGTCATGCGGACCCTTAACAAGCTGGGCGGCAAACACGGCGTAGGCCGGGTTGACCTGGTTGAGAGCCGTTATGTAGGCATGAAGTCGCGCGGCGTGTATGAGACCCCGGGCGGGGCTATCCTGCATTTCGCCCATCGGCAGATGGAGACGCTGACCATGGACCGCGAGGTCATGCACCTGCGTGATTCGCTGATCCCGCGCTATGCGGAGCTCGTGTATTACGGGTATTGGTTCGCCCCCGAGCGGCTGGCGTTGCAGGCGTTCGTGACTGAGAGCCAGAAGAACGTCAGCGGCACCGTTCGCGTGAAGCTCTACAAAGGCAACATCATGTGCGCCGGCCGCAAATCGCCGGTCAGCCTCTATAACCCGGCCATCGCCACCATGGAAGCCGACCCGACCAAAGCCTACAACCAAGACGACGCCACCGGCTTCATCCGGCTGAATGGGCTGCGCCTGAAGGTGGCAGCGCGGGTGCAGCGGAGGAAGTGACTAGTGATTGGCGGCGGCGGTCGCGCGAGTGGCGCCGCGTGCTCTTTGCCCGCTGGAGAATTCCTCAACCGTCGCTGAGGAAGGCTGACCCGAACGACGGCGGCAACCAAGACCTCGCCGCTCTTGCGGTGGAGTGGGAATTAGAATTGTTCCAAATATTGACAACTGGAGAAGCGAGGTTACGTTCACGGCGAGATGGATAGAGCGGCGAACATGGACTGCGATGGCGTGCTGGACGAACGGCTCGCGCGGGGCGGTTTTCGTTTTACGCCGCAGCGGGAGCACGTCTATGCTGTGCTGCTGCGGAAACGCGATCATCCGACGGCCGAGCAGGTGTTTATCCGGGCCAAGCGGGACATGCCGGAGATCTCGATGGCAACTGTCTATAATTGCCTGGATGCGCTGGTGCAGTGCGGGTTGGCGCGGCAGGTGACGCTGGAGCGGGGGGCCGCCCGGTTTTGCCCAAACATGCGGGAGCACTGCCATTTCTATTGTGACGCGTGCGAGAGCGTTTTTGACATTGATCTGCCGGCGCAAACCGGCATTGCGCTGCCGAAGGGTTACCGGGCGGAACGGTATGACATTGCCATTCATGGGCGGTGCCCGGCGTGCGCCGGTGGAGCGCGCCAACGAGCTTAGATGAATTGAGTTGGATGGGGCGCATGATTGATTGATTTAATCTAGACGGAACCAGATGATTACTACGGATTGACCTGAGATGAGCACAGCGACGGAGACAATTGAGGGATTGGTTCAGACGGAATACAAGTACGGCTTCTATACCGATGTGGAAGCCGACTCCGCGCCGCCAGGCTTGAATGAGGACATTGTTCGTTTTATCTCTGCGAAGAAGAACGAGCCCAAGTTCATGCTGGATTGGCGGCTTAAAGCCTACCGGCATTGGATCACCATGAAGGAGCCCACGTGGCCGCATGTGCATTACCCGCCGATTGATTACCAGGCATCGGTTTATTATTCGGCGCCAAAAAAGAAGGGCGCCGGGCCGCGGAGCCTGGATGAGGTCGATCCGAAGCTGCTGGAGACCTATGAGAAGCTCGGAATTCCTTTGAAGGAGCGCGAGCGCCTGGCTGGGGTGGCCGTGGATGCGGTGTTTGATAGCGTGTCGGTGGGGACCACGTTCAAGAAGCAGTTGGCTGAGAAGGGTATTATCTTTTGCTCCTTCACCGAGGCGGTTCAGGAGCATCCGGACCTGGTGAAGAAGTATCTCGGCATGGTCGTGCCATACATGGACAATTACTTTGCGGCGTTGAACTCGGCGGTGTTCAGCGACGGGTCGTTCTGCTTCATTCCCAAAGGAGTGCGGTGCCCGATGGAATTGTCCACGTATTTCCGCATTAACGCGGCGAATACGGGGCAGTTTGAGCGGACGCTCATTGTGGCAGAGGAAGGGGCCTCGGTGAGCTACCTGGAGGGCTGCACGGCGCCAATGCGGGATGAGCACCAGTTGCACGCGGCCGTGGTGGAACTGATCGCGCTGGATAACGCGCAGATCAAGTACTCGACGGTGCAGAATTGGTATCCGGGAGACGCCCAGGGCCGGGGCGGCATCTACAACTTCGTCACCAAACGCGGCCTGTGCAAAGGCAAGAACTCGAAGATTTCGTGGACCCAGGTGGAGACCGGCTCGGCAATCACTTGGAAGTACCCGAGCTGCATCTTGCTGGGGGATAATGCGGTGGGGGAATTCTACTCGGTGGCCGTGACGAACAATTATCAACAGGCGGACACCGGCACGAAGATGGTGCACATCGGCAAGAACACTCGCAGCACGATTGTGTCCAAGGGCATTTCCGCCGGGCACGGGCAGAACAGCTATCGGGGCCTGGTGAAAATCCAGAAGGGGGCGACGCACGCGCGGAATTTCTCGCAGTGCGATTCGCTGCTGCTGGGCGACCAGTGCGGGGCGCATACGTTTCCATACATCGAGGTGAAGAACACGACAGCCAGGGTGGAGCATGAGGCTTCAACCTCTAAGATAGGAGAGGACCAGATTTTCTATTGCAACCAGCGGGGGCTGGCGACGCAAGACGCGGTGAATATGATTGTGAACGGCTTCTGCAAGGAGGTGTTCCGCGAACTGCCGATGGAGTTTGCCGTCGAGGCGCAGAAGTTGTTGGGGGTGAGCCTGGAGGGGAGTGTCGGCTAGGTCAGGGCGTGAAGCGTTGAAAGAGTTGCGTCGGCTACCTGATTGCCTGAGTGACATGAGATATTGGCAGGCAAGCTGAATCGGAATTCAAGAAGCCAAGCTAAACTGTAATGAAACAACCGATATTGGAAGTGCAGGACCTCGCCGCCGGGGTGGAGGGCAAACAGATTCTGAAGGGCATCAACCTGAGGATTTATCCAGGCGAAGTGCACGCCATCATGGGGCCGAACGGGAGCGGCAAGAGCACGCTGGCGGCAATTCTGGCCGGTCGCGAAGGCTACGAGGTGACGGCTGGCCGAGTGGTCTATGACGGCCAGGATTTGCTGGAGTTGGATCCCGAGGAGCGAGCCCGGGAGGGGCTCTTCCTCGCATTCCAATATCCCGTCGAGATCCCTGGGGTGAACAGCACGTATTTCCTGAAGTCGGCGTTGAACGAAATTCGCAAACACAAGGGCCAGACGGAACTGGATGCGATGGAGTTCCTGGCCCTGGTGAAGGACAAGATTCAGCTGTTGGAACTGAACGAAGACTTGCTGCGGCGCTCGGTCAACGAGGGTTTCTCAGGCGGGGAGAAGAAGCGCAATGAGATTTTTCAGATGGCTGTGTTGGAACCACGGCTGGCAGTCCTGGATGAGACGGACTCAGGCCTGGATATTGACGCGCTTAAGATTGTGTCCAACGGTGTCAATAAACTCCGGCGGCCAGACAACGCGCAACTGGTCATCACGCATTACCAACGGTTGCTCAACTACATCGTGCCGGATTTCGTGCACGTGCTGGTGGACGGCCGAATCGTCCGGACGGGCGACAAGAAACTGGCGCTTGAGTTAGAAGAAAAGGGCTACGACTGGATCATCAAGGAGGAAGCCGTTACAGCTTAACGTCCGGAGCTATCTACAGCGTTCGGTGGTTTGTCCGGCAGGCGGCACCAGTTTCGAGGACAGCTACACCATTACTACGGTGGAAACGGCCCCGACCTGCCAACGGAAGCCAGGCTCGCACAAGCTGCCGCTCTGACGAGGTAAAGCCGCGGCAGCAAGCCGCGGTTACTTGCTTTGAGGCGGGACGGTAGCTAGGCTGCGGCGGAATGCGGCTCCTGGACCGTTATCTATTGCGCGAACTGCTCGTCCCGCTGGGCTTTTGCCTGTGGGGGTTTCTGCTGCTCTGGGTCTCCTCAGATCTGTTTGCGAATCTGGGCGAGCTCCAGAAGCAGGGCATGGTGGCGCGGGACATCGCAGACTATTATCTGGTAAAGCTGCCGGAGTTTCTTGTGCTGGTGCTGCCGATCGCGCTGTTGCTGGCAATGCTCTATGCGCTGACCAACCACGCGCGGCATCAGGAAATCACCGCCATCCGTGCGGCCGGGGTGAGCTTGTGGCGGATTGCAGTGCCTTATTTGGGGGTGGGCTTTCTCGCGAGCCTGGCCTTGTTTGTGGTGAACGAGTTCTGGGTGCCCAGCACCGATGAGCGGGCGAAGGCGATTTCGAAACGGCACCAGGCACCAGACCCCAACGTCCCTGGCCGCAATGAATATCGCAACCTGTTCTTCGACAACACCCGCGACGGCCGGCGGTGGGGGGTTATCGGTGTGTACAACTTCGAGACGGGCGAGATGAGCGGAGTAGTAGGAGTGTATCCGATCGAGCCGGACGACTCGAAGCCCTGGGAGCTACGGGCGGACCGGGCGCGGCGCATTGATGGAGTCTGGACCTTTTACAATGTGGTCGTCTTCAAGGCGGCGGCGAACCCCACCGCGCCGCCGGTGCCGGTGCTGCAAACTAATGTGCTGGCAGTCCCGGAGTTCTCCGAGACGCCGGAAGAAATCAACAGCGAGATCAAGATCAGGGACAGCATGACGCTACGCGCGGCCAAGAAGGCCGACGTGCCCATCAAGGACCTGGTGAATTACCTGCGGCTGCATCCCCACCCGGCGCGCTCTGACCGGTACTGGCTCTACACGAAGCTCGAAGGCCGGCTGGCGGCGCCCTGGACGTGTGTCGTGGTGGTGCTCATCGCCATTCCCTTCGGAGCGGCCGGAGGGCGGCGCAACGTGTTTGTGGGAGTGGCGAGCAGCATTGTGATTTGCTTCATCTATTTCGTCTTGCTGCAGGTCGGGCTGGCGCTCGGGACCAGCGGCCGAATGCCGGCCTGGCTGGCAGCTTGGTTTCCCAATCTGGTCTTCGGCCTTACCGGGTTATGGCTGACATCCCGCGTCAGATGAGTGATGAACTCGCAGAGTTAAAGGCGCGCTACGACCGGTTGAATGTGCTATACCAGGTCGGCAGCGTGATTCACACCACGCTTGAGCCGCAGGAGGCGCTGCAACTGATTTTAAGTCAGGCCGTGGAATTAATGCGCGCGGCCAGCGGCTCCATCGTGCTGATCAATCCAACGAACGCCTTTCTGGAAATCCATGCGGCCAAAGGTCTGCCGGCCAAAGCCGCCGGGTTCAAGCTGCGGGTCGGCGAGGGCATCACCGGCTGGGTGGCCCGCACGGGCAAGCCGGCGCGCGTAGGAGATGTGCGGAGCGACCCGCGTTACGTCCTGCTGCGACGGGAAGTGCGCTCGGAACTGGCGGTGCCGCTGGAAGTCGCCGGCGAGGTGCTCGGCGTGCTGAATGTGGACGCGGATCGTCCCGAGGCGTTCAGCGCCGAGGACCAGGAACTGCTGGAGGCGCTCGCAGCGCAAGCCGCGCGGGTGATTCATAACACCTGGCTCTATGAACAATTGCGGCTCAAGGCGCGCCTGTTCGAATCGCTCGCCAGCGTCAGCCGGACGATCAATTCCACGCTGAACCTGGATGACGCCCTGAGCGTTATCACCCGCGAAGCCTGCGTGCTGATGCAGGCCAAGGTGTGCTCGCTGATGCTGCTGGACGAAAGCCGCGAGTGGCTCGAATTGCGGGCCAGCTTCGGCGCGGGCGAGGCCTACGTCAACCGGCCGCGCTTGAGCCTGGAGGATAGCCTGCTCGGTGTCGTGGTGCGGAGGAAGAAGCCGCTGCAGGTCGAGAACGTGCAGATGTCCACCCGGTACCAAAGCGCGGACGTGGCACAGCGTGAGGGATTGGTGGCTCTGCTCAGCGTGCCGCTGCTGTATGGCGGCCAGGCGATTGGCACGCTCAGCGTCTATACCGGCCACCCCTACCGTTTCTCGAACGAGGAGATTCACATCATTTCCGCCCTTGCGGAGCTATCCGCCATCGCCATCGAGAAGGCGCGGCTTTACGAGCGGGTCGTGGACGTGGAAGAGCAGTTGCGCCAAAATGAAAAGCTATCCGCCTTAGGGTTGCTGGCGGCCGAGGTGGCGCATGAGATTCGCAATCCACTGACGGTGCTCAAGATGCTCTACCACTCGCTGGATCTGAACTTCCCCGAAGCCGACCCGCGCGCGAAGGATGCGCGAATCATAGATCAGAAGATCGGGCAGTTGAACAGCATCGTCGAGCATGTCCTCGACCTGGCCCGCACGAACGAGCCGCAGTTTGCGCCGGTGAATTTGAACCAATTAATCGAAGAGCTGGGCCTGCTGGTCCGGCACAAACTGAAGCACCAGAATGTCCAGTGGGCGCAGAAGTTTGAACCTGGCTTGCCTCGGGTGATGGGCGTGGCGACGCAACTCGAGCAGGCCTTTCTCAATCTGATTCTCAACGCGTCGGAAGCGATGCCCGGGGGCGGCGCATTGACCATCACGTCCCGCTCGGTGCGGCTGCCGCGCGCCAGCCCACAGCCAACGCACGTGGCGGTGGCGTTCCGGGACACCGGCCCCGGGATGAGCGCCGAGCAACGCCGGCGCGCGTTCAACTCCGTCTTAAGCACGACGAAGGCCAAAGGCACCGGGCTGGGTTTGGCCATCGTGGCGCGCGTTGTCGAGGCGCACCAGGGGAGAATCAACATCCGGTCGCGCCTTGGCCAGGGGACGACCGTAAGTGTTATCCTGCCGCTTTAGCCTCGGGAGAGCGAGCGTCCCCGCGAGCCCTGATTTTAGAATTGCCCGAGAGTTTTGGGCCCGCGGGGACGCTCGCCCTCCCAAACCCAGGGGCTCACGACGAGCGGCGCTATTCCTCCGGCGGGTAAAAGAGCACCCGGGCGTAGGCGTAGGCTAGCGTTTCGTCGATGATGATACGGACGCCCTGGCTGAAATGCCACCAGTGCCGTTCGTCGTAATCGTTGGCCGCAATCGCCATCACTCCGACCGTGACGCCTTTCCCCAGCGCTTTCTCAAACAGCAGCCGCGAGCGGCGCGCATGCGGCCCGCCGGTGATCAAGTTGACCTTCGTCGGCGCCATTTGATGTTCGCGCCACCAGTGCTTCAAGCTTAACGCCATGGCGTAAGTGCGGTCTCGGCTAGTAAGGCCAGTCGGCACGGCCCGGACGTCATTCGTGCTCAGGCCGAGCTTTATCAAAGCAGCGGCGCCGAGATGGGCGTAGTTCTTGTATTCAGACAACGGGGCGCCTCGCTCCAGTGGAATGCCCGTTACAAACACCCCGGTATAATGATCTCGTTTGAATTCCGCGATGGCCGCTTCGAGCATGTAATCCGGCACCCAACCCTCGACGACCAGCACGCCCCCAGGAACCGGGTCAGTGACCGCCAGGAAGGGGTGTATTTCGCGGGCGGCCAGGAGAACCAGGGCAGCGAAGCTTAAAGCGAGCAGGAGCCACCCGCGCAGGGTGGGCACCAGGCATTGCCGTCGGCGCAGCAGACCCAAACAGCTCTTGCTTGCTTCCATAGTATTCCGGCTCAGAGGCGAGATATACCGCAAACCCCTCCCCAGGTCGAGTCTGCGGTCAACTGGGGTGAACACCCCATAGTCGTTCACCCGATCAACACGTATAAGTGCCATCGTTACAGAATACTGAGTCGTTATGCAGTTAAGACATGCCAAGTCCAGCACGGTGGCGCGCCCCGTAACGCCCAAAGGCGCCCGCACAGCTCAACGCCCGCTCGAAAAGCCCGTCGAGTTCATCCTGAACCACCCGCAAGCCCACGCAGTGGCCGTCGCGGGCACCTTCAATGATTGGCACCTGAGCCGCACCCCGATGAGCCCGGGCCCGGGGGGCACTTGGAAGGCGACGGTCTGGCTGCCTACAGGGCGCTACGAGTATCGCTTTATTGTGGATGGCCAGTGGATTAGCGATCCCAGCGCCAGCGAGTGCGTCCAGAACATTTTCGGGAGCACCAACTCGGTGTTGGTGGTCTAGGAGAGGGTTGGGGGGATTTCGGGGGACAGAAGCGGCGGCGCGAAAGAGGTTCGTGGGTGTGAGCCTCCGCGCCGCTATTCCGACTTATCAGCACAGATGGAGTGTTTCTTGGCCGAGCCGAGTTAAGATTCCAAGAAGCCGCACGAGACGACGTACGGAGACTCACCCTTGGCTGAATGAAGCAGGCGGGGCCTCCATACGTCGTCCCCTATTGTTTGCTTGAATCCGCCTGCGATGGGCGCGGGGGACGCGGAGCCCCGGATTGCCAACGCAGGTTGAACGCAGTAAAGTGGACTAGTCGGACGCACGTTAGACTGCCATGAAGACTCCACCCTTTCTATTGGGCGCGGCGCTGCTCTTTTGGGGCTGGCAGGCGGGGCATCCGGTCGAAGGCGCGGCTATGGCGGCCGTGCTCGAGGGGGCACGGTTTATCAAAGCGCGCTGGGACTTCACCGACGAGGACTTCCGCCGCATCTGGACCTTCTGCGCGCTGCTGCTGCTAGGCGCGGCAGTGTACGCCTTTACCGCCGATGGTGGGCCCTCCGATCTGCGCGGCTTTCTACAAAGCCCGAGCTATGCCACCGAGCGCAATGCCGGCAACACCATCGCCCGGACCATCGCGGTGCTGATACGCTGGCTGCCGATGATCTTCTTCCTGTTTGTGGCCGCGCAGGCCTTCAGCTCGCGCGAAGGCATTCCGCCGGAGACGATTTCGGTCATCATGCGGCTCCGATGGCAAAAGGCGCGCCGGCTCGGCAGGCCCTTGCCCGCGGCGAAGAGCGTGGATATTTCCTATCCGTATTTCATGCTGTGCCTGCTCGCCGCGAGCTTCCACAGCAGCGAAGACGAAACGTTCTTTTGGGGGTTGTGCACCCTCGTGGCATGGGCCCTTTGGTCGCACCGTTCGCGGCGGTATGGCGTGGTTATTTGGGCGAGTGCGCTGGCGGTGGCCATCGCGCTGGGCTACAGCGGCCAGCGTGGCGTCGGCCGGCTCTACCGGCTGTTTGACAATTACAACGCGCCGTGGTGGTTGCGCGCCTCTGGCGGCGGCGCCGACTCGAGGCAGAGCAAGACGGCGCTGGGCCAGATTGGCCGGCTGAAGGGCTCCAGCAAGATCGTCATTCGCCTGGAGCCAAAGGACGGCAGCCGGGCGCCGCCTCTGCTGCGCGAAGCCAGCTACCGCGTTTGGAGAGGGCAGGTCTGGTACTCCGAGGTTAGCCGGGACAAGTTTGAGAACATCTATGAAGGCACCCACCATACCACCTGGGTGCTGCTGCCCGGGATCACCAACAGCGCGGCGGTCAATCTCGCCTGCTATCTGCCCGGCCGGTTTGCGCTGCTGCCGTTGCCAACCGGCAGCGGGCGGCTGGAGAACTTATCCGCCTTCATGCTGTACAAGAGCATCCTCGGCGCGGTGCTGGCGGAGGGGCCCGGGCTGGTCGTGTTCGACGCCCTCTACGGACCCGGCCCCACGATTGATTCCCCGGCCAACACAAACGAGGACCTCGCCGTTCCACCGAGGGAAAAGCCCGCGCTGGATCAGGTGATCGCGGAGCTGCAGTTGAAGCAGCAGAACCGGAAACAGGCGGTGCGAACCCTCACCGGGTTCTTCCAGGACACTAAGAAGTTCCACTACAGCACCTGGCAGGGCTACGGGGGGTTCAGGGCCACGAATGAAACC
>Ga0187880_1001555_pt1 | contig 18218 bp, 7 predicted proteins | sample June2016WEW_19_4_FD_132998 | JGI IMG/M metagenome (GOLD analysis project Ga0187880, IMG submission 132998) | Peatland microbial communities from SPRUCE experiment site at the Marcell Experimental Forest, Minnesota, USA - June2016WEW_19_40 | ecosystem: Environmental > Terrestrial > Soil > Wetlands...
ACAGTGGGTTCTATCTGCGTGGCCGGCACGAGATCCAGATCCTCGGCGACTATGACAGCCACGATCTGGGCGACGGTTCCAACGGCGCGATCTATGGCTTCAAAGGCCCCGACAAGTTCGCCACCAAGCCCTCCGGCGAGTGGCAGACCGTCGAGGCCACCATCATCGGCAATCGCATCACGGTCATCCTCAACGGCGTCAAGATTCACGACAATGTCGAGTGCAACAAGGCGACGGGCAGCGAAATTGACGGTCGGGTCAAAGAGCCCGGCCCGATCTTCCTGCAAGGCGACCATGGCACCGTCAGCTTCCGCAACCTTCGCCTCAAGGAACTGCCCAAAGAAGCGGCTCCCGCCCAGTCATGAACAATCGCACTAAACTTCAAGAGAATATGGTCCAAAACAACTCCAGCGCATTGCGCGCTCAATCCCGCCGTGAGTTCCTCCGCGCCAGCGCCTTGGCCGCCGCTGCTGTCTCCTTCCCGTATGTCGGCAACGTGTTGGGCGCCAATGACCGGCTGAACGTCGCCTGCATCGGCGTGGGCGGCAAAGGGGACAGCGATACCAATGAGGCCGCCCGCTGCGGCGCTAACCTCGTCGCACTTTGCGATGTGGACGAAAACACCCTCGCCCGCAAAGCGCAGAAATACCCCGAGGCCAAACGTTACCGCGACTTCCGCAAGCTGCTCGAGGAAATGGATAAGTCCATTGATGCGGTGACGGTTTCGACTCCCGACCATTGCCATGCCATCGCTAGCGGAATGGCGATGAAGCTGGGCAAACATGTCTTCTGCCAAAAGCCCCTCACCCAAACGGTTTATGAGGCGCGCCTCATCCGGCAGTTGGCCAAAGAAAAGAAGGTCGCCACCCAAATGGGCAACCAGGGCAGCGCCGGCGGCGGCTTGCGCCGCGCCGTCGAGGTTGTCCAGGCCGGCGTCCTCGGCCCGGTCCGCGAGCTCCATGTCTGGACCAACCGCCCGATCTGGCCCCAGGGCATCGAGCGGCCCCAGCACGAGGACCCGGTTCCGGCAAACCTGGATTGGGACCTGTGGATCGGCCCGGCGCCGATGCGGCCCTTCTCGCAGGGCACCTACCACACTTTCAACTGGCGCGGCTGGTGCGACTTCGGCACCGGCGCCCTCGGCGACATGGCCTGCCACACCGTGAACCTGCCGTTCCGCGCCCTCAAGCTCGGTTACCCAACCCTCGTCGAGACCGAAGAGTCCTCGCAGGTCTTCAAAGAGACCTATCCCAAGACCTCGCGCATTCGGTTCGAGTTCCCGCAACGGGAGGACATGGTCCCGCTCAAGTTCTGGTGGTACGACGGCAACCCGGCCGAGCGGGACGTCAAACCCATGCGTCCGCCGGCGGAGCTGACGAAGGAAGTTGCCGAGATGCACGACAAAATGCCGGTCGCCGGCTGTCTGCTGGTCGGCGACAAGGGCAAGCTCTTCTCCCCGGACGATTACGGCTCGCAGTCCTTCCTCATGGTCAAGGACGAGACGGAATACAACGCCCTCAACCAGCATGAAGCCGCGCGGGCGGTGCCCAGCCAAATGCCGCGCTCCCCGGGCCACATGCAGGAGTGGTTCCGCATGATGCGCGACGGCACCCCGGCCTACTCAAACTTCGACATCGCGGCCTATCTCACCGAGATCATCCTGCTGGGCTGCATCGCCACGCGGGCCGGCGTCGGCCGCAAGATGCAGTGGGACGGACCGAACATGAAGTCGCCCAACTGCCCGGAAGCCGCCCAGTTCGTCCAGCGCCAAAACCGCCCGGGCTGGGCCGTGTAACCTCTGGATCCCATTCTAAAGAAAGCAATCGCACCAGTCGCCCTGGCAACCATCGCATCTTAAGGTTTGGCCTGGATCTTGACCTGTGCGGGCTTCAAGCCGGGGGAAGTTGCTTTGAGGACAATCGTCCCGGGCGCGCCGGTCGAGCGAATGATGGCTAGGCACAGACCGTTGTAGGCGTTGTGCTCCTTGGCCTGGAACGGCTCGAAGCTGGTGGCGTCGCCGTTGTCGGTTGCGATGACCTCGCCGGGGCCGGTGACTTCAAAGACGACGCGGTTCTTCGCCCGAGGCACTTGGAGGCCCTCCTTATCAGAAACGGTTGCGGTGACGTAGCAGAGGTCCTGGCCATCGGCCTTGAGCGTGGCCGAATCGGGAGACAGGGTGAGTTTGGCGGCGGGGCCGGTGGTCTTGACGACCTCGCGCGCCCAACGGGCGTGGTTTTTGTAGGCGACCACTTCCAGCACACCCGGCTGATAAACCACGTCGTCCCAGCGCAGGCGATATTCCAACGGACCCCGGGCTTTGCGGCCGAGGGACTTGCCATTGAGGAATAGCTCCGCCTCATCGCCCGAGGTATAAACGTGAACCGGGGTGACCTGGCCGGCGCGGTCGGGCCAGTTCCAATGTGGGAGGATATGGGCCATGCGTAGGTTCGGCCGCCAGCGCGCCTGGTAGAGGTAGAAACGGTCCTTCTTGAAACCCGCCAGGTCAATGATGCCGAAGTAGGAACTGCGGGAAGGCACGCGGATTCTGCCTAGTTCCTGCAACTCCTTTTCCATGGCGGCCTTTTCCGCCGGGTCGGTGAAGTTCAACAGGTTGCTGAGGTCGCTATTATACGGCGTGGGCTCGCCAAGGTAATCGAAGCCGGTCCAGACGAATTCGCCGGCGACAAACGGGAACTTGTCCTGCCCGCGGAATTCGGTGTCCGGCGTGGTGGCCCACGGCGGCGCGTAGAGATCATAGGAACTCATTTGAAAGTCCGCGCGGCCCTGCAGCTTGTTGTCGCTGACGGGGAAGAAATATTCGCCCCGCGAGCTGATGCAAGAGGCGGTTTCGCTGCCAAAGAGAGGGATGCCCGGGTTGGCCTGGCGGAACTTGCCGTACTCGTTCGGTTTGTAGTTGTAGCCGAAGACCTCGAGCTGTTTCTGGAAACCGTTGTAGCCGGCACCGATGTTGTCGCAGGCGCTCGTTACGGGCCGGGCGCGGTCTTCCTCGTGGACGATGGCCGCAAGTTCGGCGGCGATCTTCGGGCCGTTGGCAGAACCTTGTTCGGGGATTTCATTGCCGATGCTCCAGAGGATTACGGAGGGATGATTGCGGTCGCGCCGGATCAGGGCGCGGAGATCCTTCTCGTGCCAATCGGGAAAGAGGAGATGGTAGTCGTTCCTCGCTTTCCGCCGTGCCCAGCAATCGAAGGCCTCGTCCATCACGACGAAGCCCAGGCGGTCGCAGACGTCGAGCAGTTCCGGCGCCGGCGGGTTGTGGCTGGTGCGAATGGCGTTGCACCCCATCTCCTGGAGAATTCTAACCTGCCGCTCAAGGGCGCGGGCGTTGACGGCTGAGCCCAGCGCGCCGAGGTCGTGATGGTCGCACACGCCGTTTAGAGCAACACGCTCGCCGTTGAGGAGAAAGCCCTCGCTCGGGGTGAATTGAATGGTGCGGATGCCAAACGGAGTCTCGCAGGAGTCAACGATCTTGCCGGCTTGCTCCACGGTCGTGACGGCGACGTAGCGGTTGGGCTGCTTCAGGCTCCAGAGCTTGGGATTGGCGATGGAACCACTCAGGGTGACTTCGCCGCCGGCATGGGAGCCGATCTTTAGCTCGGTTGGGGCGCAGGCGAGGGCCGGTCGGCCGGACTTCTGCCCCCGGGCATCGAGCTCGTAGATTTGCGCCGCGCAACGGACTTGGGCGTCAGCCGCGGAAGAGTTCTCCACTTTGACCCTCAAATTGACGGTCGCTGTCTTCCCAGTCACTTCCGAGGTGACGTAAGTGCCCCAGTGGCCGACGTGGACGGGCGCGGTCTTGACGAGCCAGACATTGCGATAAATGCCGCCGCCGGGATACCAGCGTGAGGAGTCAGGCGGATTCTCCAGGCGAATCGCGAGGACATTATCCGCGCCGGCTTTGAGATAGGGCGTCAAATCAAGCTCCCACGACGAATAGCCATAAGGCCAGCCGCCGACAAACTGGCCGTTGAGCCACACGCTCGCGTAAGCCATGGCGCCGTCAACATCGAGATAGAACTGGTTGCCGCTGTCGCCGGCGGGCACAGTGAAGTGTTTGCGATACCACGCCACGCCCCACCAGGGCAGCTTGCCGGTCTCGCCCGGGTATTCCTGTTTGAACGGCCCCTCGACACCCCAATCGTGCGGCAAATTGAGCTTGCGCCAGGCGGCGTCGTCAAAGGCCGGCTGCGTGTAGGCGACGTCCGACCCCGGATTGCCAGCCGGCCTGGACGGCGGCGTCGCGTTTAGGCTGAGTTCAGGGCCGGTTGCCAGAAGCCACGGTTTGAGGGTCTCATAGCTCAATTTGCCCTCGCTTTGAGCAGGGTCGCCCTTGATAAAGCGCCAATCAGCATTGAACGATAAGCGCTCTCGGGACGAGGCCGTGCCAGCCGCGCGCAATGTCGCAGGAGCGGCGATCAGCATTGCCGCGACCAAAAGACCCGTCGCGCCGGTGTAGCGAGGAAGCAGACCCGAGCGTTTGTACGCCGGCGTATTAGTGGAATGTGAATTGGCGACCATAGAGCGCATCATATTGGCGAGCGTGGCAGAAGAGCCTGACACCTGTCAATGTCTCAAACATCGCCCTGGAGTTGCCCTTTTAACTAGCCAGCCCTTTTGAGCTTGAGGAGGCTGTTCCCACGAGGTAAGATCGCAATATAGTCCGCGATATTCTTTGTCCCATACGCAAAATGAAAGCCCTCCACCTCCACAACATTTCGCTGCCGACCGCAGTCGTCCTGCTGACCCTGACTTTGCCGCACGGCTTCGCTGCCAACATGACGCCGGTCGCAGTAACCGGCTACAATCGTGACGTAGTGGTGGAGAGCAACGCGGTCGGCCCGCCGTTTAACAGCTACGCCTTGGAAATGAATGCCGGCGAGGGCACCGCCTTTTACCAGAGTGGCTTGCCGGGTTACTCTTACGGCTTGCCGTCGTCCGGGTCTTTTTTCAGCGCGGTGGACGGCACCCTCTTCCAGTTCCAGCCTTATACCGGTAATAATGCGCTCGTGTTGAGCAGCGACACCGGCATCAGTTCAGGCACGCTCACGCTGGTGACGCCCCAGACCTACCAATCCATTGCGGTGATCGCCCATTCCGGCAATGGCGACAGCGTCGGAACCGCGAGCATAACGCTGCTATTCAACGACGGCACTTCGTTCACGGCCGCCTATTATGCGCCGGACTGGTTTTACAACACCGCCAACGTCGCGTTGCAGGGGGTGGAACGCATCTACCTGAGCAACGGTGTCACGGAGGGAGCCCCAAGTGATCCGCGGTTTTACCAGACCACGCTCGACTTGGCCACCCTGCTTGGCCCCACCAACAAGCCTCTGGCCGCTCTCACCTTCGGGATGGCCCAGGTGGCCCATTCCACCGCCATTTACGCCGTTAGTGGGATTGTGGCGCCGTCCGCGCCGCCGACCTTCATCAGTCAGCCCGCCGACGCCACGGTCCTGGAGTTGGCGCCAGCCAGCTTCGCCGCGGTTGTGGGCGGCAGCCCATTCCCAACGCTGCAGTGGTATGAGAATGGCAGCGCGATCCCCGGCGCGACCAATTTGACTTATACCATTGCCTCCGCGGCTTTGACCAATAGCGGCGCACTCTTTGACCTCGTAGCCGCCAACGTCGTCAGCAACGTCAGCTACAACGTCACGAGCAGCGTTGTCACCCTCACCGTCATCAGAGACACCAACCCGCCTGTGCTCCTGGGCGCTCAGTCCCTGGGGCTGAACCAGGTGCAGGTGTTGTTGTCCGAGCGGATAACGCCCGCCAGCGCAACCAACCTCGCAAACTATTCGATTACCGGCACCAATGGCAGCCTGCTTATCTCCAGCGCCATCCTTGACGCTTCACAGAGTAATGTGGTCCTGACCGTTGCCGGCATGACCCCCGAGGCGGTTTACACCCTTACGGCAAATAACCTCGCCGACCAATCTACCGCCGCCAACGTAATCGCCTCCAATTCCCAGGCCACCTTCCTCGCGAGCGTCTATACTCCAGTTTCCATCGGCAACGCAACGCCCGTCGGGGGCCAGGTTCCGAGCGGAAACGGCTGGAACATCACCGGCGGTGGCAGCGGCCTGGGGGGCACGAACGATCAATGCCAGCTTGCGTACTTGCCGCAAACCGGCGACTTCGATTACAAGGTCCGGCTCGATTCCCTTGGCCTGGCCGATGCTTGGTCCGAGGCCGGGTTGATCGTGCGTGAAGACCTCACGCCCGGCGGTAGGTTTGCCACCACGCTGGCCACCCCAAATATCAGCGGCGCATTCTTCGAGTCCCGCACCGCCACCAACGGCTCGCCCGCTTTCTCCGGTTCCTTCCCGGTCAATTACCCCAATACTTGGCTCCGGCTCAAACGCGCTGGCAGCATCTTCTCTGGCTTCGCCGGTCTTGACGGTACCAATTGGGCGCAGCTCGGAATCGCGACTATGGCGCTGCCTACGACGGTCTATTTTGGCTTCGTGGTTTCAAGCTACACCACCAACCAGCCTGCCACCGGGGCATTCCGCGATTTCTCCGTTGTGACCACCGTCGGCACCAACGCACCGCCTGCGTTCGAGACGCTCGGCCAAGCCGCCCGGCCCACCAGCCTGGTTATCTCGGAGATCATGTACCATCCGACCAACAGCGCCCTCGAGTTTGTCGAGCTGTTCAACTCGCGTGCCGAACCCCAGGACCTCGGCGGCTACCAACTGGCGGGTAGTATTAGTTTCACGTTTCCCGCCGGAACGACTATTCCGGGCGGTGGTTTCGTCGTGGTCGCCAGGTCACCCTCCGACCTCCAAAGCGCTTATGGCATAACCGGCGTCTTCGGCCCTTACTCCAACCATCTCCCGGGCGGCAGCGGCAGCGTCCAGTTGTTCAGCCAGGCCGGCGCCTTGCTGCTGGAAACCGATTACTCCGACCAGCCTCCGTGGCCGGTTGCCGCCGATGGCGCCAGTCATTCGCTGGTTCTGGCCCGCCCTTCCTATGGCCAGAACAACCCGCTTGCCTGGGCCGCCAGCGATTCCATCGGCGGCTCTCCGGGCCGCCTGGATCCAGTCACGCCCGACCCGTTGCGCAACGTGGTCATCAATGAATTCCTCGCCCACACCGACCCGCCGGATTACGACTACATCGAGCTATACAACCACAGTTCCCAGCCTGCCGATATCTCCGGCTGTATCCTCTCGGATGATCCTACCACCAACAAGTTCGTGATCCCGTCTGGCACGATCCTGCCGCCGCGCGGGTTCGTTTTCTACAGCGAGACCAACATGAACTTCGCGCTCAGCGCGGCGGGTGAAACGATCTACTTTAAGAACGCGGCCCAGACTCGCGTCCTGGATGCCGTGCGCTTTGCCGGCCAGGAGAACGGGGTCGCGACGGGCCGCTTCCCGGATGGCGGCGACCAGTTCTATCAGTTGACCGCCAAGACGCCCGGCGCCACCAACGCCCCCATTCTCGTGAGCGACATCGTCATCAATGAAATCATGTATAATCCGATTTCCCTCAATGATGACGACCAATACGTCGAGCTATACAACCGCGGCGCCAACCCGGTGAACCTTGCCGGGTGGCAGTTTGTCTCGGGCATCTCTCTTGCCTTCGCTTCCAACACCATCGTCCAGCCCGACGGCTACCTTGTGGTGGCGCGCAATGCGTCGCGGATGCTGACCAATTATCCGAACCTGAACGCGGGCAATCTGATTGGCAATTTCAGCGGCAAGCTCTCCCACCACGGCGAGCGCCTCGCGCTTGCCATGCCTGACACAACTGTGACGACCAACCAAGCCGGCCTCCCGCAGACCAACACGATCTACATCACGATGGATGAGGTCACTTGGGGCACGGGCGGCCGCTGGTCCCAATGGTCCGCCGGCGGGGGGTCGAGCCTCGAGTTAATCGACCCGCACGCCGATCATCGCCTGGCGCCGAACTGGGCTGACAGCGATGAGACTCATAAAGCTCCCTGGACCATCATCTCCGCCACGGGCACGATTGATAATGGGGATGTCGCCGCGGATGAATTGCAGGTGCTGCTGCAGGACGCCGGCGAGTGCCTGATTGACAACGTCCAGGTCCTGAATTCCAGCGGCAGCAATCTCATCGCCAACTCCACCTTCGAGACCGGCGCCACCGGTTGGACCGCGGAAGGCACGGAGAAGACGTCTGGTCTTGAAACCACCGAGGGCTACCAGAGCGCCAAGTGTTATCACGTGCGCGCGGTCGCCAAGGGCGACAACCAGATCAACCGCGTTCGTTGCCCGCTCACGACGGCCCTGGCGTCCGGCGCCACTAACGTGACCATCCGCGCCGCCGTCCGGTGGCTCAAAGGCAGCCCGGAAATCCTGCTGCGGCTGCGGGGCAATTGGCTGGAATGCGCCGCCGAGCTGCCAACGCCCGCGAATCCCGGCACCCCGGGCGCCCGCAATAGCCGCTACATCGCAAACGCGCCCCCCGCCATTACCGGCGTTTCTCACGCGCCCATCCTGCCGGCCGCCAATCAGCCCATTGTGGTCAGCGCCCGCGTCGGCGACCCCGATGGCATCGCCTCAGTGCTCTTGAAATACCGTCTCGATCCCAGTTCGGCCTACTCGACCTTGACCATGACCGACGACGGCACGGGCGGCGACGCGGTGGCCGGCGATGGCGTATTCAGCGCGACTATTCCAGGGCAGGCCAGCGGCACCATGGTGGCCTTCTATCTCCAGGCCACAGACAAAGCCACTCCCGCCGCCGCCAGCACCTTCCCAAACAACGCGCCGACACGCGAGTGCCTTGTACGCGTCGGCGAAGCGCAGCCAACAGGAAATTTCCCCGTTTATCGCCTCTGGATGACGCAAGCCACGCTCAACCGGTGGAATAATAACCTCAAGCTGGACAACAGCGACAACGACGTGACCTTCGTGCTCGGCAACGAGCGCGTCATTTACAACGCCGGCGCCCGCTACAAGGGGAGTCCCTATATATCTCCCGGCTATTGTGGTGCCACGTGTGACCGCTGTGGTTACAGCATCGCCTTTGGTGACGACGACCTCTTCCTGGGCGAAAACGAATTGGTAATCGATTGGCCCGGCGGCCATGGCGGCGAAACCACTGCGCTCCAGGAGCAGATGTGCTACTGGATTGCGGACAAGCTCAACCTCCCCTGGAGCCATCGCTATACCATCCGCCTTCATATTAACGGCGTCACCGATGCCGCCCGCCAGGCGACCTTTGAGGCCGTCGTCCAACCCGCCGGCGGCTTCGTTAGCGAATGGGTGCCGAATGATAGCAATGGCGAATTGTTCAAGATCGAGCGCGCCTTCGAGTTCAACGATTCCGCCGGCCTGACCGCTGATCCGGAGCCACGGCTGCAAGTCTTTACGACGACCGGCGGAGTGAAGAAGCGGGAGAAATATCGCTGGAATTTCATGTTCCGCTCGACGGGTCTCCGGGATGATTACACCAACATTTTTGCGTTAGTCGATGCGGTTAACGCCAAAGCGCCTGAGCCCTATACCAGCGCGACTCTCGGGTTGGTGGACATGGAAGAATGGATGGGGATTTTCGCCACGGAACACATCATCGAGAACTTCGATGCCTACGGGCATGAGATCGGCAAGAACATGTATGCCTACCTGCCGCCCAGCGGGAAGTGGCAGCTCTATTTGTTCGACCTGGACTGGGCCATGCTGGCAGCGCCCATTTATAGCTCGATCTACACCGCCAGCGCTGGTCCCCTCTTCAACGCCGATGACCCCACGATCACCCGAATGTACGGCTTTGCGCCGTTCGTACGGGCCTATTGGCGCGCGGTGCAGAATGCGGTCAACGGGCCAATGCAGGCTGCTAATTGCAACCCGGTCATGGACGCCAAGTACCGCTCACTGGTCGCCAACCACATCGCCTGGTGCGATGGTCAGGCCCTGACCGATCCGAGCGCTGTCAAGACCTGGTTCAGCCAGCGCCTCACATCTTTGCAATCCCAACTCGCCACGGTTGCGGCTGCCTTCAGCGTCAACGGGGTGGTAGTGACCAACGACGTGGCGCTCGTCAGTGGGACGGCTCCGATTGCCGTTAAGACTATCTGGTTCAACGGCGCCGAGTGGCCTATCACCTGGACCAGTGTGACCGCTTGGACGGCGACGGTGCCGTTGCGCTTCGGCACGAACGTCTTCAGCGTCGTCGGCGTGGACCCGAACGGTCAGCCGGTACTGGGCGCAACCAACTCGGTTTCCGTGGTCTATAACGGACCGCTGCCATCCCCGGCTGGCCAGGTGGTCATCAATGAGATCATGTATGCCCCCGCCATAGCCAATGCCCAATACGTGGAGTTGTACAACAACTCAACCAACATTACCTTTGATATGTCCGGCTGGCAGTTCCACGGTTTGGCTTACACGTTCCCGGCCGGGTCATGGATTGCGCCAAACAGTTTCCTCCTGCTGGCCGCGAACCGGGAGGACTTTGCCGCCGCCTACGGGGCAACCAATCTCGTGTTCGACACGTTTGACGGCACACTGCAACCGACGGGCGAGACGCTCACCCTCGTCATGCCCGGAACCAATTCGGCGAGCGACGTGCCTGTGGCGAAAGTGCATTATGCGAGCGCGGCCCCGTGGCCGGCTGGGCCTAACGGAACCGGTAGCTCACTGCAGTTGCTCGACCCGCGGCAGGACAATTGGCGCGCCGGCAACTGGGCCGGAAGTTACCCGCCTGCCGCTTCGAGCCCCGGCAGGACCAACACGGTTATGACCTCCCTCCCCGCTTTCCCGCCGCTGTGGCTGAATGAATTGGAGGCCGACAACCTGACTGGAATAACCAACGCCGCCGGCCAGCGCACCCCCTGGCTCGAACTCTACAACCCCGGCACGAACGTGGTATCGCTCACCGGCCTCTACCTGGCCAACACCTATACCAACCTGACCGCCTGGGCGTTCCCGACGGGCGCGGTTATCAATCCGGGCGAGTTCAAGGTGATCTTCGCCGACAGCCAGATAAACCTCTCGACCAGCAATGAGCTCCACACCAGCTTTACCCTTCCCAGCACCAGCGGGTCACTGGCCTTGAGCCGGCTCTACAACAGCCAACCGCAGGTGTTGGACTATATTGATTACGCCAACCTGTTGCCCAACTGGTCCTATGGCTCCTTCCCCGACGGCCAGAGCTTTGTCCGGCAGATGTTCTACCAACCCACGCCCGGCGGGACCAACAACGGCACTAGCGTGCCACCTCCCTCTTTCATCCCGTACCTCACCGCCGGCGACGTCTATACGCAGAACTTTGATTCCTTGCCCGATCCCGGGTTAACCTCCGTCAACTCGGCCAATCCCGTCACGATCAACGGCATCACCTATTCGCTCTCCAATCCGTTCGACTTTGCCTTCCCGGTCAGCGCCAGCGGCGACAACGGCGGGTTAGGCCTCTCGAACCTCGCCGGCTGGTACGGCCTGGCGGACCCCACGGCCAGCGTTGGCACCCGCTTCGGTGCCACGGACGGGGACCAAACCACTGGCGGCCAACTCAGCTTCGGCCTGCCCAACAGCCCGAATCGCGCGCTAGGCTTGCTGGCCACCAGCACCACGGGCTACACGGTTTTCGGCGCGAAGTTCATCAACGGCACGTCGCAGACATTGAGGTTCATGACCCTGCAAGTTACCGGTGAAATCTGGCGCCAATCCGACCTGCCCAAGACGCTGGAGTTCTATTATTTGATCGATCCCAGCGCCGTCAACGTCTTCTCGACCAGCGCCACCGCGTCTTTGCCCGCGCTGAATGTGAGTTTCCCAACCGAGCCGGCGGATGTTGGCGGCGCGGCGGTCGATGGCACGTCGGCCCTGAATCAGACCAATCTGGCCGTCTTCGATCAGGTCATCACGAACTGGGCGCCCGGCGCCGCGCTTTGGCTGGTCTGGGAAATGGCCAGCCCCGCCGGCAAGTCTCAGGGCCTGGCCATTGATAACCTCAGTTTCTCCGCTTCCATGTTCCCCACCGGCATCGTTTCCCCGCCTCTGACTGTACAGGTCAGCGGAACCAAACTGCTCCTCTCTTGTCCCACCGTCGCGGGCCTCAGCTATCAGTGGCTATACACGACCAACCTCAACGATTCCTGGCTCCCGCTCGGCGCGCCCATCCCCGGCACCGGCGCGACCATCACCTTCACGAGCAGCCTCACGGCTGCCGCTCAGTCCTTTTACCGGCTGGAGATCCTGCCCTGAACCGGTCCGGGTAGCCGGTAGCGTTCACGTCACGCCCCTCTAGCCGGGTTTCTCCCGTTGGCGCAAGCGCGCATTACGCCTGCCAGGCTATTGGAATGCAGCTTCCGCGCGATGAGCCGGAGCTAATGTCATTACTCCGGTTGGGTTAAGAGAGTATTACAATAGGTGACCCCTTGACGACTGGGGGCGATTAGCTATCGCGCTGCTGTGACACTTAAAGCGTTGGTTTTGTATTAGCCTCCGTTTGGCCGGATTTCGGAAGGACCAATTGGAGGTGTCCGTCAGCAAAGCTAACCACACCCCGTCGATTATGCCGTTCGGAAATTAAGTTGTCGGACTCCGCGACCCAGCGCGAATCGTCAATCGTGCCCCGGTCCTCATCTACGAGCATGATCTTGCCCGAGGGGTTCTTCACTTGGGCCATCTTGAACGCATAGAGCTTCCGGTCCGGTGTAACGATCGAGCTCATGCCGGGGTTGATTTCGCCTTCCAGAGCCCAGCTATTGAGGGAATAGCTGTAGGGATAGTCCTGGGCTTGCGATCCCGCGCCAGCGTCCTGCGGACAGCAGAAGAGCTTGGGGTTGAACTTGGGAATAAGAGAACCGGACCCAGAAAGAGAATGAACAGCGGACATAATCGTTGAGGCACTACGGTTTCGACGTTCTTGGTTCCGCCTCCTGACTCATTCGCTTTCCGACAACCCGATAAAGCACACCCTGGCGCGTCGCCAGGAACTCCAACGACCCATCTTCATGAAATGACGGGCCATCCCCGACAATCATGTCATACCTCCCGCCCACCGCCTCGTGGTCGAGCAAGACAACCCATTTGCCGCCCTGCCGGGTCCCATAGGCAATATGCCGGCTGTTGGGGCTGAACCGGGGTGAAGTCAACCCCGGTAGCTCTTGCTCACCTGAAACGATGCCCCGAACATGCTCCCTGGTGCCCTGGTATTCGGGGCCGGGCTTACCATCCACAACCATCCGCCACTTGGGGCCGCGCCCCGCGATGTAAGCCAGCCGTTTCCCATCGGTGCTAAAACAGGGACCGCTTACGCCCAACTCTATCTCGGCCTCCAACTTCCCATCGATCACCATCCACCAGTTTGTCTTCACTTGGGCCATATACGCCAATCGCGCGCCGTCCGGGCTGAATGTCAGGCCCCAGGCGCTGTCAAACATCGGCCCAGGCCGCCCATCCGAAACAACTTGTTGCTTGTTACCCGTCTGCATCACGCAGGCCCAGCGCTTGAGGTCCCGGCCAAACACCACATGCCACACTCCTTTGCCGCTGTTCGGCAAGGGCAGCGGGCGCCAGTCTACGAAAGCCATTGTTTGCCTTTCCTCTCGGGTCCGATCCCCGATGATGTACGCAAAATGCCGGCTGTCAGGACTGAACACCGGCCCCCAGCAAGTGTTGGCGGGAAACTGAGACCCTTTGACGCCGTCCAGGACGGCAAACCCTTTTATGCTGGTGTACCCAATGTGCTTGCTGTCGGGACTGAACACCGGGTCCCCCGGGGCTGGCCAATCCCGCTGCTCTTTCTGGTCCACGACCAGGCAGTATTCCTTCCCATGCCTCACGACGTAAGCAATCCGGCGGCTGTCTGGGCTGAAAGAGATCTGGCCGCAGACACCGTCGCTCGCTGGGCCTGGAACACTATCCAGTACCAGGCTGGCTTTCCCTTGGCGCTCCATAACGTATGCCAGATGGCGGCCGTCGGGCGAAAAAGTTGGGCGGTTCACGTCGTCTGCCGCCTGGTCTGGCTTGCCATCCAGCACCATGAGGCATTTGCCGGCCTGACGGGCGCCGTAAGCCAAATGCTTGCCATCCGGGCTGAACGCGTAATCATATTGCAGGCCCACGTCGGTCACGTGCGCGTCCACAAGGTCCTCAAACTCCGGCCCGAATCTCCCGTCCAACCACAGGCTCTTTCCACCCGGCGTAAGGACCGCCAGGCCGTAGTGCCAACCGTGCTCCTCGACCAAAGGGTTGCCTCGCACTTTGGCCGGATCGGGCAGTGCGCCCAACCTTGCCTCGCGCCAATCCCAGGGCGCGTTGGTGAACGTGACCGGATTCGGCCCGCTCGCGCGCGGGCTCAAAGCAGCAAGGCTGCAAGTTGCGGTTTGCACGACCGCCACGGCAATGACCACTTTTTGGGTCACCATCATCTGCCGAAGCTCTCCAATAATACGGGGGTTCATGGGTCGCACTTTTCTGGATGAAGTAGCTTTTCCAGCGCTTCTCCCGTCGTGCTCCTCAACGCGTCCTCCGGCTCAGTCTTCAGCAGCGCCTTGCCTCAAGGCTTCCTCGGCGACTCGGCGGTGATAGCAATGAGGAAGGGAATGGACCCTGCTTTGCACGCGCTGAAATCGACCGATTCGATCAGCACATCCGGACGCGGGTTGTCCCAAGGGCGCCGAAAGAGTTGCAGCCCCAGGCCGTTTGCCTGGGTGGCTTTATTCTTGCCGCTCCAGGCGACTGTTGCGCGCTTGGTCTCCTTTGCCATTTGAGGATAAGCCCACCAGTCGCGCACGTCTTCGCCGTAGGCAATCGGGATCTCTACCGTTTGCCCGTCGGCATAATGGATGGTGTAGCTGCCAATTTTCTGGCCTTCGCGGTCCACAAAGCCCGTGCCATGCAGGAAGTGCAACCGGGCACAGCGCAGCCCCACTTTGATCCCTTTCGCGGCCTCCGGGAATGGACCACGGGAGTTGTGGCCCCCACTCCCACTCACCTGAATGAGACCGCGAATGTCAAACTCAATCCCATCAAGCTTTTGGACACCCCTGGGCAGCTCGGCGAGATCATTTCCCGTCTCACCCGCCATGTTGCTGGCCGGATGCCAGCTATCGGTCAGCGCCGCGTTGTAATGCGCTGAGAGATCGATGAGTTCCGGACGGGCTTTCGGATCGCGCGGCGGAATTTTGAGCGGTTCAGCCCCGCTCGCAGCCGAGTAGCCAACCGAGAGCAAGACCGCCAACAGGCTAGCAGAGTAGTTCAGGTTTAGGTGCACGGTTTATGTATTTGGTTTATTGGTTTAATTTTGACTCCACGAAATGGAATTTCAGACGCATTCGAAGCTGCGGATTGATGCCGTTCTATGCCCCCCGCGTTCTCGGCTCACGGCTTGTGCAGGCGGAAATAGCGCGAGCCGGGGTTGACCGGCACCATGACTTCCAACAAGCCATTGTTGGTCACCGCCGATTCCGGCGCGGGCTGCCAGTTCGGCGGGCGGAGGCTGGGCGTGGCTTCGAGGACGAAGCCGGTGGACGGGAGGGGCCAAGAAAGGATGAGGGTCGAGTTGCTGCTCACAATGGAGAGGGTAGGGGCAGTGGAGACGCACGTGTTCAGCAGCACTGCGACGCCCCCGGAACTCAGCTCATAGGGGAAATTGGCCACAGCCAAATCGGGCTTGCCGTCGCCGTTGAAATCGCCCACGGCCACGCAATGAGGATCAGCATTCGTTCCCAAAGCGTAGGTGACTGCCGTCTGGAGGGTGCCATCACCGTTGCCCAGCAGCACAGCTATAGTGCCAGAGGGGGAATTGCCGTTGGCTAAATTAGACACAGCCAAGTCAAGCTTGCCATCGCCATTGAAGTCGCCGACTACAACAGAACTTGGGGTAACTGCGGCGGCATCAAACTGGATGGCGCCCTGGAAGGTGCCATCGCCGTTGCCCAACAGCACTCGATCGGGAGGACCGAGCACGGCCAGGTCAGGCTTGCCATCCCCGTTGAAGTCGCCCACCGCCACCAGATGGCACCAGGCTCCAGCGTCGTAGAGGACAGCGCTCTGGAAAGTGCCGTCACCATTGCCCAACAGCACCGAGACGCCGGCCCCCCCCTGGAAATAGCCGTCGTTGGCCGTAGCCAAGTCGAGGTTGCCGTCGCCGTTAAAGTCGCCCACGGCGACACAATATGGATTTACTACCGGGCCGTACTCTGCAGCGGCCTGGAAAGTGCCGTCGCCATTACCCAACAGCACCAAGACACTGCCGTCAGCAAAGTTGTTCGCGAGCGTACCTTTGTTGGCCACGACCAGGTCGAGCTTGCCATCCCGGTTGAAGTCACCCGCCGCAATCCACATAACCGCAACTTTAATAGTAGGATCCGTTCCGGCGTCGGAGTTGATCGGGGCTTGGAAGGTCCCATCGCCGTTGCCTAAGAGCACGGATACGGCACCGTTGGCGCCCATAGCCAAGTCAAGCTTGCCATCGCCGTTGAAGTCGCCGACCACCAGGGAATCAGAGCCTGGTCCGGCTGCGGAGTTGATGGGGGCTTGGAAAGTCCCATCACCGTTGCCCAACAGCACAGATACGGTGCCAGGAGAGCCTAGGTTGTCCACAGCCAGATCAAGCTTGCCGTCGCCGTTAAAGTCGCCCACAGCCCCGGAATAATTCGGTCGCGCGGCTAACCAGCTTGGCGGGCCGAAGCTGGGCGTGGGGCAGCCTTGAGCCAAAGCCGGCTCGCTGGGAAACAGACTGCTCAACAGGATGGCGCAGGCCATCACCGCGGCATGGAACACTGAGGTTTTCATAGCACAGAGTTTCTTTCGCTGGCGGCGGCGGCGGGCTTCAAGGACACGATGCGCCAGGTCACGGCTTGTGCAGGCGGAAATAGCGCGAGCCCGGAGTGACCGGCACCAGGACTTCCAGTAGGCCACTGTTGGTCATTGGCGTTTCCACCGCGGGCTGCCAGTTTGGCGGGCTGAGGCTCGGCGTGGATTCGAGCACGAAACCGGTGGATGGGAACGGCCAGGAAACGGTGAGGGTGGCGTTGCTGAGCGAAGTGGCGAGGCTTGGGCCAGCCGAGACGCAGGTGTTCAGCAGCACCGTGGCGACCGCGCCTCCGCTATTCAGGCTGATTCCCACAAACAAATCAGGCTTCCCGTCACCGTTGAAATCACCCACGGCCACATACGCATAAGTGGTCGCATCCATTCCCCAGCCGTAGTTGATTGGCGTCTGGAAGGTCCCATCGCCGTTACCCAACAGCACGTCTATGCTGCCAGGGGCGTTGACGTCGGCCACAACCAAGTCAAGCTTGCCATCGCCGTTGAAGTCGCCCACTGCAAGGGGCTCGATATAATTTCCCGGAGGAAAAGGGATCGCGGCCTGGAAGGTGCCATCGCCGTTGCCCAAAAGCACTTCTTCGTTCTGCCCGAGCACAGCCAGGTCAGGTTTGCCATCGCCGTTGAAGTCGGCCACTGCCACCAGAAAGCAAGCCACTCCAGCCTCGTAGGTGACGGCGCTCTGGAAAGTGCCGTCACCATTGCCCAACAGGACCGAGACGCCGGCGCCGTCGTGGAAATAGCCAGCGTCGGCTACAGCCAAGTCGAGGTTGCCGTCGCAGTTAAAGTCGCCCACCGCGACATAATAAGGATTGACGACCGGGCCGTAGGCTACGGCAGGTTGGAAGGTGCCGTCGCCATTGCCCAACAGCACCATGACACTGCTGTCAGTAAAGTTGTTCGCGAGCGATCCTTTGTTGGCCACGACCAGGTCGAGCTTGCCATCCCGATTGAAATCACCCACCGCAATGGAAATAGGGGCCACTCCGGCAGGGTAGCTGGGGCCGGCTTGGAAAGTCCCATCGCCGTTGCCTAACAGCACAGATACGGTGCCAGAAGAAATACCGCCCACAGCCAAGTCGAGCTTGCCATCGCCGTTGAAGTCGCCGACCACAACGGATTCAGAGCCTATTCCGGTGGGGAACTCGATGGGGGCTTGGAAAGTCCCATCGCCGTTGCCCAGCAGCACCGAACTAATGGGCCCGCCGTTCGACCCAAGAATAGCCAGGTCTGGCTTGCCGTCGCCGTTGAAGTCGCCCACCGCGAGATGAACGACCGCTCCCGGGTCGAACCAGCTCGGCGGGCCAAAACTGGGCGTGGCGAATTGCGCCAAAAGTTTTGTTACCCGGGAGGGGGTTGAAAGAGCGGCTAAAGCATACGTTGCGCCAGAAGTAGGGTTACCCTGGCAGAATGGATAAGAACATGAGTCAATCGACACGA
>Ga0187880_1001574_pt1 | contig 18116 bp, 16 predicted proteins | sample June2016WEW_19_4_FD_132998 | JGI IMG/M metagenome (GOLD analysis project Ga0187880, IMG submission 132998) | Peatland microbial communities from SPRUCE experiment site at the Marcell Experimental Forest, Minnesota, USA - June2016WEW_19_40 | ecosystem: Environmental > Terrestrial > Soil >...
ACCGCTGCGGAATTGACGGCGCTCGACCGGTCATTGGCGCTCGACCCGCAGTTCTATCTCGCGCTGCTGCAAAAGGCCACGCTGCTGGAGCGCCAGGGCAAGCCGCGGCAAGCTGCGCAGTTCTTCATTTATTTTCTCCATTGGGTGCCGCCGCCGGCGCAGCAGCCACCCGAGTTGAAACAGGCGATTCAATATGCGCAAAAGGCCGTCGACGCCGACAACGCGGCGCTGGGAGCGTTCATCCGCGAGCGTCTCGAGTCCATCCCCGCCGCTCACGGCGAGCCGCAGGACCGGTTCGAGCATTGCCTCGATGTCCTGTTGGGGCGCCGGCGGGTCTATACGCCGAAGCCCACGTTCATGCATTTCCCCCGGCTACCGGCGCTCGAGTTCTATGATCGAAAGAATTTCCCCTGGTTGGACGCGTTTGAGGCTGCCACCGATGCCATCCGCGGCGAACTCCTGCAGGTGGTCTCCAAGGATCTCAGCGAGGGCGATATCGTCCCGTATGTTGCCTATCCCGATGGGGTGCCGCTCGAACAATGGCGCGACTTGAACCGGTCGCTGCAGTGGGGCGCGTATTATCTGATGAAGGACGGTGTTCGTATCCCCGGTCATCTGGCGCGCTGCCCGACGACCGCCGCCCTGCTCGCCGCGGCACCGCTCGCCGACGTCCCCGGCCACGCCCCCACGGCGTTCTTCTCGCTGCTGAAACCGAGAACGCGCATCCCGCCGCATACCGGGGTCACCAACACGCGCTTGGTGGTTCACGTCCCGCTCATCGTTCCCCCTGGCTGCGGCTTTCGAGTCGGCTCGGAAACTCGCGAATGGCAACCGGGACATGCCTGGGTATTCGACGACACCATCGAGCATGAGGCGTGGAACGACAGCGACGAGCCGCGCGCCATCCTGATTGTCGACGTCTGGAATCCCTTTCTCACCGCGGCTGAGCGCGCGCTGGTCAGCGCCACCACCGTGGCCATCGCGGAGTTCAAGCGTGAATAGCGCTCGCAGCCTGATCGTCATGGCGATCGCTCTCGTAGTTGGCCGAGCGCCGCTCGCTGCGGGCCCCACCCTGGAGGCGAATACGCTGACGGACGGCCTGCGGAAATGCGCGGCTGCGGGCGGCGATGCCGAGCGGCTGTCCTGCTACGATCGACTCGCGGCCCAGCTGGCGGTGCGGGACGAGACCCGGACTGAACCGCCGCCCAATGTCGCGCGGGTAGCGAGCACAGCGCCGCCGGCCGCGGAGTTCGGCGTAAACGCAGGACCGCTGCAGGCCAAGCAGCAGGCGGGCAAGCCTCGAGCGATGACAGCGGTGGTCACCAAAATCACCGTCCGGCCACGCGGCGAACTCGTCGTGACCCTCGATAATGGCCAAGTGTGGGTGCAAAACCAAGCGGTGGACTATTTCCCGCTGAAGGCGGGCGACAAAGTCGAGATCAGCGTGGGGATGCTCGACTCCTACGTGCTCTGGGCACCCTTCAAGCGCTCCACCAAAGTGACGCGCGTCAATTGATGGCGAGCGCAACCAACCCTGACGCACTGGTCCAGCTCGCGTGCCGGGAACTTGAGAACAATCAGCTGGCGGCGGCTGAGGCGAACTGCCTGCGCGCACTCGACACCGATCGCGAGCACCAGGGGGCATGGACGGCCCTCGGCATGACCCTGCACGCCCGGGGCCGCCACGAAGATTCGATCCGCGTGTTCAATTCGCTGACGCTAAAACAACCGGGCAACGCCGAACATTGGGCTAATCTCGGCATCGCGTACCGTGGAGCGAGGCACTTTGATGCGGCGCTGGCTGCGTTTCAGCGCTCATTGGACCTACTACCGCCTTCCGCACTGACCCTGTACAACATTGGTCTCCTCCACCTCGATCGCTTCGACTTGACGTCGGCCTTCAACGTTCTGAGTCAAGCCTCTGCCATGGCGCCGACCAATGCCTGGATCCAGAGTGCTTTTGCCGGGTGCTGCTACGACATCGGCGATTTCGAGGCGGGCCTCAAGTGCCTGGAGAATTGGCCGAAGTTCGAATCCCTTACGCCGGCCAATATGGCGGAAATCGCCTACGTGCTCGTCAACATGGGGGAGCCGAAGCGTGCCGAACCGGCGGTCGACTATCTCGGCACGCATCCGCCCGAGGGGGGCCGCGCCGCCCTCACGTTGGTGAACTTGCTGGAGCGCCTCAACCGGCTCGACGCGGCGCGCTCGGCCATGCACCGCCTGAAGGCCAGTCTCAAGGCGGACCGGGTGGATCCGGATGTGCTGCTGGCGGAGGCCGTGCTGGCGCAGCGCGGCGACCGCCATGAAGACGCGCAGCACTTGTTGTCGGTGGCACTGCGCGAGCATACGGATTTCATCAGCCGCCATAACTTGCTGTTTCCGCTCGCCGAGTCGCTCGATGCGCTGGGACGCTACGACGAAGCGTTCGCCGCGTTGACCGAGGCGCATCGCTCGCAGGTGGCCTATCTCAAGACGGCGCTCGGTAAGAACCCGGCTGATGAATCCGCGACGATTGCACTCACGAAACACGGCACCGTGCGCGATGATCGCGCCCGATGGAGTGATCAGGACGCGCCGCCGCAAGCCGACAGTCCCGTTTTCATCGTGGGGTTTCCCCGCTCCGGCACGACGCTGCTCGAGCAGACTCTCGATGCTCACCCGCAGCTCGTGTCCATGGACGAACAGCCGTTTCTCCGTCGGGCGGCGGACCGGGTGAACTCATTCGCGCTCCAATGTCCTGCCGAGCTCGGACACTTAAGCGCGGATCAACTGCGGATGATCCGCGCCGAGTACTGGCAGCGTGTCGAGAAGAAAATCCAATTGCGGGCCGGGCAGCGCCTGGTCGACAAGAATCCCTTCAATCTGTTGCGCCTGCCCTTGATTCGCCGGCTCTTTCCCAACGCCCAGACGGTGCTCATCATCCGCCACCCCTGCGATGTGCTGTTCAGCTGCTTCGCGCAGCATTTTCGCGCTCCCGACCTCGCCATGCTGTGCCGGGATTTGCCGACGTTGGCCCATGGCTACCGTCTGTCCTTCGACTACTGGTATGAACAGGCACCGCTGCTGCAGGCAGCGACCTACGAAATGCAATACGAAAAGTTCGTCGTCGATTTTCCGGCCGAGATAGGCAGACTCACCGAATTCCTCGGACTGCCCTGGGACGACTCGATGCTCGCTCCGGGCGATCATGCACGCAGCAAGGGCTACATCAGCACGCCCAGTTACTCACAGGTGATCGAGCCGGTCAGCAGCAAGCCGGTCGGTCGATGGAAGAACTACGAGCGGCACTTTCAGGGCGTGCTGCCGGAATTGGAATCCTATTTCCGGCGGTGGGGATATTCGATCTAGCTCGCGTACGCCGGAAAATGCCCCGCAAATTCCCAAACTCCCCTGAGGACAAAGCGGCAACATCTGCCGTCTCGGCGCAGCTCTCCGCGAAATTCCAACAGGCACTATCCCTGCAGCGGCAGGGTAAATTGGCACATGCGCAATTCATTTATGAAAAAATACTGAAGACACAACCGCGGCATTTCAACGCGTTGAATCTGCTCGGCGTCATTGCGGCTCAAACGAATGATCCGAGAAAAGCCGTGCAATGGTTCGAGAAAGCCCTCAACGTCGACCCAAAGAGCGCGGTGGCCTACGGTAATCGAGGTTCGGCACTTCACAAACTCGAGCAATTCGACGCCGCGCTCGCTAGTTTCGACCAAGCGCTCGCGATCAACCCCGATCAAGCCGATGCTCTGCTCAACCGCGGCAACTTGCTCAAGGATCTCGGGCAATATCACGCGGCCCTGGCGAGTTATGACCGAGCCATCGCCGTCAAGCCCAACTACGCGGAGGCATTCTCCAACAGCGGCTTCGTACTCAAAGAACTCGGACGATTGGATGCGGCGTTGGCCCGCTACGACCGAGCCATTGCGCTCGAACCCGGGTATGTCAGCGCCCACTGCAACAGGGCATTCACTTTACTGTTGGCGGGCGACTTTGAACATGGATGGATCGACTACGAATGGCGGCGGAAACTCGACAATAAATCTCGCTTCACGCAGCCCTTGTGGCTCGGTGAACAATCCCTGGCGGGAAAGACCATTCTTCTGCACAGCGAGCAAGGATTCGGGGACACGCTGCAGTTTTGTCGCTACGCGAAATTGGTTGTGGCGCTGGGCGCTCGAGTCATTCTGGAGGTTCAAAGGCCGCTGGTGACCTTGCTCGCCGGCTTGGGCGGTGTATCGCAAGTGATCGCCCAAGGAAACGCGTTGCCCACATTTGATTATCGGTGCCCCTTGATGAGTCTTCCCCTGGCGTTCAAAACCCGCCTGGATACCATCCCGTTCCCGACGACTTATCTTAAGAGCGGCGCGGCCAAGGTTGCGCACTGGCAAAGCCGACTGGGCGAGCGCGCGAAGCCGCGCGTCGGCTTGGTGTGGAGCGGCAGAATCACGCACCAGAACGATCCTAATCGGTCCATTGTGCTGGCCGACTTGATCCCGTATTTGCCCACCGATTGTCAATACGTCTCCGTCCAAAAGGACGTGCGCGAGCCTGACGAGCGCACCCTGAAACTCAATCCAAATATATTGAACGTTGCCGATGAACTGGCTGACTTCAGCGATGCGGCGGCGCTGTGCGCATGCATGGATGTCGTCGTCAGCGTGGATACCAGTGTTGCGCACTTGAGCGCAGCACTCGGATTGGAAACCTGGATCTTGTTGCCGTTCAATCCCGAGTGGCGCTGGCTCCTGGAGAGGAGCCACAGTCCATGGTATGCCAGTGCGCGATTGTATCGGCAGAAGAAAATGGGTGACTGGAGTGGAATCCTCGCACAGGTCAAGCTGGATTTGATGCGCCTGCCCGAGACGGGCTCCGGTCGGAAAATCTCGCTTACCGAGGGTTGCCCTACCCCATCCAATCGTGGGGGGGTCCCGCAATAATTCCCGGGTAATAATCGATTATTATCCGGGTGAAAATGATTCTATTGCGCAATTTTCTTTATGGACCCCTGCACCCCGCCAGCGGCCGCGACGCCTAACTCATCTAGTCGGTCGGCAGGGCGTCGAATGCGATGGTGGTGCGCGGGTCCGCGCCATGAATGGCGTTCGTGCCATGCCACATGTAAGAGGGAAACAGCACCAGGAGCCCGGGCTCGGGCTGCACCTGGTAGGCCGGATCGGCGCCGGGTACGGCGTATCGAGGCTCGCCGAATTTGAGCCATCCGGACTTCAATGTCGCGTCGCCGACTTCCTCGGGGACGGCGACGTAATACGCGGAGCTGATCCACCCTTTGGGGTGAACGTGGTTCACGTGAAACCCCCCATGGCGCAAGTGCACCGACCAGCTTTCGGTGATATGCGCCGAGCCGCAATTACGCGAGGTGAACGGGTGCTTAAGATCGCCGCCGATCTCGCGCAGATACATCTGCAAAGGCTCGCTGAAGCTGTGCAACAGCGCTTGGATCGCCGGATCCGCATCGACCACCAAGTTACGCGCGGTTTGACTGCCGTTGCGCAGGCTCTGATCTAGCGGATGTGAGGTGTGCCGATTGCGCGCCTTGAGAGCCTCCATCACGGCCGCATTCAGTTCCCGCATCGACGACCAGCCGGGCGGCGGCTCCATCCGCCAGGCGCGAACGAAGGCCTCATAGTTGTAGAGATCCTGATAAAGCGAGCGGCCCATCAGCCGCGCGGCGACGGCCTCGTGCGCCAGCCAACTCTGCACATCGGGCTCGCGAGCGCGCTGCGTCTGGATAAACGGCAGCGCCTCCGCGGCTCGGCCCCGCGAAAGCAGTACCGACACCACGGTGTCGAGGATTCCCGAGTTCCGCGGCTGTGCCGCGGCCGCTTCCAGGGCTTCCGTCTCTGCCTCTTCGAGCCGCCCCAATTCCAACAGCATCTGCGACAACAGGGCACGAAACTGCGGCGGCGCGCTCTGCTTCTTGGACACATCGCGAATTCGCGCCTCGGCGAGTTCATAGTGGCCGCCGCGAACCAGCAGCGTGCACAGCAGGTGCTGCAGCGGTAGATCGCCGGGCGCGGCACGGGTGGCGTCGAGCAAGGCGCCGGCGAATTGCGGATCGCCCCGCAAGAAGCGCAGCCGCGCCAGATTCGCCTGTGCCTCCAGATGAGACGGGCGAAGGGCAACCGCTTTGCCAAATTCATGCTCAGCTTCTTCGAAACGGTACAGCAAAGCCAAAGCGCGGCCGCGGCTGAACAGCAGCTCAAACTCCGGCGTGCCCAGCGCCCGCGCGCGCTCGAGCGCGCTCCATGCCTCTTCGGCGCGGTCCATCTGAATCAGGAGCGAACCCAAGTTCTGATGCGCCAGTCCGTAGTTCGGCGCCAGATCCAAAGCCCTGCGATAGGCCACCTCGGCCTCGAACAGGCGGTTTTGATGGGTCAAAACGAATGCCAACAGCGACCACGCTTCCGAGTCCCGATCATCCTCGGCAAGCAGACGCCGCGACTCGCTTTCAGCCTCCCCGTGCCGTCCAAGTTCGGCCAGCGTGAGCGCCAAATTGTGCCTTGCCTTGCGTGCAGTCGGCGCCGCTTGCAGCGCTGTCCGATATTCGGCTTCGGCTTCGGACAACCGTCCGGCGCGCCGCAGAAAATTGGCGAAATTGATTTGAAACACCTGATTGAACGGCTCGCGTTGGATGCTCTGCCGAAGCAGGTGCTCCGCTTCCCCGGCTTGCCCCAGCCGCGCGCGCGCCAAGCCCAACAGGTGCAGGGCCGAGGCGTTGTCCGGTGAGGCCGCGAGAATCGCCAGGCACGCGTCCACCGCTTGAGCCACCTGCCCTTGCTCCAGCAAGCTGCCGATTTGCGACAGGGCGGAGGCGACGCCGGAGGAAGACCCGATCACGCGTTACGACATCACAGCGCGGCAGCGCGGCGCGCGCTCACCATCATTTGCAATTGAACTGATTGATGACGGCGAGCTTGGCGCGCAGGTAGGCCAGATGTTCCGGGGTGAGTGTTCCGCCATCGGCTTGCCGGAGATTCAGCGCCTCGTCTTGCAGCGCCAGCAAGGGATGTCCCGCCGAGGGATGATAAATGGTGCTGCAGCCGGTGGGAGCGGCGGGTTTGGCGGCGGCGGCATCGGCCGGCCGCGATGCGACGGAGCCGCCCACATCGGCGCAAGCGGCGCCGGCGGCGAGTAGAGCGCCCACTGCGACGGATCGCTGAAGCTGTTTCATGTCATTCTCCCACGTGCGCACTCGGACCTTTGAGTATATCACCACGTCCGCGCGGATCGAAAAGTCCAGCTGGCACGCGATGCATGGGTCCGGCCCGATACACTGGCGAGAGCCCCACGCTCCGCGCTACGCTGCCGACGCCATGATGAGCAGCAATCGCCAACTTGCGCAGGCCGTCAAACTGGACCGGCAAGGGCGGCTCGCCGAAGCGGTGGCGGCCTATCGCCAGGTGCTTGCCGGCGAACCCCGCAATAGCGACGCCCTGCACCTTCTGGGCATCGCCTTGGCAAGGATGGGCCACACGCAGGAGGCGGCGGGAATGATTGCCGCCGCCGTGCAGATTCAGCCGCAGAATTTCGCCATGCAGAGCAATCTCGGCAATGCGTTGAGTGCGCTTGGACGGTACCCAGAAGCGGTGGCGTGCTACGACCGGGCGCTGGCGCTGAAACCCGATGTGGTCACCGCTTACCGAGGCCGCGGCATCGCGCTGTTGCGCATGGGTCGGGTTGACGCCGCGCTGTCGAGTCTCGAGCAAGCCGTGCGGCTCGCGCCGCATGATGCCTACGCCCACGGCGATTTGGGCGTCGCTCTCGAACGCGCGAATCGCAAGCAGGACGCCTTGCGTTCCTTCAAACAAGCGATCGCGCTGAAATCCGACTACGCGGAGGCGCATCACAATCTGGGTCTGGTCGAGGCGGCACTTGGGCAATACGCCGCAGCGCTCGCGAGCCTCGATCGGGCGCGGGCTCTGCAGCCGAATCGGCCGGCGATCCACCGCGACCGCGGCAACGTGTTGCAGGCTCTCGGCCGGCTGGTCGAGGCGCTGGCAAGCTACGATGAGGCGGTCTCCAGCCAGCCCAACGATGCGGCTGCCCACCACAATCGCGGCATGGCGCTCACGAAACTCGAACGCCACCGCGACGCCGTTCCGAGTTTCGATCAGGCCCTGCGGCTTGCCCCGGAGTGGTTCGATGCGCACTTTCAGCGGGGGGTCGCCCTGTTGCAGCTCGACCGCTGCGAGGAGGCGCTCGCGGCATTCGATCGGGCCTTGGCGCTCAATGAGAAGTCCGCGGAAGCGTTCAACAACCGGGGCGTGGCACTGACCCGGATGTCGCGGCCGGACGAAGCGCTCGAGAGCTTCGCGCGCGCCCTCGTTTGCAAACCCGACCATGCAGAGGCCTGCACCAATGCCGGCAACACGCTGAAGAGCCTCAAGCGCTACGCCGAAGCCCTCGACTATTTCGATCGCGCACTGTCAATCAAGCCGGACGAACCCATGACGATCTGGAGCCAAGCGCTCATCAAGCTGACGCTGGGGGATTTCCGGGACGGCTGGTCGCTGTACGAGTCGCGCTTCCGGGTCGCAAACTTCATCCCGACGCAGCGGCACTTCGACGTGCCGCGATGGTCCGGCAGCGAGCCCCTCGAGGATAAGACGCTGTTGGTTCATACCGAGCAAGGCCTGGGAGATACGCTCCAGTTTTGCCGATACATCCCGGTGCTGGAGGCTCGAGGCGCCCGTGTCGTTTTCGAGGTGCAGCCGGTGCTGCAACCGTTCTTGGGCTCACTCAAGATGCGCGGGACGCTCCTTGGCTGCGGTGAACCGCTGCCGCGCGTTGACCTCGTCTGTCCCCTCTTGAGTCTTCCCCTGGCACTGCGCACCGGAATCGATGACATCCCTGGCGGGGTGCCTTACGTCAGCGCCGATGCTGCCGCGGTAGGCGCATTCAGAACTCGGCTTGGCAGCCTTCCAGGCCGCAAGGTCGGCCTCAACTGGCAAGGAAACTCGGCCACGGAGAAACAGCCATGGCTCAAGGGCCGCTCATTTCCCCTACGCGAGGCGGCGGCCATCGCCGGCCTGCCCGGCGTGAGCCTGGTGTCGCTGCAAAAAGGCGAGGGCAACGAACAGCTGGATCAGGTGCAATTCAACGCGCAGATCGCGCAGTTGACCGATCCCCACGACCTGGGGCCCGGCGGAGTCGAGGATACCGCCGCACTCATCGCGGCCCTGGACCTCATCATCACGTCGGACACGTTCGTCGCGCATCTGGCCGGTGCGCTGGGCGCTCCGGTCTGGGTCATCTTACCTTTCGAAGCGGACTGGCGCTGGCTGTGCGAGCGCGACGATAGCCCTTGGTATCCGACCATGAGACTGTTTCGGCAGCGGCGCCCTGGCGATTGGGCGGAGGTGTTCGAGCGGGTCGCGCGTGAACTTTCGAGCGCTACAATGGACGAGCATCATGGAACGGGCGCGCAATGCCATGCGGTCGCGCGATAGCCCTTCGTGATTTATGATTAGTCAGATGGGATTAGCTCGCGCAGGCAAATTCATGACGAGAATCACCCGGGCAATTTTGATCGGCATCGGCGCAATCGCGGTGACGCTGGCCTATGCTCAGCAGCCGGCTGATGCCGACAAGGCTGCCCCGACCGCTCCAGCCGCGTCCACCGCCGCTCCCGCGCCTGCGGGGGGCACAGAGACGTCCGCGGCGGCCCCACCGGCTGCACCTCCTGCGACCCAGGCGGCTGCGGCGCCGGCGGCACCCTCGGCCGAGACGATCAAGAAAGCCCGGCAGGCCGGCTATCACCCGGAAGTGCGCAAGGGGGTGACCCTGTTTTGCCACGAAGATGCCACTATCGGCACGCGCTTCACGTCGAAAAAATGCGTCGATGAAAGCGGACTCGCGGCGGTTCTCGACCTGCGGCAGCAGCAGCGGGAGCAAATAGACAAGCCCGTGGCCTGCGGTGCAGGATGCAGCGGCCACTAAAGCGAGCGGAAACTCAGGCTCGCGTCTAGCGCGCTAATCCGTCCATTGCCGCGGCCCATCGAACCGATCGATGGCCGCGAGCATTGTCGTCACCAGGTGACGCTCTTTGTCGGATAACTCCGGCCGCCATACGTCGAAAATCAACACGGCCCGCGGTTCGTTACTCGAATTCCAGGCCTCATGTTCGATGCTGTCGTCGAACACCACGACTTCCCCTTCACGCCATTCTCGGGTCTCGTTGCCGACTCGCAGGCCGCAGTTCGGCGGCACGATCAGCGGCAAATGGCAGATGAGCCTCGCGTTCATGAACCCGTGGTGCGGCGGAATCCGCGCCCCCGGCCGCAGCAGCGAGAACAGCACCGACGGGGTCCGGTTGTCGATTCGACATAACGGTACGCCGCGTAGCGCCGCGAGCGTTCGCGGACAGCGCGCCGCGTTGTCCGCAATCGTCAGGCCGTCCTTGATCAAGAAAAACGCGGTCCAGTCCGTGTTGTCCAGAAGCCCGCGCGGATCAAAGTTCGGACGGTTCGCCGCGCGCTGAACATACGGCACGAACCCGGTGCCCTTGTCGAGCAGCGCGCGCACCTCCGCGCGGATGCCGTCGAAGGCATGCTCCAGCGCATCGACCCAGGCGAAATTGCGCCGATCGAAGAACTGCACTTGAGCAAGCTCGGGGAAATAGAAATATTTGGGCTGCTGTAGATAGATCTGCTTTTTGCCCAGCAACAAGTCGATCGCGTGGACGAATCGTTCGGTGCCGGGGGTCCCGAGTCCGCTGGCGCTGAGCGCCGCGAGCAAATGCGTTTCATACTCGCGCGCGAATCGCTGGGAGGCGGCCTCGACGCGCCGCAGTTCAGCGCGCCATTCGGGCGGCAGCGAAGGCAGGCTTGGGGCGAGCTTGAGCGCCGCCGTGTAGTAAGCATCTGCCGCGCGCCGGTCGCCCTGTTTCACGAACAAATCGCCCTTGGCCAGCAGCGCCGGCAGGTTATGCGCGTCGAGTCGGAGCGTTTGATCGAGCGCCGCGCTTTCCTCGGCCGATGCCCCGCTCGAACGGTGCACCAACGATAGCCCCCACCAGACCGCCGAATCGGCAGCGCCCGCCACGACGGCCTGGTCGAAGTGCGCCCGTGCGGCCGTTGGATCGCCGCGCTTCAGTGCCGCAAATCCCGCCGCAGTAATTGCTTTGAGGTCGATTGGACTCGCCGCCATTACGCAAGCTTAGTCTACGGGCTCCGCAAACGACAATTACCGGCGACCCCGGTCCATCACCGGCGGATACGGCCCGCGGCAAATGTCCGGCTGCGTTGAAATCAGGATCGTTCTCTTCCATGCTATCGGCCCATGCGGCCACCCTCGACCGCGTGCCATACCGATTCACCAATAAAAAGGGGATTCACATGCGATTAAAATTGATGCTCTTGTCGTTGACGATGGCGCTCGGGTCGACGGCGGCATTTGCCGATCTCGAGCCTTGGAAGGACTATACCGTTAGCGACTCTGTCTGGTCGGTAACCACGATCAAGGTGTACGCGAACCTGGAAGACGCCTACCTCGAGGGCCTCAAAAAGACCTGGGTAGCGTCAAGTGAAGTCGCCAAGAAACTCGGTCAGATCGAGGACTATCACATTTATAGGAGCGACCTGCCCGAAAGCGGTTCGTTCAATCTGCTGCTCATCGTCAAGTTCAAAAACAACGAGGCCATGGCGCCGAACAAGGCTCGCTACGAGGCGTTCATGAAGGAGTGGGGCGAGGAGCGCAAAAAGAAAACCACCGACACCGCGCAGCACGAGTATCCGAAATTGCGCGACATTACCGGCGAGTACAGCATGCGCGAGATCACGCTGAAGTAACGGTCGGCTAGCGAGAGAAGGCCTCGCTCTGGCAAGGCCCCGCCCTGGCAATGGCGCCAGGGCGGGGCATCACTCTGGATTACAGCAGCGAACCCGCCTCGCCCACCATTTCCTTGCGCAGCAGCGGAATCGGCGGACCCCCGTAGGACAGGAACGTGTCGTGGAAATCATGCCAATGCGACTGGTCGTCGGCACCGGCCGCCCCCGCACCGCCGGCCGCCGCCCCGCCCGACTGCTTCGCAATCCAATCGGCGCGCAGCTTGCGAATCATCAACTTTCCGAGTGTGTAGTTGAGGTATGCAGGGTCATACGTGCCGCGGGCCGCCTGCTGACGCGCGTTGCCCGGATCTTGAAACGCCTGTTCCCTGAACATCTTTTCGGACTGCGCCACCGTCATGCCTTCGGTGTGCATTCCGACGGCCGAGAGTAACCGCACGTCGCGCAACAATGCGTCCATGAGCTGCCCGATGTGCTTTTCAGGCTCGCCCTTGCCCAGTCCCTCTTCGACCATCATTTCTTCGCAATAATGAGCCCACCCTTCGGCGAACCCGTATCCCACCCACAACGCTTCGAGCTTGGAGGGGTTGGCATTCGAATGCAGGAACTGCAGGAAATGTCCCGGCCACACTTCATGAACGGACGTGAACAAAAGCGTCGCTTCGCTGGGGATGTAAGCTTGCTGTTCGGCTTTCGCCCATTTCGGATCCGGCGGCGCAATGTTGTACGTCGATGCCACGCCCTTATCGTACGGGCCCGGCACCTGAATGAACGCGGCGTTCGATCGATTGTACGCCGGGGCTTCTGCAACCAATGCTTCGTCGTTGCCGGGAATGCTCACCACATTGTGGTCCTGAACGAACTTCTTCAGTTCCACCAGTTGCGCGCGTGCGGCTTCCACGGGGCTGCCCTTCGGCTTGTTCGCCGACACTTTGGCGATGCACGCGGCGACACTGCCCTTCGGCAAATAAACCGCGCACTCGCCCTTGAGCGCTTGGCTGTTGCGCGCCAAGTCGGCGCGGCCCGCTGCCTCGATCTGCTCGACCGGCAGGTCGACGCGCTCGGTGTCCTTGACCATCTCGGCGAACAGGTCCTTGCCCAAGGGGAAATTATCGGTCGCGGTCTTGCGCAGCCCGATCAAATAATTCTTCAAGTTGGTCATCGCGGTCGCCGCATTGGTATCCGCGTCGGTCAGCTGCTTCTGCAACTCCGGATCACTGACCGCCGCAAAAATCGGCGCGACAGCCTTGGTATAGAAATCGGCAAATCCGCCGAAATCCGCGATGCCCAACTCGACGTAGGTCTTGGGCAACGGCCCCTTCAGATTCTCCTGCATATCCGCCACCATCTTCGGGATGGCGCGCGCGTACTTGATGTACGCTTTCATGCGCACGTCGAGCGGCGCGTAGTTGCGGCTCAGGTACATGTCCGGATCGAGATTGTTGAGATAAAAGTACGGGTTGCTGAACGGATAGCGGGCCTTCTCGAGCCAGAACAGATCTTTATCGATGACGCTGAGCAAATACTCACGGTCGAACCGTTCCCTCGGCTCCAGCGGCGCCGGATCCACGGCCGCGATCTGGGCGCGCGAATCGTGCAGACTGGCAATTTCGCGCTTGATCCCGTGCGGGCTCAAGTCCGGCAGCTGACCGTCGAATTCGTGCCGCCCGGATTGCGCCGCGAAAAACGGTTGCGCCTGCAGATAGTCTTCGATGAAGCCGTTTGCAATGCTCGACCATTGCTGACTGGCTTGTGTCGGCGCCTTTTTCGCCGGCGCCGCGGGGTGCGGTGATTGGCCACACCCCGCCAAACCCACCAATAACACGCCCGCCACAACCTTGATTATTTTGCATGATAAAGACATGACGCCTCCCCTGTATCTTTGAATTGTTGCTATTCGATCAACACTGCCAGTTCCGAATCGTATTATGGAAGGCGCGGCTCATGGCTGAAAGCCCTACGGGCCGCCGCGTTCGAGCGCGCGCTGGTACGCGCTGCGCGCGTGGCTGCGGCTCAAAAAATTGACGGGATTCGGTCGCCGCGCCGGTGCCCGCGGGCGGAATCAAGCGACCGGCGCCGCCCCTGAGCGGGTGTACGCCTAAATTCTCGAGCAGCCGGCACCCGATGCGCCCGAGAGTTATTCCGGTGGTGCACGCTTACCATCAAGTAGTATAGCGTATAGAATCGCCCCATCGGATCGCAAATTCAACGACCGCTCATGGAGCATCCTTGAGACATGGATAAAACCTCTCGCGACGAGCTCCGAATCACGACACTGCAAGCTCACATCCTGGAGCAGCAGGCCCATTATCCCCACGCGTCCGGAACCTTTTCGTGGATTCTTTCCGCCCTCTCGATCTCCGCTAAAATCATCGCGGACAAGGTGCGGCGCGCAAGGCTGGAAAACGTCCTGGGCAGTGCCGGCGTCGAGAACGTGCAAGGCGAGGTGCAGCAAAAGCTCGACGTGCTCGCCAACGATGTCTTGTTGGCCACGCTTGGCGGCCGCGAAGGCGTTGCCATCGTCGCATCGGAAGAGAACGAGGAACCGGTGATCCTCAGGGAGGACGTCGAAGGCGTGCCCCGTTATTGCGTGCTCTTCGATCCCTTGGACGGATCGTCCAACCTCGACATCTGCGGCGGTGTCGGCACGATTTTCAGCATCCTGGAGCACACCGGGGGCAGCGCGCAGGAGTCTTTATTACAGCGCGGGGTGCGGCAGGTGGCCGCCGGGTACGTGCTGTACGGATCGTCCACGGTGTTCGTCCTGACCATCGGCAAGGGCGTCGACATGTTCGTGCTCGATCCGAGTATCGGCGCTTTCATGCGGGTTGAACGAAACCTGATGATCCCCAGCGGCAACAAGACCTATTCCGTCAACGAGGGCAACCGCAAAACGTTCCCTGAGGGCTATCAGCGCTATTTGGATTGGGCGCAGTGCAATGACTATTCCAGCCGCTACACGGGAGCCATGGTGGGCGACGTGCACCGCATCTTGTTGAAAGGCGGCGTTTTTCTCTACCCGCCCACCAAGAAGGCGCCGGATGGGAAGTTGCGGCTCATGTACGAAGCCAATCCCATGGCCATGATCATCGAACAGGCCGGCGGCAAGACCTTCGCCGCACCGGGTCAGCGAGTGATGGACATCCAGCCGACCGCGATCCATCAACGGACCCCGGTGATCTTGGGTGCCACCGACCAGGTAGCCCTGGTGATCGCGCACCTAGAGAAGAAGTGACCGATCCGTCCGGCCGGGTTCAGCCCGTTCGACCCGTGCTGGTTCCTTGGACCGAATCGGCCCTTCCGACCAAGGTCAGTTCCTCGCGCCGGGTGCGGAGAATTCCGCTTTAGCCGAGCGGAATGCCGGCAGCGCATCGCCGTCGTCCAAGACAAGCGTCGGCACGCGCCCCAACGGGTTGTACCGGCGAATGAGTTCGAAGTCCTTCCCCACCGACCAATTGCGGTGCTCGAAGGGAATCTCCAGCAGATTCAACGTGACCGCCACCCGTCGCACGAACGGCGAATCGAACATTCCGATCAGAATCATCAGTGCCCGCCTTTGACCAGAAGGCCGTTTGCCGCGAGGGCCTCCGCCAGTTGAACTTCAATTCTCTCGGCCTCGGCTCGCTGGATGTACTGCAGGTGCAGCGTCGGCCCAGTGAGCACCTCGAGGCCGCGCTTCAGCACACTGCCCGCGGCCCTGATGCCCGCCTTGTGCTGATCGAAACGCTGCATCGGACTGTACTTGCTCATACCCACGTAAATGCCGTAACTATCACTATAATCCAGCAACACCAAGTAGAGGTTCGTCCGGCCTTTGCGGCTCGCGCGGAACGTGAGCGCGATGTCGTACACGCTCGGCAGCCAAGAGATATAGCGCATCGGCAACCATTCCGGAATGGAGTCCGCCGCCTGCGCCCAAAGCCGTTCCAGCGCGCGTTCGATGTTCATCGGCATCTCGCCGCGCATCCACAGCTCGTGAACGCAGTGCGCACCGGTCACCCCGTCGGCCTGCGTGAGCGCGCGCTCGAAGCGCTGGACGATCTCGGTTTGCGTCACGCCCTGCAGGGGCCGGGAACTGGGAGAGACCTTCGCCACCGGCAATCCGCCTCCTGGGTGCAGCGCAGCTTGCCTTGTCGCCGCGCATGCGCACTCAACGGTCCAATCGAGCAGAAACCTACGCCGGCTTGAGCACAGTGAGTTCCGTGCGCCCCAGAAGTCGCATAAAGCCTCTGTCGAACGTAACCAAATGGCTGCCGATCGTCCTGACAGCGGCTGCGATCCACGCGTCAGTAATGTCATTGGCGGCAAGTCCTAGATCGCAGCTCAATTGGCGCAGTGTCGGCCATTCGCGCCCAATCTCCGGCATATCAACGCCTGGAATCGCCAGCAGGGAATCGACGAATTCAACGGCCGCGGCAATTGGCATGGGCTCCACGAAGATCTTTGAGTTTGTTGCCAGTCGCAAGAAACCGACGGCTACCATTGGCAGAAGCTCAATGCTTCCTCCGATGTCACACCTAGCAATCGCCTGATTCATCCAGGCGAGCGCAGGCTTGTGATGAGGATGATCGGACCGAGAGGCGGCCAGCAGAACGTTCAGATCAGGTGTCATCATCCGCCGCATCAAGCAACGATCGGTTCGAGAGTGGATCTACTCCTTGTACGAGTCCGCCCTTTCCTCGGTGGACCGCAAGCGCCAAGGGCCGCTTGAGTTTGGTCGAACCAGCGCGCCGTAGACGCAGACGTAGGCCCTCCTCAATCAAGGCGGTGAGGCTCTTGCGTTCGCGCGCCGAGACAGCCTTCGCTTTAACAAGTAGCTCATCGTCGATATCGAGAGTCGTCTTCATATCATCACTATACAGAATTCTGTACTTCGCAGTAAAGAGGGTCGAGGACGCACGATCCGCACGAGCGATCATGGATTCCGATGCGCATCGCCGGCCCTCCACCGGATCTCGCCAACGCAGGGGTCCAGCAGCTGGGTTACCCCTTCGATCAGTCCCATGGTGCGCAACAGGGCGAAGGCGCGAATCTCCGTGTCGGGGAATGCTTCCTTGAGGCGCGCCGCTGCGGCCAGCAGCGTTCTGCCCTTCGTGACGACATCGTCAATCAGCACGACCTGAGTCGGTGGCGGCTGGATCGGCTCGATCGCGAACGAATCGTAGTGATTACCCACCGTCGGTCTCGATCCCGGACCAGCGGTCGCGGACTTGCGCACGGAACGGACGCGCTGCAGTCCCCTCCAAATGCGTTGGCCAAGCCCCTCTTCGATCAGGGCCATCGCCAAATGCTCGGCCACCGACAGGGAACGGGCAGCGGACGCTGCGCTTCCTGGTATGGGGACCAGCACATGGCTCGGACAAAGGAACCCGGCAAGCGGCGAATTGTCGGCAACCTGCTGGCGGACGCGGACTGCATACTTGAACATGAAATGAGCATCGCCGGCCTTGAGGAAGGATCGGAGTTGTCGTGAACGCTCCGATACAGCGCCGGCGCCGCCGGGCGAGTACACGTAGCAGGATGCGAAGGTGACTTGGCGGATCACGGTGCAGGCGGTGAATTTGGACCGCCGCTAGCGCGAGAGATGGTCATCATTGTCGGGTCCGTGTACAACCGCCGACTCCGCTGCGGCCTGATTCGCCGATTCGTGTCGCAGCCGTAACCAGTCTTCCCTTGCCCGGCGCCGAATTTCCTCGAGAGTTGGCGGCTTGTTGGCGTGTGCCACGGAAGGGGCGGCGGTGCGTTCGCGGGTCGCAGGCACTTCGCGCGCAGACTCCCGTTCCAAACGTGCCTGTACCCGAGCTTGGTACTCCATCCGCATGCGCTCGGCGAGGACGCTGCGATAGCCGTGCCGCTCCATTTCGTAGGCGGCTCGGGGGACGTAGGGATAGGGCTCTCGATCAATGCCCTGGGCGGCAAGGCTGCGGTGATCGACTCGTGCCTCGATGTGCGCATCCCGCAGCGCCTCATTGGTGACCGTGGCCCACCGTTCGCGCACGAAGAGAAGTTCATCGATGCCGGGCGGCAACCCAAACTCACGACGCTTCGAATCGTTGAGTTCCAAGGTGGTCTTGGCGGCCAAACCCTCGAACTTGACTTCGCGGGTCGTCGCGAGCAAGTGCGCGTGGAAATTCCGCGGATCGCTGCCCGGAAAATCACGCGGTGCGTGTACCGCGAGATCGAGAGCGAATCGGTATCGATCGGTGAGTTCCTGGGAAAACGTGCGTACCAGATTGAGACGCTGGTCGGGATCCAGTTCAACCGGCAACGCCACGAGATACTCGCGCGCCACTCTTGCATTCTTGCGAA
>Ga0187880_1001581_pt1 | contig 18086 bp, 21 predicted proteins | sample June2016WEW_19_4_FD_132998 | JGI IMG/M metagenome (GOLD analysis project Ga0187880, IMG submission 132998) | Peatland microbial communities from SPRUCE experiment site at the Marcell Experimental Forest, Minnesota, USA - June2016WEW_19_40 | ecosystem: Environmental > Terrestrial > Soil >...
CGACAGCATAAGTGGGCTTTGCAACGGGCGGTAAATCCTCCGGTCGGAGCAGACGCCGCACCCCCGGTTTGTCATCCTGCCAACCGCCATAGGCGGCCTCGCCCTTCCGCACCTGGCCGATGGCGTGTTCGCCGGCAAATACCAGCAGACAGAAGGTCGCGACGACCGTATACACATGACGAACGATTTCGCGCATGAGCCCCTCCCATTTCTGAAGTCGCCAATCGGAAAGATCTGCACCGGAATAATGCTACCCGTGCGGATCCCGAAACCAATGTCGCCGCAGTTACCGTTGAAATTCGCGCGCTCCGATTTCATTACCGATGAAATGAATCTGCCATCCACACTCAGAAACCGCGTACGCACCTTGTTGGCCGCTCGAGAGCCGACACCGCGCATCAGAATGTTGGACGGATTCAAATGAGGGAAGGGCGCGTTGGACTCGATACCCTGCTTCGAGCGATCATCGAACGCACCGCGAAAGTGCCCCATTTCGCCCGAAATACGCAGCGAACGCTGCGAAATCGAAGGGTAACCTCTCCTCCCCACGCTTGCTGTGGACACCGCGAAGAACATTTCGCGAAGTTACCCACCAAGCCAGTTGGAAGGAGATTGACATGAACAGACTCAAACCACTATTCGGATTGATGTTCGCGATTGCGATAACCGGCGCTCTTCCCGGATGTGCGACAGAGAGAACGTGCGGCGCCGCCGGCTGCTCCGGCGACGCCAAGATCACAAGCAATGTACAAACCCTGATCGATCAACATCCAGATGCGTAACCATGCGAGGGAATGAAATAAGCCCACAGGCAGATAGTCGAGCCGGCGCGGAGCGACCGACGTCGTCGCAGGAGCATCAATCATGATCGGATCGCCTCGATCAGGACGTTTGGTCCCAACTCGAGTCGGTTCGCCATTGACATCGGCCCCGAGGTGATACGCTTTGGCATGACTGTCAATTCGCACATGCAAGCGCCTGAGCAGTTCTGGACCCTAATCGGCCCTTTTGAATATCCAGCTGCCTCGCCGTTGAGCGCACGGTCCATATTGACTCGACTCGGCGCCCCCGCCACACCTGTTGAGGGCATTACCTGCCGACGTGGTTACTTGCGCGTCGATCCTTCCGACGCCGCTTCATGACTGTAGGTGGGCGTTTTCGCGTAGGGCGCTGGCACATCCCACATGCGAGCGGCATACCAGACGGCCCAGGCGACCACGAACAGCGACATGACCCACACCCATACCGGAATCTGCGAGCGCGCCTCGGCGCGTCTCGGGTCGAATGGATCATCGGCGCTGAATGCGTCCACGGTAAAGCGCACATTACCGCTGCGTATCGAATTGTGGCGCAGGCCCGATACGATGATTCCCGGTCCGTTGTGCACCACGAACGGAATCTCCTCTACCCCCTCCCGCCCGTTCTGGCCCGCGGCGCGAATCACTAGACGATGCGCGCCGTCTGCCAAACTCAGCGTGTCGAGATCAATATCGGTTGGAGGTTCGCGATCGATGATCGGTTGCGGGTTATCGTCCAAGTAGACCCTGACATGCGGCTTGCCAATGACGTCTCCTCGTTCAGCGGTCATGGCGCAGTACCACGTATTTCGGGTGATGTGGGTCGGTTTCTCCGGGGCGCCACAGCATCCAGAACATTGCCGCGAAGCACGCCACGGTAATCGCAGCGGCGATCCCGATGATAATGACGTTTCCCCAGTACGGGCCGATTAGATGATGATGCACAGTGACCTCCGTCTCGGTAGTGGCCATTTCAATGAATTGGATTTCATTTTGCTTTCGCCCGTTCAGCCGCCACCTGCGCGGCGACTACTGGCTTGCCGTGATTGCCCCACGAACCGCGCTCGTAATCGATGATATCGGCGACCTCCGCATCGCTGAGCGTAGCGCCAAATGGCGGCATGGCACTGGCGTAGGCCACGCCACCCACTTGGGTGTCGTGAAGGCCGTGCAACACCACCTGGATGTGCATCGTGGCATCGTCATCGTTGACGACGGCGTTACCCTTGAGCGATGGGAACGCACCCGGTAAACCTTCGCCGTTGGCTTGATGGCAGGCCGCGCAGTTGGCAGTAAACAATGTGGCACCTTTCGCCGCATCGTAACCACCGGCGGGTGACGTCATGCTGACAGATGCTGTCGCACTCGCTGTGGTTGTCGAGCCGGCCATCGCCGGCTCGCCGCTGGCTACCTCGGCTCCCGACAACGGGGGTTGTTTCAATGAGGCCAGATAGGCGATCAACGCCTCGGCCTTGTGGGTGGGTACCACCACACCATTCGCCGGGGCATAGGCTTTCGGCAGTGGCACCGGGGTTGCGCCACCCGGCGCTTGACCGATCACCTCGAACAGCCAGTTAAACGACGGCATAATCGATTCGGGCACAACCGCCCGCGGGTTATATAGATGAATGTACTGCCATACCGAACTGGGCTGGCGGGCGCCGATGTTGGTCAGATCAGGACCAGTACGTTCCGAACCGAGCAGTTCCGGAGTTTGGTACGTGAAATCACCCTCAGCGGACGGGCGGCCGAATACCTTGTCCGCACTGAGCGGCCGTACCTGCTGGGTATGACAATAACCACACCCATTGGCCACGTACACCTCGCGCCCCTCCGACTGCAGCGCAGTCAGCGGCTCCACGCCAGGGCCGGCCGGTATCTTCGACAGTTCGATCCCGGGCAATACGCCCATCATCCACGCGAGGCTGGCGTAGACCAGCGTCGACCCGCCCGCAATCCGCACCAACTTGTTCACGCGACAGTCTCCCCGGCACGCAAGGATTCCGCCGGCGATACCACCGCGCCGGGCCCATAACACATACGCCACACGTTCCAGGCAAACACGATGTGGCTCAAAAACATGAGCGAACCACCCACGCCGCGCCACACGTAATAAGTCTGCATGTCGACCACCGACTGAATGAACGGCAAGCCGTGCATCCAATCCAGTCCCTGGATGGTGCCACCGATGGATAGAGACGTGACGTAGATAAAAAAGCCGACCAGCGCCATCCAGAAATGCAGCGCCATGCCAAGTTGGCCAGCCCGCTTGCCGGTTGCCAACGGGAGTAGAGCGTAAACGCCGCCCCATATCACGAATACGATGATGCCGTACATGGTCAGGTGCGAATGAGCGACGGTGAAATTGGTCAGGTGCCACACCTCCTGCAGCGAGCGAAGCGCCTCGAGCGTGCCCTCGCTGGAACCGATCAGGTAGCTCATCACGCCAACGAAAATGAACATCAGCGGATACGATTGCATCATGTCGCGCGTGCGTCCGCGCATGGTCAGCAGAAAGTTGCTGCTGCCGCCCCACACCGGTACCAACATCGCCACGCTGAACACGATGGCAATCGTCTGCAGCCACCACGGCAGCGGGCTGAACAAGAAATGGTGCGCACCGATGATCGGATAGAACACCAGGTTGGTCCAAAACGCGAATACGCCGAGCGCGTAGGAGTAGATCGGCCGGTTCAGCAACTTCGGTAGCGTGTAATAGATCACGCCCAGCGACAGGGGCGTGAACCACATGCCCACCGCGTTGTGCATGTAGTAACCGGATACCGCCACCTGACCGAGTCCGTACTGATACCACGGTGAGACACCTACGATCGCGATGATGCAGGTCCACAGCGTTCCGCCGATGATGTACCAGTTGGACAAGTAGATGTCTTCACCGCTACGCCGTGCGACCGTTTCGATGAGGTTCCACGCCGTCACCACAAGGGCCGCCACAAAGATCAAGCGGATCCACCAGAGCCATTCGCGGTATTCGAGATCGCCATCGTTGTAACCGAGGTCCAACGCAACAGTACCGGCGATCGCGGCCACGTTGAAGAGCACCAGTCCGGTCCACGCCAGGCTGACGCTGTACAGTTTCGTCCCGCAACTGCGAACGGCAACGTAATACCCCAATCCGACCAAGGCGATACTGGCAAATCCGTAAAACGTCGCGTTGGTATGGATGGGCCGCAGCCGCCCCAACGTCAACCACGCGCCGGCGCCGAACTCCGGCGCGCCAAACTTGTATGCCATCAATAGCCCCACGCCCGTGGCGAACAGCAGCCAGAGGGTGGCGGTCACCACATAGGCGGAGAACACCGAAGTCAGCGAGCGATCATCATCGCCGCTAAAGTGTGATTGGCGAGCGGCGACATTTGTTTTCATGTTTACTACTCGCTCCCAGAAGTGGCCAAACACTGTGCAATGATTAGACTGCACATGGACCATTTCCCGGCTATTGCAGTAGCCGCCGAATTCGTTACGAATGAAACCGCTGATAAAGGGATGACCCAAGCCATTTGCAAACGCGTGCTTGGATGATGCTGACCAGTGCTGTGGTCGCTACCAAAGTCGAGCCAAAAAACGCAAAACCGCTGTTATAGTAATTGCTGAGATCCGTGCCCCAGCCGACCAAGCGCCCTTCGATTTGAGAGACGTGCCGTTTGGCCCTTTACACCAACCAGCTTACATCGCGACTTGCGACTGGAATGCTCCTCCCTGCCGGGCCGCTGGTGCCGACACTGCCGTGCTTCTGACCGTGCGCGAACATGGGCGAGGCGTTTGAGGAAAATGCAACGATGCGGCTGAAAAAAGCTATTGTATTTTCGCTCTGCGCGATCGCCTTGACCCTGCACATAGCGGGGTCCGCACACGCGCAAGCGGGTCCCCCGTTCCTGACCAACGATCCTGGCACACCTGGCAACGCGAATTGGGAAATTAATCTGGGCTCGATGCAAACAATCTCTCGCGGCGTGTCGTCCTACGAGGTTCCTCAGATCGATTTGAATTTCGGCCTTGGTGATCGCATCCAATTGACGTACGAGGTTCCTTACGTTCTGCAGTCCAGCGGCGGCCAACCCGTTCAAAGCGGCTGGAGCAACGGATATCCGGGGCTCAAATGGCGCTTTCTGGACGAGGGCGAGGATGGGTGGCAGATGTCAACGTTCCCTCAAGTTGAGACGGGCGCATCAATGCGCGCGCGGCAGAAGGGAATTGCCGCGCCCGGACCTCGATATCTCCTGCCACTAGAGGTTACCAAAAAGATTGGGCCGTTCGATGTCGATTTCGAGGCTGGCTACTATCTTGCCGGGCATGGACCGAGAGAGCGGATTCTCGGGTTTGTCGCCGGACGGCCAGTCACGAAGCAGCTCGAACTTGACGTGGAAATCTACGACGATCGTGCCGACGACGCGGCGCCGCATTCCACGACATTGGATCTCGGCGGTCGTTACAAGCTGGGTCGAGGCCTCATCGCGTTGTTTATGGCGGGCCGCAGCCTCAACGGATTTGCCGGCGGTCAGCCTGAATTCATGGGCTACCTCGGAATTCAAATTCTCTTGAGCAACTACGGGCGTACCTTTGGCGCAGAATAATAATCTCATTGGCGGCGTTTCTGTTTGTGCACTGGCAGCGAGAATCAGCAAAATGCTTATGACATGAGAGCAATCTTCTATTGGGCATCGCTTCTTTACACGCAGCGTTTGCGCTCTGGCATTTCTTCCGCGGTTGAGGACATTCAATGGATATGTGGATATCATTAGTTAATATCCTAAATGTCATCGATTGATGTCCGCCTTAAGCATTCACTGACCTGTGACGTGCAACCCTACGCGTTGATACCTGCGGATTGTGCAGCGATGGTAAGTCCAGGGCGCTTATGATTCCGACGATTCAAATTCTGGTCTTGCTGCTGATCGTGATTTCCGCCGTTGCGGTCGTGGCGGCGCGGCTGAAAATTCCGCCAGCGATTCTCCTGGTGCTCACCGGCATCATGCTGGCGCTCGTTCCCGGGCTGCCGACCGTGAAGCTGGCCCCGGAATTCGTCTTGCTGATCGTACTGCCGCCGCTCGTTTATTCATCGGCGGTAGCGATGAGCTGGCGCGAGTTCCAATTCAATCTGCGTCCCATTTCGCTGCTCGCCGTGGGTTGCGTCCTTTTCACGACCGTCGCGGCCGCCGCGGTAACCCATTGGCTGTTGGGTTTCTCCTGGCCGGTGGGTTTCGTGTTGGGGGCCATTGTTTCGCCGCCGGACGCCGTGGCGCCGCTGTCCATTGCGCGCCGAATGCAGCTCCCCCGACGGCTTCTCGTAATCCTCGAGGGTGAAGGCCTGGCGAATGATGCGAGTGCGCTCATTCTCTATCGCTTCGCGGTGGCGGCCGTCAGTGTCAGCGCATTTTCGTTCGGCCATGCCGCCGGCATGTTTACCGCCATCCTCTGCGGGGAAATCCTCTGGGGCATCGGCGTGGGTTGGCTCATGCTGCGATTGCGGCGTTGGGTGCACGATCCGCGCATCGAGATCATGCTCTCGATCTTGACCCCGTTCGTGGCTTTCTGGCCACCTCAGCACCTGGGCGGTTCCGGCGTGCTTGCCACCGTCACCGCCGGGCTCTATATCAGCTGGAATGGCCTGAGGCTGATCAGTGCGGCGACGCGGCTACAGGGCATTTTCTTCTGGGATTTCCTAATTTACGTGACCGAGGGATGCGTGTTCCGCAGCACCGGCCTGCAGGCGCGAACGCTGATTGCCGATATTCGTGGCGATTCGCTCTCCGATCTGGCCGTCTCGGCCGCCGTGGTCTGCGCCGTGGTGATCATCGCCCGCTTTGTGTGGATGTTTCCCGCTACGTACCTTCCGCGTTGGCTGATTCCTTCGGTCGCGCGCGCCGATCCCGCGCCGCCCTGGCAGTGGCCGTTTGCGTTGGCGTTCACCGGTGTCCGCGGAATTGTCTCGCTGGCGGCGGCGCTCGCCATTCCCCTCACGACCGAGAGCGGCGAGCTATTCCCCGACCGCGATCGGATTCTTTTCCTCACGTTCTCGGTCATTCTGGTGACGCTCGTGGGCCAGGGTCTGATGCTCCCGGCCGTGATACGTGCGCTTGGGCTTGCGAACGCGGGCCGTCGGGAGCATCACTCCGACAGAGTCGAGGAATTCGCTGCGCGCAGGCAGGCCATCGAGGCGGCAATCCAAACTCTCGACGAGCTGGTCGCGCAACGCGAGCTGTCCGAGGATATCGTTCGGCCGCTGCGCACACACCACCGCGATAGACTCAGGCAGGTCGAGCTTCGGGGCGACGGCGAGGACGGGCATAAACGGCTCACCGAGCTGCACGATGAGATTGAATTTCTGCTGATCGATGCCGAACGGCAGAAGATCAACGATCTGTATCGACGCGGCAAGTTGAAAGATGAAGCGCGGCGTCGGATCGAGCGGGAGCTCGATTTGCGCGACGCGCAACTGACCAATGTGCGGGCCGAGGAGTGAACTTCACTCACCGATCGCGTTTAAAGGGTTTTAATCGCGCGTAACCAATTGATTCATATGGTCGGAGTGACAGGATTTGAACCTGCCCAGACGGCCAGGTCGGCGCTAATACCGGAGCCGAGTGAGCCCTTCCGGAAGCCATGTGGGGGAGGGCTAGTTTCTGGAGGGAAGGAATTCGGCGGATCATCCTATCGAGAAGCTCAAGGTGTGTAAGCACTGCCACCAGTCCACTTTCTCCAAATCGACGCCGGCGGGATTAGCCGTGTCGGTCTTGGCGGTAATTTGTGCGGAAGATAAACTTCTTCTAATTAAGCGTGGTCTTCCGCCGCACGTTGGGGCCTGGGCACCGACTTGCCTCCAATGCAATCATTGATTAATATGCAATCAATGATTAATTGAGGAACTTATGGCGAGTATAACAATTCGGGACATAGATGAGCGTCTCAAGGCGCGATTGCGCGTGCAGGCAGCTCACCATGGCCACTCGATGGAGGAGGAAGCACGCGAGATTCTGCGAACGGCGCTGTCAACCGGGCGTTCGCGCAACGGATCTCTAGTGGCTTCCATTCGCGCTCGTATTGAGCCGTTAGGAGGCGTGGAGTTAGAAATTGCGCCTCGCGAGGCCATACGTGAGCCGGCGAACTTGGATACATGATCGTTCTTGATACCAACGTACTTTCTGAGGCACTGCGACCCGCGCCTGAAACCTCCGTCCTGGATTGGCTGGCAAACCAGCCGCGTGTGTCTTTGTTCACGACCACCGTAACCAGGGGCGAAATTCTCTATGGCATTCGATTGCTCTCGGACGGAAAGCGTCGGCGGGGACTGTGGGAAGCTGCGAAGAAGATTTTTGATGAAGATTTCGCAGGTCAAGTGCTGAGTTTCGACAGCGATGCGGCAGACCTGTATGCCGAGATCGCTGCGTCTCGACGCATGGCAGGCAAACCTATCAGCCAGTTCGATGCCATGATTGTAGCGATGGCTCGTTCGAGAGGGGCAAGCCTCGCTACACGCAACGGGAAGGACTTCGAGGATTGCGGCGTTCATGTCGTTAATCCGTGGACGGCGGAGAGAAGCGAGTAGTATCCACGGCCGCGGATCTCAAAACGGTGCAGATGCCGCGCGTTGCGCGTACGTCGGACGCAGAAAGGCGTTCGCTCGCATAAGGTCTCGTGTCGCACTATCATCGAGCTCATGGCCACCGGCGATAGCTCGACCGAACTCCCGCTCGATCCCGCTGACCCTTATGCGCGGGAAGCACAAACCTTTCCGCGTCTGAACCAGGAAATGGCGCGGACGGTCGCGGCGTACGGCCGGGAGGAGCGCGTGGCGTCCGGTACCCTGCTCTTCGAGCGTGGGCAGCGCAGCATCGACTTCTTCCTCGTCCTTGACGGCGCCATCGAAATCTTCGAGACCGACCTTGAGGGCGCACCTCGCATCTTCACGGTGCACCGCGCCGGGCAATTTACGGGTGAGATGGATCTCTTCAATGATCGTCAGATCCTCGTGTCGGGCCGAGCCCGCGAGGAGAGCCGGGTCGTTCGGGTCAAACGCGCCGATTTTCGCCGCCTGATCGCGAACGAGCCCGATATCGGCGAGATCATCATGCGCGCCTTCATCTTGAGGCGCGTCGGCATCATCCGCCATACACAGGGCGGCGTTGAACTGGTCGGTCCCGGCCATGGCGCCGATACGCTCCGGCTGCAACGGTTCATGATCCGCAATGGCTATCCGCATCGGCTGCTCGACACGGAGCAGGATCCCGATGCCGCAGGATTTCTGGACTGCTTCAAAATTACCCCCGACCAGCTGCCCGTCCTCGTCCTGCCGGGTAAGATCCTCTTGCGCAATCCGAGCAACGCCGCGCTGGCCGATGCGCTCGGGCTCACTGAGGTTCTGGATCCGCTCAAAATCTACGATGTGGCGGTGGTCGGGGCCGGACCTGCGGGACTTGCCGCCGCGGTGTATGCCGCTTCGGAAGGACTTTCCACCCTCGTGCTCGAGAGCACGGCGCCGGGCGGCCAGGCGGGCACTTCGTCGAAGATCGAGAATTATCTGGGCTTTCCCACCGGAATCTCCGGACAGGCTCTCGCGGGACGTGCTCAGAGCCAAGCCCAGAAGTTCGGCGCGCGCTTGGCCGTTGCGCGCACTGTCGTCGGAATCGAGTGCGCCGGTCTCCCGTATCGGCTCGACCTCGACGGCGGCCAGTACGTGCAAGCCCGAGCGGTGGTGGTTGCGACGGGTGCGCGCTACCGCAAGCTCGCGCTCGAGAACTACGAGAAGTACGAGGGCCAAGGGATTCACTATGCGGCGACCGCGATGGAGGCGCAGCTCTGCGGAGGCGGGGAGGTCGCGGTGGTCGGAGGCGGCAACTCCGCCGGCCAGGCGGCGGTTTTTCTCTCTCGCACCGTGCGGCACGTCCACGTGATCGTGCGCGGACCCGGGCTCGCCGCCACCATGTCGGACTACCTCGTGCAGCGAATCCTGACCTCGCCCCGGATGACGGTGCACGGTTCGAGCGAGATAACGCGCTTGGCCGGTGATCGATTCTTGCGCGAGGTCACGTGGGTCAATCGCACGAGCGGTGAGGCAACGACTCGACCCATCGAGAACTTGTTCTTAATGATCGGCGCGGAACCCAACTCCGAATGGCTCGCCCAGTGCCTCACGCTGGATGCCAAAGGATTTGTCACAACGGGGCGAGACGAGAATGGCCAGGCGCTCGCTTCGCCCTTCGCCACCACGCAGCCCGGCGTCTTTGCCGTCGGCGACGTGCGCTCAGGATCGGTCAAGCGAGTCGCCTCGAGCGTGGGCGAGGGCTCGGTGGTCGTGCAGGCCATCCATCAGTTTCTGAATCCCGGCATTGCCTAGCTTCGAGACCTCTCATGAACACGTGCAGTCATGCGAAACACATCGCCAAGGTGAGGCCGAGCGCCAAGGGCTGCGAGGAGTGCCTCAGAAGCGGCAGCGCCTGGGTGCACCTGCGGATCTGCCGCACGTGCGGACATGTGGGCTGCTGCGATCAGTCGCCGGGGAAGCACGCCACCCATCACTATCGCTCGACCCACCACCCCGTCATCGAGGGTTACGATCCCCCGGAGGGTTGGGGTTGGTGCTATGTGGACGAGGTGTTTTTCGACCTGGGCGGTAACGTCACACCGCAGGAAGGTCCGATTCCCAAATACATCTGACGCACCCGTCCGGGCTAAACGGCTCCCGACGAGCAACACCCGGATTTGGGCCTCCGAATTCCATCGACGTTCGGACGCTGGATCACGTGGTTCCGGTAGTAGCCCACCGCTTTATAACGGTGCGAACGGCCACGACCAAATTGCATATAAGTGTGGTCGGGGTGACAGGATTTGAACCTGTGACTCCTACGTCCCGAACGTAGCCATATGGCCTGCTACGTGACAGAATTACTTCATTGTTCAATAGGTTAGCACACCATAGGACTCAACGTGGATCGCGGCGAGCCGGTCAAAGTCTCCTTCTTCGGAGTCCCTAAATTGCCGCAATTGGCGCCGGCTCACATCATCGTGGAAAACAATCTAAAGGTAGCATCGCTACTCGACCTAGCCGGAACGAAGGCTTCCGTGATACAGGTGCGCGCTGAAGCGAAGGATTACCTGGATCTAGATGCCTTGATGAGACTTGGTGGAGTAGATTTACCGACCGCGCTGGGCGCCGCACGTGCACTCTACGGACCGACCTTCAATCCCGAAGTGACGCTGAAAGCCCTGTCGTATTTCGATGACGGCAATCTACTGGAGCTTCCGGACGACTTAAGGCTCCGCCTGGTCGAGTCCGCACGGGAAGTGGATCTTGATCATTTGCCAGTTGTCGGCGCTGATTTCCAGCGAACCAATGCGGACTATGGGCTAGAGGACTATGGGCTAGAGTAATGAAGGCGATCCCGCTCACACCGCTAACTTTGGATCTTGCGCGGCGGATAATTTGGTTCGAGCCTCCGGAACATGCTCTCGCAGATCCAATACGCTTCATGGCATATGCCATGACCTACGCTCGCCACGAAGACATGCGGGTCATCCGCCGTTACGTTTCGGATGATGATATGCGTGAAGCTCTTGACCGCGCTCCCCCGGGGATCATCGATCCTCGCTCGTGGGCTTACTGGAACTCCAAGATGGGCCGGTATCCGCCGCCGCCACCGCCGGTGCGACAGTTTGCGGCGCGCTGGCGCGCATAATCTAACCGCAACGCCGAACCCCGGGCAACGGAAGAATAAGGCATCTTGAGGACCAGCGGCGAGCAGGCAGGACCGCATGGCAAGAATTGCGCAACCATGATTCGCCCGTGTCCGATATGGAGGAAGTGTAGCGTCAAGCACGCGAGGATTGGCGAGAAAAAATACATTGGAGCATGGCTGTTGCCGCTCGACAGTGAGCTTTGAAAGTCCGATCGCCATCCGTTCTTGGATTCGTGTTCGCGCTGAGCTGTGGGTCATTCGCGCAGGTGACGCCACCGGCAATAGCGCAGGGCGAGATCAATTGTGTGCTCGCAGCCATTGCCCAATGCGGCTGTCAGTTCTATCGCAATGACAGCTGGCACGACGCAAGCGCAGGCGCATCTTCGCAGTAAGTACGACGCCCTTACGGCTGCGAATCGCATCCAGACGGCCGAGGATTGCATCGATCCCGCCAAGCGCAGCCCGATGGCGCTCGTATACCTGGATCTGGACGGCTTCAAGCAGATCAACGACATCCATGGACACGGAGCTGGAGACAAAGTACTGCAGCATGTTTCAGTGCACATTCTCGAAAGCGTGCGCAGGACGGATGTGGTTGCTCGATTAGGGGGAGATGAGTTCGTCATCGTTCTTCCCGGCGTGGGCGAGCTTGCCGAGGCGCGCCGGATTGCCGATCTGGTGGCGGCCGCCATCGCGCGGCCGCTTGCCTACGGCGGCCGTGAACTGCGGATCGGAGCCAGCTTTGGAATCAGCGTATATCCCGCCGATGGCGACAATACCGACGCACTGCTGAAGATCACCGATGAAGATATGTACCGCGCGAAGCTGGAGCACCGCAAACTTCAGGCGTCGGCCGCCAATCAGCCCACAGGCGCTGTCTTTGCCGCCTAGCGGGGCATTCCGGCTCGGCCCGGCGCCCGCTCCGTGTGCGTGACCGCCGCCAGCTTGCTGATGAAATCATCCAACATCCGATAGAACTCTTGCGAAAAGGGCCGGCCGAGCAATTCCTCGATGTGAGCATAGACGGCCTCGATACTCGGCGCCATGCGGGCCGCGAGTGCGCGGCTTCGGGGTGTCAGGGAAATGCGAACGCGACGCTGATCGTTGGTAAGTCGCTTACGTCGCACGAAGCCCATTTGTTCCATTCTCGCCAACACTCCCGCGAGACTGGGGCTCGACAGGCGGCACCGCTCACCGATCTGGTTCGGCTCCAGCGGGCCTGTCTCGAGCAGCAGCCGCACGATGCGCCATTGCTGCTCCGTGATGCCGTTGGCATTGAGCAGCGGCCGGAAATGCGCAATCACTTGCTCACGTGCCTGCAGAATCAGGAGAGGCAGATTCCGGCGCTTCAGCGGCGCCGCGGTGCAGGGTTTGCGGAGCATTCTTGACACACTGTCCGATAAGTGGAACGATTACTAATATATTAGTGACTATTCGTGAGGAGGGGAAGATACTTGTCGGCGGCATGCACGATTCCGTTCGAGATTGCACCTTTCCGCTTGAGCGGCGCCGTTTACGGCGTGTTGCTCAACCATTCGAGTGCGCTTGCCGAACTGGGACCGAAGGCCGCGCAGCCGCCGTACAACGCGGCGCCGCGAGCGCCGGTGCTTTACATCAAGCCGCGCAATACGCTGACCGTATCCGGAAGTGCGGTCGAAATTCCAGCCGGCGTGACGGAACTGGAAGTAGGCGCATGCCTCGGTCTCGTCATTGGCCGGCCGGCGTGCAACGTTTCAACCATGGAGGCGCTCGATTACGTCGCCGGCTATCTCATCGTCAATGACGTGAGCATTCCGCACGACACTTTCTATCGCCCGTCCATTCGGCTCAAGGCACGCGACGGGTTCTGTCCGCTGGGACCCACCGTAGTTGCGCGCGGCGTGGTCGCAGACCCCGATGCGATGACTATCCGTACCTACGTGGACGGCGTGCTGGTTCAGGCAGCGAGGACGGCAGAGTTGGTACGCTCCACGGCAAGTCTGCTGGCCGATGTCACCGAATTCATGACCCTTGCGCCGGGCGACGTCCTCGCGGTGGGCGTGGCCCGTCCTTGTCCGCGAGTTCGCGCCGGGCAGAGCGTCAACATCGTGGTCGATGGCTTAGGTACGCTGTCCAATCGCTTCGTGGCGGCCCCGTGATGCGGGCACGGGTTGCCTTTTCAGGCGCCATTCATAGTGCGACTCCGCGTGCCGGCACGGAAGGTTTGCGTCTCGAGGACGGTCGCCTCGTATCCGAAACCGACGTGGTTTGGCTGCCCCCGTTCGAGGCCGGAACGATCATTGCGCTCGGCCTGAACTATGCCAATCACGCGAAAGAACTGGCCTTCAATGCGCAAGAGGAGCCCCTTGTCTTTCTCAAGGGTCCCGGTACGCTGATCGGTCATCGCGGGGCGACCCGCCGACCGTCCGGCGTCAAGTTCATGCACTACGAATGCGAGTTGGCGGTGATCATCGGCCGTCACGCCAAGAATGTCGCCTGTGCCACCGCCATGCAGCACGTGGCGGGATACTGCATCGCCAATGACTACGCCGTTCGCGATTACCTCGAGAATTGGTATCGGCCCAATCTGCGCGTCAAGAACCGCGACGGGGGAACAGTGCTGGGACCGTGGTTCGTGGACGCATCGGATGTCGCGGATCCTTCGAACCTGGGATTGCGGACGTTCGTCAACGGTAAACTGACGCAGCAAGGCAATACGCGGGACCTCATCTTCGATATTCCGTACTTGATCGAATACTTGAGTTCGTTCATGACGCTGGCGCCGGGCGACGTGATTCTGACGGGTACGCCGGAAGGCGTGGCCAATGTGATACCCGGCGACGAAGTCGCTTGTGAAATCGACGGCCTCGGCCGGCTCGTCAATACCATCGCGGCCGACGCCGTGTTCGGTCGCTGACGAGGAACGGCATGCAAATTCAACATTTGATAAACGGCGCGGCCGTGAAGAGTTCGGACTACTTCGAAACCGTCAATCCGGCGACCCAAGAGGTCTTGGCGGAGGTTGCGCGCGGGGGCGCGAAGGAGATCGAGGCCGCGGTTGCTGCCGCGAAGGCGGCCTTCCCGCGATGGGCGGCCACACCGGCGGCGGAGCGCGCGGCTCTTCTGCGCAAGCTCGGTGACCTGATCGCGCGGAACGTTGCCGAGATCGCGCGGACCGAAACCCGGGACACCGGTCAGCCGATCGCCCAAACGGCAAAACAGCTCGTGCCGCGGTCCGCGGACAATTTTTATTACTTCGCCGAGATGTGCGTGCGGGTCGACGGGCACACTTATCCGACGCCGACTCATCTGAATTATACGTTGTTTCACCCCGTCGGCGTGTGCGCTCTGGTGTCGCCGTGGAACGTCCCGTTCATGACGTCGACGTGGAAAGTGGCGCCGGCGCTGGCGTTTGGCAACACCGCGGTATTGAAAATGAGCGAGCTCTCGCCTTTGACCGCCTCGCGACTCGGAGATTTGGCGATGGAGGCGGGAATTCCCGCGGGTGTGCTCAACGTCGTACACGGTTATGGGGCGGAGGCCGGTGACGCGCTGTGCCGGCATCCCGACGTTCGTGCGATTTCGTTCACCGGCTCAACCGCGACGGGTAATCGCATCGTCAAGGCCGCCGGCTTGAAGAAATTCTCGATGGAACTCGGCGGCAAGAGCCCCTTTGTGATTTTCGACGACGCGGATTTGAACCGCGCGCTGGATGCGGCGGTATTCATGATTTTCTCGAACAATGGAGAGCGTTGTACTGCGGGCTCGCGCATCCTGATACAGCAGTCGATTTACGCGGATTTCGTCGCAAAATTCGCGGCGCGAGCGAAACGAATCAGCGTCGGCGATCCGTTCGACGACAAGATCGATGTCGGTCCGATGATAAGCCCTGAGCATCTAGCCAAGGTGCGGCGGTACATCGAACTGGGCCCGAAAGAGGGCGCGACCCTGTTGTGCGGCGGTCTCGATGCGCCAGAGCTCAAGGGCGTTCTGAAGAACGGAAACTTCGTCAAGCCCACGGTGTTCGCCGACGTGGATAACCGCATGCAGATCGCCCAAGACGAGATATTCGGGCCGGTCGCCTGTCTCATACCCTTCAACGATGAGGCCGACGCGATCGCTCAGGCGAATGATATTTCGTATGGCTTGAGCAGCTACGTGTGGAGCGAGAACCTAGGGCGCGCCCATCGGGTGGCCGCGGCGATCGAAGCCGGCATGTGTTTCGTCAACAGTCAGAACGTGCGCGATCTGCGCCAGCCGTTCGGCGGCACGAAAGCGTCGGGAACCGGCCGTGAAGGCGGTACGTGGAGTTACGAAGTCTTTCTCGAACCCAAAAACGTCTGTGTCAGCTTGGGATCGCACCACATTCCGCACTGGGGAGCCTGACCATGAGCCTGTATCAACTGCAGAAATTTCTGTTCGATATCAATCGTGATCCAATCATGCAGGGGCGATTTCTTGCCGATCGCGCCGCTGTCCTCGACGGCTATCAGCTCACTGCCGAGGAACGGGACGCGATCGTCGCCGGCGACATCGGGTTGATCTACGTGTTGGGGGCGAACGGTCAATTGCTGATGCACTACGCTGCCTTGCTCGGTATGGAGTGGAGCGCTTACATCGGCGCCATGCGCGACGGAGTCCGCAAATACGGCCCGGTGCGCGCCGGCCTCTACGCCATGACCACGCGGTTGGATGAAAAAGTGGCCAACGTATGAGTCTGGTCTTCGCCGGAATCGCGAGCCATGCCCCCGGCATCACGGGCCGTGCGCATATGGCCGATGCGGCCGTCGTCGATGAATTTCACGGCGCGTATCGCAGTATGGGCGAGCGCTTGGCGGCGGCTCGTCCGGATGCTCTGATCGTCGTTTCGGCCGAACATTTCGCCAATTTTTTCATGAACAACATGCCGGCTTTCGCCGTGGGCATGGCGAGCGGCTATGAAGGTCCGATCGAGGACCCGCAGTGGCTGGGCATCGCCCGCCGCAACGTTCCCGGCGACGCCGAGCTTTCCAGGCGGCTGATCCGTGAAATGATGCAGACGGTCGACGTAGCTTACGCGGAAGAATGGAAATTCGACCATGGAATCATGGTGCCTCTGCACTTTTTGACGCCGCAATACGATCTGCCGGTGATTCCGATGAACATCAACTGCCAGGGACCGCCGTTGACTCCACTGCATCGCGCATGGGCTTTCGGCGAGGCTATCCGCCGCGCGGCGGATGCGGTTCCACAGCGTATCGCCTTGGTGGGAGCGGGTGGAATCTCGCATTGGCCGGCGACGCCTGATTCGGGAAAAATCAACGAGGCCTGGGATCGCGAATTCCTCGGCGCTTGGACGAGCAACGACAAACAGGCCATGTTGTCCTACACGGACGAGGCGACCTATCGAGATGCCGGACAAGGAGGATTCGAAATCCGTGCGTTCATTGCGATCGCCGCCGCTGCGCGAGGTCGCGGGATGGTTCAGCATTATCGTCCCATCCCCATTTTTTCAGTCGGCTGCACCGTGGCAAGCATGGATATTGGTACATGTCGCACATGACGCTCGAATACAGCGGCAACCTGCGCGCCAGCGGTGATTTCACCGATTTGTGCCGCAAGCTCGCGCAATTCATGGCAACGCTCAAGGTCGGCGAATTACCGGTGTTTCCTCCCGGCGGTGTGCGGGTACGCGCCATCCCTTGCGATGAGTATTGCATCGCCGACGGCACGTTGAGCGATGCGGCGTTCGTTCACGCGGTCTTGAAGATCGGCGCCGGCCGTAGCGACGTTGCCAAACAGGCGACGACCACCGGTTTGTTCGACATCATGAAGGCGCATTTCGCGCAAGCGTACGCGGAGCGTGGGTTGGCGCTGTCGCTGGAAATCAACGAGTTCAGCGAGTCCGGGACGCTGAAGCATAATAATCTGCACGCACGTTTCCGAAAACCTTAAGAGATGATCGCATGTTGTCCAAAGAAACCATCGCTGCGCTCGCCAAACGGCTGTACGAGGCGCGTAAGAATCGGACGCAATTGCGTCATTTCTCGAAGGAACAGCCCGGCATGACGGTGCAGGATGGTTATGCCATTCAAAGTGAATGGGTGAAAATGGAACTTGCCGACGGCCATCGGATCTGCGGCCGGAAGATTGGATTGACGTCGCGCGCGATGCAGTTGTCCTCGCAAATCGACGAACCGGACTATGCGCCGCTGATGGACGACATGTTTTTCGAAACCGGCAGCGATATCCCGATTGAGCGCTTCATCACGCCGCGAGTCGAAGTCGAGCTTGCGTTTATTTTGGGTAAGCCGCTCAAGGGGCCCGGCGTGACCCTATTCCAGGTCTTACAAGCGACTGAATACGTGACTCCCGCGCTCGAGATCATCGATGCGCGCATCGAGCAGTTCGATCGCGAGACCCGGCTGCCGCGCAAGGTATTCGACACGATTGCGGACTTCGCGGCAAATGCGGGAATCGTTCTCGGCGGCCGACCGGTGAAGCCCGATGCCGTCGATTTGCGCTGGGTTGGCGCGCTTCTCTATAAGAACGCGGTGATCGAAGAGACCGGCCTGGCCGCTGCCGTCCTCAACCATCCCGCCACGGGCATAGCCTGGCTTGCCAATAAGATTGCGCC
>Ga0187880_1001582_pt1 | contig 18085 bp, 13 predicted proteins | sample June2016WEW_19_4_FD_132998 | JGI IMG/M metagenome (GOLD analysis project Ga0187880, IMG submission 132998) | Peatland microbial communities from SPRUCE experiment site at the Marcell Experimental Forest, Minnesota, USA - June2016WEW_19_40 | ecosystem: Environmental > Terrestrial > Soil >...
GCCTACTTCCTCGGCGCGAACGATCCCTATCAGTCGCTCAAGACCACGCTCAAGGCCGAGATTGACCAGGAAGCCTGGGAATCCCTGCACAGCGCTGTTTCGCGCCCGTTCGCCAAGCCCTCGACGGGCCGCATCGCCGTCAAAGTCATCAACCACCTCGGCGACGAGGTGATGAAAGTCTTCCCCGTCACCGCTTGAGCCTCAGTTCCATAAGCCAAAGCGGTTGTGGCAGTCGGGGAGAGTCATGGGAGACTCACCGCACACTCGCCGTAGATAACATTTGGACTCCGAGGGGCGGCTCCAGCCTCCGAAGCGAAGGCAGAATGTAGAATGATGAATGCAGAAGATGATGGCGGATTCGCCCAAAGTCGGGGCGAAGCCACCCCAATGCGACATCAATGCGACATCAATGCCACCCCGAAGCGAATGATGAAGGCAGAAGGATGAAGTATGAAAGCCGGGCCAAAGCCGACGAAAGCCACGGCGGGGCGAAGGCAGAATGATGAATGATGAATGAAGAAGCAGAGAGCAAAGCCGGCGAAAGCCACCACCAAGCGAAAGCAGAAAGCGGTTCTTCGCTGTTCTCGCCGGAATGGGGGGCGCAGCCTCCCCAACAACTCGATCACACAGCGCCATAGCCCCCACCGGCGCCCCCCGTAGTGTAACACAGCGAATTGTTTCGTGGGGGCGGAGTCGAGACGGCAGCGAATTCGCTCGTGGAAGTAGGTCCGTGGACACGGAAGGATTCTGCACATCTCAAATGGCTCTCAATAGCGGACTTAGGTGGCTGCGGGCGACTTTTTGCTGTTTTCGGTGGAACGGGCGGAAGAGCGTCCCGGACTGCCCCCGAGGGCCACCCCGAGGCCACCCTGAGGCCATGTGGTAGCCAACCGGTAGGCACCCTGAGGCCACCCTGAGGCCACCCTCAGGCTACCCTGAGGCTACCCTGAGGCTACCCTGAGGCTCCCGGGACGGTCTGGTGCAGGGTGGGAGGAACCGGGGGCTGGAGGGGCGCATTCAAGTGGTAATTCCACGAACCAATCCGCCAAAGCGCGGACGCGGCCAAAGTAAGGCGCCGAGAAGGCGAGAAGCTATTGGTTAAGCCGGTTGGGCATGTGGCGCGGTCGTTTTGCGCCGGCGGAGGATACGGCCAGCCAGCGTGATTCCAGTGATTCCGACGCAGGCCCAGCCGAACCAGTCGCCGTGCTGGTGGTAAAAGGTCGGGGGGCGGTGTTCCCCGGGGGCGAGCAAGGGGATTTGGGTGGTCAGAAAGCCAGGACCATAGATGGTGCCGTGGTCGTCGCGGAAGACGTCGCGCAGGCGGCCATGGGCGTCCACCCAGCCGGTCAGGCCGTTGTTGGAGCAGCGGACGAGGGGGAGGCCGTTTTCGACGGCGCGGAACAGCGCAGCGGCGGCGTGCTGCCACTGGGCGGCGCTGTCGCCGAACCAACCGTTGTTGGTGAGGTTGACCAGGAAGTCGGTGTCGTCGTCAGCGGCTTCGCGGCAGGTGGCGGGGAAGGTGTCTTCGAAGCAGATCAAGGGGGAGGTTTTCACGTGCGGCCGGGTCAGGACGAAGGGGACGGGGCGCTCGCCGGGGGTGAAGCCGCCTTCGATGGGGGTGAACCATTTGATAAAGGGCAGCCAGCGCACGAGGGGGATATACTCGCCGAAGACAACGAGGTTGCGTTTGCGGTAGCGGGCGACGAATTCGCCGTCCGGGCTGACAAGGAAGCTGGCGTTGTAGTATTCGAAGTCGTCGGGGGGCGCGGGCGGTGCGGGGCGGCCAATATCGTCGGAACCGAGGATGAGCCAGACGCGGTGCTGGCGGACAAGGTTGGTGATGGCGGGATAGAGGTTGGTGTTCCAGCGGGCGAAGCTGGGGACGCCGGCTTCGGGCCAGACCAGCAAGTCGGTTCGGTTGGTCAGGGCCTGTTCGGAGAGGTGGATCAGCTCGTGGAAGCGGTCCAGGTCCCGGCTGGTGTCCCAGATCAGCGTTTGGGGAATGCTGGGCTGGATGAGGGCGACGTTCAGGGTGCGGGCGGGGGCGGCTTCCCGCGCCAATTGCCGGAAGCCGAAGTTGAAGAGGATGGCCAGAACCAGGGCCGGGAGAATGATTTCGCCGGCCCAGATCGAGCGCGTAGTCGGCCGCAACACGATCATCAGCCCGGCGGAGAGCAGCGATAGGGAAATCCAAACGATGAGGAACGACACGCCGTAGATGCCGGTGACGGAGGCAATCTGGATGAGGGGCGTCATTTGATACTGGGACGTGCCCAGCAGATTCCAGGGAAAGCCGGTAAAGAGGCGGGCTACGAGCATTTCGAGCGCGACCCAAAGGGCGGCGCCGGAGATGGCCCAAAGGGTGCGCCGGGCCCAGCTCCGGGCCAGAAGACCGTCGAGGTTTGCCAGCCAGACCCAGGTGGCGGGATAGAGGGCGAGGTACGCGCTTAACGAGAGCCAGCCGGCGGCCGGGCCGAGCGGGAACGAATGCCAGCGGTAGGGAATCAAGAGCAGCCAGTAGAGGGAGGCAAGGTAATAGGCCAGGCCAGCGACGTAGCCGATGCGAAAGCTTTCCCAGCCGCTTTTGCCCAGGGCAGCCACAAGCATCAGCGCGGGGGCAATCCAGGCCAGCCCGGCGAGGCCGATCTTGGGCAAGGCGGCGGCCAGCAGAAGTCCTGCGAGAGTCGCCGCGAGGTAACGGCTACGCATGATTGGGCTGGCCCAGAAGTTTCTCACCTGCCCCAGCTTGCCAATAAAGTAGCGAAAGGCAAGTTTGGGAATCTGGAGTGGTGAGGTGGTTGGGTGATGGAGTATCGGAGTGGGCGCATTCTGACACTGCCGCCGCGGACCATGGCAGGCTGCGTAAGGTAGGGCGCGTCCGTCCCGGCGCGCCGGGTGTAACGGTGAAGCCGGCCAAACTGGGGTAGTTTCTCTGCAAACACGGCGCGCCGGGACGGACGCGCCTTACCTTGGCTGGAATTGCCGCTCGTCAAAGGAGCGATTTGCCGTGATAATAGCTTGTGGCGTTCTTGAGGAACACAAAGCTTGTTGAAGAGGTGCACGCGTTTTTCCAGCGGCATTGGCAACGGGCGCTGCGGATTCGCGAGCGGCTTCGCTTCAGCGAGGAGGCGTTTCACCTGCTGCTGGCCGGGTGCGTGGGGGTGATCGGCGGGCTGGTGAACATCCTCTTCTATTACGCGACGGAGGCGGTGGGGATGCTGTTTCTGCCCCAGCCGGGCGAACTGGTGGAGGTGGCGGAGAAGATGGTCCCGTGGCAGCGGGTGGTGACGCCAACGCTGGGCGGCTTGTGCGCAGGGCTGGTGCTTTATTGGGGCTTGCGGATGGCGGGGCCGCTGCGTTCGAGCAATTTGCTGGAAGTGGTCGTGGCGGGCGATGGGCGGTTGCCGTTTCGCAGCGGCGTTGTGAAGTTCCTGTCGGCGCTGGTGACGATCGGGTCGGGGGGATCGATCGGGCGGGAGGGGGGCATTGTGCAACTGGCGGCGACGCTGGCGTCGAAATGGGGCCAGGTGGCGAAGTGGCACCCGTATCGGCTGCGGCTGCTGGTGGGGTGCGGGGCGGCCTCAGGGATAGCGGCAGCGTATAATGCGCCGATTTCCGGGGCGGTGTTTGCGGCGCTGATTGTGCTGGGGAACTTCTCGATGAGCCTGTTTGCGCCGTTGGTGTTCGCGTCGGTGGTGGCGACGATGGTGTCGCGGAGTTTCTTCGGCATCCGGCCCTGGTACACGGTGCCGCCCTTCGAGTTTACGAGCCTGACGCAACTGCCGTGGTTTGTATGCCTGGGGGTGGTGAGCGGCGCGGTGGGAGCGCTGTTCATGAAGCTGCTGAATCAGGCGGAAGCGGCGTTCAAGAAGGTGCAGGCGCCAATCTACATCCGGCTGGCGCTGGGCGGGCTGGCGGTGGGGCTGATCGCGGTCTGGTATCCCGGGGTGTGGGGCAACGGCTACGTGATCACAAACCGCATTTTGCAGGGGGAGTACGGGGCGCCGGCGTTCTCCGCCAAGGACATTGCGAACCTGGAATGGTTTGCCAATAAGTTGAAGCGGCCGGCCCCGGAGGATGAAGTCTCGAAGTATCTCGCCGCGCAGCTCGCGCCGGCCACCGTGAACCTGTTGTCGAATTATACCGGCAACGTGGACGCGACGCTGCAACAGGCGCTGGCGGCCGATCTGAATCGCGTCATTCGGAACGGGCCGCTCTATGAAGCGCAGCGATTCACAAACGCCACGTTGACGGCCAAGACGACGCGGTTGCTGACACGCAAGCCGCAAGGACTGGACCTGGTGCGGCTGAATCGTAAGCTGCTGCTGGAGGTGTATCCGTTGGAGATGTCCCGGACGCACTGGCGCGAGGCGGCGGCGGCGGGTTTGGTGTTGCTGGCAGGACTGGTGGTGGCGAAGCTGGTGGCGACGCTGGCGACGGTGGGGTCGGGCGCGGTGGGCGGGGTGTTCACGCCGACGCTGTTTTTGGGAGCGGGATTGGGAGCGACGTTTGCCTTGTCCCTGCAACAATTGGGGGCGGGAGAAGATCTGCCGATTGCGGCGTTCGCGGTAGTAGGCATGGGAAGCATGCTGGCGGCGACGACGCGCTCGCCATTGCTGGCGATGATCATGGTGTTCGAGATTTCGCTGGATTATTCGCTGATGCCGCCGCTGATGCTGGCGTGCGTGGTGTCCATCCTGGTGGCGCGCCGGTTGCATCCCGAATCAATCTACACGGAGCCGCTGCGGCGCAAGGGGTTGATCGTGCCACAGGAGGCCACGGCGTCGGAAGCCGCATCCGAGCGAACGGTTGGGGATCTTATGCGGGCACCGGTGGCGCCGGTGCGCGAGACGGCGACGCTGCGGGAGATCGCCGACCGGTTCCTGACCGGCGCGAACAACTTCCTGCCGGTTGTGGATGCGAAGAGCCAATTGGTGGGCCTGGTGGCGTTGCAGGATTTGAAGGAATACCTGGGGGCAGAGGAGGAGTTCCGGGGGGTGATCGCTTACGACTTCATGCGACCGCCGCCCGCTTGCGTGACACCCAATCAACGGTTGCTGGAGGTGCTGCCGGTGGTGCTGGCGAGCGAACAGCGCAATATACCGGTGGTCAGTACGCTGAAGGAGAACCGGCTGGTGGGGGCGCTGCCGCGCGGGGAAGTGCTGGGGATATTCTCGGAAGCGATTGCCGTGAGCAGCAAGGCGGAGGCGTAGTGATTGCCAATGGCCGATTGGCCATCGGTTATTCGCTCAGAGGAGAAATGCCAGGATAGCGACGGCTTCCGCCGCCAGCCAGATGACCAGCACTGCCTGTGTGCGGGTGAGGCCCCGCCGCACCAACCGGTGGGACAGATGGTTGGTGTCGCCTTGATAGAATGGCTGCCCGATGCGCCAGCGCAGGAAGACAACCCACACCAAGTCCGCCAAAGGGATGGCGAGGACCAACAAGGGAATTAAGACCGCCCACGGGCGCGGATGGCGCACGGAATAGAAGTGCGGCAGAATCGCCAGCACCGCCAGCAGATAGCCGACGAGATGACTGCCGGAATCACCGAGAAAGGCGCGGGCGCGCGGAAAATTGTAGGGCAGGAAGCCGAGCAAGGCGCCGAATGTCAGGCAGGCGATCAGCGCCACCAGGTATTGGCCGTCCGCCGCCGCGATGATGGCGAATTGGCAGGCGCCAATCGCTCCCAGCCCCGCGCAAAGGCCGTTCATGTTATCCATGAAGTTGAAGGCGTTGATGACGGTGAGAATCCACAGGATGGTGATGGCGTAGCTGAAGATGATACTGGGGACAAAGAGCGTGATTCGCGCGCCGGTCGCGGCGACCAGAGCGGCGATGAGCAGTTGGCCGGCGAACTTGGCACGCGGTTTCAGTTCATGCTTATCGTCCAGCCAACCCACCCATAACATGCCGAACGCGCCTAGGAAGATGCCGGCCAGCTCGATTGCGCGGCGGCCCAGGCCGTACCGCAGCAGAAACGCGGAGTCGTGATCCAGCAGCGCAAGACGACCGGTGCCAGGCGAAGCCGAGCCGGAAATGACGGGGGATCCACCACCATCGCCCCCTGCCCTCTGCCACCAAAGCACCAAGCAGGCCAGTAGAGTTGGAACCAGCAGGCCCGTCATGACAGCCAAGCCGCCCGCCAAAGGGATTGGCCGGTCGTGAATCTTGCGTTGGCCCGGCTCATCAACCAGCCCGGTGCGCAAACACCACTTGCGCCAGAGCGGCAAGGAGGCCAGCACGGTGAAGCACGCGCTCGCAATGGCCAACAGATAGACGTTGATGGGAAATGTCATGCTGAGATGGTGCTCAACCGCAGGTAAAGTTGGTGCAGGTCATCCACCATGCGCTGGACGCCGAACCTTGGTTGGACGAACTGCCGACCGCAACGGCCCAGCCGTTCACGCAACACCGCGTCCTGCGCGAGCTGGAGCAGGCGTTCGTGTAACCCGGGCAAATCGCCTGGTCGCAACAAGAACCCGGTTTCATTCTCCAGGCAAACCTCTCTGGCGCCGTCTGAATCGTAAGCCACAACAGGCCGGGCGGCGGCCAGCGCCTGGGGCAGCGCGCGAGGCAGCCCCTCGCGCAAGGACAAATGCACAAGCAAGTCCATGATCCCCACTAACGGGGCCACGGCTGCCGGGGCGACAAGGCCGGTGAAAACCACATGCTTTTCAAGTCCGAGCGAGCGGACGCGGTTTTCGAAGCGCCCGCGCCAGGGGCCATCACCCACGAGCAGGAACTTGATTCGAGGACAACTGCGCACAAGCCTGGGCGCGACGGCCAGCAGGTCGTCGTGGCCCTTGAGCTTGAAGAGACGGGCGATCATGCCGATGACGATATCCTCTGGCGAGAGGCCGAACCTGGCGCGGAGTTGGAGGTCGTTGGTGGAGGAGAGAAACGGTTCAAGTGGGAAGCCGCTAAGGATGGTCGTGAACTGGTCCGAGCGCCCGATGCCGGCGGCCAAGTATTGCTGCTTCATGGCCTCGGCAACAACTACGAAATGAGTGGTGACGCGTGCCGCATGACGTTCGGCAGAGCGGAACAATGAGTTGGCCAATGGACCTTGAAAGGGGCCGAATGAAGGCCCGTGGATGGTGTGCAGGATGATCGGAACGCCCGCGCGGGCTGCGGCGAGCCGGCCCAGAATCCCGGCCTTGCCGCTATGGGTGTGGACTATCTCAGGCCGGCGCTCGCGAAACAATTGGGTGAGCCTCTTCCAGGCCAGACAGTCTTTCAACGGGTGGAGCGGGCGTACCAATTGCGGCACGATGGTGAGCAGGAGCGGATGGTCAGCAAAAAGCGATTCCAGCGAACCTTCCGGCCCGAGCGTCGGGCCGACAACCAGATCCACGCCCAAGCCGGGTTTCTCGCGCAGGCCCAGCACGGACGCAACGGTGTTTTCCTGGGCGCCCCCTACGATTAAGCGCGTGATGACGTGTGTGACCCGCATCCGGTGCGGTCAAGGCGAGCCGGGCTGGAGTTCTTTTAGGCGCTCCCTGACAAGCTTGGCTTCGGTGGTATTGGTGGGAGCGTTGGCCTGGTAGCGCTGGTAGTACTGGATCGCCGCATTAGTGTCTTTCCTGCGCCAGGCAATTTCCGCCAAGCCGAAATTAATCTGGAAAGCGGTTGGAAAGGTCTTTTGCAGAACCTCATAATCGCGCTGGGCAGGTTCGAGTTTGTCGCCGCGCAGTAAGGCGCAGGCACGATTGAGCAGCGCGGAGTAGTTACTGGTGTCCATAGCCAACGCTTTGGTGAGTGGGGGAATAGCCTGCTCGAAAGCGCCGACCTGGAGGCATGCGAAGCCCTTGTTGACGAGCGCATTCGTGTTGGCGGGCGAAATGACGAGCTGCTGTTCGATGGTGGTGAGCGCATTGGAGTATCGTCCATATTTCATATACACCTGCGTCGCGGCAGCCAGCAAACCCTCGTCGCCGGGATACTGCCGTAAGCTCGTCTGTACGGCAGCCTCTGCGCCCTGGAGGTCATTCTGCGCAAGATGAGCGGAGGCTTCCACGAAAAGCAACTCCGTACGGTTGGTGCGGGTGGCCTCGATCAGGTCGGGCTGAGAGCGGACCTGATTGACGAGGTTGAGCGCCTGGTTGGGCATCCCGTTGACAACATACAGCGTGCTGAGCCAGAGGCGGGCGACGAGATTCTCCGGCGCCAGTGTTATGACACGATCGAATTGTGCCGCCGCCTGGCGGTAGAGGTTGTTACCCACGAACACGCGGCCTTGTTCGTAACAGTAACTCGGTTCGTCGAACGGCCCGTTCTCGTTAAGGATGTCGTCCCATTTCCTGTACTTGGCGTTGGCGAATTCATCTTCGATGGGCTTGGACAGCGGGACCGAGCTCTTGCGGCCGGTGCGCAGGTTTTTATTGCATTCGAGGTTGATCTGCGCGACGACATTGTCGGGATTCAACTCCAAGGCGCCCTTAAAATGCGCCGCCGCGTTTGTCAACTGGCCGGTCTTTTGCATCTCAACAGCCCAATAGTCGAGTGAGCGCGAGTAAAAGCCTGCCAAGGTGATAGCATCACGGTTGGACTCCTTGGGGAGATGGGCTTTCTCCATCAGACTCTCCATCAGGCTGAGCCCCTTGCCTCGGCGCGATGGCGCGATGGCTGCCAGCAGCGGCTGCAGCGCTTGTGTGTCAGCCTTAGCCCAAAAAGCTTCGTTCTCAGCAATCACGTCTTGGTTTGGCAGCGGCGCGAAAAGGAGGTTGGTCGAATACGGAATAAACTTGTTAACCAGACCGTGCGACTCGGGATAGAAGAACTCGAAATAATAGCCAAAGCTGGGGTGCAGATAGTAAATGTCGTTCGTTTGCGCCAAATGCGAAATCAATTGGACCAACAGGAACGGTTCAGCCTGGCGCACGATTACCTTGGGAGGATTGCTTTCCCAAACTTGCGGGTGTTTCTTCTTGAGGAACCTGTGATAGTCAGGCGACTTCAGCAGGGCGTCACTGTCCAAGAATAGATCTTCCTTGCCCCGGCCGGTTTGGGCGGCGTAGGCCTCCAGGAGGAGCAACCGACGGGAGTCATCGCTGAGCAGAACAACGCGTTTTGACGGAAGGGGTTGTGCCAGCAACGCTGCGAAATACTTCAGCATGGGGCCATTGGTAATGCGAATCTGGGGCAAATTCTTGTAGATCAGCACGCACGGCACAAGCAGCAGGAGCAGCCAGATCACACCGGTTACGGAGCTGTTGATAAGGCGCACATTCAGCGGCAGGGGACGCCGGCGATCAGGGCTTTTCCCGAATAAGAGTAGGAAGTACCCGCTGCAATAGCCCACGGCGAGCGCGCCCAGGTAGTAGTACGTCAGGAAGGGCCCGTAACCCCGGCTGTGAGGCGTGAAAGGCGGATTGAGCGCAATCCAAAGGAGGGCGCCGAGAAACAAGCCATGGACGAGGCGAAAGATGAACGAGGTTAGAGCGATGCCCAGCTTGCTGGTGTCCCCGAACGAGGAGGGCCAACGAATGCCAATAAAGATGAGCGGCACCAACGAAGGCAATGCCAGCAATAATCCCTCGATCCAGTTTTGGTGGCAAAGGCTGAAAACGCTCTGCAAAGCATGTTTTTGGGTAGCCAGGTTGTATTTGAGGGCCGACCAAAAGGGCACCGACGCGGCGTCGCCGAGGCAGGCCACCAGCGGCAGGACGAAGTAAGGCAACAGACCGGCCAGGCCGCACACACACATACGCACCAGGAAGCCCAGGTTGAAAAAGCTGAGACCCTTAATCCATACCAGCGCCACCAAGAAGGCCGGGAAAAAGCCTACCATCGCCCAGTTGTTGGTTATCCCCAGGCCGAAGGTCAATGAGGCGCGCAACAGCCAAGACTCGCGGTCGGTGATGCGATACTCCAGCACGCAACGAACCGCATAGGCGAAGACTAGCAGATCGAACATGTCTGCCGAGACGACCGTGGCGTCCTCCCAAAAAGACAATTGCAGTCCGCAAACCAGCGCCGCCAAGACTGGTGGCATCCAAGCAGCGGGGACGGACAGCATCGAGAACGCGCTGTGTTCCCTCTGCCGCTGGTCACGCGAGCGGTCATGTGGCAGCAATGCCACGGAGCGGGCCAATAAGGCCAAAGTTAAAGCAGCACAAACGGCCGTGAACAAATTGAGCGCCAGCGGAATCGTGTGGGCCGGGAGCCAGCGAAACGGATAGGTGATCAGCCAGAACACCGGGCTGTTCAACTCCGGCAGCCACGTCCAGCCGGACACCTTGGCCACATGCTGAAGGCTGCTCAACGATACCCAAGGATTGAGCGTTACGAAGTAAACGGCCATCGCGCCTGCGGCTACCAGCCAAGGCAGTAATGCGGGGACGAATTTCTTCACCGGACTGACTTCACGTTCCGTTGTCATGCGGCGGGTCAAAGATGGATCTATCGTCACAGCGTTGGCAAGCTTAGTTTCGGTCCAGTCGCAGCCAGTCTGCAGCGTATATCCGCCACGCATTCCACATGCTGGGTATTCGGAAACATGTCCAACGGGACCACTTGGGCCAACTCAAAGACATCTTCGGCGCACAAAACGTTCAAGTCCCGCGCCATTGCTGCCGGGTGGCAGGAGACGTAAATAACTTGTGCGGGCCGCACCCGGCGGAGCAACTGCAGCGTCTCGGACCGGCAACCCTTGCGGGGGGGGTCCAGCAACACTGTTGTCGCCTCGGCGATGAATCGCGACAGCAAGGCCGGCAAGAGCTCCTCGGCGGCCCCCGCCACGAACTCGCCGTTCGCGCGCTCGCGGGCCAACGCATTGCGGCGCGCGGCTTTGATCGCCACTCGGTCCAATTCCACGCCCACAAAGGACTCGACCAGGTGGCCCAATTCAAGGCTGAAGAAGCCAACGCCGCAATAGACATCCACCAAGTGGCGCGCGCCGCCCCGGCGCAAACAATCACCTACGGCCCCCACCAGCTTAGGCAGTAGAAAGAAATTGTTCTGAAAAAAAGAATCCGGCGGCACTTCCCAGCCCTCCGGCGGGATGCGCAGGACTACCTTGATTCCGCCTTTGGGAGGCGGATGCGCACGAACAAACTTGATCTGTTCGTTGAGTGCCGGCTCGGCGATCTTGCATTCCTCAAGATCCACTACGAGCCGGCTGTCGGCACGGAGGAAGCCGATGTTCAAACCCTGTTTGAACTTGTCCCACTGGCTCCGAATCATGATGCGGTTGCGGTAGCCGTAGGACTGCGGGCAGGGGAGCACTGGCGTGATAAGACCCGGGGCGAAGCGGCCGATGCGTTGGAACAAATCGCTTATCTGCTTGTGCTTGAGCCGGAGCTGGAGGGAGTAGTCCAAGTGTTGGTACTGGCAGCCACCGCATTGGCCGAAGTGCGGGCAGAGTGGTTCAACTCGATCGGGGGAAGCAGACACGACACGAAGCAGCCGGGCCCGGGCGAAGCGCCTCTTTACTTGCGTGACTTCCACTTCCACGACCTCGCCCGTAGCGACGAAGGGAACGAAGACGACAAAATCCTCAGCCCGGGCAACGCCTTCGCCACCAAAGGCGATGTCGTCAATCGTCAAGGTCAACTTGTGGCCCAAAGCGAGGTTCATGCGCGGGAAAATAGAAAGTCCAGCAGCCAGGCAAAAGGACTTTCTTATAACGAAGATGGCCGTATTGCCCCTTGGCGGTCGGCGGACGACTACCCTTCGTACTTTTTGATTTTATAATGTCCGCTCTCGTTCTGCTCGACCACCCCCTGGTCCACGAGTGAAGCCAGCGGCGCGTCCGCCCAATGCGGGTTCTCCTCGAAGATGGTGCGTTTCAGCGCCTTTCGCGCAATCTCCCTTCGCGCGACATAACTCTCGGGACTGCCCTTGAGAAAGTTCATAATTGCAAGTTCCTCATAAGTCATAACCCATCTCGGCTTTCATTAGGCGCGTCAATACGCTTCGGCATTCGCGGACTCTTACCGTGCACAGCAACAACTAGAAAAACCTACTTGTGCCTGCACTTAAACGCAAGAAAACGGTCACAGGCGGGACCTCCATTCTGCTTTACGGGCTTCAACGGCATGTGCCGCAAGTAAAGCAGGTTATTTGACCAATTCGATTTTGGAGGCAGTAAACTCCTTGTTGCCATAGACCCTCTTGATCGTGCCTGTGGCAGTGACCTTTTTGGCCTCCTTGCACACGTCCTCGTGGCAGGCTTCGCTAACGTCGTTTTCGGCCACGTAATAACTAACAGTCTTCCGTTTCTTGTTTTCCGTCTGGATCACGGGTTCGGCACTTGTCAGTTTCCTCGAGCATGCACTTGGCACACTTGGCTTCGCCGGCGATGGTTCTTTCCTTGGGCTTATCGGCGCCAAACGTCGGAGTGGGACCCGCGAGCAGGAAAAGGCCCGCAACGGCCGTGAATAGTAACGATAGTCTCTTCATCCGTGTTTTGGTCTTTTTATTGGGTTAAGAGCAGCAAGACTGAGACAATGCGGCTTTCCGCCCGTTCAAACCAGAAAAGCGCAAAGCAACTAGGATGAACTTGGGAGGCGAACCGCCCATCTAGAGCGGAGCCTTCGGGTGCGTCAGGACAAAACGAAACTCGCCCCCGTGAGGTTTCCAGGGTACCAGTCTTCAGGAAGAGCGTGAGGGCAAATCAGCTCGATAGAGCGCCCTCCGCAGCGGCTTTTTGCGAGAAAACCAAGTGATCGCCGTCCACAGTCACGAGAACAGGCTCGCCTTCATGGAAGACGCCGCGCAGGATTTCTTCGGCAAGCGGATCCTCGAGGGAACGCTCGACTGCGCGGCGCATCGGGCGCGCGCCGTAGAGTGGGTCGTATCCCTTGCTTACGAGGTGGTCCTTGGCCTTCTCATCAAGTTGGAGCACAATGTTTCTGGCCTTCAGCCGCTGCATCACCTTGGTAAGTTCCAAATCGAGTATTTCGATCAGGTCCGGCTTGGTCAGCGAACGAAACACGATGATGTCGTCCAAACGATTCAAGAACTCCGGCCGAAAGGTCTTCTTGGCCTCGTCCATGATCTTGTCGCGCATCTTCTCGTAGCTGTTCTCGTCAGATATTGGCGAGAAGCCGAGCGTGGATTGCTTCCGGATGGTGTCGGAGCCGACGTTCGACGTCATCAGGATAATGGTGTTGCGGAAGTTCACCACCCGGCCAACATTGTCGGTCAGCTTCCCTTCCTCGAGGATCTGCAACAGCATGTTCCATACATCCGGGTGCGCCTTTTCGATTTCGTCGAAGAGCACGACCGAGTACGGCTTGCGGCGCACCTGTTCGGTAAGCTGGCCGCCTTCCTCGTAACCCACATAACCGGGCGGAGCCCCGACTAGGCGAGAGACGTTGAACTTCTCCATATACTCGCTCATGTCGAGTTGGATCAAGGCCTTGGAGTCGCCGAATAACTGCTCGGCGAGCGTCTTGGCGAGCAAGGTCTTGCCGACGCCGGTCGGGCCCAGCAACGCAAAGGTGCCGATGGGCCGGCGCGGGTCTTTGAGGTCGGCACGCGAGCGGCGGAGCGCCTTGCACAAGGAGGCGACGGCCTCGCGCTGGCCGATGACCACCTTGTCCATTTCGGTTTCGACCTGGAGCAATCGCTGCATTTCGCCTTGCTCCATTCGTTGCAACGGGATGCCGGTCCATTTGGAAACCACGTGCAGGATGTCCTCCTCCTCCACCTTGACGCGCTTCTCTTCGCGGCTGGCGCGCCACTCTTTCAGGACCGACTCGAGCCGTTCCTTGGCGTGCTTCTCTTTGTCACGCATTGAGGCAGCGCCCTCGAAATCCTGGTTCTTGATGGCCCGTTCCTTTTTGGCCTTGATATCCTCAATTTCGGTCTCCAGACCTTTGACTTCCGGTGGCCGGGTCATGGTGCTGATGCGCGCCCGCGAGCCGGCTTCGTCCATGACGTCAATGGCTTTGTCGGGCAGGAAGCGATCGGTAATGTAACGATCCGAGAGCCGGACGGAAGCCTCTATGGCCTTGTCGCTAAATTCCGCCTTGTGGTGGTCCTCGTATTTCGGACGGAGACCCTTGAGGATCAGAATAGCCTCATCGATGGAGGGAGCTTCGACCTTGACCGCCTGGAAGCGCCGCTCCAACGCTGCGTCCTTCTCGATATACTTGCGATACTCGTTGAGCGTAGTGGCGCCGACGCACTGGAGTTCGCCGCGGCTGAGAGCGGGTTTGATGATATTGGAGGCATCCATTGTGCCTTCCGCGGAGCCGGCTCCGACGATGGTGTGCAATTCGTCGATGAACAAGATGATATTCTTGGAGCGGCGAATCTCGTCCATGACGGCTTTAATCCGCTCCTCAAACTGGCCGCGATACTTGGTGCCGGCGACCATTAGGGCCAGATCGAGCGTGATGACGCGCCGGTCACGGAGTAGTTCCGGGACGTTGCCCGCCGCGATTTCCTGCGCCAAACCTTCGACTATGGCCGTCTTGCCGACCCCGGCCTCGCCCAAAAGCACCGGATTGTTCTTGGTACGGCGGCATAGGATCTAGATAACGCGCTCGATTTCGCTTTTGCGGCCGATGACAGGGTCCATCTCGCCTTTGCGAGCGATTTCTGTCAGATCGCGGCCAAAGGCCTTTAGCGCGGGAGTTTTAATCTCGCCCTTCTTCTCGGAGGCAGGTTTTTCCGAAGCCTCCCCAGGGGCTGATTCGTCCTGCGCCGCGAAATTGGGATCGAGCTCCTTCAGGATCTCCTGACGAGTCTGTTCGATATCGACATCAAGGTTCTTGAGCACACGCGCGGCTACGCCATCGCCCTCACGGAGCAGGCCCAGGAGGATGTGCTCGGTACCCACGTAAGTATGGTTGAGGGCCTTGGCCTCTTTTTGCGCCAGCGCCAGGACCTTCTTCACCCGCGGGGTATAGGGGATGTTGCCCATCATCTTCTGATCGGGCCCCGTGCCAACCTGCTTTTCCACTTCCAGCCGGACGGTCTCCAGGTCGAGGCCGAGCTTCTGTAGGACATTAACGGCCACGCCCTGACCCAACTTGATGAGCCCGAGCAGGAGGTGTTCGGTGCCGACAAAGTTGTGGTTGAAACGGTCGGCCTCTTTACGCGCCAGCGCGAGCACCTGCTGCGCCCGCGGCGTAAAATTGTTCATGGCTTCCTGATCGCTCATACTTCAAAATGCATTTACTTGGTCGGTTTGTCCAATCCAGCACCCGGCGATACCGCCGGTGGAACGATGGGGCGGCTGACCGGCCGCAAGCGTTCGCGCACCATATCTGCGCGAAGCAAGTCTCGTTCCTCGGCCGAAAGCTTCTCTGAATGCTGTTTCTGCAAGTGGGCCGGCTGCGTCAAAATGAACAATTCATCCACCAGTGACCGGTCCACGCCAGGGAACGAACCCATATCTACCCCAAGGCGCATCAGCGATAGCAGATTCATGGTCTCTTTGGAAGAGATGCTGTGGGCATTGGCCAAAATCCCATACGCCCGCCCAATATGGTTATAGACCATTTTCGGCTTCTTCTCCAAAAGAGTCGCCCGCGCGTTTTCCTCGTGCTCGATAATCTGGGCCAGAACCTTCTCCAGTCTCTCGACAATGGCCCCCTCGGATTCGCCCAAGGTCATTTGATTGGACACCTGAAAGACATTCCCCAACGCCTCCGTGCCTTCGCCATACAGCCCGCGAACGGCCAGGCCGAGTTTGTTGACGGACTGAATGATGGGGTTGATCTGTTCCGCCAGGACCAGCCCGGGCAGGTGAAGCATGGCGCTGACCCGGATGCCCGTGCCCAGGTTTGTCGGACAAGCCGTCAGGTAGCCGAGTTCGGGACTAAAAGCATAGTTCAGCTTCTTCTCCAAAGCGGAATCCGCCTGGTCAATCACCGCCCAAGCCTGCCGAAGTTGCAGCCCGGGCCGCAGGGCTTGCATGCGCAGATGATCTTCTTCGTTGATCATGAAGCACAACGTCTCTTCCCGGTTCAGCACCAGTCCGCTGCCGGCGCTCTTGGCAGCATGCTCGCGGCTGATGAGATGGCGTTCCACGAGGATCTGCTTGTCCAGTGAGGACAGACTATCCATCGTCCCTGTGAAAGCCCCCTTCATTTCGGGCAGCGCTTCTATGGCTGGCCGAAGCAGCTCCAGCACGCGAATCCGTTCCGGCTTCTTGGCCCAACCGGGGAAGGCGGCCTCCTTAAGGTTGCGCGCCAGCCGGACGCGGCTGGACATGACAATCCGGTCATGCGGCCCTTTGCGGCGCGCGCGCTCGGCAGGGGGGATAAGAAACAAGTCAAGTTCCATGAGAATGTCAGCTCGCTGCAGTACTGGCTGCTCGCGCCGTGATTTGCTTGATTTCGTCCCGCAAAATAGCGGCCTTCTCGAAGTCCTCTTCTTCGATGGCTTTAGTGATTCTCTTTTGCAGGTTCTCAAGCCGGTCCGACACATCGCGGCTCTGTCGCAACGATTCGGGAACTTTGCCTACATGCCGCGTCCCTTTGTGCATCGTTTTGAGCAAGCCTTCCAGCGGCTCGGCGAACGTCTGGTAACATTCCGGGCAGCCCAGCCGGCCCGCTTTCTTGAAATCCGCCTGGCTAAAACCGCAGGCCGGGCACTTCAGGCCCGCGCCCCCCCCCGCCTGTTCAATTTCCTGCGACGCCCCCAGCCCGAGCAGCAGGTCTGCCAGGGAGAATCCAGTCGGGTCGTTTACCCCCTTCGTCTTCGCGCAGTCCTCGCACAAGTCCACCTTCTGCATCTTGTCCCCGGCAATCTGAGTCAGGTGGACCGTCGCTTCCTTTTCCTTGCAGATGCTGCACAACATAAATTCTCTAACCGTATATCGGCTCGCCGGAGGCTTTAGTCAAGGCATGGTATTGGGCCACCAGGCTCTCGGTGACTGCTCCCGGCTTCCCGGTTCCGACGACCCGCCCATCAATTTTCACCACGGGCACCACCTCGGCGCCGGTGCCGGTCAAAAAGCATTCGTCCGCATTGAACAGGTCGTAGCGGGTCAGATTCGGCTCGCCCACCTTCAGGCCGGACTGGGCGGCGAGGTCCATGACTACCTGCCGGGTGATGCCGTAGAGCGCGCCGGCAGAGAGCGGCGGGGTCAGCAAGTGCCCTTCTTTGACGATGAAGATATTGTCGCCGGTGCATTCGGCGACGAACCCTTCGGCGTTCAACATAATTGCCTCTTCGCAGCCGCCATTGTTCGCCTCGATCTTGGCCAGGATGTTGTTGAGATAGTTCAACGATTTGATCGCCGGGTTGAGCGCGCTATGCAGGTTGCGCGTTGTTGGCACGGTGACGATGTCCATGCCCCGCTGGTAAAGCTCCGGCGGGTAGAGTTGCATCTTGCCGGCAATAATGATCACCGACGGGTTCTTGCACCGGTTTGGATTCAGGCCCAGCGTGCCGGCCCCGCGGGTCACCACCAGGCGGATGTAACCATCGCGAATCCGGTTCCGGCGGCAGGTTTCGACGGTCGCGGCCATGATGTCCGCATGGGCCATCGGGACCTTGAGCAGGATCGACTTGGCCGAGCAGAACAGCCGGTCAATGTGCTCCTTCAATTTGAACACCCGGCCGTTGTAAGCGCGAATCCCTTCGAAAATGCCGTCCCCGTACAACAGCCCGTGATCGAAAACTGAGATCTTCGCATCCCGCTCACCGTAGTATTTTCCATCTATAAAGATTTTCATGTCTAAAATCCACGTCAAGCTACGCAAATGAGAACGCTAAAGCAACTCAGGAGTGCCGAAAGGCAAGCGCGTCTTGGCGGTCGCAATCGGCGCGCGCCCGCCAGCCTGCGGCTTGCCCGGGTGCCAGACCCAAAGCTGCAGGCGGTTCTGCGAGTTTGCACTTTTCTGATTTATTTGCGTGACAGTCGCCGCGCGGCGGCTATATTTCGTCGCCCTTGAACGACCCTATCGTCTAGCGGTTAGGACACCGCCCTTTCACGGCGGCGGCACGGGTTCGATTCCCGTTAGGGTCGCCACCCCCGTACTTTGGCAACGGAGGGGCACAGCAGTAGGGAGAGCATTCATGGGAAAATGCGATTTCCTTTGAATAACAACCAAACCAGCGCTGTCCAATGGACACAGAAGCGCGGTGGGGCCGCCGTGGCATGGCGGAGGGTACCACC
>Ga0187880_1001589_pt1 | contig 18065 bp, 6 predicted proteins | sample June2016WEW_19_4_FD_132998 | JGI IMG/M metagenome (GOLD analysis project Ga0187880, IMG submission 132998) | Peatland microbial communities from SPRUCE experiment site at the Marcell Experimental Forest, Minnesota, USA - June2016WEW_19_40 | ecosystem: Environmental > Terrestrial > Soil > Wetlands...
AGACCGAATTGCTGGTCAACATGCAGTTGTTGAGTGTGCTATAGCTATAGTAGCCCCCGCCTAAGCCGATTATCGGTGGGATGCCACAGGCCCCGCCGCCGAAGACCGCCGAATTGCCGCTCAGGGTGCAGTTGTTAAGCGTGCCGCCACAAGCCACGCCGCCATGACCGCCACCCCACGGCGCATTAACGTTGGCCGAGTTGCCGGTCAATGTGCAGTTGTTGAGCGTGCAATTGTAGGCCCCGCCGCCGTCGCCGGGCCAGCCATCCGGGGCTGCAAAGTTGCCACTCAACGTGCAGTTGTTCAGCGTGCCGTCAGAGGCACCGCTGCCCCAGTTGCCGGTCAACGTGCAGTTGTTGAGCGTGGAATAGTCAGACCCGCCGCCGTCCCAAGCCGAGTTGCCGGTCAACGTGCAGTTGTTGAGCGTGCCGCGATAAGCCCCGCCGCCTTGGCCGTAGCCGTAAGCCCAGTTGCCGGTCAGCACGCAATTGGTCAGCACGGCGCTGGTGGATTCGCAGTAAACCCCGCCGCCGTTGTCGGCCGCACCATTGGTCAAGGTGAAGCCGACCAGCACCGCGTCGTTGGCGAGATAGACACATCGAATGTCGCCATTGGTCATTTGACCCTCAATAACGGTTACCTTGGGACCGTTCACACTGCGCACGGTGAGCGGTTTGTCCACCGCCGCCCGGTTGGTCACGCCATCCCCTGTTGCAGGTGTTGTCCGCCCGCCGGCTGCATAAGTCCCATTGGTCACGAAAACTGTGCCACCCGCCCCCGCCGCATCCACAGCATCTTGGATGTTCGTGGCCGCCGTCGCCCAAGACAGGTAGGGCGCGACCGGGTTCGTGCTGCCCAAGGCCACATATTGCACCGGGTGGTCCAGAACTCGCACCGTCACTGTCGCGCTCACCCCTTCGGGATAAGTGTCGTTGAAGGCCCACAACGCCACGAGGTAATCCCCCGGCGCTGTCCAAGTGTGTGAAGTATAAGGTTCGTTGACCTCCACAGAACCATCGCCAAAGTCCCACACGCTCAGGTCGGTGCGGCCCGCGATCAACGCCGTTAAACCCACGGAGAAGCCTGTGGCCACGTTCGTATAGGTTGCCGTCAGGCTCACCGTCAAGGGTCCCGTCACCGCCCCGGCGTGGTATTCATCACAGCCGATGGACGGTGGGTTCGCCCAGGGCTCACCATCAATGTCTGTGCCGCTGGCGTAGGTCGCGCTACCAGCCCCGATGCAGGGGGACCAGGCACTCAGATGCGACGCGCTGGCCAGTTGCGGGTCGGCAGTGATGTTGCCGACACCGTTGGTGGGCATGGGCGTCGTGCAACAGTAGTTGAGCGTGCTGGAAGGGTTATCATAGTTGGCCCAGGTCGTGGCGGTGTTGAAATAGACGATGCAGTTGTTGAGCGTGCAGGATACGGCCCCGCCGCCATAGATAGCTGAGTTGCCGGTCAACGTGCAGTTGTTCAGCGTGCTGCCAGAGGCCCCGCCACCGTAGTAGTAGGCCGAGTTGCCGGTCAGCACGCAGTTGTTGAGCGTGCTGGAACCCACCCCGCCGCCGGTATTGCCGGACACAACACAATGGTTCAGCGCGCAGTTATAAGCCCCGCCGCCCGAGTTGCCGGTCAGCACGCAGTTGTTCAGCGTGCCGCCATAGGCTCCGCCGCCTGAGTTGCCGGTCAGCACACAATTGGACAACACGGCGCTGGATTCACAATACACCCCTGCGCCACCGCCATTGGTCAAGGTGAAGCCCACCATCACCGCGTTGTTGGTGAGATAAAGGCACTCCTGCGTGCCACCGCCATTGATTACGGTGACGCCCGGGCCATTGACGCTTTGCAACGTCAGCGGTCTATTCACGGTGACGGGGGCGTAGGTGCCGTTGGTCACCAGCACCAGCGACCTCCCGCCCCAAAAAGCATTCACCGCGTCCTGAATGTTGGTGGCCGCTGTGGCCCAGGACAGGTAGGGCGCGACCGGGTTCGTGCTGCCCAAGGCCACATATTGCACCGGGTGGTCCAGAACTCGCACCGTCACCGTCGCGCTCACCCCTTCGGGATAGCTGTCGCTGAAGGCCCACAACGCCACCAGGTAATCCCCCGGCGCCGTCCAGGCATGAGAAGTATAAGGCTCGTTGACCTCCACGTCACCATCGCCGAACTCCCACACGCTCAGGTCAGTCCGGCCTGCGACGAACGCCGTCAAACCCACGGGAAAGCCTGGGGCTACGTTCGTAAAGGTTGCTGTCAAGCTCACCGTCAAGGGTCCCGTCACCGCCCCGGCGTGGTATTCATCACAGCCGATGGAAGGCGGGCTGGCCCAGGCTTCACCATCAATGTCGGTGCCGCTGGCGTACGTCGCGCTACCCGCCCCGATGCAGGGGGAATATGGACTCAGATGTGAGGCGCTGGCCAGTTGCGGGTCAGCACTGATGTTGCCGACACCGTTGGTGGGCATGGGCGTCGTGCAACAGTAGTTGAGTGTGCTGTAAGAGTTATCATAGTTGGCCCAGGTCGTGGCGGTGTTGAAATAGACGATGCAGTTGTTCAGCGTGCAATTCCAGGCCCCGCCGCCGCTGCTGCCATAATAGTCGGATGCCGAGTTGCCGCTCAGCGTGCAGTTGTTCAACATGCAGGGCTGCGAAGAGTCGCTATACGCCCCACCACCATCCTCTTGTGCCGTGTTGCCGGTCAACACGCAGTTGTTAAGCGTGGAATCGGCAATCCCGCCACCGTCCCATGCCGAGTTGCCGGTCAGCACACAATTCTTCAGGGTGCCGCCATAGGCCCCGCCGCCGCTGCCCCAATAGGCCGAGTTGCCGGTCAACGTGCAGTTATTCAGCGTGCCGCCATAGGCCCCGCCGCCGTCCCAATAGGCGGAGTTGCCGCTCAGGACGCAATTAGACAGCACGGAGTTCGTGGATTCGCAGCTTATCCCGCCCCCGCTGTAGGCGTAACCATTGGTCAACGTGAAGCCCACCATCACCGTGTTGTTGGTGAGGTAAAGGCACTGCACCGCGCCACCGCCATCGATTAACGTGACGTCCGGGCCGTTGACGCTGCTCAAGACCAGCGGCTTGGTCACCACCACACGGTTGGTCACACCATGTGGGTCCACTTGACTGCCGCCGGCGTAGGTGCCGTTGGTCACCACGATTTCATCACCCGACCCTGCCGCATCTACCGCATCCTGGATGTTCGTAGCCGCGGTGGCCCAGTTGGTGTAGGGCGGCGTGGGGTTGGCGTTGTTGACGTTCACGTAGCGCACGGTGGCCAAGGCGCTGCTCGTGGCCGCCAGGAACATCGCGGTCGCCACGAGGCTGAGTTTGGTCAGCGAAACACTCGCAAACCATTTGGTTTTGGTCGTTTTCATAGACGTTTTCATGTCGTTGTTTACTGAGCCAACTGCAATCGGAAAAACATTTGTGTGCCGGAGATTGTATTGATAACGACGTTCTCCCCGCCGATGACAACCGGTGGCGAAGAATTGGCGCTCCAGACCGCCGATGAACCAAGGTCCGGGGTGGATTGCAAAGTGAACCCGGCGTAATTGGTCGGCCACGTCAAAATCACGTATGGCCAGGAAGGAATGAGTGTCAGTTGCGGCTGTGGCACAATGGTCAGCCGGAATACGGTGCCATTAGTGTACGTTCCCCCGCCCGAAGTCGTGCCATAAAAGCTGCCGTCACGCCCCTGCACCAGAGCGGCACGGGGATTGGAGCCATCAAGTGCAAGGCCATTGGTATCCTGAACCGAACCGAAGGAATACAAACTGGTGTACGCCCCATTGGGGCTGATTTTGAACACGGTGCCATCGCCGAAGTATCTGCTCGGGCAACAAAGACCGCACGGGCAAAGCCAGTTGAATTCAGTCGTGCCATAGAAATTGCCGTCGCTGCCCTGCACCAACCCGGCAGAGGGATATGCGCCATCACTGAAGCCGGTGAAGGAATACAAACCGGTCAGCGCCCCATTGGTGCTGATTTTGAACACCGTACCATACCTGATGCCGCCGCTGTGAGTCGTGCCATAGAAATAGCCGTCGCTGCCCTGCACCAGCCCGGCCATAGGCCATTCGCCAGCAAGGCCATCCTGAACCGAACCGAAGGAATACAAACTGGTGTACGCCCCATTGGGGCTGATTTTGAACACGGTGCCATCGCTGTGCCCCGGTTGGTTCGTGCCGCCGCATTCAGTCGTGCCGTAGAAATTGCCGTCGCTGCCCTGCACCAGCCCGTTGGGATTATAGCCATCCAGCGGCCAACCCCACACGTCCAGAATGGTGCCGAAAGCATAAAGGGCCGCTAGTGCCCCATTGGTGCTGATTTTGAACACCGTACCATAACCGATTCCGCCCCCGTAAGTCGTGCCATAAAAATAGCCATCGCTGCCCTGCACCAGCCCGGCAAAAGGATTTGCGCCATCACTGCCACCGGTGAAGGAATGCAAACTGGTCAGCGTCCCGCTGGGGCTGATTTTGAACACGGTGCCATTGGTGTACGTGCCGCCCCAGTAAGCCGTGCCATAGAAATTGCCGTCGCTGCCCTGCACCATCCCGGCCATAGGCAATCCGCCATCAAGTGGAGTGCCATTGGTATCCTGAACCGAACCGAATGAGTACAAGCTGGTCAGCGCCCCATTGGTGCTGATTTTGAACACGGTGCCCCAACCAAACGTGCCGCCGTATTGAGTCGTACCATAGAAATTGCCGTCGCTGCCCTGAACCAGCCCATTGGGACCCGCGCCATCATTGGTGCCGGTGAAGGAAGACAAAGTGGTGAAGACCACTGCGGCTTGTGCTCCCCAAATGGGCAGTATCAAAAGCAGGAACAGCAGAGGCCCAAGCGATGAAGTGAAGATACGGCCCGTGAGAGTGAAGGTGAAAGTCGCAATCCTGAATATGGCTTTTGTTGTTTTCATAGGCATTCTTAAGGCAACTATTGGCTCAACCGGTAAAACTGCTGTCTGCCGGAGATTGTATTGATAACTACGTTCTCCCCGCCGATGACAACCGGTGGCGAAGAATTGGTGGTCCAGACCGCCGATGAACCAAGGTTCGTGGTGGATTGCAAAGTGAAAGCGAAGGCATTCGTCGGCCATGTCAGAATAACATTTTCACCGTAAGGAATTATCGCCAGTTGTGGCTCTGGCACGATGGTCAGCCGGAAAATAGTGCCGTAGCCTTGGCCGAATTGATTCGTGAATGTGCCACCGCCAGAAGTCGTGCCATAGAAATTGCCGTCGCTGCCTTGCACCAGAGCGGCAGCGGGATTTGCGCCATCCAGCGGGTCGCCACTGGCATTAGTAATCGAGCCGAATGCATAAAGGGTCGTCAGCACCCCATTGGTGCTGATTTCGAATACCGTGCCAGCGCCGACGAACCCACCGGCATCGAAACCGGACCAAATGTCGTTGTTTTCAGTCGTGCCATAGAAATTACCGTCCCCGCCTCGCACCAGAGAGGCAGAAGGATTTGCGCCATCATTGCCACCGGTGAATAAATGCAAAATGGTCAGCACCCCATTGGTGCTGATTTTGAACACGGTGCCGTATTTTTTTAAAACTTGCCCAAGACCACGGTGCAAACCTCCGGTAGTGCCATAAAGATTACCGTCGCTGCCTTGCACCACCCCGGCCTGCGGATTTCCACTATTATCCCAGCTGCTGATGAACGAACACAAAGTGGTCAGCGCCCCATTGGTGTCCATTTTGAACACCGTTCCATTGCCGTTCGTGCCGCCATAGTAAGTCGTGCCATAGAAATAGCCGTCGCTGCCCTGCACCAGCCCGGCCTCGGGACAATCGCCATCATTGGTACTGTTGAATGAATACAAACTGGTCAAAAACCCATTGGTGTTGATTTTGAACACGGTGCCACAGCCTTGGACAAAATAAGTGCGATCGGTATTACCTCCATAAGAAGTAGTGCCACAGAAATTGCCGTCGCTACCTTGCACCAGTCCATTGGGACTTGCGCCATCATCGCCGCCAGTAAAAGAATACAAACTCGTCAGGACTCCATTGGTGTTGATTTTGAATACCGTGCCATTGCCGCCGTTGGTGCCGCCCCAGGCAGTCGTGCCGTAGAAACTGCCGTCGCTGCCCTGCACCAGCGCGGCCTGGGGATTAGCGCCATCATCGCCGCCGGTAAATGAATACAAAGCGGTCAGCACCCCATTTGTGCTAATTTTGAATACGGTGCCATAGCCGCCGTTCGTGCCACCATTGACTGTGGTGCCATAGAAATAGCCGTCGCTACCCTGCACCAACCCAGCATAGGGATTTGCACCATCATTGGTGCCAGTGAATGAATAAAGGCTGGTGAAAATTACTCCCGCCTGTGCACCAAAAGCCGATAGAACGAACCCGGCTGCACAGAGAATTCGTATAAGCGGCGCCAGAACCGGCTGTCTGCCAAGTTCCGGCCCAGTCCTTACGCAGGTACTACTTCCGTTATGGAGTGTCGTGAGTTGAGTTTTCATAATTTCGTTCTTTCTTATCGGCCCACCCCCACGCGATAGAAACACGGGCCGGCGTTCGTGGCGGCGGTGTCCGTGTAACTGGTCGTGCCGGCTTGGCCGACGATGTCGCTTTGGATAGTGGAGAATGCCGGTTGCGCCGCCAGATTGGTGCTGCGTTGGAGATAATACGTTCGCGTGTTCACGCTTTCCCACGTCACAACCAACCCCGCCGGACTATTGGTTTTAACGGGCGCCAGCATTTTCAACACCGACAAGGCGTCGGTCGGATTTAAGCCGGCGACCCAATCCTGGTAAACGTTCATTCCGGTGCCGTCCAGGTCGGCGTGATCCGCCGAGCCGTCGGTGGGCAGGCCATACTGCTGGAGCCAGGCATAGGAAATGATGGAAGTCGGTGTCTGATATTCGTAAGCGCCGATGTCCACGGTGCCGCCGATGATGCGGGGATTGCCGTCCAGGTCGGTGGTGCCGACCACATAGGCGTTGTTGCCGGAGTTGATGCAGGGGGAGTTGGATTGCAGGCGCAGGTTGCCGCCGGCGTAATCCACGAACAGCGGCGCGTTCGTGATGTTGCCGACACCGTTGGTGGGCATGGGCGTCGTGCAACAGTAATTGAGAACTCCACCGTACTGGTCTTGATTGTAGTTGGCCCCGTTCGTGGCGATGTTAAAATAGACGATGCAATTGTTCAGCGTGCTATAGTAAGCCCCGCCACCCTCGCCTGCCGAGTTGTCGCTCAATGTGCAACTGTTGAGCGTGCCATAACTAACTCCGCCGCCCACCCATTCTGACGAGTTGCCGGTTAACGTGCAGTTGTTGAGCGTGCTCCAAGCCGCCCCGCCGCCAATACCGGGATCGATGCCATCCTTAGCATAGAAAGTTAAGGCCGAGTTGCCGGTCAGCGTGCAATTGTTCAACGTGCCGTCATAAGCCCCGCCGCCGTAGTTGGCCGAGTTGCCGGTCAACGTGCAGTTGTTGAGCGAGCAATAAAAGGCTCCGCCGCCTGAACCGCCAGCCAAACCCGCGAACCCGAAATAAAAAGCGTTGGCCGAGTTGCCGGTCAACGTGCAGTTGTTGAGCGTGGAACCGGCTGCCCCGCCGCCCATCCAAATGCCCAAGTTGCCGGTCAACGTGCACTTGTTCAGCGTGCCGCCATAGGCCCCGCCGCCGCTGCCTGCCGAGTTGCCGGTCAGCACGCAATTGGTCAGCACGGCGCTGGTGGATTCGCTATACACCCCTCCGCCGTCGCCGCTGTAAGGGTAGATGGTCGAACCATTGGTCAAGGTGAAGCCTACCATCACTGCGTTGTTCGTGAGGTAAAGGCACCGCACCGTGCCACCGCCATTGATTACGGTGACGTCCGGTCCGTTAACACTGCTCAAGACCAGCGGCTTGTCCACCACCACACAGGTGGGGTCGCCATACGGGTCCACCCCACTGCCGCCAGCGTAGGTGCCGTTGGTAACCACGATGTTGTCCCCGACAAGCGCCGCGTCCACGGCTACCTGAATGTTCGTGGCGGCGGTGGCCCAGGTGGCGTAGGGCGGAACCGGACTCGGGCTGCCTGACCAGACCAGCAGCGCACGGTACTCGTAGGCGCCCATGTCCACAGTGCCGCCGATGATGCGCGGACGACCATCCAGGTCGGTGCTGCCGACGACATAGGCGTTGTTGCCGGAGTTGATGCAGGGAGAGTTGGATTGAAGACGCAGGTTGCCGCCGGCGTAATTGACGAACAGCGGCGCGTTGGTGATGTTGCCGACACCATTAGTTGGCATGGGCGTCGTGCAACAGTAATTGAGAACTCCACCATACTGGTCTTGATAGTAGTTGGCCCAGTTCGTGGCGGTGTTGAAATAGACGATGCAGTTGTTGAGCGTGCAGTCATAGGCCCCGCCGCCGCTGATTGAGGCCAAGTTGCCGGTCAAGGTGCAGTTGTTTAGCGTGCTATAGAAGGCCCCGCCGCCAGAGTCGGCCGAGTTGCCGGACAATGTGCAGTTGTTCAGCATGCAGTTATATGCTCCGCCGCCGCCGCTACCGATGGCCCCCGTATCTCCGGAAACCGAGTTGCCGGTCAACGTGCAGTTGTTCAGCGTGCAATCGGCAGCCCCGCCGCCAGCGTTGGCCGAATTGCCGGTCAACGTGCAATTGTTCAGCGTGCAGAGCCAGGCCCCGCCGCCAACACCCGGATAGTATCGAACAGGATTAGTATCGCTCCAGTCACCGGTGGCCAAATTGCGGGCCAGCGTGCAGTTGTTCAGCGTGCCGCCATAGGCCCCGCCGCCATAACCGCCGAAGCCTTGGTAGTCGTGGGCCGAGTTGCCGCTCAGCACGCAATTGGACAGCACGGCGTTCGTGGATTCACAATATACCCCTCCACCGTTTTCAGCCATTCCATTGGTCAAGGTGAAGCCCACCATCACCGCGTCGTTAGTGAGGTAAAGGCACCCCACCACGCCACCGCCATCAATTATGGTGACGCCCGATCCGTTGACGCTTTGCAACGTCAGCGGCGTGTTCACTGTGACGGGGGCGTAGGTGCCGTTGGTCACCAGAATTTCGTCACCCGCCCCTGCCGCATTTACCGCATCCTGAATGTTCGTGGCCGCGGTGGTCCAGTTGGTGTAGGGCGGCGTGGGGTTGGCGTTGTTGACGTTCACGTAGCGCACGGTGGCCAAGCCGCTGCTCGTGGCCGCCAGGAAGAGCCCGGCAACCAGAAGGTTAAGTTTCGTTTTCATATGATTCTTACCATTGGCGCCCTAGAACGAAACCAGCGTCGTCAACACGCCGGCGGGAGTCACTCGGAATACCGTGCCACGGCCATTCGCGCCGCCGTATTCTGTTGTGCCGTAGAAATTGCCATCACTGCCTTGCACCAACGGGGCCTGCGGACTGTTGCCATTGGCGCCGGTGAACGCGACCAGCGTCGTCAATACACCGGCAGGGGTCATTTTGAACACCGTGCCACAGCCGCCCGCGCCACCGCCGTCCGTTGTGCCGTAGACGTTTCCGTCGCTGTCTTGCAGCAGTCCGGCGGACGGATTGTAGCCGTTGGCAAAGTTAAACGAGACCAGCGTCGTCAACACGCCAGCGGGGGTGATTTGGAATACCGTGCCTAAGCCATAGCCGGCGTTTAAACTGCGATTGCCACCGATTAATGTTGTGCCATAAAAATTGCCATTGGTGCCTTGCACCAGCCCGCCAGCGGGATTTTCGCCATTGCCGCCGCTGAACTCAACCAGCGTCGTCAGAGAGCCGCCGGGGGTCATTCTAAACACCGTGCCAGCGCCACTATTTCCGAAGACACCGCCAAGACTGAGATTCCCACCTTGAAAAGTTGTGCCGTAGAAATTGCCATCAGTGCCTTGCATCAGGCTGGCCAGTGGGACTGCGCCATCCGTGTTGTTGAACGAGATTAGCGTCGTCAACACCCCGGCCGAGGTCATTTCAAACACCGTGCCCATCCGCCATGCGCCGCCGCCCGCCGTGTTGCCGTAGAAATTGCCATTGGTGCCTTCCACCAAACCCGCGGCCGGATAGCTGCCGTTAGCGCCATTGAAAGAGACCAGCGTCGTCAACACCCCGGCGGGCGTCACTTTGAAAACCGTGCCGTAGTTTCCGTTGGTCCCGCCGTACTCGGTCGTGCCGTAGTAATTGCCATCGCTGCCTGGGGCCAGAGCGGCTACCGGATGGCTGCCGTTGGTCCCATTGAAGGAAACCAGCGTCGTCAACGTCCCGGCGGGAGTCACTTGGAACAGCGTGCCATTGCAACTTGCCCCCCCATATGCTGTTGTGCCATAGAAATTGCCGTCACTGCCCTGAACGAGCGCGGCACATGGGTATTCAGGCTGGACTGAAGAACTGGACGTACTTAGGTATTGCTCGACTTCAGGGTAGGCCGGCGAGGGCCCGTCCAGCAAATGATCGTCTTCTCCTCGCAAATACTTGTTGAAAAAGGAGAGCAGATAGGCACGTACGATCTGGCTGACTCTGGCCGAAGGTAGGAACTGGCCGTTCATTGGCGAGCCCAACCAGTCGTTCAGTGACGCTGAATCAACAATGAGGTCGTAATCGACAAAGCTGCCGTGAACGGTAGAGACCAGCTTCACCCAGTACGCATTGGTCACCTGCTCATTGTAAAACTGCAAACGATCATCGGGACGACCTTCACCCAGGATGTAGTACCCTGCGCCCGGGTCGGGGCCCACGCCCGATCGAAAAAACAGATAAGGAATACTCAGTGGTTGCGTCAGCAAGTTGGTTTCGACAAACGACCCATCCAAACCGGCGCCAGCTTTGCAGCGAGAATCGCGAAGACAGAGTTGCGCCGCGGTTGCTCCACCCAGAGACCATCCAAACGCGCCAATCTCGTCCAAATCCAACCGCCCGCCCAGGAGCGAATCGTTGGCGTTCAAGTTCTCCAGTTCATCCAACACAAACTGTTCGTCGAGTAGCCGACCTTCGATGGCTGCCTCAACGGCCCCAAGGGTGGTCGCCGACGCTTGGCCGTGCACCACTGTCCCATTGGGAAACACGCTGACAGCCGTGTCGCTGGTATCCAGCCCGACCACGACGTAGCCCCAACTGGCCAAGTCTTCTGCCTTGTCTGTGTTCTCGCGACGATGACCCCCGTATCCTGGAGAATAAAGCAGCACCGGATACTTGGCTAGATTGGTCGCAAGGGGTGCGTTTGATAGCGAGTGTGAGAAAAACGCCGCAGCTTGGCTGTCGAAGTTCCCGCCTCCCAAACTAGAGAGATCGTAATACGCGGCTCCAGCCAGGGCAACTTGGGGGTCCACATATTTAACCGGAAGGACCCCGGCTTGTGCTACCGCCGGATACCAGAAAGTGACCATGAACTGTGCGTTATTGCGGCGCTTGTTGGTTAGCGGCATCGAGAAGGTCCCAACCGAGTATGGCCCGGTCGGCAGAGGATCAGGTGTGAGCAAGGCATTCGTCGGCGTGCGGTAGAACCGCTGACTGAACAGCGGCGCGTCCGCATCCAGGAATTGCAGGGTGTCCAACGCCGTGTTCGAGCGTTGCAACGTGACCAGCGGCGCCCAATCCACCAGGTTCCTCGAGGTTTCCAGTGGATACAGGTCATAATACGGCGCGAAGAGCGCGGTCGTCTCGCCCTTGAAAGTCAGATTCACAGAGCCGTTGGATTCGGCTCGGATGCTGCTGAAGCCGTGCGGCGCGGCAACAAAGGCTTTGAGCTCCGCCACTTGGCTCGTGACGCACCCGGAGGCATTGGAAACGATGACCGAGTAGTAACCCCACTGGGCGGGCTGTGGGTTGGCCAATGAGAGCACCCTGTTGGTGGCGTCGACCATTGCCGTCCCATCAAACAGCCATTGGTAGGTAAGCGGCGCAGCCCCAGTTGCCACGACAGAGAGAGAGGCGGTCTGCCCTGGTGTTCGGAACTGGTTTACCGGCTGGGTGGTGATGACAGGTTGGGCCAAGGCCAACCAAGGGGCCAGCCACCCAAGGCAGACGCTCACGATAATGCTTCTGAAGTGTTTTGTGTTCATAATGTCCTTTTTCTTTTCAGGTGACGAGCACTTGGGGTTTAGTTCTTGTTTGGTCTTTCTCGCTTTACTGGCTCTGCATGCGATAGAAGGCGGCTGTGTTGGTGGGGGTCACGAGCAAGGTGGTGTTGGTCATAGGACCCGCGATGGTCTGCCAAGTCGGACTGGCCAGGTCGGTGGCGCGTTGAACGCCGTAGGGCGGGCCGCCGCCCAGCCACTTCAGGACGGCGTTCGTTCCCTGCAAGGTCAGCGTGGCCCGAAGCGGCGACTGGATGACGGTCAGCGTGTCGTTGAAGGTCGTGTTGCCGCTAAAAGCCGGCGCCCAACTGGTCGTCGTGCCGGTAACAATAATGAGATTGGTTCTACTGGTTTGGAGTGGAATGCCCGTCACGCTCCAGTTGTTAGTGCCAGTGGCCGTGCCTGTGCGGTTATTCGCCGTGTTTTGCCAGGCCACGTTGGTCACAGTTCGACCAAGCGCTCCCGCGGACCCAACGAGGTTGAGGTTGCTCGCCCCCGTGAAAAGGACCGCCTGCGGCGTCGGATTGGTGATGGAAAGGAGCGGTTCATTGGTCTGGGCCACGCCCCGCCGTTGCGCCAGCAACCAGTCCACCATCGCGGGCGTGGACAACCCCATCCAGCAGCTACCTTCGTGTCCGCCCGTGACGTATTCTGTGTAAATGGGGTTTCCCCCCGCCAACCGGAGCGACCGAATAGCCGACTGGGCCCCGGGCAAGTTCCCGTACTCGTCATTTTGGGCGCAGAAAGACCAGAGAGGCACGTCTTTGATGACCCGGGCAGGCGTGCTCGCTGAATCGCCTGCCGCGAAAAGCAAGAAGCCAGCATAGAAACCGGGCCGCAAGCCTACGGTGTCCCAGCCGTCCACATCCCCCGACGACATTCCCCCGACGTACACGCGGTTGGTGTCAATGCTGAACCGGGAAATCAGGTCAGCCAGCAGATTGGTCATCTGCTGCAGGTAGCGTAAATCCCCAGGGGCACTATTGCCAGCAGTGTAAGTCGGCCAGAGCACAAAGGCCGGATCCCGTTCCTGCTGCCGGTAGGAGGCGAAGACTTTCGTTGCAGCAAAGTTTGCATAGCCTGGCCAACGGGAGCCCAGGCAATTACCGCCATTGGTGAAAGTAATCTCGTCCCCGCAAGCTCCGTGGAAAAGACAGACTAGCGGATAGCTGTAGGCCGGGCTGTAGTTCGTCGGCATCAAGTAATAGTATGGAATACGGTAAGTCCCGTTCGTGAAGTCGCCTCGGATGAATGCCGACGGAGGAGGCACCACCCAGAGCCGGGCGGGGCTGCTGGTCACGGAGCCGCCCACGTTCGCGACCACCACCGTGTAGTCGCCTTCATCGGCCGGTTGCACCGCGCTGAAGCTGAGGGTGTTGTTCGTTTGACCTGCCAGATCGCGACCATCCAGCCGCCATTGATACGACAAGGGCATGACCCCGGAGGCCGTGACCGCAAACCACGCGTTTGAGCCTACATGAACCGCTTGATGCTGGAAATTGGTCGTGGGTATGATCCGCGGCGGCAAAGCGATCACCAGGCGGGCCACGTCGCTGGTGACGGCGCCCTGAACGTTGGTGATGACCACGCGGTAGCTGCCGCTGCTCTGCACGTTGGTCAGCACCAGGTTGGTGTCCGTGCAGCCCGCGAGGTCCGAGAAGTTGCCGAGGGCAGACTGGTACGTCTGCCACTGGTAAGTCAGCGGCTCCGTGCCGGTGGCCGTGACGGTGAAGGTTGCCGTCGTGCCGGCAATGTTCGTACAGGACTGCGGCTGGCTCGTGATGATGGGCTGGGCGATGCCAGTCCCGAGCGCGGCCAGGAACATCGCGGCAACTAGAAGATTAAATTTCGTTTTCATAGCTTTGCCCTTTCGGATTTAGAACTTCGGATTCTACTGACCCACCCCCACGCGATAGAAGTAGGGGCCGGCGTTCGCGGCGGTGGTGTCCGTGTAACTGGTCGTGCCGGCTTGGCCGACAATGTTGCTTTGGATGGTGGAGAATGCCGGTTGCGCCGCCAGATTGGTGCTGCTTTGGAGATAATATGTTCGCGTGTTCACGCTTTGCCATGTCACAACCAACCCCGCCGGATTATTGGTCTTAACGGGTGCCAGCAGTTTCAACACCGACAGGACGTTGGTGGGGTTCAAGCCGGCAATCCAATCCTGGTAAACGTTCATTCCGGTGCCGTCCAGGTCGGCGTGATCCGCCGAGCCGTCGGTGGGCAGGCCATATTGCTGGAGCCAGGCATAGGAAATGATGGAAGTCGGTGTTTGATATTCGTAAGCGCCGATGTCCACCGTGCCCCCGACGATGCGGGGATTGCCGTCCAGGTCGGTGGGGCCTGGGGCGTAGGTGTTGTTCCCGGAGTTGATGCAGGGGGAGTTGGTTTGCAGGCGCAGGTTGCCGCCAGCGTAATCCACGAACACCGGCGCGTTAGTGATGTTGCCGACACCGTTGGTGGGCATGGGCGTGGTGCAACAGTAATTGAGAACTCCGTCATATTGGTCTTGACAGTAGTTGGCCCCGTTCGTGGAGGTGTTGAAATAGACGATGCAGTTGTTGAGCGTGCTCTCCCAGGCTCCACCGCCGGAGTTGGTAGCCGAGTTGCCGGTCAAAGTGCAGTTGTTCAACATGCAGGGCGCGAAAAAGCTAGATGAGCCGCCGCCATAGCTTGCCGAGTTCCCGGTCAACGTGCAGTTGTTGAGCGTGGAGTCGGCAGCCCCGCCGCCGGAGCCGTTCGGCACCAAGTTGCCCGTCAATGTGCAGTTGTTCAGCGTGGAGTCGGCAGCCCCGCCGCCTATGGCATAACCAAGAACGCATTTATCAGACCCCCCGCCATAAGCAAAGTTGCCGGTCAACGTGCAGTTGTTCAATGTGCAATTGTAGGCCCCGCCGCCGGCGCTGTAGCAACTATCCGCGTTGTTGCCGGTCAACGTGCAGTTGTTCAACGTGCAGCCGTCGGCCCCGCCGCCGGAGCCGGCCGTGTTGGCCGTCAACGTGCAGTTGTTGAGCGTGCAGGCAGTGGCCCCGCCGCCTTCGCCACCCGGTGCCGAGTTGCCGATCAGTGTGCAGTTGTTGAGCGTGCTATCATACGCCCCGCCGCCGCCGCCTAAAACGGCCACGTTGCTGGTCAACGTGCAGTTTTTGAGTGTGCCGCCATAGGCCCCGCCGCCGTAGCCGCCATTGAGGGCCAAGTTGCCGGTCAGCACACAGTTGGTCAGCACGGCGCTGCTGGATTCGCAGTACACCCCTCCGCCGTAGCCGTAGGTGAAACCGTTGGTCAAGGTGAAGCCCACCAGCATTGCGTGGCTGGTGAGGTAAAGGCAATCCTGCTCGCCACCGCCATCGATTACGGTGACGTCTGGGCCGTTGACACTTTGCAACGTCAGCGGTGTGTTCACTGTGACGGGGGCGTAGGTGCCGTTGGTCACCACAATCTCGTCACCCACCGCTGCCGCATCCACGGCATTCTGGATGTTCGTGGCTGCCGTCGCCCAGGAAGTGTAGGGCGCGACCGGATTGCTACTTGTGGCCGCGACATAATGCAGGACCTCCGCCTCCACGTGAACCTTTACCGCCGCGCTCACCCCTCCCGGATAACTGTCGTTGAAGGCCCACAACGCTACGAGGTAATCCCCCGGTGCCGTCCAGGTGTGTGACGTATAAGGCTCGTTGACTTGCACGAAACCATCGCCGAAGTCCCACACGCTCAGGTCAGTACGGCCCTCGATGAATGCCGTCAAACCCGCAGGGAAGTCTTTGGCAACATTCGTGTAATCGGCCCAAATGGCCACAGTCAACGGTCCCGTCACCGTCCCGGCGTGGTATTCATCACAGCCGATGGACGGCGGGTTCGCCCAGGCGTCGCCGTCAATGTCGGTGCCGCTGGCGTACCTCGCGCTACCCGCCGCGCGGCAAGGGGATTCGGCACTCAGATGTGACGCGCTAGCTAGTTGCGGGTCAGCACTGATGTTGCCGACACCGTTGGTGGGCATAGGCGTCGTGCAACAATAGTTGAGTGTGCTGGAAGGGTCATAGTTGCCTCCATTGGGGTCCGAGTTGAAATAGACGATGCAGTTGTTGAGCGTGGCAGACGAAGCTCCCCAGCCCGAATTGCCGGTGACCGTGCAATTGTTCAGCGTGCAAGATTCGGCCCCACCGCCGGCTCCCGCCGAGTTGCCACTCAACGTGCAGTTGTTCAGCGTGCAGGATTTGGCCCCACCGCCGTAACCGGGAATATGCAAAAACCAAAGAATGTGACCGTAGGCCGAGTTTCCGGTCAACGTGCAGTTGTTCAGCGTGCCGCCGTAGGCCCCGCCGCCATTGCCGGAAATGGCGCCACTGGCCCAGTTGCCGCTCAGCACGCAATTGGACAGCACGGCGCTGGCTGATTCGCAATATACCCCGCCGCCGAGGTTGGCATACCCATTGGTCAAGGTGAACCCGACGAGGGTGGCCCCGTTGGTCAAATACACGCACCTGACGGCGCTGCCACCGTCTATGACCGTGGCTTCGGGGCCGTTGACGCTGCGCAAGACCAGGGGTGTGTACACTGTGACGGGGGCGTAAGCCCCGTTGGTCACCACGATTTCATCGCGGGCCGCTGCTGCGTCCACAGCCTGTTGGATGGTAGCGGCGGCGGTGGCCCAAGTGGTGTAGGGCGGCGCCGGGCCGGGACTGCTCTGCCAGACGTAGTGCGTGGCGGCGCAGACGCTCAACGCGCTGAAGCCAAAAAGAACAAGTGCCAATCTACATTGTATTCTCATCGTAACCTCCAGGAATTTGCTTTTTGACGCGCCCGCTTGTACTTGGCGCTACGCGCGTGATGAAGCCTATTGCACCACCAGATATCCCTCGTTGCTCAACACCATGAAGGTGCCGTTGCCGACATATTGCAACTCGACCGCGTCATACTGCCCGCCAATGATCGCGCCCTCTGTCCCAATCGTTGTGCTCGGAACTGCCGTTGGCCTCGAGGTATATATCCCGCCGCCACCGGCCGCAGCCACGAGCTTGGTCCCATCGGCCGATGACGCAACAGCGGACCAGTCGCCGCCGACTGGGGCAAGAATCCAAGTGACCCCCGAATTCACCGAAGTACTCACGTACCCGCCAGTGCGTGGCGGCCCGAAGACAACACACCTTGCCTCCACGAGCTTGGTCCCATCCGCAGATGACGCGACGGCGCCGCCGAAATAAGAAAACCTCTGGATCCAAGTAGCCCCTGAGTCCGAGGAGGTGTACAGTCCGAAATCGCCTGAAGCCACCAGCTTGGTCCCGTCTGCAGATGACGCAACCGAAACCCATGAGCCAGCAGGCGCAGAGGTCGGTATCCAACTGACCCCTGCATCCGACGAAGTATATATCCCGCCATCCATCAGTGCTGCCACGAGCTTGGTCCCGTCGGCCGATGAAGCAACAGATGCCCAGTTCAAGGCAGGCCCAGATACCATCTTCCACGTAGCTCCGGCGTCCGATGAGGTAAATATCCAGCCGGGCGCCTCAACTGCTACGAGCTTGGTCCCGTCCGCTGATGAGGCAACAGAGGTATACGGATCGTGGGGCGCCGAGGTCAAAGACCAAGTGACCCCGGCATCCGATGAAGTGACTATCCCGCCGGATGCTGCCACGAGCTTGGTCCCGTCGGCCGATGAGGCAACGGAGTACTCGTACGCAAGAGGCGCAGATGTCAGTGTCCACGTGCTGCCTGAATCCCATGACGTAATTATCCCACCCATAGAGATTCCCGCCACGAGCTTAGTCCCGTCGGCGGACGAAGCAACAGAGCACATCCAAGACGCATCAGGGGGCGTGTTTGCCTCTGTCCAGACAGAATCAATCGCTTCAATATCCCTGGTAACGACGGTCTGCCCTGCATTCTGCGCGATCATCCAGCCCCCGGCGCCGACGCCCGAGACCCGGACTACATCACCAAGAGCCGCCGAGGCAGGAAGCGTGATCGTTACCTGGGACGCGCTGTCCGCCAGGTAACCGGTATTTGGAACCGCCTGCACCGAATTAGTGGTGAC
>Ga0187880_1001594_pt1 | contig 18038 bp, 10 predicted proteins | sample June2016WEW_19_4_FD_132998 | JGI IMG/M metagenome (GOLD analysis project Ga0187880, IMG submission 132998) | Peatland microbial communities from SPRUCE experiment site at the Marcell Experimental Forest, Minnesota, USA - June2016WEW_19_40 | ecosystem: Environmental > Terrestrial > Soil >...
CGTGATGTTCTACACGATCTTCTACTACAGGGCCCTCGGTGTCGTTGTCGTGCTGGGCCTGATTAGCACCGGCGCTCTCATCTACGCGATCATCTGCCTCCTCGGAGCGACGTCAGCAGGCCTCACGCTGGACCTATCGGGCATGACGGGCCTGATCGTGTCCGTGGGCATCACTGTCGACTCCTATGTCGTGTATTTCGAGCGATTAAAGGACGAAGTGCGATCGGGCCGGTCTATCCGGTCCTCGGTGGACCGGGGCTTCAAGAGCGCCTACCGGACGATCCTTTCTGCTGACGCCGTGTCGTTCCTCGGGGCACTCGTGCTCTGGCTGCTGTCGATCGGCGCGGTGAGGGGCTTCGCCTTCATGCTCGGGCTGTCCACGATCGTCGATGTCGTAACTGCTTACACGTTCACACGTCCCCTCGTGATCCTCCTCGGGCGCAACCGGATATTCACCGATGCCCGGGGCTTCGGTGTCGCGAGCGGACTGGCCGCAACTTCGGAGGCCGCATCATGAGCACCGCTTCCATTGAGCTGGGCGGCGCCGCTGCGCGCAGGCCGATGGTGCTGCTACGCCTTTACCACGGGCAGACCCGCTTCGACTTCGTCCGCAGGCGGAGATGGTGGTTCGCCGCCTCCGCCCTAGTGATCATCGCGGGCCTGGTCTCGCTCGGCACGAGAGGCCTGAACTACAGCATCGAGTTCGTAGGAGGCACCTCCTGGCAGGTCGCGGCACCTGGCGTGACTGTGGCCCAGGCCCAGAAAGCCCTCATCCCGTTGGGCTTCGGGGGCGCGACGATCACAATGCTCGGGAGCGGCTCCAAGCAGAGCCTTGACGTCGAGGCGAAGCTTGCCAAGAACTCGGTCGGGGTCAGTACGACCGAAGCCACCAAGGTGGGCGCAGCCCTCGCGGCGCTGACGCACAAGTCGGCCTCTTCGGTGTCGGTCGAGAACGTCGGACCGACATGGGGCAACGACATCACCCACAAGGCGGTAGAAGCCCTGATCGTGTTCCTCATCGTGATCTCGGCTTACATCTCGATCTTCTTCGAGTGGAAGATGGCGGTTGCAGCAATCGTCGCGGTCGCGCACGACATCCTCGTGACCGTCGGGATCTACTCCCTTCTTGCATTCCTCGTCACACCGGACACAGTCGTGGCGTTCCTGACGGTCCTCGGCTATTCGCTGTACGACACGATCGTCGTGTTCGACCGCGTGCGGGACAACTCGCGCGGCCTCGGCGCGACCGGGAAGCTGTCGTACACCGACGTCGTGAACCTCTCGATGAACCAGACACTCGCCCGGTCCATCAACACCTCGCTCGTCGCCATCCTCCCGATCCTCGCGGTGCTGGTCCTCGGGGCCGAGATCCTCGGTGCGGTCACGCTCGAGTACTTCGGCCTCGCCCTCCTGATCGGCCTGACGAGCGGGGCCTATTCGTCGATCTTCATCGCATCGCCGCTCCTGGCGATGGAAAAGGAGCACGAGGAGCGTTACCGGCGGATACGCGAGCGACTCGAGTCGCGCGGGAGCGCAACGCTGCTGATCTCGCCTGCGGCCGTGGCGGCGGGGGCGTTGAGCACCCCAGAGCCTACGAGCTCGCTCAAGCGCCGTCGCTCCTCGGGTGCGGCCCTGGCGAAGCCCGCAACGCTTCGCCCCGGCGCAACCCGGCGCAGCTCCCCAGCGGCCCTGAACGGAGACGCCTTGGAGGAAAACGGCGCTGCCGGCGCCAAGGAGTCAGCCGGTTCCTTGGGCTCGGCCGGCGGGGAGCCGATGGCGCCAGGCCCGGGCGCGGCCGGGGCACCCTCCGGCGGCGCAGCTGCGAGGCCGCCTGCGGGAGCACCCCGTGCCGGCACGCCGGCTCGCCGTCCCCCACCGCGGCCCCGCAAGAAGGGCAAGCGCCGGTAGCTGCCGTGCGAGGCCACACCGTCATCACCGGAGCGATCCCGGGCCGGCTGCGGCGCTGCTCCTAGGCTGCTCGCGATGATCGATATCCGGCTGGCCCGCGAGCACCCAGAAGAATTCCGCCGCGCCCTCGCCCGCAAGGGTGCCGACGCAGACTTCGACAAGCTCTTGGAGGTCGACGGGCTCTGGCGGGAGCTGACCACCGAGGTCGACGAGCTCCGCCGCAGGACGAAACCCAAGGGTAAGCCGAGCGAAGAGGAGCGGGCCGCCCTCGTGCTCGTGAGCCAGCAGCTGCGGGCCGCCGAGACCAGGCTCGAAGAGCTCGAGGGCCGCCGTTCGGAGCTGCTCGCCGCCCTGCCGAACCCGCCCGACGATTCCGCACCGGACGGCTACAGCGACGAGGACGCTTTGGAGCTGCGCAGGGTCGGGACACCGGCTGAGTTCTCCTTCACGCCCCGCGACCACGTCGAGCTGACCTCGGCGTCGGGCTCCTCCGGTGGGGACGGCCTCGGGCGTCCCGGTTTCGACCTCGAACGCGGCGCCCGGGTTTCAGGCGCCCGGTTCGCCTACCGGAGAGGTGGCGTCGCGCTCGTGGAGCTGGCCCTTTACCGCTACGCCCTCGACCGGCTGGTCGGGCGCGGCTTCGAGCCGGTCCTGCCGCCGGTGCTCGTACGGGAGTCCGCCATGTACGGCACGGGCTTCCTGCCGACCGACGAGGTCAACCTCTACCAGGTCACAAGCGACGGGCTGTACCTGACGGGGACCTCCGAGGTGGCACTGGCCGGCCTGCACCAGGGTGAGATCCTCCCGGCCGAGGAGCTGCCGCTGCGTTACGCGGGTTACTCCACCTGCTTCAGGCGTGAGGCGGGTGCAGCCGGGCGCGACACGCGGGGCATATTCCGGGTGCACCAGTTCGACAAGGTGGAGATGTTCTTCTTCGCCTATCCGGAGCGTTCCCCCGAGCACCACGAGGAGATCCTCGCCATCGAGGAAGACCTCGTCAGCGGCCTGGGGATCGCATATCGGGTCGTGGTCACCGCCGCCGGCGACCTCGGGCCGTCCGCGGCCAAGAAGTACGACGTAGAGGCTTGGATCCCGAGCCAGCAACGGTACCGGGAGATCACCTCCTGCTCGAACACGACCGACTATCAGGCCCGGCGGCTCAACGTCCGCTTTCGTGACGAGGACGGATCGCTGCGGTTCGTGCACACCTTGAACGGGACTGCCATGACGGCGAGGTTCCTCATCGCCGTGCTCGAGGCGAATCAGGATCCTGAGGGCCACGTCGCCGTGCCCGACGTGCTCCACCCCTACGGCGCCCCAAGCCGCCTCTGAGCCTCCTGGCGTCTTCGTCAGGCCGCGGCGGCCCCGCAGAACCGAGGCCGCGTCAGCCGGCGCGGGTCTGAGCCGCGGCGGCGCCGAGCTGGTCGAGGGGCCCGTGGCCGGCACCGAGCCGCCATCGCGAACCCCCGAGGATCGCCCGGGTGACAAAGCGCTTGGCCTCGAGCGCCGCCTCGAGTGGCTCGAGCCCGAGCGCGAGGTTGGCCGCTATCGCGGCTGAGAACGTGCAACCCGTGCCATGGACGTTCGCGGTGTCGATCCACGGGGCCCGCAGCATGGTCACGCAAAGCCCGTCGAACGCGACATCGACGGCTTCGGTACCGGGCCGGCGTCCACCCTTGACGATGACGAGCCGTGGCCCGAGGGCCTGCAGCTCACGGGCTGCCTCCTCCATGGCGCCGAGGTCGTCGAGCTCACGGCCGGTGAGCAGCCCGGCCTCGGGAAGGTTGGGCGTCACGACACTGGCGTAGGCGAACAGGCCGCGGTAGGCGCCGGCCACGTCGTCGCCGGGGAACATCGGCTTGCCGCTCGAGGAGACGAGCACGGGGTCTATCACGAGCGGGGGGAGCTGCCCGGCCGCGCCGCGGCTCGCCAGCAGGTCAACGGTGCCCGAAGTGGCCAGCATCCCGGTCTTGGCGGCGCGCACTTCGAAATCGGAGAGGACCGCGTCCAGCTGAGCTGCCACCATCTCGGGGGTCATGGCAAGGAATTCACGCACGCCGACGGTGTTCTGTGCCGTGACGGCGGTCACCACGAGCGTCCCGAACACTCCAAGGGCCCCGAAAGTGCGCAGGTCGGCAGCAATGCCCGCGCCGGCTCCGGAATCGCTTCCGGCGATGGTGAGGGCGACCCTCGGGGTCGGGCTCGGCTCTGGCGCGGGCGCCTGCAGGTCGTGGTCCACGGCGGCGATCCTAGGTTCGTCTCACCGACCAGGACCCCGTTGTGACCCCGGCGCACCGGTGAGGGCCCCGCGCAGGTCGCGGCACGCGCTGAGCGACGGGCGGCCTCGTCCCGTCGGTGACAGGTTCGCAGCAGGTGTGCAACAGGGGGATACGCTCGATGCGTGCACCTTGAGAGGCTCATCTGCCTGACCCTCGTCTACACAAGCACGACGCTGGTGGACGGTTTCGTGCTCGGCGTGGTCCTCGCATCCCTGGGCTACTTCCTTTCCGAACGTTACAAGCGGTCCCACGGTGTGACTCCGTGGAGAGTGCCATCGGGGATGTGGGCTGTCCTGCTCTTCCTCCTCTCGCTCATCGGGGTCCTCATGTACGTGATCGCCTGCTTCACGACGCGGCCGAAGGCCGGGCCGACGGACTGGGCCGGCGGGCCCCAACCCTGGGGCCCTGGTCCGCGGGGTGCCGGGGGACCGCCGCCCGGCCAGTGGGGCCCGGGCGCGCCACAGGGCTGGGACGCGCCGGCACCGGGCGGGTGGCAGGCACCGCCGCCCGGCTATGGGGGCGCGCCGCCCCCGGGCGGCTGGGAGGCACCTCCGCCCCCCGGGACAGTGTTCCCGGGCCTCGGACCACCGGGACCTCCCGGCGGGGCCTTCGCATCGGCGCCGCCCCCGGCCCAGCCGCCGCCTGCGCCGCGGTCTTGGCTCCCGGATCCGAGCGGGCGCCACGAGCTGCGCTACTGGGATGGGACCAGGTTCACCGAGCACGTGGCCGACGCCGGGAAGATCAGCACAGACCCACTGTGACGCCGTGAGCCGCGTGCGGCTCCGCCGTGAGCCGCGTGCGCCTCCACCGTGAGCTCGCGCGAAGCGGTACTGGGCGTCGGCGGATTTCCGTGTAATCTCTGGCCACATCTGCTGGGCCAAGGGCGTCCCGGCTATCAGCCGACGGTAAAGCAGCCGAACGGCTGAGCCGGAAACAAGTCCGACCCGGGGACCGAGATGGTCGCCAGGTCCGTTTGATCGCCAAGAGGACGCCGATGACCAGGAAAGATGACGTGGGGGGTTGCTACGACCCCGCGTTCGAGCACGATTCGTGCGGGGTCGCGTTCGTTGTGGACCTGGAGCGCCCCGCCAGCCATCGCGTAGTCGAGCTCGGGCTCACGGCTCTCGAGAACCTCGCTCACCGGGGTGCGTTCGGGGCAGACCCCGGGACAGGCGACGGCGCCGGAGCGCTCGTGCAGGTGCCGCACCGGCTGTACAGGGAGGTGGCCGGCTTCGATCTGCCCGCAGCGGGGAGCTACGGCACGGGGATGGCATTCCTCCCGTGCGAGCCGCAGGCGGCCGAGCAGGCATTCGAGCTCGTCGCGAAAGTCGCGTGCGAGGAAGGCCTCAAGGTTCTCGGCTGGCGCGACGTGCCTGTGGACCTCTCCGCTGCGGGCGAAGGGGCGAGGGCTGTCGCGCCGAGGTTCTCGCAGGTCTTCCTCGCCTCGCCGGGCGCCTGTGGCCGGGGCGGTTCCGACGCCGCCGAGACGGCTGTGAGCGGCGATGCGCTCGAACGCCGCTTGTTCGTCGTGCGAAAGCGCGTGGAACATGCGGGGGTCGGCCTCTACTTCCCGTCGCTGTCGACGCGTACCTTCGTCTACAAGGGAATGTTGGCACCCCAGCAGCTGCGGGGGTTCTTCCCCGATCTCAGCGACGAGCGGCTCGAGAGCCGGATGGTGCTCGTCCACTCGCGCTTTTCGACCAACACCTTCCCCTCCTGGCCGCTCGCGCACCCGTACCGCCTCATCGCCCACAACGGCGAGATCAACACCCTCGCAGGCAACCGCAACTGGATGCGCGCCCGCGAGGCCTTCCTGGCGAGCGACCGTTTCGAGGGCGACCTGGAACGGATCTTCCCGATCGTGACGCCCGGGGCGAGCGACTCGGCCACCTTCGACGAGGTCCTGGAACTGCTCCACCTCGCGGGGCGGACACTTCCCCATGCCGTGCTCATGATGATCCCCGAGGCGTGGCAGAACCACACCGAGATGGACCATGCGCGCCGGGCGTTCTACAGCTTCCACGCCTCTTTGATGGAGCCCTGGGACGGCCCTGCCGCGATCGCGTTCACGGACGGGACGGTGGTGGGGGCGGTGCTCGACCGCAACGGCCTGCGCCCCGCTCGTTACTGGGTGACCGATGACGGGCTCGTCGTGCTCGCCTCAGAGGTGGGCGTCCTCGACCTCGATCCGGCATCGGTCGTCGTCAAAGGCAGGCTGCAGCCAGGGCGCATGTTCCTCGTGGACACTGCCGCCGGGCGCATAGTCTCCGACGACGAGGTCAAGGCCTCGCTGGCCGCGGAGCACCCTTACGGGGAATGGCTCGCAAGAAGCCTCGTCCATCTCGGCGATCTGCCAGCGAGGATCATGCTGACTCCCCAGCACGCCTCTGTCGTGCGCCATCAGCGGCTTTTCGGGATGACCAACGAGGAGTTGCGCCTCATCATCGAGCCGATGGCGAGGACCGGGGCCGAGCCCATCGGCTCGATGGGCTCCGATACACCGATCGCCGTGCTCTCCGAGCGCCCTCGCCTCTTGTACGACTACTTCACCCAGCTCTTCGCGCAGGTGACGAACCCCCCGCTCGACGCCATCCGGGAGGAGCTCGTGACCTCCCTCGAGGCCACGGTCGGGCCGGAGCGGAACCTGCTCGAGCCTGAGCCGGCCTCGTGCCGCCAGATCTGCCTGCCGTACCCGGTCATCGACAACGACGACCTGGCCAAGTTGCTCTACGTCAACGAGCACGGTGAGACACCGGGCTTCAGCGGCTTCGCCGTCGACGGCCTGTTCCCTGTGAGCGAAGGTGGGCCAGGGCTCGAGGCGGCGATCGACAAGGTCTGCCGGCAAGTCTCGGAGGCAATCGCTCTCGGCTCCAACATCATCGTGCTGTCGGACCGCAACGCGAACCCGACGAGCGCCCCGATCCCGTCGCTCCTGCTCACCGCCGCCGTTCACAACCATCTCGTGCGGGAGAAGGAGCGGACCCGGGTGGGCCTCGTCGTCGAGAGCGGCGACGCCCGCGAGGTGCACCACTTCGCCCTGCTCATCGGCTACGGCGCGGCGGCGGTGAACCCGTACCTGGCGCTCGAGTCGGTCGCCGAGATGGTGCGCGACGGCCTGCTCGGGGAGATCTCGGAGCGAGAGGCGTTCCGCAAGTACCTGAAGGCCGCGAGCAAGGGCGTGCTGAAGGTGATGTCGAAGATGGGCATCTCGACGGTCGCCTCCTACACCGGCGCCCAGGTCTTCGAGGCGATCGGGCTCGACCGCGACCTCGTGGACCGGTACTTCGGCTCGACCCCGAGCCGCCTCGGGGGCATTGGCCTCGCCGAGCTGGCCGACGAGGTGGCCCGGCGCCATCGCCATGCCTACGAAGCGCCAGCGGCGAGCCCCGGCCAGCTCGAGATCGAGGTCGGGGGCGAGTACAAGTGGCGCCGCGACGGTGAGTACCACCTTTTCAACCCGAAGACGGTCTTCAAGTTGCAGCACGCCACACGCGCCAAGCGCTTCGACATCTTCAGGGAGTACAGCCGCCTCGTGGACGACCAGTCGGAACGGTTGGCGACTTTGCGGGGCCTCTTGCGCCTGCGTGTCGGGGAGGCCGCGGTGCGACCACCGGTGCCGCTCGACGAGGTCGAGCCGGTCGGGGAGATAGTGAAGCGCTTCGCGACCGGGGCCATGTCGTACGGGTCGATCTCCGCCGAGGCTCATGAGACGCTCGCGATCGCGATGAACCGGTTGGGCGGCCGGTCGAACACGGGCGAGGGAGGCGAGGACCCGCGCCGGTACGTGCCCGACGCCAACGGCGACCTGCGCCGCAGTGCCGTCAAACAGGTTGCCTCCGGGCGCTTCGGGGTCACGAGCGAGTACCTCGTCAACGCCGACGACCTCCAGATCAAGATCGCCCAGGGGGCCAAGCCCGGTGAGGGCGGGCAGCTACCGGGCCACAAGGTCTACCCATGGATCGCGAGGACCCGCTACTCGACCGCCGGCGTCGGGTTGATCTCGCCGCCCCCGCATCACGACATCTACTCGATCGAGGACCTGGCCCAGCTCATCTACGACCTGAAGAATGCCAACCCGGCCGCCCGCATCCACGTGAAGCTCGTGGCAGAGGTCGGTGTCGGGACCGTCGCAGCCGGAGTGGCCAAGGCGCATGCCGACGTCGTGCTCATCTCCGGCCAGGACGGCGGCACCGGGGCCGCGCCTCTCACCTCGCTCAAGCACGCGGGCGCGCCTTGGGAGCTCGGATTGGCCGAGACGCAGCAGACCCTGCTCCGCAACGGCCTGCGCGACCGCATCACCGTCCAGGTCGACGGTCAGATGAAGACGGGCCGGGACGTGATTGTCGCCGCGCTGCTCGGGGCCGAGGAGTTCGGTTTCGCGACGGCCCCGCTTGTCGTATCGGGATGCGTGATGATGCGCGTCTGCCACCTCGACACGTGCCCGGTCGGCATCGCGACCCAGAACCCGGAGCTGCGCAAGCATTTCACGGGTCGGCCGGAGTTCATCGAGACCTTCTTCCTCTACATCGCCGAGGAGTGTCGCGAGCTGCTCGCCGCCCTCGGGTTCCGCACGATCGCCGAGGCCGTCGGGCACGTCGAGAGCCTCGACACCGCCCGCGCCATCGACCATTACTGGAAGGCGGGCAAGCTCGATCTGCGCCCGATCCTCGAGCCGGTGAAAACGTCTTTGCCGACCGCGTTGCACCGGACGCGTGACCAGGACCACGGTCTCGAGGAGGCGCTCGACCGCCAGCTCATAAAGGCCTGTGAGGCGGCGATCTCAGGTGGGCGCCCGGTCGAGCTCGAGCTCCCCATCCGCAACGTCCATCGCGCGGTCGGGACCATGCTCGGCTCGGAGGTGACAAGGCGCCACGGCGGGGCGGGGCTGCCCGATGGCACGATCTCGCTCACCTTCCGGGGCTCGGCTGGTCAGAGCTTCGCCGCCTTCGTGCCTGCTGGCATCACGATGAAGCTCATCGGAGACGCGAACGACTACCTGGGCAAGGGGCTTTCGGGCGGGATCATCGTCGTCCGGCCACCGGAGACCTCGCCTTTTGCGGCCGAGGCGCAGATCATCGCCGGCAATGTCGTGCTCTACGGGGCGACCTCGGGCAGGGCGTTCATCCGCGGGCAGGTCGGCGAGCGATTCTGTGTCCGCAATTCCGGTGCTGCGGCGGTGGTCGAAGGTGTGGGCGATCACGCCTGTGAGTACATGACCGGCGGCACCGTCGTCGTGCTCGGCCCGACGGGCCGCAACTTCGCGGCGGGCATGTCAGGGGGCGTCGCGTTCGTGCACGACCCCGCCATGATGCTGCCGAGGCGCCTCAACGCCGAGATGGTGGAGCTGGAACAGCTCGACGAGGAGGACCAGCGCACGGTCCAGGAGCTGTGCAGGGCGCACGTCGCCGCGACGGGCTCGGAACTCGCGGCACGTCTCTTGGATCGGTGGGAAGAGACCGTGCGTGAGATCGTCAAGGTCATGCCCCGGGACTACAGGCGGGTGCTCGAGGCCACGCGGCGGGCCATCGAGGCGGGGGGTTCCGTGGACGACGAGGTCATGGCGGCCGCTCATGGCTGATCCCCGGGGATTCCTCCGTTACGAGCGCACCGGTCCCAAGCGCCGACCGGTCGAGGCCCGCGTCCGGGACTGGCGGGAGGTGTACCTCCCCTTCGGGCGCGAGGAGCTCACCGAGCAGGCCGCCCGGTGCATGAGTTGCGGCATCGCGTTCTGTCACGAGGGCTGCCCGCTGGGCAACCTCATCCCGGAATGGAACGACCTGGTCGAGCGTGGGCGCTTCGCCGAGGCGAGCGACCGCCTGCATGCCACGAACAACTTCCCCGAGTTCACGGGCAGGCTGTGCCCGGCGCCGTGCGAGGGCTCCTGCGTGCTGGGGCTCGTGTCGGAGCCGGTACTGATCAAGCAGGTCGAGCTCGAGACCGCCGAGTGGGCGGCCAGCTCCGGAGTGCTCGCGCCGCACCGGGCGCCGAGGACGACCGGCAAGAAGGTGGCCATCGTCGGTTCGGGCCCCTCCGGGCTCGCGGCCGCCCAACAGCTGACACGCTGCGGGCACGCGGTGGTCGTCTTCGAACGGGCCGAGCGCATCGGTGGCCTGCTGCGCTACGGGATCCCGGAGTTCAAGCTGGAGAAGTCGGTGCTGGACCGGCGCCTCGCCCAGATGGAACAGGAGGGCACTAAGTTCCGCACGCGTGTCTTCGTCGGGGGGCCCGCGCCATCGCGCTCCGCGGAGGTCGCAGGGGCCGGCGCCCCGGACGCCTCGGCGATCTCAGCGTCCGCCCTCCTGCGCGACTTCGATGCCGTGGTGCTGGCTGCAGGTGCGACCCGCCCGCGCGACCTCAGCGTGCCCGGGCGCGAGCTGCGGGGCGTCCACTTCGCCATGGACTACCTGAAGTCGGCCAACCTGGTCTGCGAGGGTGCCCTCGACGAGCCGCGGATCACTGCGCACGCAAAGCGCGTCGTGATCATCGGGGGTGGCGACACCGGGGCAGACTGCCTCGGGACGGTCCACCGCCAGGGCGCCGTCGCGGTCACTCAGCTCGAGATCCTCCCGATGCCCGGACCGGTGCGGGGAGAGGACAACCCTTGGCCCACCTGGCCGGTGATCCTGCGCTCGAGCGCGGCCCACGAGGAGGGAGGTGAGCGCCTCTTCTCGGTGGGGACGACCGAGCTCCTGCACGACGGGACCGGTGCGGTACGCGCGCTCAGCGCCGAGACAGTCGAACTCACCACCGTCGACGGGCGCCCTTCGTTCATGCCGGTGCCGGGAACGGCCTTCGAGCTCGAGGCCGACCTCATCCTGATCGCCATGGGTTTTGTCGGCCCTGAAGTCAACGGATGCGTGGCCGATCTCGGGCTCGGTCTCGACCCGAGGGGCAATGTCGCCGTCGACAAGTCCTTCGCGACCTCCGTCCCCGGTGTGTTCGCCTGCGGCGACATGGTGCGGGGCCAGAGCCTGATCGTCTGGGCGATAGCCGAGGGCCGCTCCGCCGCGGCAAGCGTGGACCGCTACCTGATGGGCCGGAGTGATCTCTTCGCGCCCGTGCTGCCCGGTCAGCTGGCTCTCCGGTGATCGGGGCGCCGCCGGCGCCACCTCGGGCTACTTCGCGCGCCGGGCCGCGCTGGGCGAGTTCGTGGCTATCCACAGCTCGAGGCGGTCCGGGCTCATCGGGCTTGCCACGTAGAAGCCCTGCAGGGCGTCGCAGCCGAGCGCCGTCAACTGCTCCATGACCGGCCGGGAGTCGACCCCCTCGGCGATGACCGACAGGTTCAGGCTGTGGGCGAGGTCGACCACCGCACGGACGATTGCCTTGGCCGTCTCGTCGCTGAGCAATGGCTCGACGAAAGACTTGTCGATCTTGACCGCGGAGACCGGGAGGCGCTGCAAGTACGAGAGCGAGGAGCTGCCCGTGCCGAAGTCGTCCAGGGAGAGCCGCACGCCGTAGTTGACCAGGGACTGGAGGCTGAGCAGCGCTCCCTCAGGGTCGAACATGACTGCGCTCTCGGTGATCTCGAGCTCGATGGACTCCGGTGGCAGCCCGGAATCGCTCGCAGCTTTCGCGACCGCGTCCATGAGCTCAGGATCGTGCACGGTGGCGGCCGACAGGTTCACGGCGACGGGGAGCAGGCGTCCCGCGCGATGCCAACCGGCGCATTCCGCGAGCGCTCTTTGGAGGACCCAGTTCGTGACCTCGCGGATCATGCCGGTCTGTTCTGCGAGAGGGATGAAGGCGTCGGGGAGCAGGAGCCCACGGCTCGGGTGGCGCCACCGCACCAGGGCCTCGACTCCCGTCACCACCTTTGTGCGCGCGTCGATCTTGGGTTGGTAGACGAGGCGGAGCTCGTTGTTCTCGAGGGCGTCGGCCAACTCGCTCGCGAGCGCGAGGCGCGACACGCTCGAGCGCTCGAGGTCGTCACTGTAGTGACGCACGCCGCGGTGCTCGGCCTTGGCGAGGTACATGGCCGCTTCCGCGCGGCGCAAGAGGGCCGGTACGCCCAGGCTCAGGCCGTTCTCGTCCACGTCGGCCTCGGCGACGCCCACGCTTGCGCGCATGCGCAGTCTCACGCCGCCGACGTCGATCGCCTCGGCGAGGACCGCGAGCACACGAGCGGCCATGACATCCGCGTCGGCCTGTGAGGCGGCGCTCGAGGCGATGATCGCGAATTCGTCGGCGCCGAGGCGGGCCACGAGCTCCACGGGGTCCCCAAGACCGCGGAGCCGTCGTGCGACCTCCACAAGCACGAGGTCGCCCACGGCGTGCCCGAGAATGTCGTTCACCTCCTTGAAGCGGTCGATGTCCAGCACGAGCACGGTGCGCCTCGCCCCGCTCATCTCGGACTGGTTGGGCGCCGCGATCGTGTGGCCGTGCTCTGCGAGGACCAGGCGATTCGCCAGGCCGGTCAGCGGGTCGTGCAGCGCCTGGTCCCGAATGGCGGCCTCGGCACGGCTGCGGGCGGCCGCCGCCGCGAGCACGTTCGCGACGGCCACGACGAAGTTCACGTCCTCTTCGGCAAACCGGCGCGGGCTGCGGCATCCCACTCCGAGCACACCGGCAGGTGAGTCCTGTCCCGGGATCGGCGCCTCGATCACGCTCATGGCTTCCGCGCGGGTCCAGAGCTCGGGGATCTCGAAACGCGCCTCGCGGGCGAGATCGTCACAGACGACGGTCTCCTGGGTGACGAGCGCGAAGCTGACCGGTGAGGACGTCGGATCGGTCGAGAGCAGCTCCGGACCGGAGGGGCTGTGACCCTGACTGGCGGTCAGCGTCACGAAGGCTGCGTCCGGCGTCGCCTCGAACACGTGCACGAAGTCCACTGCGAGCTGCTCACCGAGAAGGGTGACGGCGTCCTCGACAAGGTCGCCGTAGGCGAGCCCGACGAGCGCCCAGCGGCCGAGGTCAGCGAGCGCGGCCTGGCGGGCGGCGTTTGCAGCCAGGCGCTCCTCGCTTACACGGTGGGTCGTGACGTCCCGGATCGTGACGATGAAGCCGCCGACGGCCGGGTCGTCGACCATGTTGTTGGCAATCGACTCCACAGTGCGCCAGGTGCCGTCCGGGTCTGCGATCCGGTACTCGATCGGCGCACTACTGCCCGGGTCTTCGCCTGCCCGGGCGAAGTGGCGCCGGACGCGCTCTCGGTCTTCGGGGTGAACGAGCGTCTCGAGCTGGAGCGCCTCGCCCTCGCTCCACCCGGGGCCCAAGAGACGGTGGGCGGCCGGGTTGGCGGAGAGGAGGAGCCCGTCGCGTGTCATGAAGACGATGACATCCGAGGCGTGCTCGACCAGAGCCATCTCCCGCCGGGCGGCGTCGAGCAGGGACCGTTCGGCGGCGACGCGGGCCGAGATGTCGATGATGATCCCCGCCGCCCCGTCCGGTTCGCCCAGTTCGCTGTGTAACGGGACGCCCCAGACCTCCAGGTGGTGCCGTTTCAAAGGGACGGACGCGAACTCGAGTCGCTCGCCCCCGAGCAGGCGCCGGGCGAGAGCGGCCATGTCCGGGTAGTCCGCGAGAATGTCCGACAGGCTCCTCCCGAGCAGGGAGCCGGGAGCCTCGCAGAGCTCGGACAAAAGACCACCGTCGAGGAAGGTGAGCACGCCCTCGCGGTCGCAGGCAAAAAGCAGCACCGGCCCGGAACGGGCGGCAGCGATGGGCTCAAGCGCGCGGACCATCGGCTTGCCCAATCGCTCAGCCTCGAAGCCGGGCGCGTCCCGTCCTTCCCCTTGCCCCATCGGCAACCTCCTCGATGGCCCCCCGATGATGGCAAGATTACCGAGGAGCACCGGGCCTGGTGGTTCTTGGCCAGGATCGCGAGTCCTGCAGGCGCTGGGCGTGAGAACACCTCCGGACGCGGTGTGCTGGGCCCGCGAGGGAGCGGACGGGACGCGGGAGGCATCGTGGGCGACGAGACCTTGGAAGAGATCAGGGCTGAGCTCGACACTGTGGCCGAACGGCTCGCCGACGCTGCCTACGACTGCCTGCGGGCCCAGCTCCGCCGGGGAGCCAAGCCCTCCAAGGCCGACCCGGACCTCGTCCGCGAGAAGTTGCTGTCGCGAGCCCGCAACGCTGTCGAACGCGCCTCGTCGCTCGTGGCGCAGGCCGAACACGCCGCCACGCAGGCGGGCGAGCAAGCCGTCGACGCCTGCGACTGACGCTCAGCTCGCAGCGGGCCAGGAGTTGATCGTGTCGATGAGCATGCGGAGCCGGCCGTGGGAACGCCGGTCGAACTCGAGCGCGAGGCGCTTCAGTTCCAGGTGGTCGCGGCCCGCTCGCTCGGGGGGCAGGGGACCGGTCCTCCAGATCCCCTTCGGCGAGCAGATGTCGGCGAACTCGGTGTTGAGCGCATCCAGCTCCTCGTCTGAGGGCGCGAACCGGCAGCGGATGACCATCGTCGTTCCGACAAAGCGGCGGGAGTGGTAGTTGCGGTAGAAGCCGAGGATCTCCTCGACGGCCACGCTGACGTCGTCGGTGATGCGGTAGAGGGCCGCGTCGTCAGGGTCCACAAGACCCCGGCGCATCACCTCGCCGTTCAGGAACGCCGCGAGCTGCTCCCAGTAGGGGTCGCCCGGAAGGTCCAAGAGGACGATCGGTGCAGGCTCGGCCTTGCCCGTCTGGAGCAGCGTGAACAGCTCGAAGGACTCGTCCAGCGTCCCGAAGCCGCCCGGCAGCACCGCGAACGCAGACGACTCCTTCATCAGCATGAGCTTTCGTGTGAAGAAGTACTTCATCTCGACGAGGCGACCTTCGGCGGCGAGCTGGGGATGCGAGACGGTCTCGAACGGGAGGCGGATCTCGACGCCGAGCGACATGTCGGTACCGGCGCCGTCGGCCCCCGCAGCCATGATGCCGGGCCCGGCTCCGGTGATCACCAGCCACTTCTCGTGAGCCATGCGGGCGGCGAGGTCTGTCGCCTGGGCGTAGAGGGGGTCGGACACCGCCGTCCGGGCCGAGCCGAACATCGTCAGCTTCGGGATGCCCCGATAGTGCGAGAAGAGCTCGAAGGCCCGCTCCATCTCGTCGAGCGCCGAGGCGGCGATCTTGAGGTCTAGCCGGCTGGCATCGATGCGGGCGAGCGAGAGGCCCGTCACGAGGATGTCGCGGAGCAGGTCGCGGTTCCCCCGGGCACCGGCCAGGTCCAAGAGCTCCGCCACACGGCCCTCGATCTCCTCGCCGAGACCGGCGGGCGCTGTCGGAGTCATCGCTCAGCCGGCCGCTTTGAGGACACGTCCATAAAGGGTGGTGCGCTGCTCGAGGGGGCGCCCGGCCGACGCCGCCAGGTCGCGGAAGTCTGACTCGTGCATTTCTTGACCGTGTTTGGCTCCCGCCGCCCGTGAGATGTTCTCGTCCATGAGGGTCCCACCGAGATCATTGCACCCGGCCGCGAGCAGCTGGCGTGCACCGTCGAGGCCGATCTTCACCCAGCTCGCCTGGATGTTGTCGATCCAGCCGTTGTAGGCGATGCGGCCCACGGCGTGCATCAGCAGCGCCTCGCGGAACGTCGGGCCGCGGCGCGCCTTTTTCTGGAGGTAGATGGGCGATGCCATGTGGACGAAGGGGAGGGGGACGAACTCGGTGAAACCCCCCGTCTGCTTTTGCAGGGCACGCGTGCGCACGATATGGCGCGCCCAGTGGCGAGGCTGCTCGACGGCCCCGAACATGATCGTGACATTGGAGCGCAAGCCGACGCTGTGCGCGACGCGGTGCACCTCGAGCCAGCGTTCGGTGTTGATCTTGTCGGGGCAGAGCACCGACCGGACCTCGTCGTCGAGGATCTCCGCGGCCGTGCCCGGCAACGTGCGCAGGCCCGCTTGCTTGAGGCGTACCAGATAGGCGTCCAGAGGCTCGCCGAGGCGACGCGCCCCCTCGTGAACCTCGAGCGCGGTGAAGGCGTGGATATGGATGCTGTCCGAACCGGCCCGCACGGCTTTCAGCACCTCGAGGTAGTACTCGCCGTCGAAGTTCGGGTGGATCCCACCTTGCAGGCAGACCTCGGTGGCGCCTGCCTGCTCCGCCTCGACGACGCGTCGGGTGATCTCGTCGATCTCGAGCAGGTAGGGGCTGCCCCGCAGGTTCAGCGACAGCGGGCCCTTGGAGAACGCACAGAACCGGCATTTGAAGGTGCAGACGTTGGTGTAGTTGATGTTCCTGTTGACCACGAAGGTGACGACGTCGCCGACCGTTGCGCGGCGGAGCTCGTCGGCGACCTCTGCGACGGCAGCGACCTCGGGACCGCGCGCTGCGAACAGCGTGACGATCTCGTCCTCTCCCACCTCCTGGCCTGCAAGGACGCCGGTCAGCACCTCGCCCACGGCCCCGCCGGCGGGTCGGCGCGACGACACAGGCGCGGCCTGGTGCAAGAGATGTGGTGGCGCCACATCGCCACCGGCGCACCAGTTCGAGTCCCGTGCCAGGCCTTCGGCATCGGAGTGGTCCAGCACCGCATGGCGCAGGTCGGAGGCGATGAATCTCTCGCTGGCCCACTCCGGGTGCACGGCGAGGCGGGGGGCGAGCACATGGTGGTGCCGCTCGGTCACCTGCCGGAGGCGCTCGAGCGCCGGCCAGGCGCGCTCGGGGTTCACGTGGTCGGCGGTCACGGGCGACACCCCGCCCCAGTCGTCGATGCCGGCGTCGAGAAGGGTCGAGAAGTCTTCGGTCAGGTTGGGGGGTGCCTGGAGGTGGACGTCGGGGGGGAGAAGTATCCGGGCGACGGCGATCGACCAGAGGTGCTCCTCCGCGGGACAGGGCGCAACGGCGTGCATCGCCGTGGCGGGCTTCGGGAGGAAGTTCTGGACGATCACCTCCTGGACATGACCGTACCGGGCGTGACTGGCGGCGATCGCCCGCAGGGCGACGAGACGGTCGGCCCGGGTCTCGCCTATGCCCACGAGGATCCCCGTCGTGAAGGCGATCTCAAGACGGCCGGCGGCATCCAGGGTCGCGAGCCTGCGCGCGGGCGTCTTGTCCGGGGATGCCCGGTGGCAGGCGAGGTCATGGGCGAGGGACTCGAGCATCATCCCCTGGCTCACCGTCACCTCGCGAAGTTCGGCGAGCTCGTTTTCGAGAAGCGCCCCGGCGTTCGCGTGCGGGAGGAGGCCCGTCTCGGCCCGCACGAGACGGCAGCACTCAGCGAGGTAGTCCACGGTCGAGGCGAAGCCGTGAGCTGCCAGCCACTCTCCTGCGACCGGGTAGCGGAGCTCCGGACGCTCCCCGAGGGTGAACAGGGCCTCGTGACAGCCCGCCTCGGCACCCGCTCGGGCGATGGCGAGTACCTGGCTGGGGTCGAGGTAGGCGGCGGTGAGGTGAGCCGGAGGCTTGGCGAAGGTGCAGTAGCCACAGCGGTCCTGGCAGAGCATCGTCAGCGGGATGAAGACCTTCGGGGAGAAGGTGACCCGCGTGCCGTAGCGGAGATCGCGGATCCGGCGCGCCTCGGCCAAGAGCTCTGCGGGAGAGGTGCCGAGCAGCTCGTCGTCGGTCAGGTCGCAAACACCGCCCGAGACGACGCTTCCCGGGGCGCTGGAGGTTCGGGCCGTGTCGGTCATGGACTCACCCTACGGCGGGGGATCCCGAGCCGATCGCCCCCGGGTCACATAGCCAGACCACCCGGCCGGCACGCACGCGTGCGGCGGGGATGTCCTCGTTGTGGAACACCCGCGACAAGGCCTCCTGCTTGTCGGCTCCGGCGACCGTGAACACCACCAGGCGGGCGCGCGCGATCCCGGCGAAGGTCAACGTGACCCGCTCGTGGCGATTGCGGCCCGAAGGGTCCACGTTGTGCTCCACCAGCCGCCCCGCCGGGGCCGAGAGCGCGGCCGAGCCCGGGAACAACGAGGCGGTGTGGCC
>Ga0187880_1001597_pt1 | contig 18030 bp, 17 predicted proteins | sample June2016WEW_19_4_FD_132998 | JGI IMG/M metagenome (GOLD analysis project Ga0187880, IMG submission 132998) | Peatland microbial communities from SPRUCE experiment site at the Marcell Experimental Forest, Minnesota, USA - June2016WEW_19_40 | ecosystem: Environmental > Terrestrial > Soil >...
CGGAATTGGAAGTGGAACGTCCCCGCCGTGAAAACAATCAAAATCTAAAAACAACAAACCCATGACTTACCAAAGCGTAAACCCCTGCGACGGCAAAACCCTGAAGATATTCGAACAACTCACCGACGAGCAGCTCGAGACGGCGCTTAAGACTGCCGCGACCTGCTTCGAGACCTGGCGGCGCACAACGTTCGCCAAGCGAGCGGCCGTGGTCGCTAAAGCCGCCGTGCTCCTGCGCGCGCGCGTGGACGAGTTCGCCCGCCCGGTGACACTCGAGATGGGCAAGCGCATCGACGAGGCCCGCGGTGAAGTCGCACTGAGCGCAGACATCCTCGACTACTACGCGAAGAACGCAAAGCGTTTCCTGGCGCCGCAACGCCTCAAGCCGAGTTCAGGCGAAGCGGAGGTCGTCAGCACCCCGCTCGGCGTGCTCTTCGGCGTCCAGCCCTGGAACTTTCCCTACTACCAGCTTGCGCGTTTTGCCGCGCCCAATCTGATGGCGGGCAATGTCGTGATGGTGAAGCACGCGGGGTGCGTGCCGCAATGCGCCATCGCCTTCGAGAAGCTGTGGCTGGAGGCGGGGGCGCCGGCTGGCGCTTACACCAACCTGCTGATTTCGCACGATCAGGTGAACCAGGTCATTGATGATCCTCGAATCAAGGGCATCGCGTTAACCGGTGGCGTTGACGCGGCCCGAAGCGTTGCGGCGCGGGCCGGACAAAACGTCAAGAAGACCACGATGGAACTCGGCGGCAACGACGCCTTCATCGTGCTCGCAGATGCCGACCTTGACCAGACGGTCACGTGGGCGGTCTGGGCTAAAATGAACAACACGGGCCAGTGCTGCGTCGCGGCGAAGCGTTTGATCGTTGTCGAAGAGGTGGCCGACCGCTTTCTCACCAAGTTCCAGACTGCGCTGGCAGCATTCCAGCCGGGAGATCCTATGGACCAAGCGACGACGCTGGGCCCCTTGTCCACGGAAGCGGCCCTGGTGCAACTGTTGGACCAGGTGGAAAGAGCCGTCGCCAAGGGCGCCACTGTGGTGATGGGCGGCAAACGCATTGATCGCCCCGGTTCTTTCATGCAGCCGACTATCCTGACGGATATCAAGCCCGGCAATCCCGCCTTCCGGGAGGAATTCTTCGGGCCGGTCGCGCTCTTCTTCCGGGTCAAAAACGAGGACGAGGCAATAGCCCTCGCTAATGACTCCGATTTCGGTTTGGGCGGCTCGGTTTTCACTGCGGATGTGGCGCGCGGCAAAAAGGTCGCGAGGCGCATCGACACCGGCATGGTGTTCATCAACCACCCCACTTGGACGGCCTCTGACCTGCCGTTCGGCGGAATCAAGAACTCCGGCTACGGACGCGAGCTTTCCAGCATGGGCATCCAGGAGTTTGTGAACAAAAAACTGGTGCGCGTGAGTTCCATTGACGCGCCAGCATGACGTCAATTCCCCATCAATGTCAGCCAAGCCAACTACTTGGCTGATTTAAAGTCACAAAACACGCCAGGCCAAATTATGGAGCTCAATCTTGCCAACGCCAATCAGAAGCAAATTCATAGTTTGCTGAATGGCTTGGTCGCGCCCCGGCCAATTGCGTGGATTACAAGCCTGAATGCGGCCGGTCAATTTGATGCCGCGCCGTTCAGTGCCTTTAATTACATGGGCATGGAGCCGCCGATCGTGGCCGTCGGCATCGCCAATCAACCCGGACCGGGCACGATTGCAAAACAGACTGCGCAAAATATTCGCAACACGGGTGAGTTTGTCATCAATGTCGTGAATGAAGCGGTTGCGGAAGCCATGAATTTCACCGCGATTGACTTCCCGCCGGAGATCAAGGCGTTGGAAATCGCAGCTTTGAAAACGGAGCCATCGCTAATCGTAAAAGCTCCCCGCATCGCTGCGGCACCCGCGAGTATGGAATGCCGTGAAGTCATAACCATGGAAATCGGCCGCACTCGGATCATTTTGGGGCAAGTCGTGGCGATTCATGTAAAAGATGAGTTCATTGATCAGAACGGCCACTACATTCGCGCCGAGGAACTTCATGCCATTGGGCGAATGAACGGTTTGGGCGCATACGTGAAAACGAGAGATGCCTTTCTCCACATTCCGAGAGTGACTTATGCGGATTGGCAGCAGCATGCCAAAAAGCAATAGAAGCCCCGGGGAGGTGCTTCTTAACTATTTTATAAAATGATTATGACTACAAAGACTAAAAAGAACACAAATACCGAAAACCCCGTTTGGTTTATCACCGGCTGCTCGACCGGCTTCGGACGCGAGTTGGCCACCCAAGCTCTGGAGCGCGGCTATCGCGTAGTGGTAACGGCGCGGAAACCGGATGAGGTGGAAGCGTTGGCGGCCAAGGGCGAGGCGTTGGTGCTTAAACTCGATGTTACCGACCAGAGCCAGATAGATACGGCCATCAAAGCGGCAGAGAAACAGTTCGGTGGAATTGACGTGCTCGTGAACAACGCGGGCATCGGATATTTCGCCGCCGTGGAGGAGAGTGAAGAAAAAGAGGTGCGCCGGATGTTCGAGATCAATGTGTTCGGTATGGGCCGGATGATTCAAGCGGCGCTGCCGGGCATGCGCCGGCGGCGCAAAGGATTCATCGTCAATATATCTTCGGTTGCCGGACTGCGTTCATTCCCGTCCCTCGGGTACTACGACGCAACGAAATTCGCGGTTGAAGGTTTGTCTGAAGCGCTTTGGCAGGAGGTCGAACCGCTGGGCATCAAAGTGATGCTCGTAGAACCCAGTGGCTTCCGCACCGACTGGGCCGGGCGTTCGGCCAATGAAAGTAAAAAGCAAATTGCCGACTACGCCGCGACGGCGGGCGTGTGCCGGAGCGAAATGCGCGCCGACTCCGGCAAACAACCCGGCGATCCCGCGCGCGCCGCCAAGGCCATTGTCGAAGCGGTCGCATCGCTTAACCCACCGCATCATCTGCTGCTGGGCAACGACGCTTACGAAGGTGCAACGGCCAAGCTCGAAGCGCTCGCCAAGGAATTCAAGGCGTGGGAATCGGTTTCGCGCGGCGCTGATTTCCCCAAGTTAAAATTGGGGCTGGCAGCTTGAGCGATAGGCCTACCCGAAATCACAATTCAACCTCGAAAGCAAATTCCCACGAAACATTCCATACTCTCCCTGATTGTCGCCAGCGTTACCCTCGGCTCGTTTGCCTCCGCCAACGCCGCCATTGAAACTTACGACATCGACCCCGTGCATACTTGGGTAGGTTTCAGCGTCTCGCACTTCTTCACCAAGGTGCCGGGCTATTTCAGCGCGGTAAAAGGCACGGTCGTAGTAGATCGCGACCACCTGGAAAAGAGCAAGGTCGAGGCGGTCATCGAAGTGGCCAGCATCACCACGAACACGAAGATGCGCGACGATGACCTGCGCTCCACCAATTTCTTCGCTGCCGCGAAATTCCCGGCGATGACCTTCAAGAGCAAGACCTGGAAAAACACTGCTGGCGACTCCTTCGCCGTTACCGGCACACTTACAATGAAGAACGTCTCGAAGGAAGTCGTGCTCAAGGTCAAGTCGCTGGGCTTTGGCCCGGGCATGAATGGTGCAGCGATCTCCGGTTGGGAGGCCACGCTCACCCTGGATCGACGTGACTTTGACATCACGGCGGATCAAGGCGTAATCGGCAACAACGTGGATGTCGTCATCAATGTTGAAGCCGACCTGCGAAAGCCCGCCCCGGCGAAACCGTGAGCAGCATCGAAATCAGGTGCGTTCTTTTGGGCGTCGTTTACAACCGCATCACTTGAAATCTCCATGAAGAACAAAATGAATGCGGCCGTGGTTGAGCAATTCGGAAAGCCTTTGGTGTTTCAGGAATGGGATCTTCCAGATCCTGGACCGGGCCAAATCCTGGTCAAGGCCGAGGCGTGCGGCGTCTGTCACACGGATGTCCATGCCTGGCACGGCGACTGGCCGGTGAAACCCACGCTGCCATTCATTCCCGGCCATGAAGGCATTGGACGGGTCGTCGCCCTCGGAACGGGCGTGACGGCGGTAAAGGAAGGTGATCGGGTCGGAGTGCCCTGGCTCTACTCGGCTTGCGGTCATTGCGAGTATTGCCTGTCGGCTTGGGAGACGGTTTGTGCCGAAGCGCAGTTCGGCGGTTACACCAGGAATGGCGGCTTCGCTGAATACATTATTGCCGACCCAAATTACGTCGCCCACATACCGTCCAGGCTAAAGTCCACGGAGGCGGCACCGATCATCTGCGCCGGTATCACTACTTACAAGGGGATCAAGGAGACCGGAGCAAAGCCTGGAGAATGGATGGCCATTTCCGGTATCGGCGGCTTGGGACATCTGGCGATCCAATATGCCAAAGTCATGGGTCTTCATGTTTGCGCGATTGATGTCGACGACGGAAAGCTCGCCCATGCCAAACAACTCGGTGCCGATCTCGTCATCAATGCCAAGGCGGGCGACCCCATCGATGCCGTGAAGAAGGCGACCGGCGGAGGAGCGCATGGCGTTGTGATCACAGACCCCTCGTTGGGCGCATTCAAACAGGGCGTTGGTATGACGCGCAGGCGCGGGACTTGCGTGCTGATTGGCCTGCCGCCAGGAGAATTCCCGACTCCGCTTTTCGATGTGGTGTCAAACTGCATTACAATCCGAGGGTCGTTCGTTGGCACCCGCCAGGACATGGCCGAAGCGCTCGCCTTCGCGGCTGAAGACAAGGTAAAGGCCGACATCGAGTTGCAACCACTGTCCGCGATCAATCAGGTTCTTGAGCGGCTTGAACATGGCAATGTGGCGTCACGCGTGGTCATCGACTTCACGAACGGCTGAAATGATAAATGAGTATTCCTGCATGACCTGGAAATGGGCAATCGCGCACGTTGGGACATGAAGACGAAACCTGCCATTGCTGCTGCCCAAGTGGAAATGCACCGAAGCGGACGTGTGGGCTGGTTGCGCGCCGCGGTGCTGGGGTCGGACGATGCCATCGTATCCACTGCAAGCCTCATGATTGGTGTCGCGGCGGCCTCCGCGTCGAAGGGGGCTATCCTGGTTGCCGGCGTGGCGGGCCTAGTTGCAGGAGCGATGTCGATGGCCGTGGGCGAATATGTTTCGGTGAGCTCGCAACGCGACGCGGAGCAGGCGGACGTTGGGCGTGAAAAGCGAGAGCTGGCGGCGGAGCCGCAAGCCGAATTGGAGGAGCTGGCGATGATCTACGTGAAGCGAGGTCTTGAAAAGAATCTCGCGATGAAAGTCGCGGAGCAACTTAGCACGCACGATCGGCTCGGCGCACACATGCGCGATGAGCTTGGGATCGACCAGGCAGCACTCGCACGTCCACTGCAAGCGGCATGGATATCCGCCGCAAGCTTCGCATTCTTTGCCGTGGTTCCGATTGTCGCTCTTCTCGTCGCGCCGGCGCCACTGCGTATCCCCGTGATTGCAGCGCTCTGCCTGATAAGTCTCGCGGCTCTCGGCGCGTTTGGCGGTTATCTCGGGGGCGCCCCGTTGGGCCGGGCATCGTTGCGCGTTACCGTCGGAGGCGCGCTGGCAATGGCCGTGACTGCCCTCATCGGCCGAATTCTGGGCGTTGCCGTGGGGTGAGAGTTTATGGACACCCAGACAGCGTTACTCGATGTCAGGCGGATGGGCGAAGCGGACCGTCTGACCGTCGCCACTGGCACGCCGGCCACCGAACTGATGGAGAATGCTGGCAAGGCCGTCGCGCGGGCAATTGAGCAGCGCTGGTCTGCGCGTCCTGTAATTGTGCTTTGTGGGCCGGGGAATAATGGTGGCGACGGTTTCGTTGCGGCCCGGCATCTCTCCGAAACTGGTTGGACCGTTCGCATTGCGCTGCTCGGACCACGCGACCATCTGGTGGGGCCAGCGCGTCATCACGCTGAATTATGGCGCGGGACCGTCGAGCCGCTGACGCCCGGCGTGCTCGAAGGAGCGGAACTGGTGGTGGATGGGATCTTCGGTGCCGGACTCAGTCGCGCACTTGACGGATCATCTGTGGAAACTTTGGCTGCCGCTGCCCGCCGAAAATTACCAATCGTTGCCATAGATGTTCCAAGTGGTCTGATGGGCGATACCGGCGAAGCCTTGGGCGCTGTCGCGGTGGCTCTGACCGTCACTTTCTTTCGCAAAAAACCCGGCCACTTGTTGTTGCCAGGCCGACGGTTATGCGGCGAGGTGATCGTCGCTCAAATCGGTATTCCGAATTCGGTGCTTGATCAGATTTCCCCAGACACTTTCGAGAATGATCCGCGCCTGTGGCTTGCGGTGCTGCCACAGCTTCATGACGACGGCAACAAATATACCCGTGGCCACGCGCTCATCTCGGGGGGCTACCCGATGACCGGTGCCGCCCGAATGGCGGCACGCGCTGCGGCGCGCGCCGGCGCTGGGCTGACGACCATCGCGGTGGCCCCGATTGCTCTGCCCGTTTATGCGGCGGCGTTGACCAGCATTATGGTCCAACCGCTGGCGACGCCGGAAGATTTTGGCTGCCTGCTGGACGATAACCGTTACACCGCGTTCCTGATCGGGCCGGGGGCCGGAACCGGCGAAGAGACCCGCACCCGCGCGCTCGCCATGCTGGGGACCGGTCGCCCCACGTTGCTCGACGCCGATGCGCTCACGGCCTTCGCCGACGATCCGCTTACACTTGACCGGGCGATCACAGGGCCTTGTGTTCTTACGCCGCATGACGGCGAATTCCATCGCCTGTTCGACCCGAATGGCGACAAGCTTACCCGCACGCGTGTTGCGGCCCGCCGCAGTGGCGCCATTATCGTTCTTAAAGGCAGCGACACGGTGATCACGTCCCCGGATGGTCGTTCGGTTATCAACAGCAACGCGCCGCCGACATTGGCTACCGCAGGGTCAGGTGATGTGTTGAGCGGAATCATGCTGGGACTCCTGGCGCAAAGCATGGAGCCGTTCCTTGCCGCCGCCGCTGCGGTATGGCTGCACGGTGCTGCGGCCACCTTGTTCGGGCCCGGCCTTATTGCAGAAGATCTGCCGGATCTGCTGCCGAGAGTATTCCGCTCCCTCTATGGCCAGAAATGACATTATTTGCCGCGGACTGGTGCTCGTTCGTCTCACACTGGCGGAGGGCCCCCCTCAGAAACGGAGAACACTATGCATGCAATGGTGCTGAAGAAGCTTGTTACCGCTCTTGAATGGACAGAACTCGCCGATCGGAAACCTGGGCCGGGCGAAGTTCGATTGAAGGTGGCCGCCTGCGGCGTATGCCGCACGGACCTGCATGTCGTCGATGGCGAGTTGCCGAACCCGAAGCTGCCGATCATCCCAGGTCATGAGATCGTTGGACGGATCGACGAGATCGGGGCTGGCGTCGAGGGCCTACGCGTGGGTGAGCGCATCGGGGTTCCGTGGCTTGGCCACACCTGCGGTGTCTGCCCCTATTGCGCGGGCGGCCAGGAAAATCTCTGCGATCACCCGCTCTTCACCGGGTTTACTCGCGATGGCGGCTTCGCGACGGCGACGATCGCCGATGCGCGCTTTGCATTTCCGCTCGGGGAGGCTGGTAGCGACGTGGCGCTCGCCCCGTTACTCTGCGCCGGCCTCATCGGCTGGCGTTCGCTGGTGATCGCTGGCGAAGGCAAAAAGATTGGGCTCTACGGGTTTGGTGCCGCCGCCCATATCGTCGCGCAGGTTGCCAAGTGGCAGGGGCGATCCGTGTTCGCCTTCACACGGCCGGGAGATGCGGCCACGCAAGCGTTCGCCCGGAGCCTCGGCGCGACGTGGGCTGGCGGATCAGACGAGATGCCGCCCCAGCCGCTCGATGCGGCGATCATTTTTGCGACCGTTGGCGAGCTCGTGCCGCTGGCGCTGAAGGCGGTCCGCAAAGGCGGTCGCGTCGTTTGCGCCGGCATCCACATGAGCGACATCCCGAGCTTCCCCTATCGGCTGCTATGGGAAGAGCGGCAGCTCGTATCGGTTGCTAATCTCACGCGAAAGGATGGAATCGATTTCCTGAGCCTGGCGCCGAAAATCGGCATTGTCACCAAGACCACGCGCTATCCGTTGGTCCAGGCCAATCAAGCCCTCGCCGATCTCCGAGCTGGCCGATTCGAAGGTGCGGCCGTCCTGGTCCCGTAAGCGCGATCCAGCGACAAGTTGCCTGCATGACTTCCATGTTCTCTGCTCCATCTTCATTCGCCTTTCAACCCGAGGAAAACATAGAGCGTGGGTTTGTTCGGGTACTCGGCCAACTGGTGCTTCAAGCCCGCCGCCTTACACAGCATGCTCACGGGAAGATTTCCGAATCGGTCCATGATACTCGTGTGTTGATCAAATGGCTGCGAGCTTTGCTTTGGTTTGCCGGTCCAGTCTTTTCCTCCTCCGAAATGAATCGCGCCAAATCCCATTTACGGAGAGCCTCGCATCTTTTGGCTAGTGAGCGTGAACTCGTGGTCATGCGATCCATTCTGGCAAAGCTTGCCCAAAAATCTGAACACTCCGCGTATCGGAGAGCGCTTGCCCGGATTGCCAACGCCGAGGACAGCCAGCAGACCAGCACAGAGAATCCCCATCAATCGCTACGACAGGCTATGGCGATTCTTCTTGCGACAATCAGACAGTTTGAACGAAGAGCCAAAATCAAATCCAAGTGGCCCTCCTGTTCCGATCGGTTGGCTCGAGCTTTTCTCGCCGCGCAAAAAGCAGGCAAAGAAGCCCTTAACAGCGACGATGCAGCGCAATTTCACGACTGGCGAAAAAAAACCAAGAGACTTCTCTTTCAATTACAATTAACTCACGCCGTCCCCGGCCGGCACATGGCGCGCACCATCAAACGAGTCGATAAACTTCAGGAAAAACTCGGCGACTATCACGACTGTGTAATCGCCCAGGATCGCTTGCAGAAAAGTCTTCCGGTCAAGGTGCCCCCGCGGGTCGTGAGACGCACCGTAGATCTTCTGGAAATGAGAAAACACCAGTTACGAAAAGAGGTGCGACAAATTGCCAAGCACATAAGATTACAGTGAAGCCAGAACGCGCCAAGCCTCTGACACCGCCTCCGCGTCGGTCCCCGACACACTTGCAGCTCGCCGGGTCAACCCGGACACCGGGCTCACTCACGCCGAGGTGGACATTCGCCAGAAAGAGCATGGCTGCATGGCTAGTGCAAAGTGCAATGATTCGGAAGCCGGCGCATGGCAAATTGCATGATGCGGAAACGCGCGCAAATCCGAAAAGTCCAAAACCCGTTGGATAGTCGGATTTGGAACTGCAGGAAACGAGCGGCACGTCTCTAGCTGGCGAAAGGCATGACAAAAAATCCTCTCATCACAACAATCTCGATAACCCATACGCTCGCGCTGATTGCTGCGGGTGCTGTGCTGGTCACCGCGGCCCCTCTGCGCGCTTCCGAAACGGACGATCGTATAGAGTCGTCATTCAACAAGTCATATGCGTACAAAACCTACCTTAAGGATGACGCAATCAAGACCGCGTCGAGGAATGGGGTAGTCACGTTGAGCGGGGAAGTCAACGAAGCAAGCCACAAGTGCCTGGCCCAGGAAGCCGCGGCAGGCATTCCGGGGGTTCAACGAGTGGACAATCGACTTAAAGTCAATCTCGAGGGAACTGAGGAATCGGATACCTGGATCAGAGCGAAAGTGCGAAGCGTCCTGGCGTTGCATCGCCACGTGAGCGGCAGCCGGACGGAGGTCGACATCAGAGATGGTGTAATCACCCTGCGCGGCGCAGCCACGAGCGACGCACAAAAGGATCTGGCCACCGAATATGCTGAAGACGTCAAAGGGGTCTTGCGGGTAACGAACGTAATGACGGTGATCGTGACTCCAGCCAAAGCGGACGAATCCGCGCTTGTAACAGTTGATGACGCCTCCATCACCGCCCAGGTCAAGGTGGCCCTGCAATCGCATCGTTCAACCAGTTCCGTCAACACCAAGATCGGAACGGCCGATGGCGTCGTTACGGTCAGCGGCATCGCCAAGAACGTGGCTGAAAAGACGCTAGTCTCCAAACTCGCCACCGATATCACCGGGGTGAAGAGCGTGGTCAACAACATGACCGTTGCGCCAACGGCGTAGGAAAGCAGTGTCGCTCCTGCCAGGTCGTAGGACGTGAGAATCGGAAACGTAAGCAGCCATGAACGCCACAATTGAACATTCGACAACATCTCACGACGAGCCGGAGCCTTCCAAGGGGCCGCTGGACCAGGAATTGGAATTCCTATGGAAAGATGGGGTTCAATCCGGCAAAGCCTATGATCTGTATCTGGGCCGCATCAGCAGGAATCCGGTTGTCCGCAGCCAAACCACCGGCAAATACTTCATGCTTCCATGGTCGGAGATCATCGAATTGGCAGTGAAGAACGGTCTCGACGAGAAATGAACACCGTTCAAAACGGAAAAGGCGATAGACCCAGGAACAACTGTGGACCGAGGTGGTATGCCGGTTACGCCGCCATTGATTGGCGCGCGCACCGGTGTACTGCGGACGGGGGGATCGCCCCAACCGGCCTATCTCCGCCGGGCCGTCAGGACGTCGATGGATTCTCAGAATCCCGATGGCGGCCTCGTCGAATCGACATCGGCTTACCTCGATAATGGCCTGCGGGGACGGGATTCCAGCACCCCGACCACCCAGACCGTGAGGGTGCTGGTATTCGACCGAAGCACCCAATGCGCGATGAAAACAACCTCATTCCCTAACTCAACAGCAGTCCTCTCGGGATCGCCCGCTCTTGGATCTGCAGGGTCTCCCTCATTAAACCCAGGCTCAAAAGGCGACCGGGCCACTTTGGCCGGAATCGCGCGGCAGGCGATGATTGAGCGCGGTTTGGAGCCCGACTTTCCGCCGACTGCGCTGCGAGAGTTGGCGGCCATCGACCGGCCGGCCGATGCAACCAACGACCTGCGCGACCTGCGGGAACGGCTCTGGGCATCCATCGACAATGACGACTCCCGCGACCTCGACCAAATCACGGTTGCCGAGTCGCTCGCCGGCAGGCAGGTCAGGATTCTCGTTGCGGTTGCGGACGTGGACGCGCTGGTGCGGAAGGACTCGGCCATCGACGGTCATGCGGCACGAAACACGACCTCGGTGTATACGCCTGCCGCGATCTTCCCGATGCTACCCGAGGCGTTGTCCACCGCTCTGACCTCGTTGAACGAGGACCAAGACCGGATCGCCGTGGTGGCCGACATGGTGTTCGAGGCAGACGGTTCGCTCGCCACCTCGGACTTATACCGGGCGCGCGTCCGAAATCACGGGAAACTGGCTTACCGAAGCGTCGCGGCGTGGCTGGATGGCAAAGGCGCAGCTGCCCCGCGAATCCTCGAGATTCCGGGACTCGCCGAAAACCTCCGCCTCCAGGACAAAGTCGCACAGCGGCTCGTGAACCTGCGCCACCGCCACGGCGCGCTCAGCCTCGAAACGATCGAGCCGAGGGCGGTCTTCGCCGGCGACGCGATTTCCGATCTCGATCTGGATCCGAAGAACCGGGCGACGCAGTTGATCGAAGAATTCATGATTGCGGCGAACGGAGTGACCGCGGCCTACCTCGCCGCGAATAAATTCCCTTCCCTCCGCCGGATTCTGCGCTCCCCGGAACGTTGGGACCGCATCGCGCAGCTCGCGTCCTGTTTCGGAGACCGGCTCCCCAACGATCCGGACGCAGCGGCTCTTGAAGCCTTCCTAGCGCGGCGACGTCAAGCCGATCCGGAGAAGTTCCCCGACCTCTCCCTAGCCGTGGTCAAGCTCATCGGGAGAGGGGAGTACGCACTCGATCTGCCAGGCGGTGAACCGCCCGGACACTTCGGTCTGGCGGTGAAGGACTACACGCACTCCACGGCGCCGAACCGTCGCTTCCCCGATCTCATTACGCAACGGCTCTTGAAGGCGGCGATGGCAGGAGCGCCGCTTCCCTACAGCATCCCGGAACTGGCGGAACTTGCCAAACATTGCACGGAGCGGGAGGACGACGCCACCAAGGTCGAGCGGAGGGTCCGAAAGTCGGCGGCGGCTCTGCTCCTGTCCGGTCGGATTGGAGAGCATTTCGACGGCCTCGTCACCGGCGCCTCTCCGAAGGGAACGTGGGTGCGGGTCTTCCAGCCTCCGGTGGAAGGGAGGCTGGAGCGCGGTTTCCAGGGTCTCGACGTGGGCGACCACGTCCGCGTGAAATTGATCCACACTGACGTCGAGCGCGGTTTCATCGACTTCGCGCGCGACTGATGACTGACCCCCTACAAGAGTCGAGCCAGCGAAAACGGCCCTTTGGCACTTCTGGCTGGTCCCATTCACTGAACGCTGAGGGCAGCGACTTCCAGGAGATCAACTCAAGTTCTCATGCACGTTGCAAAGTGCATGGTGCGGCGGCGGTGATCGTGCCAATTGCAATGCCTTGGATTCTGCTCACCGCACACAAAGGGTGCCCTTAAGCACGTTAAGTGGTCTGGATTGAATGGGTTAGAGCTCCGGGCGCAACACTGGCCCTCCATTAGCTAGAGAAAAAAGAAGAACTTACCTGGAACAGATTCGTTCCGGGCGCGGCGGATTCAGATAAGGGCAAGGCAGGGGCACTCCATGCCTGCTAGCCGTCGCTCCGTTCGGCCAAGATTCGCAGGCCGAACACGAGTTCGCCGTTCACCAGTTGTGCAACGGGGAGAAACACGACCGCATGTTCTGAAAAGCATTTGACCGATGAACCCTGGATTACCAAACCCACCGGTGGCTGTACCGGAGAGTGGCGCTCTGAACGTCGAACCAGCCGCCACTGAGTTGGACTCGATTCGCGAGCAACTTGCAGAACAAAAGGATGTGAACCTGCGCGTGGCCGCCGATTTCGAGAATTTCAAGCGGCGCAGCCGCCAGGAAAGCGATGCCCGTGCGGCTGCGCAAAAGGAATCGATCATCCATGAACTGCTGCCCGTCATCGACAACCTCGAACGTGCTCTGGCCTCCGGCGCATCCTCCGGATCTCCACAGCTTCATCAGGGGGTGGAAATGACGTTGCAGCAACTGCGCCTGCTTCTCCGCCAGCACGGTATCGAGCCCGAGGAGAGCGTTGGCCAACCGTTCGACCCGCACCGGCATGAAGCAGTTTCCCAGCGCCACGATGCCGCCCACCCCGCCCACTCCATTATCGAGGTTCTCCAGCGTGGTTACCGGCGGGGTGACAAGGTCTTCCGACCGGCCAAAGTGGTGGTTAACGACCTAACGCATTCCAAGCACGCCAGCCATGCCCGTTGAATTCAAAGACTATTACCGGGTACTTGGCGTTCAGCCCAAGGCGACCGACGAAGAAATCAAAAAGGCCTTTCGCACCCTCGCGCGGAAGTATCATCCCGATGTCGCCAAAGACAAAAAGACAGCGGAGGAGAAGTTCAAAGAACTTAACGAGGCCCATGAGGTCTTGAGCAATCCGGAGAGCCGAAGAAAGTACGACCAGTTAGGCGCCGATTGGAAAACGGGCGCGCGCCCGTCGCCGCCGGGCCAAGCCGGATGCCGAACCTCTGGACGGAGGGCGGGTGGAGAAGCTTACGACTTCCAATTCGAGGGCACGGGTTTCAGTGATTTCTTCGAACAGTTCTTTGGCGGCCGTACTGGACGATCTCGCCGAGCATCGCCGTTCGACCAGCACGGGGCTGGGGACGCTGCCGATGAATCAGAGGAGCAGGACGCACCAACGCTGCGAGGCCAGGATATTCAAGGAGACATCCTCATCTCGCTTGATGAAGCGCTCAAGGGGGCCATGCGAGCCATTTCGGTGCGGCGAACCAATGCCCGCACGGGCCAGGAGGAGACGCAAACCTACTCGGTGCGAATCCCGGCTGGGGTCCGGGCTGGCCAGTCTATTCGAGTGCCAGGCAAAGGCGGCGAGGGGTTGGGTGGAGGCAGGGCCGGGGACATCTATCTGCGCGTCCGGTATGCTCAGCACCCGGATTGGCGGGCGCGAGGCGCAGATCTGGTGGGCCATCTGGAGTTGGCTCCATGGGAGGCGGTCTTGGGGGCAACGGTTCCGGTGCGGACCCTGGAAGGCACTGTCTCCTTGAAAGTCCCCGCCGGCACCCGGCAGGGACATCAAATGCGGATCCGCGGTCAAGGGCTTCCCACCGGAGGGGCCAAGCGAGGCGATCTTTACGTTGGGGTCTCCATCCAAGTTCCGTCACGGATTAGCAAAGAGGCAGAGCGTTTGTGGAAACAGTTGGCGACCGAGTCCGCCTTCGATCCGAGGAGGAACTCCTGAGCAAACGATCCTTCCGAAAGTGAATCCAAAGTGATCTTCGACCTATGACAGCGTGTCGGCAATTGCCGGCGGTCAACACGGAACTAAAAGCCGCCACGGCTCGACTGGAAGCTGGGCCAGCGGGCAGTGAGTGCCTGGTGAAAGTCGGAGGCGACTGGCGGCTGAGCGAGCCGGTTCCTTCATGGATCGGTGTGTTGGGCAAGCGAACCGGGGCGAGTGTGCGTGTGGTGCCGGATGAGTTGGGAAAGTGGGACACTTCGCTGGTGCTCTTCCTGCTGCATGGCCGGGCGTGGTGTGCGCAGTCGAAAAAGGATTTTCATGCCGACGCGTTACCCGAGAATTTGCAGTCGCTGCTGCGGCAAGTGGCTGGGATGGGCGCGCCAAAACCAATAGCTAAAGCGCCGGTCAAGCCGAGCTGGGCGTTGGTGGGAACCATGGCGAAGAAGATGGTCAGCCATGCCCTGGAGATCGTTCCGTTTGTCGGGGAATGCACTCTAGGTTTCATCGGTGTGGCGAAGAAACCCTGCCGGTTTCGTTGGATGGATTGTCTGGTCGAGATGCAGCAGTGCTGGGTGTCGTCGTTGCCGATTGTGAGTTTAGTCAGTTTTCTGGTGGGCGTCATCCTGGCCTTTCAGGCGGCGATTCAGTTGCGGCAATTTGGCGCGGCTGTCTTCGTGGCGGACTTGGTTGGCCTGGCTGTGGTGAGGGAGATGGGGCCGATGATGGCGGCCGTGGTCGTGGCCGGCGGCACCGGGGCGGGATTCGCAGCCCAGCTTGGCAACATGAAAGTGGACCAGGAAATTGATGCCTTGGAGACCCTGGGCATTTCGTCGGTGGATTTCCTGGCGCTGCCCCGGCTGCTGGCGGCGGCGGTCATGATGCCGATTCTGGCGTTGTATGCGAATGTCCTCGGCATTCTGGGAGGGATGTTTGTCTCGGCGACGATGCTGGATATTCCAGCCACGGCCTATTGGATCGAGACGCAGAATCGCGTGGGTTTCTCGGATGTGACCAGCGGGTTGATCAAGAGTCTTTTCTTCGGCGTGGCCGTGGGCCTCGCCGGGTGCCTTCGGGGTATGAAGTGCGACCGGAGTGCTGCCGGCGTCGGCGCGGCGACGTCCTCCGCCGTGGTCACCGGTATTACGTTGATTGTGCTGTCCGACGCCTTGTTCGCCCTGATTTTCAACGTGCTGGGAATCTGACCGACCCATGAAGAATGACACCCCAGCGACCGTGATAGAAGTAAAGAACCTGTCCTGCGGCTATGGCGAGACTGTGGTGTTGCAGGACGTATCCTTTGCCGTTCATCCCCGAGAGCTGCTGTTTGTCATCGGCGGAAGCGGCTGCGGCAAAAGCACCCTGCTTGGGTGCATGATCGGATTACTGAAGCCGTTCCAGGGTGACGTCGCCTATTTTGGAAAAAGCTTCACCGCGGCTGACGCGGTGCAGCGACGGGACATTTTGAAAACGTTCGGCGTGCTTTACCAAAATAATGCTTTGTGGAGTTCCATGACGCTGGCGGAAAATGTGTCCTTGCCGCTGGAAGAACACACGTCCCTGACACGGGAGGACCGCCAGGAGATCATCGCGCTGAAACTGACCCAAGTGGGCTTGTCCGGATCCGAGGAGCTTTACCCGTCGGAGCTTAGTGGTGGCATGCAAAAACGGGCGGCCCTGGCCCGAGCGCTGGCGTTGGATCCGGCGATCGTGTTCTTCGATGAGCCTTCGACGGGCTTGGATCCGATCACCTCGCGTCAGATGGATCGGCTGATCCTGCAAGTGCGCAACACTTTGGGCACGTCCATGGTCATCGTGTCCCATCAGCTCTCCAGCATTTTCAGACTGGCCGACCGCGTCATTGTGCTGGATCGTCAATCCAAGGGAATCATTGCCGAAGGCTCCCCCGCCGAACTCGCCGCGACGAGCACGGACCCGCGCGTGCGCGATTTCCTGAACGAGGATGAAGATTTCCCAAAGCCAACGAACCCGCCTTCCGCACGTCGGTCTTTCGATTTATTCAAGTGAAAACCAAACTCAGCCCAGCCGTGGTTGGCAGCTTCGTAATCGGCGCCCTCGTGCTGATTGTCGCGGCGCTCCTCTCGTTCCGGTCCAGCCACCTCTTTTCCAAGCCGGGACGTTTCGTGGCCTACTTCAACGAGTCGGTGCAAGGATTGGACGTAGGAGGCGCCGTGAAGCTGCGTGGAGTTCGAGCTGGCCGAGTCGTGGCCATCCGGGTTCATTACGATGCGAAAACCCGGCAGTCGCAGGTCGCCGTGGTCGGCGAATTGGAACAGAATGTGATCAGTGATCGTGCGGGCCAGATGATCAAGATCACGGACCGCGCCACTCTGCAGCGCTTGATCGAAGAAGGGTTGCGCGCCAAGATCGACCTGGTGGGCATCACCGGCCTGCAATTCGTCGAGTTGGATTTTCTCGACCCCCAGCAGTTCCCCGCGCCTCGCCTGGAAAGCGGGGCCGAATATCCTGTGGTGCCGACGGTGCCCTCGGGGATGTCCGAATTGATCGCGAACCTTTCCAAAATCGTGAACAATTTGGGAAAAGTTGATTTTGCCGAGCTTTCCCACGAGCTCAAATCGCTGTTGGCCACTGCGAATCAAGAGGTCGGCGACTTGGACCTTAAGAAAATGGTGGCCAAAGTGACGGCGGCGGCGGAGTCCATTGAGGCGTTGGCCGGTTCTGCCGAAGCCAAGGCGGCGTTTGCGAACTTAAACAAGACCGCGACCGACGTGCAGGGGTTGGTGGCCAAGCTCGACACTCAAGTGGAGCCGGTGCGGGCGGAGCTGGTGCGGACACTGCATGCTTTCCACGACGCGGCTGAGAGCATTCGCAAACTTCTCGGCCCGCAAAGCGGTTTGGGCGAGGAAGCGGTCAGGACACTTCAGCAGGTGACGGAAACGGCCGAATCGCTGCAACAGTTGGCCGACTTTCTGGAACGAAACCCCAACGCGTTGATCACGGGAAAGAAGCGCCCCGGCAAGGAACCGTAACCAGCCCGGCCTTCAATGACGCAACCACCCAGTCTTAGTATGCAACTCACCAGAACAACCGAGTCCCTGGCTCCTGGAATGCCGCGAAAACTCTCAACGGCGGGCGCTGATCCAAAGAAAGGCCGGACAAGCGTCCCGAGCCGCTTGTTTGTTCTACTGCTTTGCGCGTTCGCTTTCTATGCTCTGAGTGGTTGTGCTTTATTGCAGCCCCAGGCCGACCCGACCCGATTCTATGTGCTGACCGTACAGAGTGCCCCGCCCGCACGAGCCGTTGGAGGCGAGTTCAAAAGGTGGAAGGTGGGATTGAAGCCAGTGGAACTGCCGGCCTATTTGCGGAGCAAGGCCATGGTTGTCCGAACGAGCACAAATGAACTTCACTTCGCGGATTTTGATCGTTGGGCGGAGCCGCTCGACCAGGGGATCAGTCGTGTGATGAAAGAAACTCTCAGCTCTGCCCGAAACATAGAGAGCGTGGCGCTGAATTCGCATGCAGACGACACGCTGGATTATGAAGTGGCGATCCGGATTTTGGCCTGCGAGGGGGTGCGGCTTGGAAACGGAAACGGCTCGATTCGTTTCGCCGTGACGTGGGAAGCGCGGTCGGTAGGGACCAACTCAACAGTGACCAACCGCGACGTTTTCACCGCGCACCCGGTGGCTTGGGACGGGAAAGATTATGGACAATTGGCCGAGCGACTTAGCGAGGCCATAACCGGTGCGAGCAAAGCGCTCGCGGCAGACTTGCCGATGGATGCTACGACTGCTGGCAAAAC
>Ga0187880_1001598_pt1 | contig 18024 bp, 16 predicted proteins | sample June2016WEW_19_4_FD_132998 | JGI IMG/M metagenome (GOLD analysis project Ga0187880, IMG submission 132998) | Peatland microbial communities from SPRUCE experiment site at the Marcell Experimental Forest, Minnesota, USA - June2016WEW_19_40 | ecosystem: Environmental > Terrestrial > Soil >...
CGTCAAGCTGGTCCAAAGCCGAAATCGCCTGACCAGGATCTTCAGTTCGCGCGTAGGGGGAAAACGTCTTCGCCGCGCCCCGGTCTACCTGGGCTTACGCGAAAGTCGCGCCAAACTCCGGTCAGCGGGTCGTAAGCGTAGTTGGCGAGCGTTTGTTCTCACCGGGATTGCGATTCTGTTGTTCAACTCGATAATGGGACCAAGACGCTGCCGGATCCCACAGAAAATGTCTGATTCCGTGGATTAGCCTCAGGCTTTGGACTCGTTCAGGGTCACGGCCGCGCGAACAAGAGTCTTCAACGCCTTCTCGTCTATCTTCTCGCCCTCGTGGAAGTCGATGGCACGCCTTGTATTTCCGTCAAGACTGGAGTTGAAGAGGCCCGACGGGTCCTTTAGAGCGGCCCCTTTGGCGAAGGTCATCTTCACGACGTTCTTGTAAGTCTCGCCTGTGCAGATCATTCCGTCGTGGTACCACACCGGAAGCCCTCTCCACTTCCACTCCTCGACGACCTCGGGATCAGCTTCTTTGACCAAGGCACGGAGCCGGCCGAGCATCTCCCCCCGCCAGTCGCCCAGCTCCTTGATTCTCGCGTCTATTAGCTGAGAAGGAGTCTTGCTTTTCGGCGACCCGCTCTTCTCCATGCCCGTTTCTCCCCCTAAGTCCCGAGGCTTTGATACATGGGGATCATCCCCACCGTGCCGATTGTAACTGGAGCTGCGGTCCGCCTAACCCGAGACCTCCGCCTTCGGAGTCGATCCCCACCCGGCGACATAGTTCGCACGAGCGCGTGTGCGGTTCCCTGGCTCAGGTCCACGATGATCTGGAACAACTCCGGGCTCGGATCGGCAAGCTGGTACTCCTGTGGAAGCGGGATGAAGTGGCGAAGGTGGGGCTCGTACCGAACACCGGTGAACGCTTGACATTGACCCTACGTCAGGGTCTCAAGGGCGAACTGTCGCGGTGCGCGGCGACAGTCCTTGACGATCCCGCTTCGCCGGTCGGGTCCTCGAGGAAATCCGCACTGGGTACGAAGAACAGACAGCCAGTCACGGCTTTCGAGAAGTCGAGGATTCTCCCGGAGCCCGGCGCCGATCCCTGGCACACAGGTCAGCTCGCCCTCCGGAATACGGAAGCCCACCTGATCGAGTCAGGGCCGAGACATCGCTGAGCAGATCGAGCGTCGCCTGCTCGGCATCGTTGCCCGCGCCGATCGTGGCGACGAGGAATATGGCTGCCTCCGTCAAAGGTGCCAGCACCGCCTGTGGCGTACCAGTTCTTCCCATAGTCGTCTCCCCCTAGTGACTTGGTTGATCTTGAGTCCGACAGGTCCGCACCGGCCGCTGCCCCCACGATGGTCGCCGATTGACTGCTATTCGGTCCGGGCTCCTATGCGGCCGGGCGCACGCCAACCTCTTCCAGATGGTCGAGCATGTCGGCTGGATCGGCGTAGACACGGTACGCCCCGGCGGTCTGGAGCTCGGCTCGCCCGTACCCGCCCGAGAGTAGGCCGACGCCGATAGCGTTGGCACGCTGGGCAGCCAGCAGGTCCCACACGCTGTCGCCGACCACGAAGCTGTGACGGGGATCGACGTTGAGCAAGCTTGCGGCAGCCAAGAACAAGTGCGGGTCGGGCTTGGCACGCTCCACCAGATCCCGCGTTACAACGACTGTGTCCGGCGGGAGCTCCAAGAGCTCGATGGCCGGCGAGGCGGTCACGCGGGACCCGCTAGTGGCGATGGCGAACGGCACCCCGTGGTCTTGGAGACAGCTGAGGAGCTCCTTTGCACCGGGCAGTGGTACCACGCCTCCGACGCGCCCCAGGTAGTGCTCGGCATGAAGCGCGAACAATCGCGCGAGGGTTTCGGCGTCGAGTTCGCAACCGGTCTCACGCTGCAGGGCGTTGAGGAACAAGCCTCCGCTCATTCCTATCCTGCGGTGGATCCGCCACACCGAAAGCGGCACGCCACAGTCCGCAAGGGCTTCTTGCCAGGCGGTCACGTGCTGGTAGACGGAGTCGACCAGTGTGCCGTCTAGGTCGAACAGGAATGCGGGTTGCGGCACCTCGATGTGTGGTTGGGCGGCGGTGATCACGGATTCAGTCTACGAGTGGACCTTGCGACGCGGACGGCCCGTGTCGGGTTGCTCCCATTTGCCTGACGAGGTCACGTCGTGCGAGAGACAGGTCGACATGCGGCATGCCGAACGTAGGTGCCAGCTCCGAAGGCCACGGGCTCCACGGAGGTTTCTCCCACCAGGCTGCGCACGAGCTGAGCTGGCAACGTGAGCTCCGGGGAGGCGACCTTGCGATCGAGATCAGCGGCATCGTCTCGGAGATCGATCCCCTCGGTGTGCCGTTGCAATGCCAGCGTCGCATAACGCCGACGACCGGAGCTGCGCGGATGACCTTTCGCGATACGGCCGCCAACATCGGCGCACGACCAACTCCAGCGCCCTGGCTCTATCACGTCAACCTCGGAGCTCCGCTTTGGTCAGTGGGTGCTCAGCTTCAGATACCCTCCCAAGCTCAGTTGCCGCGTGATAAAGCGTCAGTGCCGGCGGGCGCAAACTGGTCGGTACCGATGCTCGACGCGCCCGATTGCTCTGAAATGGTGCTCGAACATGTCCTCGACGACGGAACTTCGGGCCGCGCGCGCCTCACGAAGCCTAGGCTCGGAGTAGATCTCCTCATCGAGTGGGATAGCAGCACCCTGCCTCGGCTGCACCAATGGCTTCACAGGGCGTAACACATCAATGCCCTCGCGATCGAGCCGGCGAACTGCTCCGTCCTCGGTCGCAGCGCAGATCGCGCGGCGGGGAATGCCGGTGTTGGCCCGGCGAAGAACGCAGCACGCAGCTCACTGTGACGGTTGGGACGGCGGACGCAGAGTGAATCGAAGTCCCCAACGTAAGGAGTCCTGAGCTTCCGGGTGCCAGAGCGTCCCCGCGCGGACAGCGTTGGGCGGGGGGACACGATGACAACGTCACTCCGCGAACACTCTTGAGCAGAACGGGAGATCTTGGCGAGCCCTTGAGAAGGCGCGATTCGTCCGGGTTTGGTCGGGAATCATCGACGCCGGTGATTCCGAGTGACGACGAGCCGAGCTTCAACCAGGTACGCCGCCGGACGAGCACCTGGCGTTATATCCCCGGATTCGAGTGCCGTGAGTCAGGCGATCAGTCCGTGTGGGTCGATGACGAACTTGCGGGCCGCTCCCTTGTCGAAGTCGGCATAGCCCCGTGGTGCCTGGTCGAGGGTGATGACCGTGGCCGCGACGGCTTCGGCAATCTGCACGCGGTTGTTGAGGATGGCCATCATGAGCCCGTGGTTGTACCGCATCACCGGGCACTGGCCGGTGGTGAACGAGAGCGATTTCGCCCAGCCGGTCCCGAGGCTTATCGACAGCGACCCCACCCGGGCTGCTTCGTCGATTCCGCCGGGATCCGCGGTCACGTACAGGCCTGGGATGCCGAGCGCACCACCGGCAGCTGTCACTTGCATGAGGGAGTTCAAGACAGTCGCGGGTGCCTCCTTCGTGGCCCCGCCGCCGTGGCCTCGGGCTTCGAAGCCGACGGCGTCGATGCCGCAATCGACCTCGGGAACACCGAGGATCTCGGCGATCTGATCCCTGGGGTCGCCCTTCGAGACGTCGACGGTTTCGCAGCCGAAACTGCGGGCTTGAGCGAGGCGTTCGCTCACGAGATCGGCGACGATGACCACCGCCGCGCCGAGCAGTTGCGCGCTGGCCGCTGCGGCCAGCCCGACGGGTCCGGCACCGGCGACATAAACGGTCGAACCCGGTTTGACCCCGGCGGTCACCGCCCCGTGGAACCCGGTCGGGAAGATGTCCGACAGCATGGTCAGGTCACGGACCTTCTCCAGGGCCTGGTCCCTGTCGGGGAAGCGCAACAGATTGAAGTCGGCGTAGGGAGCCATCACGTACTCCGCCTGGCCCCCGACCCAGCCGCCCATGTCGACATAGCCGTACGCCGACCCGGGACGGTCCGGGTTGACGTTGAGGCAGATCCCGGTCTTGCCCTCCTTGCAGTTGCGGCACCGGCCGCACGCGATGTTGAACGGCACCGAGCAAAGATCACCGACCTTGATGAACTCCACGTCCGAGCCGGTCTCGATGACCTCGCCCAGAATCTCATGGCCCAGGACCAGGCCCGCGGGAGCCGTCGTACGGCCACGGACCATGTGCTGGTCGCTGCCACAGATGTTCGTGGCGACCACTTTCAAGATGACCCCGTGGTTGCACTTGCGCCCGACGTTCGCAGGGTTCACCCCGGTCCGTCCTGGAGCTCCAGCTTCGGGTAGGCGATGTCGTGCACCTCGACCTTGCCTGGCTCGATGTAGGTCACTGCCCGGTTGCCTGACATACCGCCCCCCTTTTGTATCGGCGACCGTGGATCGCACAACGTGTGACCCCGGTCCTAGCTCGAGCTGTAAATCTTCCCCTGTTCCCGGTCAGTTCTCAACAGGCCTTGCCGGGGCCTTCGGCACCAAGACAGCAGGACAGGCATCTTCCTCGGCGAGCACCACAACCTAACCGAGCGCGCGTTGGCACGATCGACCTCGGCAAAGCGCCGCGTCGCCGGAGCAGGGTGCTTCGAGAGCCGGCGGCGGAAGCGGTTCGTCAGATCAGCGCCTCAGCCCCAGTCGTCCTTCGTGTACTCCTTGACCTTCTCGGACGAGAGCCTGTTCGCCATCGCCAGGTAGTAGATGCCCAAGCTGAAGACGGTCACGACGAGAACGTCCCAATAGAGCGGAGGAGTCCTGGGCGTTGGTCTGCAGCGGCTCGCAGGGTCGATTCGGCCGGGGGGCCAAGTTGGTGGCGAGGAGCTCATCATCCCGTCACACTTGGGAGGTGACGACTACCGACTCTGAGCCAGTTGCCGAGGCCGCCTGGAGCGCCCGTGTCAACGGCGCCCCGATCGCCTTCGACTACGACGACGTCAGCCTCGTGCCGCGGCTCGTCTCTACGCTGACCCACCGCGTCGATGCCAAGCCGACCATCGACTTCGGACCGCTTCGGCTCACCCTGCCGATCATGGGCGCCCCCATGCCCGACGTCTGCGGAGCCGAGATGTGCCGAGCGTTGGCCGTTGACGGTGCCGTCGGCGTTCTGCACCGTTTCCAGTCGATCGTGGCCCAGGTTGAAAGTGTTCACAGCGCGGTGTCCGGTGACGACGGCGAACCGCCGTTGCCAACGCCCGCCGCCGCCGTCGGGGTGAGCGGCGATTACCGGGAGAGGTTCTCGGCGCTCTACGAGGCCGGGGTGCGGGTGCTCTGCCTTGACACGGCTAACGGTGCTCACGTGCAGGTCGGGGCCGCGATCGCGTGGTGCCGCGCGGCGGCAACAGACATCTTCCTCATCGCGGGGAACGTGGCTTCGGCCGAGGCATTCCATTGGCTGGAGGATCAAGGCGCCGACGCGATACGCGTGGGGATCGCGGGTGGCTCGGTCTGCGAGACGAGGACAGAGACCGCAGTATTTGTCCCGACGCCTTACGCGGTCTGGGAATGCGCCCACGTCAAGACCCATGCGCTCGTCATCGGCGACTCCGGGGTCCGTACTCCATCGGATTTCTGCAAGCTGCTGGCTCTCGGTGCCGACACGGTGATGCTCGGTTCTGCACTTGCCGGCACACGCCAGGCGCCCGGTCGTGTGATCGTTGTCGACGGCAGCAAGTACAAGATCATGCGAGGTGCCGCGTCTTTCTCCGTGCAGCAAGAGCACGGCGGCCAGGAGCCCGACTACGTGGAAGGTGCCGAGACCATGGTGCCTTACAAGGGATCGGTCGCGGATGTGACCTCGAGATACGGCGCGGGACTGCGGAGCTCGATGTCCTACATGAACGCCCGGAGTCTCGAGGAGTATCGCGCCAACGTCAACTTCGTGTTCCACTACAGCCGGCCCGGCTGACCCGGCCGGCCGTCGTCGGTCCTGCGTGGCCCCGCGATTAGTACCGACGCCGATGGCCTGTCGCCGGAACGAGAACAAGGCAGTGACCGATGACCACCAGTGAGACCACGACCTGCCAGTTGGAGATACACCGGAACCTCCCGGCGGAACCGGAACGCGTTTGGCGGGCACTTGTTGAGCCTTCGCAGGCCGGGGTTTGGTTCGCGGCAGGGGCCAAGATCTCCGCGAAGCGGGGCGGGGCTTACGAGTTGTTCTGGCAACCCGACACACCTGAGCGCAACAACACCATCGGTTGCCGCATCACGTCCATCGCCCCATGCCACTACCTGGCTTTCACCTGGCGGGGGCCAGACGTTCTGAGCACGGTCATGAACGACGGGAACCCGCCTCCACCGCCAACCCACGTAACCATCACACTCAGCCCAACTGCCATCGGCACCGACGTTGGCGTGCGCCACAGCGGCTTCGGCCACGACGACGGGTGGCCGGAGGCGGTCACCTGGCACGAGCGGTCGTGGACCGCCTGTCTCGACAATCTGGAGGCGCTGCTGAGTGATCAGCCCATGCCTCACCCGTGGAGCTGAGAGAACCGGTCGCGGGAGAAGACGATTGACGTCCTCAGCCGAGCCGGAGTCGTGGGGGCGGATGCTGTGCCTCGGCAAGGCGGCGACGGCACACGAATAATGTCCGGTGTCGCCTGTATCCAGAGGCGTTCGACCGCTGTCGTTCGGTCAGACATCAAGAGGAGAGGATCTCGCCATCGAATCTGGGACCGAGCCGTTCATCGTCCGTCCGCTCGCCGGCGACGAGATCGAGCGTGTCGCGGCCGTCCTTGGCCTCGCCCGCCTCTACCAAGGAGACGGCTTCTACCTCGTGGCGTGGGAGCGCGACGAGCCTCTCGGGCATGCACACCTGGCGTTGACCGACCCGCCGGAGTTGCAGGACGTGTCCGTGCGACCCGAGCACCGGCGACGTGGCGTGGCGAGCGCAATCACGGCCTCGGCCGAGCGCCAAGCGCGGGAACGAGGCTTCAACCGCTTACGCCTCCATGTCAGCGCTGGCAACGAAGGGGCTCAGGCCTTGTACCGCCGGTCCGGATACGTCGACGTCGGCGTTCCCCCGAAACGCGTGAAGGGAACGATCCTGATCCGGACCGGGTCGATCGAGGTGGACGACACGATCCTGACCTGGGAGAAGCAGCTCGACCAAAGCCCGTGAGACGTCAGGTCGGCTCGGCGTGAAAATGGGTGACCCTCGCTTGGCGCGCCCGCCAGGCCGGGTCAGCTGACCCGCACCTGCAGTCCCGTCCCCGACACAGAGCGAGCGACATCTGGTTCGGAGCAGACCCGGCCGTGGAGGCGCGCTGTCAAGCTAGGACGCCGACCTGTGACGAGCCTTGGAAACTGATTGCAGTCCGGTTTCACCCCGCCCAGGTGCCGCCGGCTCCTTGTCGTGCGGCCCTTGTCGGAAGAACCCGTGGCGTGCCCTGCGTGGAGGAGGTGGGCCCCACGGCTGGATTTGGCCTGGAGCTCGGTGTCGTTGTTCACGCCAGCCGTCGCGCAACGTCGATGGAGGTCTGCGGCGAGTGCTGTCCGGTGGGCTGCCCGTTCGTGCCTGAGCCGATGGGTGGCCCAGGTACCCAGGGCGGTGAAGCAGCGATACCTAGACCTCGTGGACCATCCACACGTTCGGCTCCCAGTACGAGCCGATGCCGCTTCGAACATGGAGTGGCGCGAGCCCCTCGGGAAAGACGTACTCCCCGTCGTGCGGGAATGTCATCTCGGTCCACTGCTCCCACTCGGCGACGGGCGACTCGATCCGGAGCGACCGCGGCTCGGGGCGAAGGATGGTCGCGCCGAAGCGGGCGTGCACCCGCAACCAAGGGTCGAATGGCAGTCCGTCGGATCGCCTCCAGGTGACGTAACGCTCGATCGGCATCAGCGGGTAGCGGTCCTTCCAACTCGGCCGGACGGGGGCAACCAGTGGAGCGAGACCCGCCCTCCGGGCGACGGTTGTCATCGCTCGGACGATCAGGCTGCTCAAGCCTCGTCCCCGCTGGTCGGCGGCGACTTCTGCTGCCAGCGCCGAGAGCGCGGTCGGCGGGCGCTGGTCAGCGATCGCGCGCAGCCCCAGAGCGTCGATTCCCCGAGGGAGGTCCTCCAAAGAGCCATCCCAGTGAAACGGTATCGTTCTCCCTCTCGCGACCACGCGGTCCAGGGTCTTGTCGTAGAGGAGAAGCTGGAAATGCGCGTGCCGGGGGATCAGGGCACCGAAGTATGTCGCCGCGTGGTTCCCATGCCCGTTGTACTCGGGCCACTCGTTCCCAAGGACGCGTGCCCGCTCCCAGAGGTCCGGCCGTTCGTCGGCCGTGAATACCTCGATCGACGGCTCGGCCCGGAGGAGGGGACCTTCCATACGCCTCATATTGCCCTGACTGAGGGAGCCTTGTTCTGTCGGATCGTCCCGGTAGACGCAGGCGGGCGGCGCGCCGGCGTGGCGGCTCCGCGCCGAGTTGGCAGAGGGCGCAACGAGGTCCCGCCTACCGGTTTCTCCCCACCCTGTCGAGCGAGCCGCCCTAGAGTTTTCGGCATCGGATTGGATTCGGGGCACGACCTTCGAGAAAGGAGCACCTCGGTGATCAAGGGATTCAAGAACTTCCTACTGCGGGGTGACGTCATAGTTATTGCCGTAGGCCTGATAGTCGCTTTGGCGTTCAGCACGCTGATCAAGGCCTTCACGGACTCTGTGATCAACCCGCTCATCTCCCGCGCGCAGGGCGGTGGGGCTGTCGGACTGGGCGTCCAGCTCGGCCAGGCGGGCAACACCAACACGTTCCTGAACTTCGGGAGTTTCATCTCCGCCGTCGTCTACTTCGTCGTCTTCATGGCCGTCGTCTACTTCGTCATCGTGGTTCCATACAAGAAGATCTCGGCAAAGCGCGGCCAGGTCGTCTTCGGCGACCCAGCGCCGACCCAGACGTGCCCAGCCTGTCTTTCCGGCGACCTTCCGCTGGGCGCTACCAAGTGCAAGTACTGCGGCACCGACCAGCCGACCGGAGCCACGGGCACGGCCGCGTAGGCCTTGAGGTCGTCCGCTCACGCCGAGCCTCGGGTCGGCGCGCTAGCGGGCCTGTCCGCGAACGCGATGGGGGCGGGCGGCTGGCAGTTGTCACCTGAGCCGTGCAGGTGGCGCGGCGCGAAAGCCTGGGTAATGCAGGCGAGGACCAGCCTACGGCGGGTCCGTCACTTCACCGCGCCGGCGAGCATGCCACGGACGAAGTGGCGTTGGAATGCCAAGAAGACGATAAGGGGAACGACGATCGAGACCATCGACCCTGTCGAGATGATCCAGAAGTTGGCCGCCAGCGTCCGTTCCTGGTCGTACAGGAACAATGTGAGCGGGACATGCGGATCGCCCCCGAGGAACACCAGCGCCACGAGCAGGTCGTTCCAGACCCATATGAACTGGAAGATGGCCAGGGAGGCGGCGGCCGCCACACCGAGTGGGATGACGACGCGCCTGAACAGCGTCCATTCCCCTGCGCCGTCTATCCGGCCCGCCTCGATCAGGGCCGTGGGTATCCCGGTGAAGAAGTTGCGCATCAGGAACACGCCGAAAGGCAGACCGAACGCCACGTGGAAGATGACCACGCCGGATATGGTCCCGAACGGGTTCCAGCCGAAGGCCGACCCCATGTCCTTGTACAGCGAGGCGACCGGTATGAGCGCTACCTGCAGCGGCACCACCATCAGGCCGACGATCGTCAGGAACACTGCGTTTCGGCCCCGCCACCTGCCGAAGACGATTGAATACGCGGTGAGGCTGGCGATAACGGTTACCAGGATCGTGGCGGGGATGCTGATCTCAAGCGAGGTCCTGAGCGCGTCGAGCACGCTTCCGGGCGCGAGGCCCGAAGGGACACCGCCGCCGAGTGCGGTGGAGGACCCCCCGGTGAAGAGCTCCTTGTAGTTCTGGAGCGTCAGCTGGGAGGGGGCGGAGAACACTTTCCACCATCCGGACGTCTCGAACAGCCCCGCCGGGCGGAACGAGATGATCATCATGGAAAGGGTTGGCACGAGCCAGAACAGCGCGATCGCGCCGAGCACGACGTTGACGGCCACGCGTGAGGGGCGCAATCGCTTGAGGAACGGTCGCGCCCGGCGGAGGCCCTTGTCCTCTTCTGGGACCGCGGTCGTGGCGGTGACAGTCGTGACGGTCATTTGCCGCTGATCCTCTTCAAGTTGAACAACATCGCCGGCACCACGAGTACGAACAGGATGACGGCGAGAGCGCTCGCCAGGCCCGTGTGAACGCCCCCGCCAAAGCCCAGGTAGTAGACGTCCGACGCCAGGGTGCTGGACTGGCCACCGGGTTGAGAGGTGTCGATGCCCAAGTTGACGACGATGTCGAAGATCTTCAGCACGTTGATGACCATGGTCACGAACACGACGGTCAGCACGGGAGCCAGCATCGGTATGGTGACGCGACGGAACGTCTGCCACTCGGTGGCGCCGTCGACGTGTGCCGCTTCGAGAGCCTCGCGGTCGAGCGCCGCGAGACCGGCTGCCACCACGACCATTGTGAAGCCTGCCCAGATCCACAGATAGGCCAGGATCTCCGAGATGTCGATGAGCGGGACGCTGAGCAGCGCCTGCGCTGTCTGGCTCAGGTTCTCGGTGGGAGTCAGTGACTGCGGGCCGAGCCAGAACGTGCCTGAGAAGGCCGGCGTGAAGTTGGATGCTTCGATCTGGACGCGGAAGGACCCGGTGCCGACGCCTGAGAAGACGAAGCGGCCGAACGCGTCCGTGGTCGTCGTCGCAGCGGTGGTGCCGTCGCTGCGCACTAAGGCGAGGCGCAGGTTGGGGAATCCGTCCTCACCGGCCAACACTCCTGAGATGTTGGACGGGTTCGAGGCGGAGAAGTCCCGCCATACAAGGCCTGTGACCGCCCCCGGGGACGCAGTGGGCAGGCGGGCCTGGCGAGCTCCCAGCACTGCGAGCGTGTCGGGATCGACGCCCGTGAGCCCGATCCGCGCTGTCCCGCCTGCTCTCACGGTTGTGCTGGATTCGAGTGTCCCGTGGGGGCCGGCGACGACACCGCTGGTGGCGAGTGAGGTGGCGGTTTGCCCTGCCGAGAGCGGGTAAGCGCCTGGCGGGTGGAAGTAGTCGTCCACGGTCTGGATGATGGCGTTCAAGACCCCGACATGTGGATCCAGCTGGAATATCTGCGTGAAGACCAGCGAAGAGGCAGTGACGCTGAAGACGATGGGGAGGAAGATGATGGTCTTGAAGGCGGTGGACCAGCGGATGTGCTCGGAAAGCACCGCAAACACCAGGCCAAACACGGTGATGATGAAGGGGAAGACGAGGACCCAGATCACGTTGTTGCGGAACGCGATCAGGGTGTCGGCTGTCGAGAACAACGACTTGTAGTTGGAGAGCCCGACTGCCTTGGTCGCCGTCCCGTTGTAGAAGCTGTAGCGGACCGTCGCGATGGCGGGCCAGATGACTATCGCCAGGAGGAAGACGGCGCCCGGGACGAGGAACACGATGGACTGCAGGTGGTGCTGTCCCTGACGCCGCGCTCTCGGCCTTGCCGGGCCTAGCTGTTGGTCAACGGCCGCAACTGCCATGTCCCTGTCTCCCGGTCCTACGACAGGCCAGGGCACGCCCGTGTGTTGGTGGGCGTGCCCTGGCTAGTTCATTCGAGCCGCAGTTAGTTGCTCAGTGGCCCATCGCGGCCGTCGCCTGGGCCTGCATGGTCTTCTCAATGGCGGCGATGTTGCTCGGGCTTGGGTTCTTGACGAAGTTGAGCATGTCCTGCCACAAGCTCGGCTCCCAGCTGCCCTGCAAGTCGTCCAGGCTGAAGACAAAGCCCGTGGCGTGCTGAAGCTCCGACGCGTCCGCCATGGTGACCGGGTCGGGGTAGCTGCTGAGCGGCACCAACTTGTTGGGCGAGGCGAAGCCCCCTAGGTGTGCCCAGATCTCGCCGGCTTCGGGGCTGCCCAGGTACTTGATGAGGGCCTTGGCCGCTGCGGTCGGTTTGAACAGCATCGCCACGTCTCCCGCACCCTGAATGGCCGAGGTGTTCTTCTGGTCGGCCGCCGGGGCGGGGAAGGGGAAGAAGTCGTAGCACGGCGTACCGGCCGGGCTGGCGGTGCACTTCTTGCCGCCGGCCCCGGTCGTCCCGGCCGTGTAGTTGGCTGAGTTGCCGACGATCTCGGAGACGACGAAGTCACCCTCGATCACCATGGCCGCCTGCGGCATCGTCCCAGCCTTCGGGAACACCTTGTCCACGCACGCCGGGTAATCGTTCGCGAGGGCTCCCTTGGTGCCGCCGAGCAGGTACGAGGGCTGTCCGATCAGCTCTGCGAGCGTGTCAAAAGACGTTGTCACCGTTGCGCTCGTCCACGCGATGTTGTGCGCCGCGAGCGCGTTGTAGCTGGTCGCCCCTGCGGTCTTCAGGTAGACGTTCTGCCACAGGTCGGCGACCGGCCAACCGATGTCGGTGCAGAGCGAGAACGGGGTGACCCCGGCCCGCTTCAAGGTGGCCGCGTCAGTGATCAGCTGTTGCCACGTCGTGGGTGTGGTCTTTATGCCCGCCAGGGCGAACTCGGCCGGGTTGTACCAGATGGTGTTCTTGTTGGCGGCCTTGAACCAGACGCCGTAGAGCTTGCCGTTATAAGTGACGAGATTGTTCCAAGCCGTCCCGTAGTCGGATACCTCGCTCCCGAGGACGGGCGCGAGGGGCTGGATCGCATGCTTCTGTGCGAGGGTGAGCAAGGTGCTGGGGCTCGGCACCAGTGCTACCTGGGGTGGCGCGCCACCGGCCACGGCGGCGTCGATCGCCGTGTCCATGTTGCTGCCCTTGCCGCTGTAGTTGACCGTGACCCCTGTTTCGGCCTGGAATGGCGCCAGCACGGCCTCGAAGTCCTGCTGCTCGGTACTGGTCCACTCGGCCCAGAGCGACACAGAGCCCCCGATATGCGACAGGGCGGGGGTGGCGGTTGAGACACTTGCCGGCACCATGGTCACTGCCAGGCCCAACAGCCCCATCAAGGCTGCCGTCGAAAATAGCTTGTGCCTCCTGGATGCCGAAAGGACTGTTCTGGCCTGTGACATCTTGCTACCTCCAATAGTTGTCCTCGTACTCATGTCTCACCTTTCTCAGCTGTGCATTGAGTTGACGGATTACCCGACCTTCGTCGGTTCGAGTCGCGAGTGGTCGTAGGCAACGTGATTGCCTGCAGGCCCTTGGGCGATGAGGCCGCTGCGGGAAGTGGGCAGGCGTGCAGTTCCGGCGGACCAGCCGGCGACCAGGCCCCGCGTGCCGCGGTGCTCGAAGGGCACCAGTGGCTGTCTCCCCACGTTCGCAGGCGCGGCGGTGAGCGGGCTGCGCCGACCAGGCAGTTGCATGCAAGCCCTGTCGTTCCTCGATCACCTGGCCGGTACCGTCGGGCGCTGCGCATCCCGATCGGGTCATCCGGCTTCTGGGGCCGGTCGCAGTCTGTCGCGCGGCCGGTCCCGAGGCGCCGGCCGGCGGGGGACGGACTCTCACGGGCCCGCCCGACCGGTGCGCGGATAGGTTCCGTGGCACTCGTGGAAGGGCCGGCGACGGCGCGGAACAGCCGAGGCTCGCTGGAGGGAGGATCTCCCACCCACCCCACTACGTCTTCCGTCGTCATCTTGGCCCACGCCCCCCAACCAGGCTGGCCGCCTGTGTCAGTGAAAATCTCTCGGGCACAGGTCCGAGGAACGGCAGGATAGCGCCGCACAAAGGGCCACACAAGCGGTCTGGACACCCTTTTTTGAGTCTGCGGATCCGCGCGCCGGTACGGCGCGAGCGGTTCGAGACCGCGTCACCGGTGGGCGGGCGCGGTGCCCCGGGAGGGAAACTCCCGTGACTCGTCGGCGTTCTCAGACTTGCACACAGGAAGTGCTCGGCCGCTCGGATCGGGTTCGACGGCGGTGCCGGTGGCCTGGGTTTCGGGCGGGTGGACAGGTACCTCGATCCAGAGGTCCCGCACCCTGTCGCGCTACATTCCCAACGTCGGTGATATCGCTTCGAGTCAGGCGAGGTCCGCGACTCGGGGCATTCGTGTCCGGATGACCTCAGAGAGGACTGAACGCCTTGTTCGTCGACCTGCCACTTGCCGAGCTTCGTGTCTATCTGCCTCAAGTCGACGAGCCTGCCGACTTCGACCAGTTCTGGGCACGCGAAATCGATGAGGCTCGTTCCCGCGATGTCAATGCACAGTTCAGACCCATGAAGACCGCCATCCGCTACGCCGAGGTGTTCGACGTGACATTCGCCGGCCACGGAGGTGACCCGATCAAGGCGTGGCTTCTCATCCCGCACGACCTCGGCCCGGAGGAGACCGTGATCGTCGAGTACATCGGCTACGGCGGTGGACGCGGCGATCCGCTCGACTGGCTGACATGGAGTGGCGCCGGCTACCCCCACCTCATAATGGACAGCCGCGGCCAAGGCGGTGCCTGGCGAAGTGCCGACACGAACGATCCCGGTGACAGTGGCCAGCCGGCCAGCCCCGGCTTTATGACGAGGGGCATCGGTGACCCGAGGAGTTATTACTTCACACGCCTTTTCACCGACACCGTCCGCGCCGTCGATGCCGTCAGGCAGCACCCGGACCTCGCCGGGCTGCGCATTGCCACGACGGGAGTGAGCCAAGGTGGGGGACTCGCTCTCGCGGCCGCGCATCTCGCCGAGGGGGTCGTGGCGGCCATGCCCGACGTCCCGTTCCTCGCCTACCCCCGTCGTGCTGCTGAGATCACGGCCAGCTTGCCGTATGCCGAACTCGCCCAATATTGCCGTGTGCATCATTACGAGATCGAACAGGTCTTCCGCACCGTCTCTTATATCGACGTGGTGAACCACGCGAAGCGCACAGCGGTCCCGGCGCTGTTCTCCGTCGGTCTGCTCGACGACATCACACCCGCATCGACTGTGTTCGCGGCGTTCAACCACTACGCAGGGCCGAAGGAGATAGCCGTTTATCCCTTCAACGGCCACGAGGGCGGCGGAACGACCCATATGAGAAGAAAGCTCGAGTTCCTCGCCGCATCGTTGAGGAGCTAGCTCGACGCGACGGGTGGTGCGCAGGCTCGATTGGCCCGAAACGACTGCAGGTGGGCGCACGGTGCCTCCGGCAGTGACACGGCCGTCACCGGGTTTCATCGTCAAGCGAGCTGCGCTGGTGGACCGTGCCCGGAGGCGCCGTTCGAAAGCGGCTATTGGTTTTCGCACAGTCCGTCCTGTGTTACGAAGGTGGCTCACGGTTCCCACCGTCTCGACTGATCGAGCCAGCTGCATGAGCCGTCCTGAACAATCAGACGGCAGGCGGGCTAGCGTATGTGAGCGGGTTGCACCTGTGACTGACTGAAATGCCCGAATGCCCGCGCGCGAAAGGCTTTCTTCTATGAGCACCGTCGCCAGGTTCGTCCCGACGGAGCTGACGGTGCGTGAGATCGCCGCTCTCATCGACCACTCCCTGCTGCGTCCCGAGCTGACCGACGAGGACGTCTGCAGTGGCTGCGCGCTGGCCGAGAGATACGGCACGTGGTCTGTCTGCGTCAGGCCGGCCGACATAACCCTCGCCTCGCGCCGGCTCGCGGGCACCAACGTGGTCATCGGGACGGTCGTCGGCTTCCCGCACGGCAGTTCCGCGACTGCGAGCAAACTCTTCGAGACCCGTCGCGCTCTCGGTGACGGGGCACGCGAGATCGACATGGTCATCAACATCGGGAAACTGCGGAGCGGGGAGCACGGCTATGTCGAGGACGAGATCACCCAGATCGCCGAGGCCACCCACGCAGCTCACGGTCTCGTCAAGGTGATCCTCGAGAACGCCTATCTCACCGACGAGCAGATCGTCGCGGCCAGCCGTGTCGGCGAGCGTGCGGGCGCCGAGTTCATCAAGACCTCGACCGGCTTCGCGCCCGGAGGTGCGACCGTGCACGACCTGGCCCTGATGGTCGCCGCGACGTCGCCGAAAGTGCAGATCAAGGCGGCAGGCGGAGTCCGGACGTTGGACCGATTGCTGGAGCTCTTCGCGTTGGGGGTCACGAGATTCGGCGCGACCGCGACAGCGGCCATCTTGGATGAGGCCGCCGCGCGCAGTGACGACGGCGGAGCCCTTCCCGTTCCACCGGCTCCCCGGGAACAGGGCACTGCCGAGACCACGGTGTACTGAGCTCGCGGGCGTCCTTCGGCCCGGGGCCGCGGACGCCTCTGTAGGCGGAGACCACAGGCGTGTCTCGGACACGAGAGCTTCGAGGTGCCAGCACGGATCCATCACCAGGAGCCGGTCCGACTAGTAATGTCCTGTCACGCATCAAGAGCGGCCGAGAACATAGGCGTGCTCGGGGCGGTCTGGTCATGTTGGTACTCATCCACGGGAGCCACGGTGTTGCACACCGTGGAGAGCGAGCAAGGGGTGGAGTCTGATGGCAAACTTCGACGCCAAGAAGTTTTCGACGAGGGACTGGGCCATAGTAGGAGCGGCCTTTCTGAGCTTCATCTGTCTCTTCTTGCCGTGGTATGGCGCCTCGTACGGCTTCTTCAGCGCCTCGGTCAGCGGCTGGAGCACGAGCTACGGCTGGCTCGGCGGGCTGCTCATCATTGCCGCCGGCGTCTACCTGGCGCTGCTTCGGTCCGAGGTCAATTTGGCCAAGATGCCGCTCACGCCAGCCGTGGTCGTGTTGGGAGCTGCCGCCCTCGGGACCCTGATCGTCATTCTCCGCTGGATCACCTTGCCGAGCGGCCACGCCGGCCTCACCGGTTTCAGCTACGGCCCGCGCGTTGGCATCTACCTCACGATCGTTGCCGGCATCGTGCAAGTGGTCGCCGCCTTCGCCCTTTTCCGGAGTTCCGGGGAAAAGCTTCCCTGGGCGAAGTAGGGCTTTCTGGTCAAGCCATGTGGTCCGTCACACGGGCCGACATCGCGACTCTGAGAACTGCGCGCCGTAGCTCCGTGGGCCGGCCGGCTCCGTCGCCACCGGTTCAGCCGCGCGCCACTTCCAGGGTCCGCCACACCGGTGAACCGGCTTCGTCGGAGGCCGCGAGATCCACTTCGGCGACGATGGCTGTGTCGTGCCAGCCCTCCGGGTCGTCGAGCACCTGGCGTACGTGCCAGATGCCCGGTTGCTCGGCGAGATCGAACCACACGGCCGCGCGTGCCTGAGGGCCGGTGCCGATGCTCGAATGGACCGAGAAGTACAGCTCGAGCGCCTCGGACCAGCCGGCTTCGTCCAGACCTCCGGGCATCTCGCCTTCGGCGAGGCCGGCGAGATCCCGCCGGCCGGCGAGCTCGACGCGGCGGAAGGCGGCGTTTCGCACCATCACCTTGAATGCCCTTACGTTCGCCGTGACAGGCGGCGGGGCGGCCGTGTCGGCCCTCAGCTCGATGCCGATCTCGGCGACGGCCTCCTCGAGTGACGCGCTTGCAGCCGCTTCGGCGAGGTGCTGCCACTCGTCGATGAGGCTCGAGTCGACCTGGCGGACGAGCTCGCCCAGCCATTCTGTGATGTCGGCCAGCTCCTCGGTCTTCAAGTCCTCCGGGACGTTGCGGATGAGCCCTTTGTAGACATCGGACAAGTAGCGCAGCACGAGGCCTTCCGAACGCGTCAGGCCGTAGTGGGCGACGTATTCCGAGAAGGTCATCGCCCGCTCGTAGATGTCACGGGCGACCGATTTCGGCTGGATGTTGAAGTCGGCGGCCCAGGGATGGACGAGCCGGTACTCGTCGAACAGGTCGTAGGTCCAGTCCCGGAGCGGTTTGGGGTACTCGAGCTTGTCGAGGGCTTCGATTCGTTCCTCGTACTCGACCCCTGCCGCCTTCAGCGCCGCGAGGGCTTCGGTCTTCACACGGTCGAGCTGAGCCAGAAGTACCGGGCCAGGGTTGGCGAGGGTGGCCTCGACGACGCTCATGACGTCGAGCGGCCAGGCCGGCGACGAGCGGTCGAGGTGGGGGACAGCCTCGAGGACGAACGGGCTGAGCGGGCTGTCGAGGGCGAAGTCGGGCTGCAGCTCGGCGGTGACGCGGACCCGTCGACCCTTCTCGTCGGGTGTGTCGAG
>Ga0187880_1001605_pt1 | contig 17990 bp, 12 predicted proteins | sample June2016WEW_19_4_FD_132998 | JGI IMG/M metagenome (GOLD analysis project Ga0187880, IMG submission 132998) | Peatland microbial communities from SPRUCE experiment site at the Marcell Experimental Forest, Minnesota, USA - June2016WEW_19_40 | ecosystem: Environmental > Terrestrial > Soil >...
CAGGACCGTGAGCCAGAGACCCAAAGTACCCAGGAGCGCAGTCACCAGCCCCGCCACGGCGAGTCTGCGACCGAGCGAAGTCAAAAGTGGCCGGCAGACGATTGAGGCGGCGATGATTCCCACCATTACCGGTGCCAAACCGAGGGCTGCACGCGATGCGCTGAGGTGGAGCACAAGCTGGAAGAACAACGAGATCACGTAGGACAGACCGCCCGCGGCGGCAAAAAAGCACAGGCCGAGAACCAGTCCAGAGGTGAATCCCTTGTTCTTGAGCAGCGACGGTGAAATCAGCGGGTTCGGGGCCTGCCGTTGGCGAATGGCGAACCCAGCGAAAAAGATGACGCCGCCGACCAGGCTGATGATCGGAAGGGCTGTCCATCCGTTGGTCGAGCCTTGGATGAGCCCGAAAATGAGCGCCAGCATGGTGGCGCCGAGAAGCGCCCCGCCGATGGCGTCGATTGGCTTTTGTGAAATCGGCTGGTCCCGCGGCAAAAGCCTTACAGCTGCGACCAAACCCGTCAGGCCGAGCACGATGTTGATCAGGAAGACAGGTCGCCAGTCCAGGCCGGCGATGTTGGCGGAGATGATGAAACCGGCGGCGATCGGTCCGAGAACGGCAGACACGCCCATGGCCGGTCCGAACGCGCTGACTGCCCTTGGCAACTGTGCGCGTGTGAAACTCGCCATGATGATGCTGATCCCCTGGGGGATCATGAGGGCTCCGAATCCGCCTTGGATCAGCCGGCCCACGATGATCATCGTCGGGTCGACCGACAGGCCGCACAATGCCGACGCAGCCGTGAAGCCGGTGATGCCGATGAGGAAGATCCGTCGTTTGCCGTAGCGGTCGCCGAGACGGCCGCCGACGACGAGGAGCACCCCGATTGCCAGGGCATAGCCGGCGCCCAGCCATTTGATGAGCGACTCGCCGCCCCCGAGATCGCGGGCGATCGAGGGAGCTGCGATGTTCGTGATCGTCGAGTCCATGAGGTCGAGGATGTCGGCGATGAGCACGACGGCGAGGATCGCCCGTAGGCGGGGTGTCAGACGTGTCGGATCAATCGGCTTGTCCCCTGACGGTGTCCCGCTAGGAACGGCCGTGAGTGGCGTGGTCAGCTCATGACCGCCCGTGCTCGTCGTCGAGCGGCGGACGTGGTGTCATCGCTATGCCGGCGAGCAGCACTCGGATGTGCCACCCGAAACGGGACTGCGGAGTTCCGGAGAGCAGGTCATCGCCCAAGGCGACGATCGTCGGATAGTTGTTGGCGGTGGCCTGACGGATCGCACGCGCCAACGCCTCTTCGTCCTCGGCAGGGTCCATTGCCTTGAGCCGCGTGCCGTGCTCGAGCGCGATCGAGGTGGCGAAGAGCAGCAGGATATCAACCCCCCACGCGCAACGGTCATCGGGAATGCCGCCCCGGCGGAGCAGGGTGAGCACGCGCTCCACCAACGCCAGGTAGTTCGGCCCGGAGGGTCGCGTGACCAGTGCCGACCGGGCGAGGCCGGGATGGCCGACGAGGATGGAGGTGTAGGACCCGAGTAGCCGAACGAGGGCGTCGGTCCACTGTGCGGACACCTCGTCAGGCGCCGGTCCCACCAACCCGAGCATCTCGTCCAGCACGGCCGCGTGAAGCTCGTCTGTATTGGCGACGTAGACGTACAAAGAAGCGGGACCGGTGTCGAGCTCTGCCGCCAGTCGTCGCATGGTGACGTGTTCCAAGCCCTCTGCCCGCATCACGCCAACAGCTGTTGCGATGATCCCTTCCCGGGTCAAGGCCGGTTTGGCCGGACGTTCACGGCGGCTGTAGAGGGTCCTCGTTACGTACACACCATCAGCTTAACGAACATGTTCGTTACGAACAAGTTCGCGATCGGTGGCGAGGACCGGCGTCCCCGCCAGCAACAAGTAGGGCGTCAAGCCGGGCCGGGTTCAGGCGGCGCCGGTTCGCACCGCGGTGACCACCACGGCGGTGCAAGCCATCGTGAAACTGCCTCCCACCGCGTCGATGGCGGCCCCGACGCCCGCCAGCAACTGCTCAAGCTGTGCCGGCGGGACCTGGGCATGGCCGCCGGCCGTAGGAAGCTGGTCCAGCCAGTCCTCCCGGGTGTAGGACCGCTCCCAGTCGAATCGCCACTGCTCGGAATCGCTGAACGATCCCACCTCCTGTATCCCGACCGCCGCCCTGGCACACATCACCGAGTACCCGTCCGAGGCGGGCCCCGCCCAGGGGTTGAACGGCAGGTCAGGCATGACCCGGCGGTAAACCGCGGCAAAGGCTTCCGTCACCTCGGGCGGAGGCTGGAGGATGTTCCAGAAAACTGCCAAGCGACCACCGCGATGAAGCACCTGCGCCGCCTTGGCCGCCCCTGCGACCGGGTCCACCCAGTGCCAGGATTGGCCGGAGACGACCGCGTCGAAGGTTCGGTCGGCCGGGTGCCAGGCTTCGAACGGCGCCACCTCCACCTCGAGCCCGCTCCGGCGCGCGAAGTCGGCCATCCGCGCGTCGACGTCGACCCCGAGCACCCGGCATCCGGCCGCCTGGAACTGCCGAGCGGCGATGCCGGTACCGCAGCCGACGTCGAGGAAGTCAGGCCCCGGGCTGGCAGCGACGATGGCGTCCACCATGGCATCGGGGTAGCGGGGCCGGCTCCGGTCGTAGCGTTCGGCGTCCGAGCCGAACGACTCCGCCACCTGTCGGTGCTGATGAGGCTCGGGTCCGGGCACAGGTGCTCTTCGCACGGTCCAGTATCGCACCGGACCTCGGTCGGTGACCGGCCGGCATGTCATCCCCGACGCGCCAGCCCGACGGGCCGGCAGTTACTTCGGGGTGACTGGCCCGGCCTGAGCTGCGACAGCAGCTGCCGCCGCCGCGACCGCCTCGGGGTCGCCCAGGTAGCGTCCCTCGACGAAGTTGAGCCGGTCGTCCAGCGTGATGATCCGGGGCCACCCGGTCGGTATGTCCAGGTCGACAATGTCGTCGTCCGAGATGTGCTCGAGGAACTTCGTCATGGCCCGGATGCTGTTGCCGTGGGCGACGACGAACGGCGTAAGCCCTGCGAGTAGTTCCGGACCGAGGACGTCCTCCCAGTAGGGCACCATCCGGACCACCACGTCGGCCAGGCACTCTGCCGCGGGCAGCGCGCTCGGCGGGATGTCGTGGTAGCGGGGATCGTGCACGGGGTGGCGCGGGTCGGTGACCTCGAGTGAAGGTGGCGGCGTCGCGTAGCTCCGGCGCCAGAGCTTCACCTGCTCAGGACCGAATTTCTCCGCCGCCTCCTTCTTGTTCCCGCCCTGCAGGGCACCGTAGTGGCGTTCGTTGAGGCGCCAATTGCGCAGCACCGGGAGGAACGAGAGCCCCATCTCGTCGAGGGCGATGTTCGCCGTGCGCACCGCGCGGGTCAGCACCGAGGTGTGGACGGTGTCGATGCGCAGCTTGGTCTCCTCTGCCAACAGCTGCCCGGCCGAGCGTGCCTCGGCCTCGCCCTTCTCGCTCAGGTCGACATCGGTCCAGCCCGTGAAGCGGTTCTCGGCGTTCCAAGTGCTCTCACCATGGCGTAAGACGATCATCGTGGGCATGGCCCGAGGCTATCCCGGACCCGTTTCGCGACACGAATCCGTGTCGCCCCACACGGCGTGGCCGGCAGCCGATCCTTCTGACCAGCTGTTTCGCCAACATCCCTGGTCAGGAATGAATTAGAGCGATCTTGACAATCGCACACTCAAGTTTGCTATACTTTTGCCTGTACGAAGGACGTGCGGGTGCCGACAACGGTGGCATCCCTAGAAGTGGAGGCTTTCAGAATGTCCAAGGCCGTCGGAATCGACCTCGGCACGACTAACTCGGTGGTCGCATTCCTCGAGGCTGGCGAGCCCACGGTTATACCGAACGCAGAAGGCGGGCGGACTACTCCGTCGATCGTGGGGTTCGCCAAGTCGGGCGAAGTGCTCGTCGGCGAGGTCGCAAAACGACAGGCGATCACGAACCCGGACCGGACGGTCCGCTCGGTCAAGCGACAGATGGGCACGAGCTGGTCGATCGACATCGACGGCAAGCCTTACAAGGCTCAGGAGATCTCCGCGAGGATCCTCCAGAAGCTGCGGCGTGATGCCGAGGCCTTCCTCGGCGACACCGTGAACCAGGCCGTGATCACCGTCCCCGCCTACTTCGACGACGCCCAGCGCACCGCCACGAAGGAAGCCGGCCAGATCGCCGGCCTCGAGGTCCTGCGCATCATCAACGAGCCGACGGCAGCCGCGCTCGCCTACGGCCTCGACAAGGAACGCTCCGACCAGACCGTCTTGGTGTTCGACCTCGGTGGCGGCACGTTCGACGTGTCGGTCCTCGAGATCGGCGAGGGCGTCTTCGAGGTGAAGTCGACATCCGGGAACACCCATCTCGGCGGCGACGACTGGGACCAGCGCGTCATGGACTGGCTCATCAAGACGTTCAAGGACACCGAGGGTGTCGACCTCTCCAACGACAAGATGGCTCTGCAGCGTCTGAAGGAAGCGGCCGAGAAAGCCAAGATCGAGCTGTCGGCCGTCCAGGAGACGACGATCAACCTTCCCTTCATCACCGCCACTAACGAGGGCCCGAAGCACCTCGATCTGAAGCTCAGCCGGGCGAAGTTCCAGGAGCTCACGGCCGACCTCGTGGATGCCTGCAAAGGACCGTTCCACCAGGCCATCCAGGACTCCGGCCTGAGCACCAAGGACATCGACCACGTCGTTCTGGTCGGAGGCTCCACCCGCATGCCGGCCATCTACGACCTCGTCGTGGAGCTCGCCGGCAAGGAGCCCCACAAGGGCGTTAACCCCGACGAGGTCGTCGCCGTCGGCGCCGCCATCCAGGCGGGCGTCTTGAAGGGCGAGGTGAAGGACATCCTGTTGCTGGACGTAACTCCGCTCAGCCTCGGCATCGAGACCAAGGGCGGCATCACCCACCGGCTCATCGAGCGCAACACGACGATCCCGACCAAGCGCTCCGAGATGTTCACCACAGCCGACGACAACCAGCCGTCGGTGGAGATCCACGTCCTCCAGGGCGAGCGCGACATGGCCATGTACAACAAGACGCTGGGCAAGTTCCAGCTCGTGGACCTGCCGCCTGCCCCGCGCGGCGTGCCGCAGATCGAGGTCGCGTTCGACATCGACGCGAACGGGATCGTCCACGTCTCCGCGAAGGACATGGCGACAGGTAGGGAGCAGTCGATCACGATCACCGGCCAGACGTCCCTGCCGAAAGACGACATCGAGCGCATGGTGCGCGACGCCGAGCAGCACGCGGCTGAGGACCGCCAGCGCAAGGAAGAGGCCGAGACGCGCAACAACGCCGACGCCCTCGTCTACCAGACCGACAAACTACTGAAGGACCAGGGCGACAAGGTCCCCGCCGAAGACCGCGAGCGGGTCGAGAGCGCCCTCAAGGCCCTGCGCGAGTCGACTGCCGGGACCGATTACGAGCGGATCCGGCGCGACACCGAGACGCTGCGCACAGCGTCGCAGGCCTTCGGCCAGCGCCTCTACGAGCAGGCTTCTCAGCAGCAGGCCACCAGCGGCTCTGGTGGTGACGGCTCGACGGCAAGCTCGAGCGGGCCATCCGACGATGAGGTCGTCGACGCCGAGATAGTCGACGACTCGGGCACGGCGGCTTCGTGACCCGCGAAGCAGACGATCCGCGCTCAGCCCCTGACGAGAACGGCCCGGCAACTCCAGAGGATGCCTCCGGGCCGTCTCGTGAGGACGAAAACGCCGGCGACGTTGACGACGAGGGGCTGGCCGAGCAGCTCGACCTGCCCCTCGAAGCGATGCTCGACTGGGGAACGGGTCCCGAAAAGGCCGAATCCGAGCTGGAAGCCCAGACCGCCGAGGCCCTCGTGGCTGCGGAGCGCGACGAGTACCTCGACGCGCTGAAGCGCCTGCAGGCCGACTTCGACAACTTCCGCAAGCGCTCCATGCGTCAGCAGACGGAGCTCTTGGAGCACGCGACAGAAGGACTGTGCGTCCGGCTGCTCCCGGTGCTCGACGCGCTGGACCTCGCCATCGCCCACGTCAAGAGCCAGGCCGAGCCGAGCGACTCGGACAAGGCCCTCGAGCAGATCGACGCGCTGCTGCGCGACACCCTCGCCCGCGAGGGCATCGAGAAGATCGACGCCGTGGGCGTGGCATTCGACCCGACGATCCACGACGCCGTCGGCACGCTCCCCACCGAGCCGGTGCCGGTGCCGGCTCCGGCGCACGCACCGGGTCACAGCGACGCAGTCAGGCACGCAAAGCCCGCCAAGGGCGCCGTCCCCGTTGCGGGCGACGAGGAGCACGGCCAAGGCGAAACGTCCAGGCCTTCCAAGGCGGCCAAGGCGGCCGCCGGTCACGACGGGCCGACCGTCGTCCAGGTCATGAGAGCCGGGTACAAGATGAAGTCGAAGGTGCTCAGGCCGGCGATGGTCTTCGTCGGAGGCTGAGGCGCAGCGCGATGGCACCCCAGCGGGACTGGTACACGACCGACTACTACAAGGTCCTCGGCGTCTCGGACAAGGCGACCGACAAGGAGCTTCGCCGCGCCTATCGCAAGCTCGCCAAGGAGTACCACCCGGACTCTCACCCCGGTTCGGAGGAGAGGTTCAAGGCGGTCTCGGCCGCCTACGACGTCCTCGGCGACCCCGAGAAACGCAAGGAGTACGACGAGGTCCGCCGGCTCGGTCCCCTGAGCAACCTGGGCGGCTTCGGCGGGTCCGGCGGTGGTGGCGGTGGCAACTTCAACTTCCGGATAGACGACCTTTCTGACATCTTCGGCGGCCTGTTCGGCAAGGCGCGGGGCTCCGCGCGCACGACGCCCGGGAGCGGCCCCCGGCGCGGGCACGACCTCGAGGCCGAGCTCCACCTCTCGTTCCAGGAGGCCGTGGAAGGCGTCGTCACCACGGTCAACGTCGCGAGCGGGACACGCTGCTCGACCTGCGGAGGATCGGGCTCGCGTCCCGGGTCGGCTCCCGTCACGTGCCAGCGATGCAACGGGATGGGCGTACTGAACGATAACCAGGGCATGTTCTCGCTGTCCTCGCCCTGCCCGGACTGCCAGGGCCGGGGGACCCGCGTCGTCGATCCCTGCCCCGCCTGCAACGGGACGGGCCTCGAGCAGCGCCAACGCCAGGTCAAGGTCAGGATCCCCGCCGGCGTGGAGGACGGCCAGCGCATCCGTGTGAAAGGGCGCGGCGAGCCGGGGGCCAACAACGGGCCGGCCGGGGACCTTTATGTCGTGGTGCACGTCGCGCCGCACCCGCTGTTCGGGCGCAAAGGGCGCAACCTCACCCTCACGGTCCCGATCACCTACCCCGAGGCGGCGCTCGGCGCTGCCATCAAAGTGCCCTCGCTGGCCGAGCCCGTCACCTTGAAGATCCCGCCCGGCACCCGCCAGGGCAAGACCTTCCGGGTCAAGGGCAGGGGGATAACGAGCGGTTCCTCGACCGGAGACCTGCTCGTGACAGTCGACGTCGTCGTACCGTCACATCTGACCGATGAACAGCGCCATGCCGTGGAGGCGCTTGCAAAGACCCTGGACAGCTCACCTCGGCACCACTTGGGGGTGTGAACATGGCCGACTCGTCGTCACAGGACTTCGGCGAGCGCTCGACGCGCGCCGTCTACGTGATCTCGGTAGCGGCAGAGCTCGCCGGCGTCCACCCCCAGACGCTGCGGATCTACGAGCGCAAAGGGCTCCTGGACCCGGCGCGGACCGGAGGCGGCAACCGCCGCTACAGCGAGGCCGACATCGCCCACCTGCGCCGTATCCAGGAGCTGACCGCCGCCGGGCTCAACCTCGAGGGCGTCCGGCGCGTGATGATGCTCGAGATCGAGATCGCGCGCCTTCGCGCCGAGCTCGAGCGCACCCGCGCGGCCGCACGCGAGGCGATCGAGCAGACCCACCGCCAGTACCGGCGCGATCTCGTGCCGGTTTCGACCACCCGCCTGCCCGCCCGGCGGACGACCGGCAGGTGACCGATCTCGCCCGGTCGCGCACGGCACATATGAAAAGACGAGAGGATCACAACAGAAATGACGCTTGACCCGAACCGTTGGACCTTGAAGACCCAGGAAGCGGTGAGGGACGCGATTGCGCTCGCCAAGGAGCTGCACAACGCCGAGGTCGCTCCGGACCATCTCCTTTCAGCGGCACTGTCCCAGGACGGCGGGGTCGCGATCCCCCTCCTCGACGGTCTCGGGATCGCCCCGCTCTCGGTGCGCAACCGGATCGCCGAGTCCCTCGCCAGGATCCCCAAGGCCTACGGCATCTCCGAGCCGTCGCTCAGCCGCGACCTGTCCCAGGCCTTCGATCGTGCGGACCTCGCCCGCAAAGAGATGGGGGACGAGTACCTCTCCGTCGAGCACCTGCTGTTGGCCCTCACCGACCGCCTCGGGGTCGGCCGCGACGACCTTCTCCGGGCGCTGCAGGCGGTCCGGGGCAGTCATCGTGTCACCTCGCAGAGCCCCGAGGAGCAGTACCAGTCGCTCGAGCGCTACGGCCGCGACCTGACCGACCTCGCCAAGCGGGGCAAGCTCGACCCGGTCATCGGGCGCGACGACGAGATCCGCCGCGTGATACAGGTCCTCTCGCGCCGCACGAAGAACAACCCGGTGCTGATCGGCGAGCCCGGGGTCGGAAAGACCGCCATCGTCGAGGGCCTCGCCACCCGCATCGTCGAGGGCGACGTCCCCGAGTCACTGAAGAACAAGCGGATCATCGGCCTCGACATGGGCTCGATGGTCGCCGGTGCCAAGTACCGGGGCGAGTTCGAGGAGCGCCTGAAGGCGGTACTGAAGGAGATCTCGGACTCCGAAGGCGAGATAGTCACCTTCATCGACGAGCTGCACACGATCGTCGGCGCCGGCGCCGCCGAGGGCGCCATGGACGCCGGCAACATGATCAAGCCGATGCTCGCGAGGGGCGAGCTGCGCCTCATCGGAGCCACGACGCTCGACGAGTACCGCAAGTACGTCGAGAAGGACGCCGCCCTCGAGCGACGCTTCCAGCCCGTCTTGGTGGAACCGCCCTCGGTCGCCGACACGATCGCCATCCTGCGCGGGCTGAAGGAGCGCTACGAGGTCCACCACGGCGTGCGCATCCAAGACGCCGCCCTGGTCGCGGCGGCGGTGCTGTCGGACCGCTACGTGACGGGCCGCTTCCTCCCGGACAAGGCGATCGACCTGGTCGACGAGGCCGCCAGCCGCCTGCGTATCGAGATCGACTCCATGCCCACCGAGATCGACGTCGTCACGCGCCGGATCCGCCAGCTCGAGATAGAGCGCGTGGCCCTGCAGAAAGAGACCGACGCAGCCTCGGCCGGCCGGCTCGCCAGGCTCGAGGCCGAGCTCGGCGACCTGCGCGAGGAGCAGACCGCCATGACCTCGCACTGGCAGGCGGAGAAGGACGCCATCGACGCCATCCGCCGGGTCAAGGGCGAGCTCGAGTCCGCGCGCTCGGAGGCCGAACGTTACGAGCGCGCCGGCGACCTCGGCCGCGCCTCGGAGATCCGCTACGGCCGGGTCCCCGACCTGGACAGGCGCATCCAGGCGGCGACCGACAAGCTCGGCGAGCTCCAGTCCGAACAGAAGATGTTGAAGGAGGAGGTCGACGCCGAGGACGTCGCCGAGGTCGTGAGCCGGGCGACGGGAGTCCCGGTCTCACGGCTCATGGAAGGCGAGGTCCGCAAGCTCGTCCAGCTCGAGGACTCGCTTCACGAGCGCGTGGTCGGCCAGGACGAGGCGGTCAAGGCCGTCGCCAACGCCATCCGGCGAAGCCGCGCCGGGCTGTCGGACCCCAACCGCCCCATCGGCTCGTTCCTGTTCCTCGGCCCGACCGGCGTCGGCAAGACCGAGCTCGCAAAGGCCCTCGCCGAGGTCCTCTTCGACGACGAACGGGCGATGATCCGCATCGACATGGGCGAATATCAAGAAAAACACAGCGTTTCCCGCCTGGTCGGTGCCCCGCCCGGATACGTCGGCTACGAGGAGGGGGGCCAGCTGACGGAATCGGTCCGCCGGCGCCCGTACGCGGTCGTGCTGCTCGACGAGATCGAGAAGGCGCACTCGGACGTGTTCAACATCCTCCTGCAGGTGCTCGACGACGGGCGCCTGACAGACGGGCAGGGGCGCACGGTCAACTTCACCAACACCGTGCTGATCATGACCTCCAACCTGCGCGGGGAGCCCATAAACACCTTCAAGCCGGAGTTCATCAACCGCATCGACGAGATCGTCCGCTTCCGCCCGCTCGGGCGCGAGGACCTGTTCGCGATCGTCGGGATCCAGCTCGGCCAGCTCAAAACGCGCCTCGAAGCCCGCAGCATCGGGATCGAGGTCACTCCCGAAGCCGAGATGTGGCTCGGCGACCACGGGTACGACGCGGATTTCGGGGCGCGGCCGCTGCGGCGTGTCATTCAGCGCGAGATCGGCGACCCGCTGGCTGTCGCCCTCCTCGAAGGTCGCTACAAAGAAGGCGAAACGGTCACCGTGGACGTCGAGGGGAACAGGCTCGTCCTCACCTAGGGCCTCGTGGCGGTTCGAATTGTGGCACCACGTGACGTCGAGGACTACAGTTTGTGTCAGCCCTCCAGTCGTAATGCGACTGGGCGTTCGGAGCCGTCCGTATGGACGGCTCCCTGCGCGTTTGGCGCTCACTCCCCGTTCCTGTATCGACGGACCCGCGCGGGACTTAGTCGCACGCGAGATGGTTCGATAGTCGAACCATCTCGCTAACCTGGACGGAGTGAGCTCACGCGGCCAACCCGTTGCGGTGCCGAGCACCGAGATGGCGCTGCTGGCTGCCGCACGACTCGCACGGGTGCTCGACAAGGCCGCCTCGGAGCTCGGTCTTGCTCACTACCGCTTCCTCACGCTCGTCGCCGCCGGCGACGAGCGGGCGTCCCGGCTGGCGGAGCGCCTCGCCCTCGGCAAGCCCGCCGTCAGCGCCGCCGTCGGAGCGCTCGTCGCACAGGGCCTTTTGACCCGCGACGAAGTGGCCGGCGATCAGCGGGCGATCCGCCTCCGCCTGACCGACGAAGGGCGCGCGGTCCTCGCCCGGACCGAGGCCGCGATGGCTGGCCGACTTTCTGAGCTGGTGGAGGGCACCGACAACCCGGTCGCGACAATGCAGGCGCTCGTCGCTCTCGGCGCAGCGATCGACCGGGACCTCGCCGAGAGGCGAGCGGCGAGAGATCACGCGTGAGCGCGACGGCCGTCCAGGCTGCAGGCTCGGCTGAAGATCGCCGTCCCGGCTGGGTACGGCGCCTGTGGCCGTACCTTCTGGCACACCGGCGCAACCTCGAGATCGCCCTCGGCGGCGCGCTCGTCGGCAGTAGCGCCCAAGCCGTGGTCCCCCTGGTCGAGCGCCAGATCGTCGACAACGTCATCTTGCACCACCGCTCGCCGCTGGCACCGTGGCTGGCTCTGCTCGTCGGCCTCGGCGTGGTGACCTTCGCCGCCGCCTACCTGCGCCGCTACCGGGGCGGCCGCGTGGCCTTGGACGTCCAGTACGACCTGCGCAACGCCATGTACGAGCACCTCCACAAGCTCGATTTCGCCCAGCACGACCAGATGCCGACCGGTCAGCTCGTCGGCAGGGCGAACTCGGACTCGACCCTCGTGCAGGGGCTCTTGAGCTTCTTCCCCATCATGAGCGGCAACATCCTGCTCCTGTTGGCGTCGCTCGCCATCATGCTCGCGCTCTCGCCCCTGCTCGCGCTCGTGACCATCGTCGTGACGCCCACTTTGGTCGTGGTCGCCTACCGGATGCGCACCCAGGTGTTCCCGGCGACCTGGGACGGCCAGCAGAAGGAAGGCGACATCGCCCAGATCGTCGACGAGGACGTGAGCGGTGTGCGTGTCGTGAAGGCCTTCGGCCAGGAGGAGCGCGAGCTCGACCGGATCGTCTCGGCCACGAAGACCCTCTACGGCTCACACATGCGGGCGGTGCGGCTGCAGGCGCGTTACCAGCCACTCCTGCAGGCGATCCCGACCCTCGGCCAGGTTGCCGTGCTCGCGCTCGGAGGCTGGCTCGCCCTCGACCACCGCATCACGATCGGCACGTTCCTCGCCTTCTCCACCTATCTCGCCCAGCTCGTCTCCCCCGCCCGCATGCTCGCCGGCATCCTCACCACCGCCCAACAGGCGAGGGCGGGCATTGAGCGGATCTTCGAGCTCCTGGACCTCCGGCCCGCGATCACCGATAAGCCGGAAGCGCCCGAGCTTTCGCCGCTCCGAGGCGAGATCACCTTCGACCACGTGGGCTTTACCTACCCCGACGGTGGCGCGGCGCTCCGTGACTTCGATCTTCGCATCACCCCGGGCGAGACGGTCGCCCTCGTCGGGCCCTCGGGCTCGGGCAAGTCGACGGTACTGGCGCTGGTGTCGCGCTTTTACGACGTGAGCTCCGGCGCGGTCCGCTTGGACGGTTGCGACGTCCGGGACGTCACAAGAGAGTCGCTGCGCCGCCAGGTGGGTGTCGTCTTCGACGACAGCTTCCTGTTCTCCTCCTCGGTGCACGCGAACATCGCCTTCAGCCGCCCCGACGCCTCGGCCGCCGAGGTCGAGTCTGCGGCGCGGGCGGCAGGCGCCCATGAGTTCATCGAGCAGCTACCCGAGGGCTACGAGACCGTGGTCGGCGAACGGGGTCTCACCTTGTCAGGCGGCCAACGCCAGCGGATCGCGCTCGCCAGGGCAGTCTTGGGCGGGCCGCGGATCCTCCTCCTCGACGACGCCACGAGTGCCGTCGACGCCAAGGTCGAACAGGAGATCCAGGCGGCGCTGCGCGACATCATGCGCGACCGCACGACGCTGCTCGTAGCCCACCGCCGCTCGACCTTGCACCTCGCCGACCGCATCGTCGTCGTCGACGGCGGGCGCGTCGTCGACCAAGGCACCGACGCGGAGCTGCTCGAGCGTTGCGCGCTCTACCGCTCGATGTCATCGGGCAAGGACGAGACGCCCGTCGAGGTCCTTGCCGCGCAGGTCGGCGCAGCAAGCGCCGCGATAGTCAAGGGCACAAGAAAGGCCGGGGCGGCAGCGGCCTCGCCCCGCGTCTCCTTCGGGCCGGCCTCCCTCGGGCCGGGCCTCGGCGCCCGCAGCGGCCGGACCGGCTGGCGGGCGAGCCTCGCCCCCACGCCCGAGCTGCTGGCGCGGGTTGCGGCCCTCAAACCCATCCGCGACGTCCCCCGGGTGGACCTCGCAGCAGAGACCACGGCCGAGGCCGAGTTCTCGCTCTGGCGTTTCCTCGGCCGCTTCCGCGGCGCCCTCGGCCTTGGGCTGGTCCTTGTCCTATTCGACTCGCTCGCCTCGCTGGCGGGGCCGTACCTCGTGCGCGCCGGCATCAACAACGGCGTCGTCGCGGGCTCGCGTTCGGCGCTCATCGGGGCTTCCGCCGTCTTCCTCGCCGTGGCGCTCGCCGACCTCGTGGACTCGGTCGCGGAGACGTTCGTGACCGGCCGCACCGCCGAACGGCTGATGCTGGCGCTGCGGGTCCGGATCTGGGCCAAGCTGCAGCGTCAGTCGCTCGACTACTACGAGCGGGAGATGGCCGGCCGCATCATGACGCGGATGACCACCGACGTCGACTCGTTCGAGACCCTCCTCGAGACAGGGCTCCTCTCGGCGGTCGTGAGCTTCTGCACCTTCACCGGGGTCGGGGTTGCACTGTTCTTCCTCAACTTCGACCTGGCGCTCGCGACCCTCGGCGTGATGGGCCCCCTGGCGGTGGCGACCGTCGTGTTCCGGCGCAAGGCGGCCCGCACCTACGAACTGGCGCGCGACCGCATCGCGGCAGTGAACGCCAACTTCCAGGAGAGCCTGTCGGGCATCCGCGAGACCCAGGCCTTCGTCCACGAAGAGCCCAGCATCGCCCGCTTCCACCGCCTGGGGCGCTCCTACCTCGAAACTCGGGTCCGCGCGCAACGGATGGTGGGCACGTATTTCCCCTTCGTGCAGTTCCTCGGTGATGCCGGGGACGCGATCGTGCTCGGCGTCGGCGCCGGGCTCGTCGCGAGCGGCCATCTCACAACGGGCGCTCTCATCGCGTTCATCTTGTACCTCGACCTGTTCTTCTCCCCCATACAGCAGCTCTCCCAGGTGTTCGACTCCTGGCAGCAGACCCGCGTGTCGGTCGAGCGCGTCGGCGAGCTGATGGCGCTCGAGACGCTCACGCCCGAGGCCCCCGCTCCGCTCACGCCCCAGAGGCTCAAGGGGGCCGTCAAGCTCGCCTCAGTGCACTTCTCCTACCCGATGGGCAGGCCCGGGAACGCCACCACCGCGACGCAGGTGATCGAGGCGCTCCGCGGGATCGACCTCGAGATCGCCCCCGGCGAGTTCGTGGCCCTCGTGGGCGAGACGGGGGCCGGAAAGTCGACCGTCGTAAAGCTCTTGGCCCGCTTCTACGACCCCACCGCGGGAGCCGTCCTCGTCGACGGCGTCGACCTGCGTGCCTATGACCTGTCCGCCTACCGCCGCCAGCTCGGGTACGTGCCCCAAGAGGGCTTCTTGTTCACGGGCTCGATCCGGGACAACATCGCCTACGGGCGCCCCGACGCGAGCGAAGAAGAGGTCGAGGCCGCGGCAGTGTCGGTCGGCGCCGACCAGTTCATCTCCGAGCTCGCCAACGGCTACGAGACCGCTGTCTCCGAGCGGGGCCGTTCCCTCTCCGCCGGTCAGCGCCAGCTGATCGCGCTCGCCCGCGCGGAGCTGGTCGATCCGGCGATCCTGCTCCTGGACGAGGCGACCTCGAATCTCGACCTCGTCGCCGAGGCGCACGTGGCCTCGGCGACGGGCCGTGTCGCCCGCGGCCGCACGACCGTGGTGATCGCCCACCGACTCCAGACCGCCCGCATGGCCGACCGCATCATCGTGCTGGCGAACGGGGCCATCGCCGAACAGGGCACCCACGACGAGCTCCTCGCCGCGGGCGGGAGCTACGCCGAGATGTGGAAAGCGTCCGACCTCGGTCTCGTCCGCACGTGACGACGGTGCAGACTTGTGGGGTGCCGCCTCTCCGGCAAGCCCGCCCAAGCTCGCTCGTGGCCGTGGCCGTGCTCGCAGTCGCGGCCCTGGCCTGCGCCGGCCGCCCGGCCGCGGCCGCCACCGAGCTCCCGCACGCCCGTTTCGCAATCCCCACCTCGGCGCGCCAGCTCATAGTGGTCTCGAGCCCGACATACGACCCGGCCGACTACCTCGCAACCTTCCGGAGCTTCCGGCGGGCCGGCGCCAACTCCGCCTGGGAGCCCGTCTTCGGTACATGGCAGGCCGAGATCGGCTCGGGCCACATCGTCGACGTCCGCCACGAAGGCGACCACGCCACCCCGACGGGCGTGTACGGCTTCGGCCCCACCATGTACGGGACGAGGCCGAACCCCGGAGGGTTGCACGAGCCCTACCACCGGCTCGTCTGCGGCGACTGGTGGGACGAGGACCCCTACTCGAGCCAGTACAACAGCTTCGTGCACGTGGCCTGCGGGACCACGCCGCCGTTCGCCGCCTGGTCCGAACCGCTGTGGACCGAGACGCAGGGCGACAGGGGCTACCCGTACATGGCGGTGATCGACTACAACGACGACCCGACCATCTCCGGGCGGGACGCGCCGGGCTCGGGGATCTTCCTGCACGCTTGGATGGACGCCCCGACCGAGGGATGCATCGCCCTGCCGATACCCGAGCTCTTGAAGGTCCTGCGCTGGCTGGAGCCTTCCGATCATCCCGTCATCGAGATAGGCACGGACGCCGAGGTCGGCCACGTTCCCCCCGCACCGGCTTAGAGCACGCCTCTTGGGCTTGCACCGCAAGCTCGGAGCAGGCTGGACGGGCGTCAGGACTTGATGTAGGGCTGGCCGTCGGCCTTCGGTGCCCGGCTGCGGCCCACGAACCCGGCGACGGCGATGATCGTCGCCACGTAGGGGAGCATCAACAAGAAGTCGGAGGGGATGGGGGCCCCGATCGTGCCGAGCACGTTGGCGCAGGCAACCGAGAAGCCGAACAGGAGGGCGGCACCGGTCGCCCCGAGCGGAGTCCAGCGGCCGAAGATCATCGCCGCCAGTGCGATGTAACCCTGCCCGGAGGAGATGTCCTTGCCGAAGGACCCGACCGACCCGATCGTGAGGGAGGCGCCGCCTATGCCGGCGAGGAGGCCGCCGAGGATCACGTTGCGGTACCTCGTGAACAGCACCCTGATCCCCACGGTGTCGGCCGCCGTCGGGTGCTCGCCCACGGCCCGGACCCTGAGTCCCCAGCGGGTCTTGAAAAGCCCGATGTGCACGAGCGCCACGGCCGCGTAGGTGATGTAGAGGAAGATCGTCGAGTCGAACAGGATCGGCCCGATGATCGGGATGTCACCGAGGACGGGGATCTTGATCGGGCTGAAGGTGTTCGGGGAGTTGAGCCTGTTCTGGTAAGGGACGAGCGCCTGGTCGTAGAGGTAACCGGTGAGCCCCGATGCGAAGACGTTGAGCACGACACCGAGGATGATCTGGTCCACCATGTAGCGGATCGCGAACACCCCGAGCAGGATGGCCAAGAGACCACCCGCGATCGACCCGGAGAACAGGCCGAGCCACAGCGAGCCGAACGAACTCGCTATGACGGCCCCCGCGAAGGCGCCGAGGAGCAGCTGGCCCTCGATGGCGATGTTGATGACGCCCGACCGTTCGCACAGGCAACCCGAGAGGGCTCCGAGGACCAGCGGGATCGAGGCCAGCATCGTGGATTGCATCAGCGACACGAACGGGAGGGGGATCCGGCCGGCGTCGGACCAACAAAGGAAGGACACGACGAATCCGAGCGTGACAGCGACTCCTACGAGACGCTGGGGGATCTTGGAGAGATTGAACCCCGCATAGACAAGGCCGAGGACGATCGTGAAAGCGCCCATCCCTTCCGAGACAGGACCAGCCGCGAGATAGAGGTTCGGGACGCTCACAGCGGCGCCGGTGAGAGTGAAGGTGAACACGGCGTCGCCGTTGCTTGCAAGAAGGCCGAAGACGAAGAAATCGATGAGGCCGAGCATGACGAAGATGCCGGCGATCCCCCTTTGCCTGTCGAACGTCACCCGCTTCGGACCCACCACGGTGATGGCCGTCATGAGCTCCATCCCTTCGCAAGCAGCTGGCCGCCCTCACGGCCGCGCCGGCCGCGGAGGTGGTAGATCTCCCGGATGAACGGCGGAGCCGCCACGAAGAGCACGATCAGCGCCTGGATGACCGTGGCGATGTCCACGGGGATCTGCGTCTGGGCCTGCATCGTGACACTTCCGGCATCGAGCGAGCCGTAGAGGAGGGCGGCGAGTACCACACCGCCAGGTTTCGCGCGCCCCAACAGGGCGACGGTGATGGCGTTGATGCCATAGGCGCCGTAGATCTGAGGCGTGAGCGCGAAGTCCGTCCCGAGCACCACGCTCGCTCCCGCGAGACCTGCGAGGCCGCCGCAGATGACCATCACGGTCACCCATGTCCGTTCCGGGCTCATCCCCGCCGCCCGGGCGGCACTCGGGTTGGCGCCGACCGTACGCAGCTCGAAGCCCACGGTCGTCCGGTTGAGCAGCCACGCAACTGCCATCGCTGCTGCCAGAGCGAGCAGGAAGCCGGCGTTTATCCGCAGGGTGGCACCGGCGAGATGGGGCAGCGTGGCGTTCGTCGCCACCGGCGGCGTGATCGGGTTGGCCGAGCCAGCCGCCCGGAAGACGGTCAGTCCGAGCAGGTACAGGAGCAGGAACTCCATCACGTAGTTGAGCATGATGGTGACGATCACTTCGTGGGCACCCGTGCGTGCCTTCAGGCTCCCGACGAACCCCCCGGCGCTCGAGCGCGCGGCGGACCCCCCGACCACCGCCACCACGACGGCGAAGAGCAATGGAAGGTGGCCGGCGAAGCCGATCCAGCCCGCGATCATGGCCCCGCCTATGAACTGGCCGGTGGCGCCGATGTTGAACATGCCCGCCCTGAAGGCGAGCGCGACGGCCAGCCCC